>VFQP010000623.1_pt1 | contig 61392 bp, 108 predicted proteins | sample 3512351 | NCBI WGS metagenome assembly VFQP01 (sample SAMN10412372, study PRJNA504923) | tailings metagenome | isolation source: Relicate 1 Philex TSF1 revegetated site | place: Philippines: Tuba, Benguet | collected 2017-08-29 | reverse complement strand
ACACACACACACACACACACACACACACACACACACACACACACACATACAAACACACACACACATACATGTGTTCAGTGACGTCTTCCAACAGCTTCATCAGCTTGTCTGCCAGTCGCTGCCGCCGGTATGCTGGTGCAATGGTGAGTGCAGTCACATGACCATGCCAATTTTTCCCTCGACCCTCTGCCTTGCCCAAAACTGTGTGTGTTCCATGGGGATGTGCTTTTTGATGTACGCCCAGGGTCAACCTTATGAACACGCATAGGAACAGAATCACATACTGTATCCCTTGCAATGGGTGCCTGGTCCATCTGCAATGACACAATACTCTGGCCATGATGCTAGATAGTGCAGGTAAAACGGCAGGTTGTACTGTGTGATGGGCGATGTCCATGTGTGTATACTGTTGCTGCAGAGACACACTATTTCTCAATCATAACAGCCAAGCAAACCACCTACTGTTTCTGTATAGTAATCCAAGTTGACGTTGTTAAACACAAGCAGATCGATGCAAGTGAATCTGCGGAGGCTGGTCATCGTGCTGCCCTTTTGAAGTAAACGCTCTTTTACACTCTGTTTTAATATAGCTCCACCAGCAATTAATATAAGAACACCATCAACAACACAGAACAGCAAAAAAAACATCATCGTCGTTGGTTTTCCCACTGTGGACGTTGCTGCATGCTCCCCCGACCACCACCACCTTGATGACTGCCCGGTCCACGATACGGCCCCTTGTGCTCCACCCCATACCGTGGCGCACCACCAGGAGGCGCACCGTAGCCACCAGACGCGCTAAACGGCGCTGTACTGGCACCCCCCGCGGGTCCCTGGGCTGCGTGCGGATGCCCCCGCCCGTAACCCCCCGCACCACCGCCACCACCATACGCATTGTACCCCCCCGCACCCCCCGCTGGTGGGTAGCCACTGCGTGGAGGCGGCGCACCGCCACCGGGGGGCCCTGGTCGTCCTGGCGGGGGCCCCCGGTTGTCTGGCCGCGCGTGCACTGGTTGCCGCTGTCCCTGATAGGGTATGTGTTTGGGTGGGCCGGGCCCTGCAGCGGGGCCGCGATAGGGGCCTGGGGGACCCTGCTGATAGGGCGCACGCTGTCCTGGTGGGCCCCCTCGTGGTATTCTGTGATGGTGTACAGCACGGGATTGGTGTGTGTATATGTATACTGGAATACACTACACCACCAACAACATATCAACCCTTTCCCCCCCCCTCCTCCTCTTACCTGGTATCATGATGTCCCCCCCCATCATATCGCCCACGTTTGGCATCATGCTGCTGCCCCCTATGTGCCTCCTTATCAGCCTTGCGTTTTGCCTTCATAGTCATTTCATGGGAGGCAGCAAAGGTGGGGAGCTCCTCAGGCTCACATGCCATTGGATGTTCGAAAAAGTACTCATGCTGTTTGTTTGTGGGGGGGGGAAGGAAGGGTGTGTATATATACAACAACAACAAGAAGAAGAAGAGGAGAAGAGAAACAATAAAATAACAAGAAGAGAAGAAGAGGAACCATCAGCGTTGGATATTGATAGGCATAGTATGTCCTCCCACCCAGCTCTCACATCCCCATCTCCACCTCCACCACACCCACCCACTATGTACACACCCACCACACCCACCCACCCACCCACCCACCACGCACCAGGGTGGCATCCCGCGCAATGATTCGTCGATCAGGGTCCAAGCACAGCATGCGTGACAGCAGGTCTACAGCTTTGGGTGTGATCTTCCGTCGGTGCTCCTCTGTAGCACAGTTGCGCATGAGTTTTTCTCTCAACCCCATGCCCTTGATGTCTGCCAATGTGCGATACCTGTGTTGGGGTGTTCGTGGGTGCTTGTAGGTGTGTTGTTGTGTGTTATGCAATGTGTTGTGCAATGACTGTATACCCCCCCACACATACCCCCCCCACACACTTAACCCCCATACACACATATCCCCCCACCCACATACCCCCAAACACCCACACATACCCCCCCTTTCCCCACCCCCCCACCCACATACATACCCCCCCACCCACTCACATACCCGGGCAATGCTGCAAGAGAAGGTGCCTCCTGTGGACTAGGCTTTCCCAGTACTTCTAGAATGCGCTTTATCTGCTCCACATCATCCTTGCCTGGGAACAAGGGCTTGCCACACAGCATTTCAGCAAAAATACACCCAGCACTCCATATATCGACAGAGGGGCCATACACTGCCTCGTTGATGAGGAGTTCGAGGGGCCTGCCGGGAGGGGGAAAGAGAGGGGGTGATGGGGATGTGTGGAAATGAAAATACATGCCAGGGATTTCTTGGTGGGCGGGATGTGTGTGAGTTTTTTGTGTGTGTATGTTTGCATACTCATGCGTATCATGCATGGTGTCCACAGACATACATGCATACACACATACGCATTGAAAGCATGCAAAACACACACAAACAAATAACACACACACACGCACCACACGTACCTATACCACAAGGTGATGACACGAACAGTATACTGCACCCTATTCTTGGGGTCAGATCGCTTGGCCCATTTCTCCTTATCATAATTACGAGCCAAGCCAAAATCAGCAATTTTCAGTTCTCCCTTGTTATTTGTGAGGAGGTTGCTTGCCTTGAGGTCCCGGTGTAGGATGCCGTTGGAGTGGATGAAGTACAAACCACGCAACAGCTGCCTCATGTAGCACTTGAGCTGTGGGGTGGTGGTATGTGTGCTTATTTACGTGAACGTGTGTGCATATCCTTGTATGTTTGTTATGTGTGCTTGCGTGTGCTTGTGTGTATTTCTATACCATCCTTACAACAGCTTGTGATAGTACGACGTGCTTGCAACCATTCTCGACATCACAACACACCACCAACAACAACAACATTCTATGATCACCACCTGCATAGCAATATATCTCTATGTAATAATACATAGTGCATACCTGTGGCACTTTAAAGTTGTAATTGCAGCGTTCCATGAGGCCTGTCAGGTCATGATCCATGTATTCAAACACCATGTATATTGCTGGCTTGAACTGGTTTTGCTTGGTCGCTGAGGAAGGTGTACGTGGGAGTATATGAGAGAATGCATAGTGAATACGTGAGAGTATGCACATGCATTGCTATGGCCCACAAGTATCAACCGCGCACCTTTGGAGCGCACAACATCGTGGAGCTTGATTACGTTTTGAGGGTTGGGTTGTGCACCAAGGAACGCCAGGAGCTTGATCTCCCGAATGGCAGTAATGGGAAACCCCTCTTTTTCATTTTCCATGCGAATGCGCTTGAGTGCAAATTGCTTGGTGGGGTCAGTCTTGGAGCGTGCCAGAAACACCTGGTGGTGGAGGGATTGCAGGGAAATGTTATTAAGATTTGGGATTTGGGATGGTCCATTATGCCCCGCCATGTATAGTGTGGTAGGATGCATCGCCCTGATGCACCAACAACACAGATCCACAATACATGAAGCCCTTACTATATAACCACACATACCGTGCCGTATGTGCCCTCACCCAAGGCGCTGACACGCTCATACTCCTCATCAACAAGCTTCATTCCTTGACAAAGTGCATGCATATGTGATCCATCCTCCTCAAACGAGTTGTGTACCTGTTTTATTGCACCAAAACAAGTGTGGTGGCTAGTGTGCAGCAACCAAATGCTTTGGGGTGCAACACATGTATGCAACCTTGAATGGTGCTGCTTTTGCTGCATCTGGCAGGGCTTTGGCAGGCTCAATGGCCGCCATTTTAAGGATGTTGATGTGTTATGTTGCTTGATCAATTGATCTTGGCGTTGGGAGTACGTTTTGGGCGTAAACAATCAGAGTTGTACACTGCGATGCCTGTGTACAGCTTGTGTTGTGAAGAGGGTTGTTCTGATGTGCTGCTGTAAAACAAGTACTTGGGTGTTTGCAAGTAATATGAACAATTTTCACAGCGTGTATTTTTCTTGGTATTTGTGCACAACTTGCTCATAGATGAGTTCACATTGGTACACTCTCTAGTGCCATTACAGAACAATCCAACATATACAGGGAATATGGTGCTGTTGGGGTCGGAATGAACAACAACAAACAACAACATCATGCCATCTCCACCCCATCCATACCGCATCCAAGTTGACCAAGACCTTGCAAGGCAACTGGTGCAGCATGGCGCCACAATGCTGCTCCTGGATGTTCCACAAGGCACCCAGATCGGCTTGGACCAGCAGGTATGCACGTTGAGATACAACGAGCGTGTAGTGTTTGCACCCAATCCGCCCCTCATCCAACACAGCGTTTCATCGTGGGTACCAAGTTTCAGGGATTCAAAATGATTCCAGCAGGTACACACTACATGCATTACAGTGCCAGTTGCAAGGATACAGCACAGGCTGGTGGGTATGCTGCCATAGTATCATGCTTTCTCTGTCTGGGTGCATCAGAGGTATCCCCACTGTGATCAATGCTGTGGTGTGGGTGTGTTGCGGTCTTTCTCAAGCGCACATGTATTGTTTTGTTGTGTTCACATTGCATGGTTGATACAAATATATCACCTCTACTTGCTATTCCCTTGGTTTACTTGTTTAATTCTGTTTCCATGCCCATGCATCATTCTGTTTCCATGCCCATGTATCATTCTGTTTCCATGCCCATGTATCATTTCCCATCTACAACACCCTGTGTATCTCATGCACACAGGTTGTTGTATATCGATGGGACCCTCACCTTGAGCTGCTGCTGCCCGTAAAGGGTGATGAGGTACGCATACACACCACAGCATTGTCACAAACACACATATTGCACACACAGTGCATACACACAGTGCATACATACAGTGCATACACACAGTGCATACATGCAGTGCATACACCCACCCGTACCACCAACCTGTACCACCCCATCACGCAGGCACAGCGATATGAGCAAGGTGTACGCAACATGACGTTTGACCAACACCTCGCCCCCTACAATTTCCACCAATGGCAGCAGTGGCAGGGTTTGACCACACATGTTGACTCCATGGTGGTCCGTCGGCTGTCTCCCTTGAATGGTGCCTGCATCAGTGTGTTGGCGGAAGATGCTCCGGAAGGTGGTACAACTGCTGCAGAGGCTCGCCTGGCAGATCAACTACAACATGGGGTTGTAGTGAGGGATACACCTGCTACACAAGGGGATGATAATGCTGCTGCTACTGGCAGTTCCTCTGGTGCTGTGAGCACTGGTGAGCCCAGTCAGCAAGATGGGAAGAACAAGTCATCAGGGAGCAGTCAACCTTCATCAAGCAGTCAACCTTCATCAAGCAGTCAACCTACAGCAACAGCACAACAGCAGTACTTGGGTCGATGTTACTATACACCAATGCCACGTGTCCACAAGCAACAGGGTATGCTGCTGTAGGTTGTATGCATGCATGCTGCCTGATGTACCTCATGTACCTGATCATCATCCCATAGAGTGTGTTGCACCTCATGCTCCTGATCATCATCTCATAGAGTGAGATGTACCTGTGAGCACTCTATACCATGCAAGAACATCTCCTCCCACTCATCCTCCTAGGCTTGTCACCTGAAGACTTGACAAGGCTCAACATGGACAAGAGTGCTCTCTTACAACAACTCTTGCGTGCAGATTACAGTTCACAGACACGCCTGTTTCTTGGGGAGTTGCAGTTTTCCTTTATAACCTTTGTGCTGGGACACTCATTACAAGGTGAGTCCATGATGATGCGTGGCCATCATGAGGTGCTTGAACCAGCACAATGTGTGAGATGAGATGTGGGGTTTTAGGGTGTAGACGATGTGTGGTCTGTACTCACTCATGTACAAACACGCACTCATGTACAAACACTACCATGCCTATCCCCCCCCCACGCATCAACACAACAGGGTTTTCACAGTGGTGTGCCATGCTGCAATTGATTTTCAGCTGCATCGATGCTCCCCTTCATGCCCATCTTGGTTTGTTTCTGACTGTCATGCACACCATTACCCTACAATTGGACTTTGTGGCGATGGGAGATGCAGCTGCACAGCACCCTCCACCGCTTTCAGCAACAGGACAAGCAGATGACAGTGCTGGTATGTGTGATGCCAGTGTCGATGGTATTGCTGTGTATGTTGCTGGTAGTGCTGCGTGTATCACTTGTATTGCTGTGTATATCGCTGGTATTGCTGCGTATGTTGCTGGTATCGCCAAGTGCATGTGTGATACAGCATGTGATACATGTGATACAGCATGGCAAATTCACAATCAACAATCACCCTTTTGTTATGCACAACACCCCCTGTCACATGATAATACATGCAACACCCCCTAGGTATCGAAGCAGGCAATGCAACAGCAGGTCTCATGGCGATTGTTGCTGAAGAATTGAGCGCTCACACAGAATTGCAAAAGGTGTTTGAGAGCTTTTACCAAGCAATGGACGAGGTAAGGGGAAAAGATTGAGGGTGGGTACCACATGGGTCATTTGTACCGTACATGCTGCACATGTCATATGCACACCAACACACACACAGGAGGAGTGTGTCAATCAGGCATTGCTGAATGCAATGGAGCGGCTGCGTCATGCGTTACGGCAGGCCTTTGGTTGGGAGCTGGAAGATAGTGCGAGTGCTGTGTTGCGAGGGGATGACGATGGACCCACCATTGTCGAGTAGTTCTTATTAAAGCTCCACAATAAGCAGCTTATTGTTTCTTTATATCAATGCCTTTTGACCACCACCCCATGTAGTATGCAGTTGCTTTGTCGCACCCTACTGTGTCGCACAAATTGTGACTCTAGACCGTTGTGGTGCAGTTTGCATTCGCATTGGATGTTTGCTCCTTGCCACGCCCACAACGCACCTCAAGCTTTGACCAACATCCGCACTGCTGCTATGATTGCCAATGCAGCCATTACAAGTGCACCCTCACAACACACGAGGGTGCCGACAAACAGCCGACACTCGACGATGCAGGTGTTGCAGGTCAACCCAAGCAGCTTTTTGTTTCTGGATCAACTGGAAACACCCCCAGACGCCAAGCAGTTGATACCATACCCTCATCAGCTCCTCCAGCGCGACATACCACGGCTGCCAGCCCCCACCCACCTCGGATTTGTCCTCAACCCATCAATCACCACTGCAGAAGACGACTTTGCCAGCCTCTTGCACGCTGCTGCGTTGCTGTCTGAAGGACAGGTCGTTGCAGTACCCACAGAGACGGTGTATGGCCTCGCTGCCAATGCATTGGACGCAGATGCAGTGCAGCGCATCTTTGCTGCCAAGGGGCGCCCCAGTGACAACCCACTGATTGCCCATGTGGGAAGCATACAACAGGCAGAGGAGTTGCTGCAAGAATGTGACCCGACACATGCAGAGCACTGGGCGCATTTGGGTGCTGCTCATGGTGGTACGTGTGTTGAGAATGGAGAGAGGGAGTGTGTGGGGAAAGCAGCCATGTGGTCGGGAAAGGCATACAAGAGCCTCACACGCACTACCACGCTCTCTATACATACCACTCTACATATACCACACAGGTATACCAGCATCCTACACAACCCTGGTGCAACGCTATTGGCCAGGCCCCCTCACCATCCTCTGCCCCAAACCTGCGATACTCCCGGCAGCTGTCACTGCTGGTCAACCTGCAGCAGCTATACGCCTGCCTGCACATCCAGTTGTGCGTGCGCTGTGCATGCTGTGCAGCTTTCCCCTTGCTGCACCCTCTGCAAACAGGTATGTTTGCTGTTAATATTGTGTGTACAGGGGGGGTTTGTTTGCTTTATCCTCGTGTATGTGTGTCTATAGTATATGTTCTATATAACATTATATATACACACAGTCGCATCCATACACAAAAACGAATCACCCACACTGTTCTCTATACATACATAGGTCTGGTCGCCCCAGCCCCACCAGTGCTCAACATGTGGCAGATGACTTGAGTGGCTCCATACCACTGGTGTTGGATGCAGGGGTATGTGCGTGTGGTATAGAGTCAACGGTGATTGATGGAATTCGACAAGATGGTATGTGTGGGGTGTATGTGTGGTTTGTGTGGTGTATGTGGTACGTGTGGTGTGTATGTAGTACGTGTGCGGTGTGTGTGTGGTGTGTGTATATGTGTATATGGATTCATGTTTGTGTGTGTGATTCTGAATGTGTACACCACCCACCACTGTTATCATCATGTATACACCGCAACCACTGTTATCATCATGTATACACCACAACCACTGTCATCACCCCACACACAGGTATGCGGGTGGTGTTGCGTCCAGGTACAGTGACACCTGCTGACATTGCTGCTGTTGAGGGGTGGCAAGATGTACGAGTATGGAAGGTAGGTGTGTGTGTGGGTGGGTGTGTGGGTGTTCCATACTGGAACATCATTGTCGGTCGTCTCTATGCGTGTGCACGTGTAGTACACTGGTACACCCTTAGCACACTGGGAAGTACTGGTTACAACACCACAGGTGACGTATGATGATGCAGCACTAGAGCAGACACCAACCACCCCGGGCATGAAGTACCGCCACTACACACCCGATGCGGATGTTGTGCTGGTGGTGCCATCCCCAACATCACCCCCCGCAGCAACGCAGGCATGCCTCGAGAACGAACTTGCAAGATGTGTTGCTGCGCACCCAGGATCGCCCGTAGGGTTGTTGCGGAGCAGCCAGGGGGGCGCTCGTTGTGGGGATGTGGATGAGGAGGAGGTGGTGGTGTGTTGGTTGAGTCGAGGTGTGGATGCTGCTGCGGACGATGATGCGGTGGCTGTGGCCGCTGCACAGCACTTGTTTGGGGACCTGAGGGCGCTTGAGGAGCGTGGGTGTCGGGCGATTGTGGTGGAGGGGCTGCGGGAAGAGGGACAGGGGTTGGCGGTGATGAATCGGTTGCGCAAGGCTGCGGGGCGGATTGTTTGTGTTGATGATGGGTGTTGATGGATGATGATGTTTGTTTGGTACTTTTTTGTGTGTATTGTCATAGTATTATATTGTAATACCGTGATACCCGTTCTCCTTGTCTCGACTCTACACTTGTTGCATTGCACCCCAGCTATATACCATCACAACCCTAGATGGCGTCAAAAACAGCATCCCTCGGCCAGAGGCTCAAGGCTTTCGTAGATTCACCCACTGGTCTTAAGACAACACATTTCTGGGGACCCGTTGCAAACTGGGGATTTGTAGTGGCGGTATGATTTGGTGTGATTAAAAGTGCATCATCGTGGTGATATCAGCACACTTTTCTGTCACACACACAGGGCTTGACAGATTCTCAAAAACCCCCAGATATGATCTCTCCCAACATGACAGGGGGTATGGGAGAGATTGTGATCTTGTGATCAACCTCATCAACCCCACCATCCTTGCACACCCACAGCAATGTGCATCTACAGCCTGCTCTTTATGCGATTTGCCTGGGCCATTCAGCCTCGAAATTACCTGTTGTTTGCATGTCATTTTTCCAACGAGCTTGTGCAACTCAACCAAATGCGACGATACCTCACATGGCGCACATCCGACGAGGGACAGGTGTGCCTGCTGTGCGTGCTGTTCTGTGTACCTGCTGTGTGTGCTGTTCTGTGTACCTGCTGTGTGTACCTGCTGTGTGTAGTTGTTATTTGTGTATGTTGTGCAATACAGCATTCATCGATGTATATCCTTGCATGTGTTTCTGGTTTTTTAGCCTATGTTCCCATTTGTACCCATGTTCCCAGTACACATGCCTGGCTGTGTTTGAACCACTCCACACCACCACAGGCAGTCATTGAGGCACAAGAAGCAGCAGCAAAGGCCGCCAAGCAAAATCCCACATCATAGTCCTGTTGCATGAGGAGTGACACCAGCTGGGGGTGACATCAGCTGAGCACATGGTGTTGTATGCTTTTTATTTTGTTGTTGTTACCCACGTTTTCCCCTGCTGTGTTTGTGGCACACATGTATGATCCTGCACACTGTAACCATCATTGGCAGCATGAAACAAACACTCCAAGACATACAAACACACTAGTACACACATACATGACTTGCAAACACACGCCCACCGCTTCCATGCACACCACTGCCACACACACACACAAACCACTTCTACACACACATCACATGCCCAAACCTACTTTTCCCTCCCAAATCACTGGGAGGGGAAAGTCATCACTTTGTATACAGCCCATTGGCATGAATATATTGCAGCACCTGCTCAGGTATCAGATACCGCACAGGTTCTCCCTGGGTCAACAGTGTTCTCACCAGCGTTGAACTTATACCATTGCTCACAGGTTCATCCACGATGATGATGTTGTGTCGGTACTCGTAGAGGAGGGTGTTGGGGGTGGTGACCAGGTTGCGCAAGGATGTGCCTTCACTGTGTGTGGAGGGGGCAATGAGGGGGTGGGAGTGTATGTGTGGGTGGAGTGGGCAATGGGGGGGTGGAGGTGTATGTGTGGGAGGAGGGGAAAGTGAATGGGTGAAGGTGTATGTGTGGGAGGGTGGAAGTGAATGGGTGTGGGTGCATGCGTGCGGGAGATAACACAGGTAAGTATGAAACAACATGCGATGTGCCAATACATACACACACACAACAAAACACAACCAATACACACACCACACTCTCTCAACATACCGGCCTACGGCAACAACACCATACTCATCCAATAATCGTCTCAGCTGTGCTTCTTGCCATACCCCAGGCTGTACCATGGTTGCCAGCAAATCCGCCCCACACAACAACATCACACGCAGGGGGCCCTCTTGTGTAACCCCCTCTTGTGCACCCCCGGCAGGGGGGGTCCCGGGGGGGGTGCCATCTGCAGGGGCAGGGGCCCCTGTTCGTAAACGGGGGGCCGCCATGGCGGCAATTGCGTCACGCACAGTATCAGAGGGAGAATGAGTTGTTATTGGTGTTGGTGGTGTTTGTTTGGATAGATCCTGTGTGTGGGGGGGGGAGGTGTGTGTGTGTGTGAGAGAGAGAAATGGTGTGTGTGTATCCACTGTGTGTGTGTTGACCACATCATGTACCATAACAACAACAATCACACACATACCGCCACAGCTGGTGTATGCGTGTGAGAGTCTCCCTCACGTGTATCATGTGTCCCTGTTGGTTGTTGGGTAGCAAAGGCAGCCTCGAGGGTTTGTTTTACCCTATCCAGCACGTGTATGGTGCGTACGTACGAATACTGTGATGCCTGCGTGTGTGTGTGTGTGTGTGTGTGTGCTGATCGTATCAGCATGTGTGTGTGTGTGTGTTGACCACATCAGTGTGTGTATGTGTGTGTGTGTGTTTTTTTGTGTGTGTGTGTGTTGACCACATCAGTGTGTGTGTGTGTGTGTTAATGTGTGTGTTGACCACATCAGTGTGTGTGTTGACCACATCACACCACACCACACACCTCCCATTCATCCACCATGACAAGGGGAGACGTCTCTGCTGCCAAGTGACACATATTCACCCTATGATGCACATCTACGAGTCCCTTCTTCCCATACATGTTGGACACAGGAGACATGTAGCCACCCAATACATCAAAACCCATCTGTAGGAGTGGTGTGCATGTGATTGTGGTGGGTGTGTGATTGTGGTGTGTGTGTGTATATATGTACCGCATACATTGGTCAACAAACGTACATTGGTCAACAAACGTACATTGCACAAGCATACATGCACAGTAAGAGCATGCCAAACACACACACACACCCCACACACATATCTCAACAGAAACAACAACCCACCTTGGCAAGTTGATGTGCTGCTACTTCAAACATGCGCACGTGCATACAGGTGGGTGGGTTGAAGCTCCCACAACTCACCAACACGACTGGCTTGTGCACAGCTGTGTGAGTCACCCGACCAAACCGATCATGGAGCTGATGACACTGCAGCTTGTCTGTGTGTGTGGTGTGGGGATGTGAAACGTGCGGGGGTAGAACGCATGGGATGCGTGCATGTGTGAACAATACTCATTCACCTGTAGGGAGTGGTACTGCAACTCTATCATGGCTGGGTAGGAGGCCAATGGCCATGAGTGCTCGTTGTATCATGCCTGGCTGATGGTCTGTTGGGTGAGTTGTGGTGGATGATGATGTCTGATGATGTCTGCTGGTTTGGGATGGGTCTCAAGATTGTGCATACCAGGTGGGGGAATCGTGGTGGATGCTGACCCAGTATCGCATTGGGATCCAGAGGTGGTGGAGGCAAGGAGCACCATGCCAGCACCTGTTGTGACGAGGAGTGGCATGCCCCATCGAGGAGATGCCCGCCTGTGGAGGTCAGCAAGGGTGTCGTTTGACGTTTAAAACCTACTCGTCATGCACCATCATATGCCTTCATACCATCCATGCGATGTGGTGGTGTATACAAACCGTGCACTTGTTGTATGCTTGCCCATCAACACCACCACCCTGCTACTACATCTCCACAACACCATGTTACACGCTTGTTTGTATACAGCTTGTTAAAAATGCATGTGTCAAATACCACCATCTATTAGAAAACCACAATGTATTATTTCTTGGCCTTTTTCTTTTTCACCACCGCTCCCTCTTGATCCACAACTGCACGCTTGCGCACCACTTTACTGCGCTGCTCCACATCTGCAAGCCGTCCCTTGGCCTTGGCAGCCTTTTCCACCACCTTGGCCACATCCTCTGCCTTGGGTGCTGCTGCTGCTTTTTTCACCCCTTGTGTTTTCTTGTTTGCATCGACAATGGGTGCCCCACCACCCAATTTCTTTGTCGGGGCCTCCAATGGCTCGTATTCATACTCAATCCCCGAAGTTGCCAGTCGCTGCATACGCTTGCGGTCCCGTGCCAATGCCCGCTGCAGCCGCGCCTGTGCCTGCTCTGGGGTGCGTTGCGCATTGTGGCGTTTCATCTCAATCTTGCGCCAGGGAATGGTGCGAAAGCGTCGGTTGGCACCCTTCCACAGGTCCTCGTGGATCTCAGATTTGAGCAGTACCTTGGGGGGTATGCGATGGGAATGGGGTTTTACGCATGCACCACTGGTGTATGCAATTACATTGTCAACCATCATCATCATACCCGGCACTGTAGCTTTTGCCCCATGAGCATGTACCCGTCCATTGCACCTGCCACAATGCTTGCAACATCTGGTGTGGAAAACTGCAAGTATGCATAGTGCTTGCTCTTGCCTGTCTTTTTGTTGCGAGACAAGCGCAACTTGCTCACAGTGCCAAACTGCTCAAAAAAGCCTGCGCGAAAAGGAGGAAAATGTGGTATGTTGTGATGCATGCTGGCACACACTGGAACCATACCTCGCATTTGGTCTTCGTAAAAGCCGTGTGGAATGTGCCTGTGTGGCGAGGTCGGCAGCACACCGATGATGGTTGATGGTGGGCTGCTGGAAATTGTGTATTTTTGACGCAAACGCAGTCTTCAGTGTTTTTGTATAGATATTACGCATACATACCCGAGGTATAGCACGTTGCTGAGGTCCTTGTCGCTCGTGCTGGGTTCAGCATCGGGGCTGCCGCCTGCCTTTGACTTCATTTGTGGATGGTGCAATGGTTGTTAATGTATTGAATACGTGGTGAATGGTGCAAAACGGGTGCAAACGGCTTTGGGTCGTTGTGTGGCACAACGTTGAACAAAGTTTTCTATTATGACCAGCACAAAAATCCCCTGTGTTATTCACCACCCCCATAGTACCCTCATAGTGCTCACAGTATCCACATTCAATTCAAAGTCGAACCAAAGTCAAAACCAGAAACCTCACACGATCATGATTGCGCATCATTTGTCTAATATGATGCGACCTCAAACCGCGCATCACATCACTACAGTACATCCTCGCCATCCACCTCGTACTCATGCAAGAAAAACACCAATTTATGCCGCAGCATCTGTGAGCACTCCCACCAAGCCTGCACCCACCACCAGCACCCCTGCAGCACCACCCACCCCCAGTACCCCTGTGCTGCTCGACTGGAAGGCCATCAGTGAGCTTGCAGGCACCGACGTGCTCAAGGGCTTTACACTGCGACCCAAGGGCGTACCATCCACCGCCCCCACCCCCACCCTTGCCACCAAGCCCCCAACTGGACACAAAACTCGCACCGCCCCCGTGTTGCTCTACAGGGACACCAATGCCTGGTGCCCTTTCTGTGAACGGTATAAATGGAGGTTTGGGGAAAGAGCACACATGCAATAGCAAATACTGATTGAGTTGTCCCATCATTACGCATTCTGTGTCATTCTGAACCCATGCTGTCACATGCACACGTTCCACACATGCAACGCAATACATACACCCCCCACACACAACCTTCTCCCCCCAGTGTGTGGTTGGCACTGGAACACAAGGGTATCCCCTATGACACAGTGCTCATAGACCTGCGTGATAAACCCCAGTGGTACAAGGACATGGTGCCCACCACCCTGGTGCCCGCTGTGGAGATTAATGGACAGGTGGTGTATGAGTCACGTGATATACTCATGGTAAGGGGGGTTGTTTGTTTATGTGAGGGGGTTGGGTGTGTGGGGGGGGAAGGTTGGGTGTGTGAAGTGTGTCGGGTGAGTGTGTGATGAGGGTGTGGCATGGATTGTGAGTTTGAATTGTGTATGGCACATCTTGTGAGTGGTACATTGTCACACGTGATAGTTAAACTTGTACCGAGAATATGCTTCCTCTCTCTCTCTTCTCTCTTTCTCATTTCTCTCTCTTTTTCCCTCCCTCCACACCTGTTCCATGGCACACCTGTTTTGTCTCACCTGTCTCCCCATCATGCATCTCCATCATATTTCCCCATAATGTGTCCCCATAGAAATTGGAGGAGGAGTTTCCAGAAGCACCCCTGCTGCCAGCAAAGGACACCCCAGCATACCAACATGCACTGGAGCTCATGGAAGGTTCCGATGCTGTTTCCAAAGCAGGTAGGAAGGGGGTTATGAGTGGAAAAGGGGTTATGAGTGGCAGGTGGGGATGGGGTTGGGAGTGGAGAAGGGGTTGCGAGTGGTTGGAGTTCGTGTTGCATCGGCTGGGTACATACATGGCATCACATCACACACCACATCACATCCATTACACGATATACACACATCACACACCAACAGGGTACACATACATGGCTGGTCGCCGGTACCCCGCACCCCGCACCCCTGAGGGTGAGGCACCTGCCCCGGAACCTACCCTGGAGCAGATGCGAGCTGCCCTAGAAGCTGCCCTGGGTGATATGGAGACACGACTGGGTGAAACAGAGGGGCCATTCTTCCTCGGGTAGTTGATTATTATGGGTGGATTATTATGGCACACGCCACATCTTATCATCACACACACACATGCACCATCCTACACACATGCATCATCCCACACACATGCACCATCCCGCACACAGAAATGACTTGAGTGTGGTAGACATCATGTATGTACCTACCCTGGAGCGCCTGGGAGCAAACCTACCACAGGCTCGCAACATGGATATTCGCACCAACCCCAACTACCCACGACTTGCTGCGTGGTTTGCCGCACTTGATGCCCTACCTGCATATGCCAAGGTGTGTGTGTTTGTGTGTGTGTTTTTGGGTATGTCTGTGTGATGTGTTGAGAATTATTTGATGATTGTGTGATGTGTTGTATGTGCTTTGATGATTGTGTGTTGTTTCCCCCAGTATTGCTAGCTATTGCCACAAACCTGTCTCTCTCTCTCTCTGTCTGTCTCTCTCTCTCTCTCTTTATGTATATGAAATGGGGTTTAGTATATATCCCATACGTCCCATCTCAACCCCATTTCATTCCCCCTCCCTCCCCTCTCATTTCAGGTGCGTAGTGATGATGTCACCCTGCATTTGCTGCTGCGTCGCTTATTCAGCATGGCGGAACGTTCCCCTGAAGATGCCCCCGCAGCTGTTCAAGAAGCTCGCAGGTGTGTGTGGGATTACCCCTGTGTGTGGGAAGAATGGCCCTGAGTGAGGACCCCACACAAGGGGGTGAAGGGGGCATCTGTAATGATGTGTTTGTAATGTGTGTGTGTTGTAGTTGCGAATGTGATGCTGAGACACAGATGTGAGAGTATTGTGTATGATAGTGCCATGCGTACTTGAAATGCAACAGCATGCACACATCTGCGCTGTTCTTTCACATCCCCATACATTGTCACATGCGCACACATCGTCACATCCCCAACACATGTTTGTACATCCCCAACACGACAACCCCTACCCATGACACCCACTCCCCAACCACCATACCCCCTCCCCCAACCACCACAGAGAAGCAGCAGCAAAACTGGCAGCCAATCACCAACGCATCATCCAAGACATCCTACAAAACAGCGGCCTCATGCGCAGCACTGGCTCTGACTATGGGTGCACTGCCCCCTCTCTTTTCGGCCGACCTGCCACCCCCACGCGGGCCACTGTGGCCGCAATTGACCATGTGCTGCGACGGCTGGGCAGCCAGCTGGTGACAGGGGCCCCTGGGCCCCGCCACCCGGATCGTGCTGCTGCGGCTATTGGAGCGGCGACGATGGCGTTTTTTCACAACAGGGCGAGTAGTCCACGTGATATGAGTGCTGCTGCTGCGCAAGAGTTGAGGTCTGCGTGTATGGAAGTGATGCGTGATTTGTATTGAAGAGGGGGTGTATTGAAGAGGTGTGTATTGAAGAGAACAAACAAGGGGAGGGGGTGCTGAGGAGAGAGCGTTAACAGGCACCACATAGTAGAGGGGTGTTGACAGAAACGATATGTGGGTGCTGACGTATGTGTGTGTTGCTGTGTGTGTATTTGAGAGTTTGTTGTGTACGTTTCATGCCAGGTCATCCTAGGTGTATGTTTCATCCTAGGTGTATGTTTCATCCTAGGTGTATGTTTCATTGTCGTGCAAGTAGGTTATTTCATGCTTTGTTTCGTTTCCTGCCGTTGTGTGATGCAGTTCCTCGAGTGTGTAATGGGCGATACAACAGCATCAATAGTAAGGAACATCATACAACAAACTGATGAGATGATATGAGTGCATGCTGTGCATGCTGTGTTGTCATGTGGACATACAAACCAGTGCATATCATTCACATACAAACAAACTAGTGCAGAAAACCCTACAAAAACCACACATTGTACACATTCATCAGCAAAAAAACCAAATACACAAGCAGGTTGTACACTGCCCCAAAATTGCACAACACCGTGTAAACACTGTGGTGGTATGCTACATACACACATCATACAACACATACACCCATCATACAATACATACACATTATCATACCCAAAAATCCCACTGAAAACTACCCAAAAATCCCACTGAAAAAATCTTTGACCGCCCCAGCAGCATCTTTGAACCCCTGCCCCACACTCTTAGCTGCATTGCTTATGCTGCTTCCCACTGACTGTGCTGCACTACCCTGTTGTTATAACGTTGATGATTGTTGTTATTGGTGTTGTTGGTGGTGATGATTTTTATTGTTGTTATTGATGGTGGTGATGATGGGTTTTGCAAACAGTGGTGATGATTGTACCAGCAGTACAAACATGGAAACAAACCAGAGGAAAACTATGTACATGGCAACCCCCAAACACACCCCTCTCGCCCATACCACGGAGCTTGTAGCATTCTGAAGGTTTCCCCCTGCGTTTTCAAACCCGTTTTTCAACGATGACCATGCATCCTGCAGCCCCCGTAACAGCCCATCCTTGGCGCGCTCGAGGGGCTGCTTCACCAGCACATCCCATGTGTTGTTCAACTGCCTCGCCTGCTCTGTCACCAGTGTCTCCACTGCTGCGTTGGTGGGGCATTTGCGTCCCTCACATTCACTGCCATCAGAGAGGCCTTCTGGCTGTAGCTGTAGCCGGATATCAGCACTGCCCGGCACGTTGAGCAGCGCCGCATCAGCTTTGGTGGCATTGGTCGTGGCGTTTGCTGTAATGTTGGTTGTCAGTATGATTTGGTTTTGCTGTTCCTGTAGCTTGATGGGGACATCATTGATGGCTATGTTGGCAGCAAGGAGGAGAGGGAGGAAGGCTATGAGGAGAAGAGAAGATCTGGACATTGTGATGAGGTGTGCGGTACGTGCTGGTTGGTGCTGAACGTGGTTTGCTAGGTGACGAAAAACAAAACTAGGTGACACGACAACAAACACGAAACTAAAAATAACGCAAACGAGGCTGGTAAACCAGTCGCTCACACTCTCCTAGGGAAACATTGTCAACGATGATGGTGGCTCTCACACGGCCCATCGCACGGCCTTGCATTGCAGTGGCACCTGCCGCTGCGGCAAGAGCATGCAAGGTGCCTCTCTCAAACATCCATCGTGTGGCATGTCCAACATCTGCCCTCTCCTCAAAACTGCATAAACCCCAATGGCGCACCATGATGGCCACCTCTCAAGACTTGCAAGCGCCAAATGCAGACGTTTACGAGCTCCTCAAGGACATTGAGGTCACCGTGGTCGGTCCCAACACCACTATCCCACTCGGCACGCTCTGGTCTTCCAATGAACGCTGCATCCTCTTTTTTGGGCGCCACATGGGCTGACTGTTTTGTTGGGAGCTGGCCAAGCAGCTTGCTCGTGACGCCCTGCCTCGGTTGGATGAGGCAAATGTCCGAGCCTACTTGGTGTCCATCGGTTCGCAAGAGAGCGGTGTTGATTTTTCAGCTGCCACAGGTTTTCCTGCTGATAGACTCATCGCTGATCCTACCAATGCAACCTATGGTGGGTGGGATGTGTGTGGTGTTGGGATGTTTTGTGGGTGGAGTTTGTGGCATGGTGCAATGAGTTGTGGTGGAATGTGTGTGTACTTTTGTGTCGCTGATGATCGGAGAAGACGCACGTACCCCACCATATATAGACCTCGATATACAAACACCTCTATACGAACACCTCTATACAAAAACACAGATGCTTTGAATTTCAAACGTGGTCTCAAGGTCACCTCCCCCTTCAACCCCAAGGTAGGGAGGGGTGTGATGATGATGATGATACTTGCACATACACATACATACATATACACACATAACCACATACATACATATACACACAAAACAACTACTTCCCTATGCATTCCCTTTTTACACCTGTATCAATTTCCCCTCATACACACCTACTCATTCCCCCTCACACACCTCTATGCATATTCCCCCTCATACAGCTATATATATTCCCCCTCATACAACCCCTTCTTATTATATCCCCCCCCCCTTCACACACAGACACGTGATGCTGTCAAGGCTCGGAATGACAAGGATGGTGCTGCTGACCTCAAGTCACTGCTGCCCAAGTATAAAATATTCAAACCACCTGGGGGGCTGCAACAGGTGTGGGTATTTGTGTGTATGCTATGTATGTGTATGCTATGTATGTGTACAAACCTGTTATTTTGTATACCTGTACACCTGCACACAATTATAAATATGGACACAATTCCATTGCATACACACACACACACGCGCAACACCGTTGTGTATACATACATGCACATAACCCCAAAGTAAACACACATACACACACACACACAACCCCCAAACACGCACAGACGCTCATACAAGGTGGGTGTGTTGTGTTTCATGGTCACACTGCAGTCCTTGTACGACTGGATGAAGGGGTCGGAGATCATGTTGACTTTGACCAAGCCATTGCAGCAGCCACCCAGGGCATTTAGAGCCTTCTAGGGTTGGCCATGTTGACTTTGGGTTGACCATGTTGACTTTGGGTTGACCATGTTGACTTTGGGTGAACCTGCTGGATGCACTTGTTGCGCATCATGTCGTGTATATACCCAATTCCTCATGTGCATTCTGCTGATTTTGTGTGTCATGAGAAGGTTGTGGCCCTTCTCTGTGTGCCTCATGCTCTATGTGCCTATTGGTGATGTGACACACACCGCGCTAAATTGTGCTTGCTGTGTCAAGCATGGTGTGGTGTGTCGATAAAACACCAAGGACATCAGTAGCCACAACAGTACAGTGTCATGTGGATGTGGGGTGACGATGTGGGTGTGACGATGTAGGTGAATTCTTTCCCTACGCATGTGCATCTGCATTGCGTGTCAATATTGTTCTGCTCATGCACACAACTGTGTGTATGTGTGGCATGTTGAAACATGCTGCACAGTAGTGTAGAAGTGAGTGGTGTGGATTTTATGGTGTTACACACAAAAAGTTGGGGGTGCACCCGACGGAAGCACACCACTACGAGCAGTGCAAGCACATAAGAAAGCATGTATACACAACGGCCCCTGCAACAATACAATAGAATGATAAACAATGTCTATGGACACTAGAAAGACAGTGGGGCAATGCAAAGAGAGAAAAACACACACATGCTACACTCATTGGCACCTACACACATATGAATGTGCATACATGATAACACGTGTATGAAGCCATCCTGCTCTGAGAGACACAAGATACATGAAGCCATCCTGCTTGAAATGCACAGCACACAGCACGCTCAGCACACATCCACTCGTATACAAATGCACACGTACTCATCAGCAATCACACAGCCACCTGCTTGATACGTTGAAAAACACGCCAACACACTAAGAAACACATGCACATGAATAAACACACACCATCCATTCACAGATCATCAACCTCACCCCCCACATCCGCCTCGTCCCTCTCAAGGTCGTGGGTTGCTCTCCATTGACATATCCGACTCACTCCCCACCTCCTCCCCCTTGGGGCACACCCCGTCCCCTTGCCCCACATCTTCCCCAACGTCTGCCTTGACATCCGCCCCTGTCTCCTTCCCTCCCCCTTGCCAGAGGGGGGCAAACCGACTGGGACCCAGGGCCCCCCTTTGTTCACTAGCAAACTGCTCCGTGGTGCCAAACACACAGGGGGTGGTGGGGGTGTCTGGGATGGTGGGGGTTTCGGGGACGGTGGGGGTGGTGGAGTCGAGGGAATCGGTGCGAGGAGGGACGGGGTGGGGGGCTGGGCTGGGGTTGCGTTTGCGGCGGCGGATGATGAGCACCGCTGCAAGTATGATGATAGCTGTGGGTGAGGGAATTGTAGGTGGGGGAATTGTGGTTCTGGGAATGGGCCACGATTGGTTTTTACGTGTGAAAAGACATGTCATCCCACCACCATGCATACCCTCCACACACATGTATAAACACACCACACAGCAACCACCCACAGCAAGCACACTACATACCAGCAACAACCACCCCTGCAACTGCCCCCACTATAGCAGGCCATGGCACCTGTGCTCCACCACCACTCCCCTGCCATGTGCTTTCAGCTGCTGCATCAGTTGTGGGGGATTGGAGCCCAACCAGTGCGAGTGTTTGTGCTACACATGCACCATTTTCCACCACGTAACCCTGTTCACATGATTCACATGCATCACCTGCATACCCCTGTGTGAGTGTTGGTAGTGGTGGGACCATGGTCAACATGCATACAAATGGGTGCACACATGCAGTACTGATCACTACACCTTCACCCACATGCATCACAGCATTTGCATCACAGCATACACACACACACACTCCACCACATACCGGGAAGCATGCGCATGAATTGGCAGACGGCAAGCACCTTCCTCGTCCCATACACGGCACATCCACCACACTCCCATCACTCGCAATGGTGCAATCACCAAACACAAGGGGACAGTCCCTGGGACACGTCAGCAGGCCCCTGCTTACCCATGCAGGGCCCCCCGATGCCTGCTGGGGGGTGCTTCCGGGGCCAGTTGCGTTGCTGGTGGTGTTCCAGGTGTATTGAAGCTCACCCGCCTCACATACACCATTGCCACAGCGTGGCAGGTGATCCACAGAGACGAGGTGGGTTTGGGGGGCTGTGCCAGTGTTTTCCACCACCTGTAAGGAGGGTGTACAATGAAATAGACACGTGAAACACCCATGGACAGTACCCAAGAAGAAGATACCCAGTACCAAGTCCTACTATTTCCTACGCTCTTTCCCTACCTGTATAGCAACCCCTTCGTTGTCCATGAGCTCCTGCACCACATCTGCAGCCCGCAGAATATTCGAACTGTTCCCCCCCAGAGGGGCCAGCAGCACACGCACCCATGCAACAGGTCGAGGAGCACTTGCTGGCCCTGCTGCTGCACTCGTGGTCGTGGTTGTGATTGTGGTGATCGTCGTGGTGGTCGTGGTGGTTGCCTGCACTCCAGGAATGCCAGCAACCCCTGTTGGTATTGCATTTGCCAACCCAACCATGCCAATGTCCATGGTATTCACCCCTATACCCTCCCAAAATCGCTCTGCAATACCCTCTGCACCACCCAGCATGGTTGCCGCATCCACACCACCGCTCCCATCGGCTGCTGCACTCTTGATGAACCCATGACCACCTGGCATCTGCACCCCACTGCTCTGTATGGCACTTGCGGGAAGCTGCAGGGCCTTTATCACATGCCCCACTGCAAGCTGTTGCACAGCAGGGGCCGTGAGGGCCCCTGCTTGTTCGGAGGAACCCAAATCCACTGCCAGCAACAGTGCCAGGGAGCACGTGCTGCCATCCCCAAGACACACCCCACAAGCATCGATGGCGCTCGAGTCACAGCAGCGGCCAGCCCCGTCAAGGGGCCCTGTGCAGCAGGTGCCGGCAATATCGACGGCAACGGCGGTGCCATTGCATACACCACAGGCATCTAGGGTGGCGCCTGTGCAGCATGTGCCTGTTATATCCAGGACGCCATTGGTGCATGGTGGGGGGCCGGGGTTGGGTGTGAGTGGGGGTTGGGATGGTTGTTGTGGGCTGCTGTCAGGGGTGGCGCACGAGAGCAGCATCTCCATGGTGTTGTTGGTGTCTGTGGCGCTGGTCACAACCTGTAGGGTTTGGGTTTGGGGTGTGTGCTTTTTGGGTATATGATGCCTGGTATGGCACATACAGTACAACCCACCTGCACTGCAACGTGTGTACATGGTCGCACCACCGCCGGTCGTGTGAGGGTGCTGCAATTGCGAGGGTCGATCCCCTGACCAGTGCGCAACGATATACACGTCGTCGCACGTGTGGTCACACCATCACAAACACTGCACGCTGCCCATGGGGAGGTTTGCCATGCTGCTGCTGTGAGTGTGGCACTGGTGACAGAGACGTGGGTAGAAGAGGGGCCCGTGCTGGGGTCCCCTTGGGCGGTGGCGTCACAGGTGGGCATTGCGAGGACACGATCCATGCTCGCTGTGATGATGGTGTTGATGTGGTATTGATGGTGGTCATAATATGGTGCTCAGTATGATGATGATTATGGCAACAAAGTGTTTACAATGTTGCAACAAACAAAGGGAAGGGGATGGGGCATACCTTGTGGGGTGTCACATGTCCATGCTGGTGCGAGATCCTGTGCACTACTCCGACACAACACCCCTGATGCGCTGCATGCCTGAACACCCAGCTGCTGCAGGTTGGGTGGGAGCCACAGCTGTGGGGATGGGCATGCAGTGTAACATGCCTGCGTGGTCGTGGGTGGGGGGACGGGGGCACACTGGGTGTCGTTGACAGTACGGGTCCCTGTGAAAAACAAGGGGTTGTTTTGGGGTGTGAATGCATTGTGGACTGCATATATGTGCACAGCTTGTACATGTGCATCTTGTACATTGCACGCACCTTGTACACATGCAACGGTGCGCTGCTGGGTGCCATTGCCACAGGTGCCGCTGCAGGGTCCCCAAGCCCCAACACCCCACTCAGTTGCCGAGGATGCTTGTGCCAACACAGGGGCTTCCATTGGTGAGGGAGCTGCTGCCAGGGTGTCGTTGCTTGCATCAGTGCTGTTGGCACCTGTAACTGTAGAGATGAGGGAGGACGTTATAGTATTTTATATGTGGATGTATGTGTGTCAATGGAAACAATCTGACACAAGACAGCTTGACATATATTCAACCCTTGTATCCCACCCCTTTTTGGGGTGGTACATTTACACCCACCCACGTACTTCCCCAGAGCACCATAGGTGTCATTCCCTGCACACTATCTCCTCCCACTGCCTGTATGTCGAGCTGATACGACCCTGCCTTGCCCGCAAACCCTGCCAGTACAATTCCATACGACACATTTGCCTTCATGGGCACTTTGATCCTGCGTCCAGCCCCACAGGCAACATCAGCACACACAATGGGGCTGCTGGATGCCGGGTTGAATGTCTGGGTGTTGTCAATGTCTTGATAGATCATGAGCTTTGTGTCAAAACCACCCTGAGAGGGGAGATGAGAAAGGTGAAGGGTGGATGGGGTTTATATATGTGTGTGCGTCCGTGTGGCCAGAATCAATGTCAAAATCATTACATCACATGCAACACCCAAATACAACAGGTCATGCACCACGCTGTTGCAACCCACCACCACACGTACCATCAGCTGCACCGTGCGGCAGGTGTTGAGGGAAACACGCACATCCTGTTTTGGCCGAAAGTAGTACACTGCGCTCGGTGACAGCCCCTTGTCCCTTGTATAATTGGTGCACCGTGTGGCTTGCAGGGGAGGGCGTCCCAGTGTGGAGCCCCGCAGAGAAATGGGCAGGCCCGGCACAAAAAAGGGATATGTGAAAAAGCTCCCCATGCAATCCATCACACGGAGTGTCACGGGCAAAGAAACTGTGCTGCCGCGGTGTGATATCGTTGCCGTGATGTTGATGGGTGCAGCAGCCGATGCAAGCAGGTGGGCAGGGGAAGCTGTAAAAGTGACATTGGTGGCTGCTGTCCAGTTGGAACTGGGGGGTTGATAAGAAGCGGTGTTGTATGGGAAGGGGTGTTGTATGGGTTGTTGTATGCACCAGCTTACACCCCAGCCCTCCTGTCCTTGGGGGACCCAACGACATTGCACCCAATATACCTGTCAACCACAACAGTAGATGGTTGCAGCGTGCCCTGGCTGTCATCAGACATGGTCAATGCAATGGTGGTCAATGTAGATGGTGCATTGCGAAGGCGTACTGAAAATCTCAACGGCCTTGCTTGACCCTTTCTATTGCACAACTGTGTAGTGGTGAGTGCATACTCAACAATACGTGTCATGCTGCTATACAGGTTTTTGTCAGTCATACAGCGGGGAGGGGAGGGGGAACAACAAGACATGTTGGGAGGGGTGTACAAGTTACAAAAAGACGACAGCAGTTGGGGGAACTACACAGGTGAAACACCACTGCAGTTGGGGGAACAACACAGGTTGAACACGGCAGCAACTGGGACAACACAACTGGCATACAAACAACAACAACAACAATCACCCAGCAGCCGTCAACTGCTGTTCCAGAGACGACAGGGCGCTCACGGTATTGGGACCACTGCGCACCTGCAGCAACGACGGTTGTACTACAAGCGGCACCTCCATGCCGGACTGCACCAGCAAGTTGGGCGAGCCACGAAGCAGTGCGCCTGGCGCCCCCGGTAAGGGGTTGTCCGTCAGCAGCCCCGGCACTGCAGCGGCTGTCAGTGCCGACGCAACCTGTGCTGGCCCTGCATCTGTCACATTCTGCAGATACAATGCAGCTACCCCAGCAACAAATGGAGCAGCCTGTGAGGTCCCTGAACGTGCCAGGCTGGCAGTGTCGCTTGCATTATCAGCGCTGATAATGTCCTGGCCCGGGGCAAACATTTTGACACATGCTCCATAATTGCTCCCCACTCCCGGCTTGAGCCACAGTATTTGATCCACCTGGTTGCTTGCACCCACTGTAAAGGACAGCGGCTCACGGGCAGGGCTTGTGGAGCATGCGTCGGTGCCCTCATTACCGGCTGCAACAAATGGGATGAGGCCAGACTGGGCCACTGCACGCACCGCATCATCCAATGGTGTTTGACCAGGACCTACAAATGGTGTGTTGTGGAGAATGTGGAAGTGAATATGAATGTGGATGTAAACACCCTGTGTACCCTCTTGGATTACCTCCCAAGGACATGACCACAACGGCGGGGCGCTGGGCGTTTTGGATGACCCAGTCGAGTGCCATCACCACTTGACTAACAGCAGCATTGCCCGTGCAGTCGAGCGCACGCACTGCATGCAAGCTTATGTTTTTGGCCACGCCATAGCGCAGGCCGCCAATGGTGGCTGCCACGTGGGTGCCGTGGCCATTGCAGTCAAAGTTGGGGGTGCCCTGTGACGTCGCTGCAAATGCCTCAGAGGCACGACTGCCTGGGGTGCCATCTGCATACTGAAAATCCACATGGCTGGCACGGACACCCTGGTATATGTAAGTATTTGTGTGTGACATGTGCTGGTGAGCATGTATTTTGGTATTGTTGTGAAAAAACATATGCACAACCCTCGTACCGTGTCCACAATGTAGGCATGGACCCCTGTGCCCGTGTTGAAGTACTCATACTGTCCATCAAGGGGCAAAAATCGTTGGTCAATGCGGTCCAGTCCCCATTCTACGCCTGTCTCTATGTCAAGCAGGCTACGTCGAGGGTGTTGGCTGGGGACGAGGTGGTGCTGTGGAATGCTGTTCAAGGAGAGCACTGTGTCACGGTGGATGGCCCGTGTGCAGTCCTGTGTGGCGGCTGCAAATCGTACTACTTCCTCGTCAGTAAACTGTGGGGTGGTTTGTTGTGTGTGATGCTCTGCTAAAGCACACGTTCGAATATAGGCAGCAATGTGATACCTCCATGACCATGCCAGTAACGGCCTTGGAAAACACAGTTGCACATAGACCATTAAAGCGTCCAACACCCTCAGCAGCTGCTTCGTCACAGAGTTGGGTAATGCTATCCCGCTCACACGCATCCCCACGCATGACAATCCACCTGTGCGCGGTGTGTGTGACAGTATTTGCGGTGTGTTTGACAGAGTTTGGGCGCATGCATGTAACACGTACTTGCTGGTTGGTGCTGATTGCAGTACTGATTGTGCAGAGACTGTGCCGGTGCTGTGTGTGGTGTGTGGAGCCTGTGCACACATCCTTGTTGACCATCGTAATTGACCACCACCACCACCACCAAACACACCTACAAAGGCCGTGTACTTGCACATTGCCAACCGTTGTGACACAATCAATGCTAATGCTAGTGCGCACAAGGAGCACGCACACAAGGAAAAGAGTGCGATAGCTGATGGTCACCATCTTCGTTGCAGACCCGCGGGTTCAACGGCGACCCGCGTGTAGTCGTGGGGTACTATGCGCACTATGTGTTCAACTAGGGGGTCATTAAAGCTGGGGAGGAGTAACGGTGCCCCCGCATCAACATCTACACATCCGATGGTCAACTGTTGCTCGGTCTTCTGGAGCAACGTATATAATGATGGCACTGAAAAATACTGGCAAATACAGTATTCGTATCCTATTTGAAGAACTGTGTCTCTCGCAAGGTGGGTTTGTTGCATACTCTTTCTTGAGGGCCCCCCCCTCCAACCCCCCCTCCAACTGCCAAGTAGCCACAGGTAGTACGTGTTACGCAAGGGTGTCACCACAATGGTGTGGAAAATTGTGCACTTGCACTTGGGTATCAAAGACACAAAACATATGAAGCAATCACATACGTGCGAGCGCACTCCATTCATCACCTGCCCGCTCGACTACCACAACTTGATCAACACCGGTCAATAATGTACACGGCATGCTGACAGCATGAAACCAAATAGCCTTCAATAAGGGTGTGTGTCACCCATGGGCTGCTTGTACACGCGCTGGTGCTGCTCCTTGCCATCAGGTGACATTTTCCTCGACCTTCGCTTTGTGTTTGTAATTATAGCAGCCACATCATCCTGTTGACAGTGTAGGGGGGAGTGGTGTTGTTTATTGAGGTGTGGTGCAATTTGGCGTTGGTTGATGCTTGCACAGCAGCGTACATCAATTTCGTGCTGGTTGAGCCGTATCTCATAAAAGGGACGTTTGTACGGTAATAGGACTGGTGGGCCCATGTTTGTTTAGCTCTGGGACGCAAATTGGCAAAAAATTCACAAGTCGATGCTGCTTGGCTGCCTTTTGCGGTGGGCACTTGCGCGCTTGTGGGTGATTGATTATTGATAATGGGATGTTGCAATGAGACAGCGCAGTGTGGGAAAAAGGTACAAAAATGTGCCAAAAACAAAGACGGGTGACGCAGCACCCATTATTGCCCATGCCCAGCATGATGACCACATACCCACATGAACAGCAGCAAGCACACAAAGCAGGGGACGCTGGGAAAATGATGCAGACTGTATACAGCCCCGAGTGCGAGGTGGGCCTGCTGGATACCCAACAGTCAGCGCACGATCATCAACGCAGATGAGGGTACAAGATGGATCGTACATACAGGTGGTACAAGATATCCAATGCAACTGGACAACACCTGGACAGCACCTGGACAATACCAGCACATTCGCACAAGAATGTCCACAGCTGTGATCCCTGGTCAACATGCACCATAGCGCGGCATAGCGCGGCAAACACCATAAGCAAGTACATCAGAGACAGATATGCTGATAGCCACCACGCAATAGCGACATCACCACCGTTGTCCCATGGTGACATCGCTTTCAGGGGTTATCCTCCTTGAATACAATGTAGCCTCGCGTGCCTGCCTTTTCGCTTGCATCAGTATCGTCTGCAAATCAGACTGAGTGTGAGGGGCACACAAAGAAGGTGATGCATAGATATCGAGACAACACACACACACACACACAACACACATGGCTGCATTACCTTGATTTCCTCGTTTGTAAGCATGACATCGTAAAACGTAGTGGCCATTGCTCGCTTGGTGGCTTTAGCAGGCGGCATGATGTGTTGAACACAATGTTGAACTGCGCTGTGCGCGTGCTGGAGTGCTTTGTGATGCTTTGTGTAGCTTTGTGTTGGTTGCTTTGTTTGGTAACGCCGCGACGATTGTGCAAAAAAAACATCATCATCTCGATTTCTTCCACCCCACCACCCACCCTCAAACACCCACCTATGCACCAAATATCCACCATCAAAATGATCATGATCAAACACCCACAACCTTTGCCACAACCTCGGCCTCCACCTCACGCCCTGTGTAAATACCATCAATGGTCTTGCCCGTCACACCAGGACGCACATCAGACAGCAATGCACCCCAATCACGTGCAGGTGGTGGGTTGGCAGGGTCCACCTCAAACGGCTGTGAAAATGGAACGGTTGACTTGATCTCAAACGTAGTATCCAATGCCGAAGGGAGATTAAGCAATTCAACACACAGCTCTGCCACGTCCTCACGGCTGATTTTGCCCTAGGGGGTTGATGTGGTCAACGTGGTGGTTTTCTACGCCACGCCACGTGCAACACACACACACCCCTACACACACACCTTGATTGTATCACCCTGATCGACCACCAATTCAGCACCAGCTGGCTCTTCTGTCAGCGCAGTTGGTCGCACAATTGCATATGGTACACCACTCTCACGCACCACGTCCTCTCCCTGTACATGGGAAGCAGAGCGTGTGAGTTGCAAGCAGTGTATGTGTGTGTCTTGCAAACAGTGTATGTCTGTGTGTGTGTCACAAGCAGTGTATGTGTGTGCACATAGACATAAATGCTCTCATGTGCATGTTGTCCAAAAGCACTGTGCTGGCAGTACCACAAAGACCACCTTTATAATATATATATATACAGTATAGTTAGTATATATATATATATAGTATAGTTAGTTATATAGTATATATAGTATATATTTATATACCACACACACCTTGAGCTTGTATGTCAAAATACCACCCAATGCATCATTAAGTTTGACTGCTGGTGGTTCCTGGTCAACATCAATGCCAGGGCGGTTGGGTCGGGTCACACCTGCACTCCCCACATGTACAAATCGAGGTGCCTGTGTGTCCATACACGTGTTGTGAGATATCACCATGCACACATGTTGTACCCACACCAAGCACAAAGCACACGCACTGTGCACACTGTACAGCACCTACCAGTGTGCTCGGCATATATGCATCTATTCGTTCCACTGGCAATGTGAATGCCCCAGCTGAAAACGACGGATTCAACTCCCCATCATATTCAAACTTGCTCAGCATCAACTGCATAGATTGTATAGCTGCAGGATTTAAGGGAGGGCCATCTGGGAGTGTTTTGGCACGAAAGACAGGGGAAAAAGATGCAAAGGGGAGGTCAATTGTTTGCCAGACATCTGCTCCTGTGTCAAAGCTCCTGTGTGTGTAGGGTGTGGGTGTATTAAGGTGTGGGTGTATTAGGATATGTGTGTATCAGTGTGTGTGTGTAGGGGGTGTGTAGGGGGTGGTGGGTTTGGGTGTGAGGGGTTCAGAATGATGCGCGTGTGGACAGTATGTGCCCAACACGTAGCATTTTTGTTTTCACATCTCCCCAACACACTCTTGTTTTCACATCTCCTCTTTTCACAATCCTCCCCTCAACACACTACCAAGGCAATGATTTTCAAAGCCTTCATTTGGCTGCAATGAAAAAGCCTTCAGCCAAAGCACCTGGTTACCTGCAAAAGGCAATGCTATCCCAATTTGAATCTGTGCGGAGAATCATTTTAAACCGGTTTCCTGTCCCTTTGACCCTCAGCCTCAACCCCTCATAGGGGGACAGGTCAAGTGGGGGGTCGAAATTGCGGGTACGTACAGAAGCAAAGCCACCGTTGTTTTCAGTGCGCACAGTGCCCGTGAACAGACCAACAGGGCCACCTTGCTCACCAGCTGGGGGGGGGGGAGTGTAGAGAGGGAGGTGTATGCAGGTGTGCACCGTTGCATGTGTTTCATCTGTGCATGTACACACACATACATGCATTCATTACAATATATACATACACTCTGTACACTCTCATATACATGCACTCTGTACACAGCCAGCATACAAGAGTGTACAGAATCACATACACTAGCACACAGAACCACAAACGGTACCTGTAGGGCTAATTACAAATTGTGATTCAGACACACCACCCATGACGACATCGTCAAGAGCACCCCATGCATCTGCCATCTGCGTGTGTGAGGATGGGTGTTTGTGAGGGTGTTGATGAGGTTGCAACATGGATATGTCCTCACCTGATTTCACAACAACAACACACAAGACATGCATTACCATCATTAAAGTATCATTATTATTAAAGTATAATTATTATTAAAGCATCATTATCATCATATTACACCACCAATACACACTACCTGCTTATTTGTAGGGTCAAACACCACACGACCCTTGGTCAAACCCAGGTGGGACTGCACAGCAGCAACCAAATTTTGCATGCCTTTGTATTCCACTGTTTCTGGTGTGTTACCTACAATTTGGGGGTCGTAAAACTTGATGCCCTGTTGTTTTATGTTGGGTGTTTTGTGCATGTTGCGTATACTGTTGCGTATTGCGTGTATTGTGGGTGTTGCGTGTGTACAAGTGCATTGTGCATGTTGGTGTATTGTGCATGTTGGTGTGTTTTTTCATTGATGCACGACCTTATACATTATATATACATTATATATACATTATATATATATATATATATATAGGCCACACCACAGACACCCCACCACACCAACCTGTTTGTATTTGGCACGATCAGGTGTATCCCCCTCTTTCGGTTCTACTTTGACCGCCGTAGCGTTGACCACTTGTTTGACCCCCTCAAACATCTCAGGCAGCAGTGTGGCTGGTTGGGCGATGTCAGCAGCAACAAGTTCCAGCCTGCCTGGTGTGTCTTTGCTCATAGCAGTCTGTGATGAGGGTGTGTTTGAGTGTGTGTGTGTTTACGCATAGCAGTCTATGAATATGAAGTATGTGTGTGTGTTTGTGTGTGCACCAAACAACACTAGTACATACGCATCATACACCAATACTACATACACATCAACACTATACACGTACCAGTAGTTCTGTTGCCTTTGGCACGTCTCGTACCAGTGCACGCACTGTTGCACCTTGTTCCAGCAGCTTACGTACCACTCGACTGCCCACACCACCTGTGTTGTATTTGTAATGTGTGTACATACATCTGTAGTCCACCACATCCATACTACACCACAAACAAACAAAAATCCGCACCTGTAGCACCCGCCACCAGCACCACATCCTTGGGGCCCCCTTGTGCAGGGCCCTCGTTGGTGCCCTGGGACCCCCTAACACCTGGTGCGAGCACTGTGAGAACTGCTGTTTTCTGTGCCTGTGGGTGTGAATGGGGGTGCGTGTTTGGGTGGGTGTTTGGGTGGGTGTTAGGGTGGGAATCGGATAGTGTGTGTGTGTAACGCAAGGTGGGGTGCACATGGGCTGTGCATGCAACATGACGTACCACCACAACCCACAAATACTGTGTATGGCTGCTGCTCCATGTGCTTGTATTACCATGCACCGCCCTATTTCCACCAACCCTATTTCCACACCACTATACTCTCACACCACCCTATTTCCACACCACCCTACTCCCACCCTACTCCTACACACCCATACCCACTAACCCCATACCTCCATGTCACCACTGGACACACCCTGGAGCAGCTTGAATGGTGCAGCAGCAATGTTGGCTAGGATTTGAGGGAGAGGGGGGGGCTCATTAAAGTAAAACACTGTTTTCACAAAGCGGGCAAAGTCCCACGGCTGACGCTCTCCTGTGCAAATGGGGCAAAGGTTATCTATAAATAGAAATATATAAATGGTTTCATTGGTTGGTAATGTTGTGTGTTAATCACACGAAATGGGGGACGAGTGTGGTCACCCAAAGTGTGGTACCATCCGCCCTCCTCCAAAACCCTACCTCCGTTTTTGTCTTGCTGTGCTTTGACACGAACAACGCGTGTACATGTACGTGGTGCTTGGAAACGACCTGTGGTAGGGGTTGTTGCACAGATCGTGAACAATCTATTGCCGCGAGAAAAAGTCGACATTTCTGCCATCTGCAACGTGAAGCATGTTTGCAATGTATTGCACTTACCATGGAGACCATGAACATGGACATTGCTGCCACGATGCTGGACTAGACCTCCATGCAAGGCATGCATCATGTTCGAGTACTTGTGTGGTGGTTACTGTTGTAACAAATATTTACTGTATAAAATAGGGTCGGAATAATGTTGCTATGCAGAAGATATGCAAATACAAGCAAAAAACGTGCACCCTCCATCACCCACCGGGCAGCCCCTGCAACAGTGGTAGGTTGAAAATACGACAGGCCAGCACAATGGACAACCCCACCATGAGGCTTCCAACTTGACTGAGCAGGGAATTACCACACAGCTTGTCCCACAGCGTCCAAACACCCCGCCCTGGGGTGCATACAAGGGGGAGTCCAAGTGAGTCAACATGCTTGGTCAACGACAAAGAGAACAAATCATATGTATGCTACAAGTATACACACTGTATTGCACGCACAGAATAGAATGACGCCTGTCACAGCAAAGAGTGTGTAGATGTTGGCTTTGACATCAAACCTCAGTTGCTCGCCAAGCGCTTGCTGCACTGCACCCTGAGCATATGGAAACAGCAATGATATGATTGCTTGCATATTGACTGCATATTAACTGTAGCATATTGACTGCAAAAACCACCTGGAGCACGTCTTGCACCACATCTTGTACTGCTTCCGTGACGTTGACGTCAGTGATCACTTGATCAGCATTCTCCGCCCCAACAGCGCCCACACGGCTTTGTGTGCGTATAATGAATGTCAACTCGGGAGCCCCTTCTTGTGCAGCAAAAATACTCGATTGACTGGGCCATTTGTGCACGGGAGAGGTGTTGCCATCAACGGGCGGTGAAAAGGCTTCGTCCTCGTGCAGCGTTGCCAAGGAGCTGCGATGTGGTGTGCCACATGATTGTCTGCGATCATCATCGTATTCAGTACGCACAGATAACAGTGGTTGATGTTGCGTAGAGGCCGACCAATCGTCTTCAACCCAACCCATCGTCTATCGTTATGTGCTGTAACTGCGTGTTACAACAATGAACGCAGCAAAAACACTTAAAACGTATAGGCACGACGAATTGTTAAACAACATACTCAGTATACACACTGAACCTCAGCCACGTCGTGCACCACTGCGACTCCCACGTATGGGCCTCTGTGCTGCCCCCCCATCTGGTCTCTCTGCACGCACATACTTGAGAAACCCCTTGCGTCGCGTGCGTTCCCATCGCCACCCGATTGCCAGCGTCGCCACATACCCCACCAGCAGCTGCAGTGCGGTGATCCTTGCATGGCATTGTGGTGGTGGATCCTGTGGCCACACATGACTACACAGCCCCTGCTGCAATGATGATGCAATGCCTAGGTGTAGTATACCCAACCAAAACTGCTTTTCAAACGGCAACTGTGCGTTTACATGGGGTGTCAGTAGGTGTCATATGTCAACATGTATGATATGATAACACACTGTCTATGTTGTATGTTGTACATCTTATCGTACCCTGCATGTATATGCGTGTTTTCTTTTCAAACAACCCCCCCAAACACCCCTCAGCAACCCCCACCCCACCCCCATCATACCTGATACCACAACTGCAGCAGCATGTAGTCCACACCACACATACGAAACACCCACAGTGGTCGTCTCAATGTGTGGGGGGGCATCACCAGTAGCAGCACAGGGGCTATGAAAATCACATTGTACACCAAGTAGTAGGTTGTGAGGACTACCAGCACTGCATGACGACGTTTGACATACCAGTCAGTATCCCACCTGTAGTGTTGGATGTGTTTTTTTGTTTGTGTATGTTCATGGGTGTGTGTATTCATGGGTGTGTATTCATGGGTATGTATTCATGGGTGTGTGTATTCATGGGTGTGCATACATGGGCGTGTATTCATCGGTGCGTGTACATGAAAGTGTGTTCATGGGTGTGTATTCATGGGTGTGTATTGGGTACGTACACGTGTATGCAACAGCAACACATACCAACACAACACACAACACATACACCCACCACTGACAGTAAACCACCACCACCATCACCACCACCATCACCAACCAGTATCACTCATACCTATGCAAGATGTACACTCCAGGCACAATCAAAAATGCAAGAGCAAATGCATTGGGATGATAATTGGCAAGGGAAAAGGGCTCGACTGTGAGGAGTGCAACCACCACCACAAACAACGCCCAACAAGCAACACTGTCCATCTGCGGGGGAGGGAAACATGGTGATGTGTGGAAAAACACATGTGGGTGTGGAAAAACACATGTGGGTGTGGAAAAACACATGTTTGTGAGGATAAACACATGTTGAGGTGGACAAACACATGGTGGTGTGGAGTGCAGGTGCACCAACCCAACCAAGAGTACCCCACACCACGCGTACAACAACACTCATACAACAACCCACACCCTCCACAGCACCACACATTACAGACACACATACCCGCACACACTGCCTGCTGTGCCACCAAGTATATCTCTTTTCAAGCTCCACATCACGAAACCTCAACCAAAACCAATGATGGTCAAACCAGCGCTCCACATTGAGCACTGGTTTTTCAATCCCCTGTGTATGTGTATCATGTGTAGTGGTGGTGTGTATGCCTGTTTTTTGCTTGTCATGTGCACTCTCAATACACTCTCAACACACTCTCAATACACTCTCAACACACTCTCAATACAGTATAGGTACACCCACCACACTTGAAGCACAACCCCACACATCACCCTACATACACCCCACACATTACACACAGTGGTAGTTGGTGCTGTACGATCCATGCAGCTCTCCCATTCCCTGTTTGTCTCATATGCCTGTTGACCACCCAGTGTGTTTGTTTGCGTGTGTGTGTTGACCACATCAGTGTATGTGTGTGTGTGTGTGTACATGTCATGAGTGCATATGTGTGATGCGCATACATATACATGTCACGAGTGCATGAATGTATACACACAAGCACACTCCTCACCCAGTCAACACTCCTCCCCCCCACTCCACACCCCACTCCACACCCCAGTCAACACCCCAGTCAACACACACACCCACACACACCTGGTGTGCATGGGCAACCACACCACCCCGGCTGCTGCTGACATCACTGACTGACCCAGGTGGGCTGTGTGTCTGTATGACAGACTGCTGGAGCACCTGCGTGAGCAGCTGCATAGTGGGTGGTGGCACAGGATGTGCACATGTGCCAAGCGTCCAGGAAGAGGTGGAGGAGGCGGGCGTGTTGGTGTGATCATGGGTTGGGATGGTGGCTGCTGTGGTGGTTGCATGGTGGTGGGGGTGGGGGGTGGTGAGGTGATGGGTGGTGGTATCGGGTATGGTGGTGGTGGTTGTGAAAGTGCCATTGCTGTTTTCTCGCACAAGCATCATTCCTGTGTGTGTGTGTGTGGTTACAAGTGTGTGGCATGTGCAATGTGATGCCATATAGGGTGGTTGCGCACCCATATGTGGTACCCTTGTAGATCACACGTCACGCAAACATCCCCCACCACTCCGACTCTCTCCACACACATCCACCTTCATATACACACATACCGGGCATGTGGGATGATATACGCCCCGTGCTGCTACTCCCGCCATCACTGGCATCATCCCGCCATCCCCCATCCCCCCCATCCCCACCCCTACTCTTTGACTGTGCACGCTCTTCACTCAATTGCTGCACCATGTGTGTGATCACACCCGCCAGTCGTTGATCCAACACCCCCGACACCATTGTGCATTCCCCACCATTGTTGGTGGCAAGTGGTTGATCCGACCCCCTGTGTTCATTCGAATGTGGGTTGCTTTTGTTGTTGGTGTTATCATTGTTGCTGTGGTTGTGGTGGCCATTGGTGTGGGGGGTAGTAGAGGCAACACGTTGTACAAGGGTGGTGGTACGACGTATGATGTCGGTACGCATGAGGTGTGGGGAGAGGATTTGGGAGAGGGTGTGCAAGGACTGCATATACCTGTGTGGGGGTGTGGTGTGGTGTTGTCTTGAGTGTGGTGACCGATGTGGAGCGAGATGAGGTGTGTATGTTGACGTTGAGACATCCCACATTGTACAAGCATTCCTACTGCATCCCACAACGTGCAATACAGCACCACCACACAACAGCACACCACACCACAACAACACCACACCACATACTTGTCAGGGTGCAGCACTGAGGATGGCATCACAATGAGCAACATGCCCATAGCCCCTGTTGTGGACGCCACTGCTTTGCTGCAAAGCTGAGGGGTGCCTGGCTTGTACACGCTCCCCAATAAGCGTATTGGAGCACATAACAGGGTGCCACCAGATGGAAGCGCAGCATATGTGGGATGCCTGTTGATTGAAGATGTGTTGAACATGTGCACTGGATGTGTGCAAGTGTGCAACCATCAACTGACCACATTTGTGTTCCCAGGCACACATCCAGGATGTGATATCCAGTGCTCATGAAACCACGAGATGAGGATGCAGGATGACAACGATGCACCACACCATAAAACCCTCAACACATACCGATGGGATGCTGCGTGTTCTTTGTTACTCACATCACCAGGCGCCAAGATGAGCTGCAGGGGACCTGGTACTGCCACATTGCCAGACACCACAAAGTTGCCGACAGACACAAAGAGCACAACCCTGTGGCACCGATGTTTGCATGTGCATCGGGGGTGATCAGCACAAATCCCCACAGCTCCACGTACCCAAAAAACAACAGATCAGGGAATAAAGATTGTATTGCATCAAATGTACGCTGGCTGATGCGTTGCTGCAGGAAACAATCATGCACCAATACAGGCGCCAACAACTGCATTGCATGCAGACTTTCTGGCGCCCCCTCCGTTCCCAGCTGCATAGTTGAAGATGGCACTATTTTGTGGATGCATACATGTCCATGAAATGTCGCAAGGGGCACGCTGGAGCTTGCTATGCGCTAGTCATTAGTACAAGGCAGCCATCATACAACAAAAAGCCACTAATGAGAGTGTGGTAGTGCTGATGGTATCACGACAGTGCTGCAATGTCACTGGGGTTGTGTGTGTTGTGCGTGTTTTCGGTTTGGGAAAAAAAGTTTTCATGGGTTGTTTTCTCTGTGCTTATTTTGGCACAACACAACATCAACAGAGCTGCTGTTGCCCTCTCCATACGCACATGATTATGCACCTGCTGGGGAACCTGGCAAACTGACTCACAACAGTACTATACTGCATACTTGGTTGCCATCAATCCCCTGCAAAACCGTTTTTCAACATGGACGTCGAGGATATGGATCCCTACAAGGTGTTGGGCTTGGAGAATGGCCCACAGGCAACAGCAGCAGAGATTAAAAAGGTAAGCACCTGTATTAGCAAGGTCACCATGGATGTGCATGGCGTCCACCACCTACCCACACACACAGGCGTTTCGGGCGCTCGCCCTCAAACTGCATCCAGACAAAAACAGGGATGATCCAGATGCAGGTATTTTTTGTTGTTTTGGTAAAGGGGCTGTGACACACTGTATACACGCCTTGCGCACACTTGTATACATCCCAATCACAGCATCCAAGTTTAATCGTTTGCAAACTGCATATGATGCTCTCACTGATGATCAAGCCAAAGCTGCTGTAGATGCACTATACAAGTATGTGTCATAAATGTGTAAACCTAGTCATGATATGGAATGTACATGAATCATTTCTGTTGCGCCTCCCCTCTATTTTCTTCCCCCCTATCCACATATGCATATGTATGTTTCTTGTATCCCTCCCCCTCAACGTCCCCCCCCCCCCTCACTCAGCACTCCCCACCTCCCTCCTCGCATCTCCCCACCCCACCCCACTCAACACTCCTCACCTCCCTCGTACACAGGGCACGTGAAGCTGTAGCACAACGTACAGCAGCACGCAGTGAAAAGCGGCGCAAGATGATGGATGACTTGGAGAAGCGAGAAGCCACTCAGGTGTCTCACAAGGCTGCTGAGCAAAGAGCAAAGGCTCGTTTAGCTGAGGAGTTGGCACGATTGAGACAACAAGCCGCACAACGAGCAGCAGCAGCAGGAGGAGGAGGAGGAGGAGGGGGGGCTGGGACCAGTGGGGTGCAAGAGGTGTGCAGTTGTTGTATGTCATTGTGTTGTTGTTGTATGTCATTGTGTTGTTGTATGTCATTGTGTTGTTGTATGCCATTGTGTTGTTGTATGCCACTGCATGATCATGTTCCTGTGGGGTTCATTGGGCTTGCAATGTACTGATATGTATTACACCATATACACACCATATGCACACCATGTACACACCATATACACACCATGTACACACCATATAGACACCATATACCCACCATGTACACATCATGTACACACCATGTACACACCATATACACACCATGTACCCACCATGTACCCACCATGTACACAATCAACCACATTTCCCTCACCTTGACCCACGAATTAGAATGGCCAATCAGCAGCAACAGCAGCAGCAGTGGCACCTGATCAATTGACACCAAGGGTTCGTGCACAAATGCCACGCACACTCAAAGTAACATGGTCAATGGAGGTATGGGTGATGAAGCCAGAGTGTGCAGTTGTTGAAATAGGTGCCCACATGATGAAACCAGTGTGTGCAGTTGTTGAAATAGGTGCCCACATGATGAAGCCAGTGTGTGCAGTTGTGTGTGTGTAGTACATGTAGTTGTTGAAGGAGGAGGAGGGTGCCTACATGATGAAGGCTGCACACACTTGAACATACACACTGTCACTCACCGTCACACACTGTCACTCACCCTCACATACACCCTCACACCACCCACCACCACCCACCCACTTGTAACAGCAGGGGCGTCCCAAGTACAATGCAGATCAGCTACGCACAATATTCAGTGCCTTTGGTGAAGTAGAGGACCTGGTGCTCAAAGACAGCAAGCCCAAAAAAAAGGGCAGTGCACTGGTGGTGATGGACAGCATAGCAGCTGCTGCAGCAGCTGCGGGGGCCATGTGTGGAGAGGTATCTAATCCATTACTGGTGGTGCCGTTAACCAAGGTATGGGGATGGATGTACATAGGCATAGACATAGGTATACAATGGTGTGGAGGTTGCATTGTGTTCTTCCATGTTTGTCTTTGTGCATGTGTGACAGTGAGTACCAGTGGGCATATACTTGTGAGAACTTACTCCCAAGTACACACACATGGCTCTCACACACATGAATTGCACACACAGATGCCTGGGGTTGCACCAGAACCACCCCAACCATCAGCATCCCCTGGCCACCCACCAACCGTTGCCTACCAACCACCCCCGACTGCGTCAACAGCAGCACCATTGTTTCCAGCAGCCTCACACAAACCATTATTCCCATCAGCAGCGTCCAATGCTCCTGCATCATCACCATCATTCAAACCGCTCTTTCCCTCTGCAGCAGGAGCAGGAGCAGGGGGCTCCTCATACAAGCCGTTGTTTCCTGCTGCGGGGGGTGCCAGCTCATTTCCAGGGGCCCCTGCAGGTGGCTTGGTGCAGGACCATGTGCAGCGTGCACAACGTGAGGCGCAGCGTGCTGCCATGCTGGCAAGCATGCAAAATGAAGAAGATGGTTGATGTTGATTGTTTGTGGTCACGAGTACATGTGAACAACAGCGTGGGGTTTGAAAACATATAGAGACAGAACATATAACAAAAAACTCAATTGGCGTGTGCATTTTTTGCTCCATATCACTTAATAATCATCACATGTAATGAATTGGTCACACAAGCACCTCCATAGCACGTGGCATGGGGGATCCACCCGTGTTGACTGCTGTGGAGTCACGTGTTGCATGCTGTGCTTCCTTTTGCATGTTGACCGTTGCAGAAAGGCATGTCACACTGCAAAACTGCATCCCAGACCCTGGTGCAAGCTGTATATGTGCTCCTGGCCTCCAGCAGTTGGAGCACCTATGTGTGAGGGGGAAAGATGGGAATGCGCAGTGGTTGAGTCATCGGGTGTTGGGCCACCAGCCTGCTACACATATGACATACAGTAATGGCATGCTGACCCAGCGCTGCTGCAATTCACTGTCCACTGCTGCCACACAGCACCGGTACCGAGCATCTTCACTAGTCTGATGCACTTGCTGTGTAGTGATGATGTATATGGTATGTGTGTACCACTTGGTGTTATACAGCACACACACACCACACACGCCCCCCCTACCTCTATAGCAGCGGCAACCATGATTTGGGGCCCAACCCCTGTGGGCAACCGCATATCATGTGCTGTGCCTGCTGTCGTCATCTTTGCTTGCACAGCCACAAGCCCCAGTGCTGCCATGAGCCGACACAGGGCATCAATGTGATCATGGAGGGGGTTGCGCTGCAGCTGCACCATGCCGCTTTCTCGTGCTGCATGTGCATGCACGTGCTGTGCAGCAGGGGTGTGCCCTGTGCGATGAGATGGGGACGTGCTGGTGTGGTCGTTTCAAGGTGGTGTTTTTTTTGGTACACCCAGCACACAATGGCACACCACACGCTCAGCACCACCTGCGCCGTCGTACCAGCACAGGTCATCATGGCAAGCCATACCCCACTGTTGCGTAGGAGCTTGAGCAGCTGTGATACACGTCGCTGCATCCATGCCTGCTGTCCTTTGCTGTCTGTTGGCACAGCACCACAGTCCATAATGTGCAAAAAGCATGGCACCCCAGCATGATGCAACCCACTCAACAATGCATTGCACAGCACGCGCAGCATCCATATAGTCGTCACGTGTACAGCACAGGGCACCTCTCCTTGCTGTGTAGGTGTTAGGCGTGGTGAGAATGTATGCAGGTGCACCTCGAGCACGGCAAAGAACACAAAACGCACGCACGCGGTATGTGTGAAAGGTGCAACGTGCCAGGTAGCGAGACAGCAACACGACAGTTGGTGCATGGCGCATGAGGATAATGGCTGTCTCAAGGACGGGTGCTGCATGATGCGGGGCAAGGGCTGCAGTGGGTGGCAGCATTGTCACGAGCTTGGGCACCACCAACCCACATGCACGGGCAAGATGCAGTTGCTTCTGGCCGGTAGCGGTGCCTGCCCATTGATCTGTGCTGCTGCTAGAGTACACAATGGATGCAAGCCTGTGTTATGGGAGGTGTGCGTGTTTAGAGGTATGTGTACATGTGTGTGTGTTTGTGGGAGGGGTGTGTAAGAAAGAGACAGCTCACCACTATGTACACCTGCAGAGTACATTCTGCATGAGGATGAGGTGGCACCGACGGTCGAGCAAGTGCTGCACTGTCTTGTTGTATACATGCTCATCCGCAATCTGTGTGGATTGTCATACACATGGAAAAGACCACATGTGTGTATGTGTATGCATGTGTGTTTGTGGACATATGGCTGTAGACACACATACAACAAGAGTAAGAGAGAGAGAGAGAGAGAGAGAGCCGCACACCTCGAGTGCAGAGTCCACAAGGGACCCTGCTGCAGCAAGCGTCATGACATCAAACCCCATTGCAGGCCCTGGAAAAAGCTTGATCAGCCCAGGCAGCTCGCACAGCATATTGGCTGCATGCATCATGACTGTTTGATCGAGTGCACACTGCCGAATGACATCTGAGTGTGCATGTGTTGTGGGGGGAGTATGCGCAACACGCACAGCATACACCAGCAGTTGCACATACCATCACTGAGCGATGCCACGAGATGCACATACATACTGCAATCCCCTGTAGCGGAAAGCTGTTTGAGCAAGCATGCAACCGCATCTGGGGTTGCATGCCCCGGCATCATCATAATGGCATGCTGTTGATGATGTGGTCCTAAACCACGTGAAAGGGTTGTGCATATCAGCTCCCAGGCAAGGCGGTGGATGTGGACACTGCTGTGTTGCAAGAGGTGTGCTGCTGCTTCGTAAATCAGCCCTGGTTCCGCTGTGTTTTTATATGACAAGTATGATGTGTTGTTGGCGATGGTATCATGCACACCCACCGACATACTGCACAAACAGTTGGGGTAATGGTTCTCTGCATGCAGCTCCAGGAGAGATGGGGGTGGTGGGGTCCATGATGCGCATGCGATGAACAACAGGACACGCTGTGGCATGTGTTTCCAGCCACGCCAGGGCAGCAGGGGGGATGCATGTGGTTGATCATGGCACAGCACACACGAAGCACATAGATATGTGCTAAGGACTTTGATGAGAGTGGTGTGGTATACGGTACCCTTTGTCAGATGCGTGCGACAAAAGGTGGCGTGCTCGTGGAACTTTATGAGACTCTTGGCCAGCACATCCAGGTCCATAGAGGTGCAATTGACGTATAGGTTGGCAAGACCAACGGAAAAGGGGCAGCACAAGTGTGCGCCATCGTGCTGTATAGTTTTAGATGGGGATGTGCATGTGCGTGCTCTCGGTATCAGCGCTGCATCCCCGACCACCATCCGACGTAGTATCGACCATATTGTATTTTAAGACGCAAAAAAGTGCGCAACACGCACCTTGAGGAGATCCATCTGGTCAGCCATCACACGACATACAAGTTACCCTTGCAGTAAGATCATTGAATGATATGAAAAACGAAACGTGTGAACAGATGCAGCAAGTCTTGTGCTTGTTTCACCAAATTGCAGTAAAAAAAGGAATACCATGAGCACGCTGTGTTTGCTCAAGGCAGCTGCTGCGCGCTCACCGAGGGAGGGGTGGCCTTGTACCACGGCTGCAGTGCCAGGCTGCTACCATTGTACTGCTTGTCATCCCCAGTCAGTGCAAAAACACGGTCCCAGTCTGTGTATGGTTGTGGTGTGAGGTTAAGTGTATGCACACCAACACAATCCCCCTCCTCAACACCGTTCAACACCCAGACATACTAATGGTCTCCCAGTCGTCTCCCAGGATGCCACCGGTATCATCGCTGTTGGGGTTCCACACCCACCAAAACCAGCTGTCAATCGTAGCATGCTTGCCGCTGTAGATGGGGTAGGCATCGCCATACGCCGACATGAAGCCCTCACGTGCATACCCAGTAGCAGCGTCACCCTGGTTGGCCATCCACTGCGCAATACTTGCATAACACGACTTTTCCTTGTCATCACCAAACCCTTTGTGTGTGGGGGGTTGATAAGGAGTGCAAGGTTTCCTCAAAGGTGCTTGCACATACTGTGTGCATCATCAACATTGCTGCTATACACCAATTGCTGCTACTGCCCCTCCCCCCCTCATACCTGTACCGAGTTCGCCAATCACCGTGGGAAACACATACTTTTGACCAGTGGAAGATGTGTACCCCTCATAGGTCAAGTATCCAAAGGAATCAGTCAAACGACGCCACAGCCCAGGCCCAGCAAAGTTGCTCTGTGCCAATGTCACTCGGGGACAGTAGACGTGGGGTGCGAGCACCACCTGGGGGAGGATGTCGGGGCGGGAAAGCAGCCAGTCGAAAAACTTGCTGGGGGTGCTGATGCCAGTGTAGCCATCGGGGTTGAGGGTTGCATTGTTGACTATGTTGGTCCAGTAAGTCTGTGTGGGGGGGGGATGAGGCGTGCGTGTGTTGTTTGTGTGATGGTCATTGTGGGTTGTTTTCGCAAACACAACAGCGCATGTTGTTATTGGCAGCATCACACTTGTCATCACTAGTGGCATCATTACCACCACCAACACTACACACAATCCACGTATATATACCTTGCTGTAGTTGACCAGTATGGGGTTGGTTGCAAACCCATCACCCCAGCTTGCCATCACCTGCCACCGCCACTGATCAACACCCTCCAAAAAGAACAAACACTCCTCACAGACGGGCACCAATGCCTCGAGCAAGGCCTTGTAGGTGTCAGTCAGGGATGCACTCATGTTTTTGGGGCTCTGTGTTGTGGGAGTTTGTATGTGGGGGGGTTGGAAATGCGAGAGAGTGACAGGTTTGCTTCTCTGCAAGCACTTGTCTGCATCACAAGCAACAGTACAACCAACACCATGCACGAATACAGCAACCCAAACAAACGTACATCCCACAAAAAGCCGGTGGCATCAGGTTCATTGATAAAGTCAACGATAAAGTGATCACGGGAGCAGTTGCGCTTGACCACCTCGCTCACAAGGGTTTTGTAGTTGTTGACAAACTGGGTGAGGTTGCGCAGGGGCTGACCTGTGTAGGTGGGGGTATGCATGCGGGGACACACACACACACATTTCACGCACCATCCCCATCATCATCATCATCATCAGTCCTCCTGCTCCTCATCATCATCGTACTTGTGTTGTCGCGCTGGGAATAGTCCAGGTGATGGTCGATAGCAACATACATGTCTTGGCTTGTCAAGTAGCAGATGCTCCATACCAGGCGCTCCAAGTAGGTATCAGGCATGTCAGCATTGCAAGTCCCATCTTGAATCACAGGGGGCTCGGTAAATGGTCGCTTGCCAGCGGTCGACACATTGGGTGGGGTCACACCAGCAATCAACTCTTCACGTGATGTCACATTGCATGGTACGGCATAGTCGTCAAGTTCCTTGTCCAGGTAGAAGAAATTGAAGGGGAGGCGTACTGCATTGAAGCCAAGCTGGCGATTGCGCCACACCACGGTCTTCCAGTCCACATAGGCGGACTCCTTGGGCTTGTCCTGGCGTATGTCAATGCCAGCAGCGTTGGCATCAGTGTTGAGGCCAAACAGGTGGATACCTGTGGTGTGCGTGATGGTGTGCGTGATGGCAGATGAACAGGTGCTAATGGCAGCTGCAGGGGACGATTTGAGCATAGTAGCTCACCTTGAAACGTGACGGGTTGGCCATTTTCATTGTAGATCTTGCCATCCTTGGTGTACAGCGCTGAGGTAGCTGCGGCACAGGCGACAATCAGTACAATGGCGATTCGTGCACGCATGTCTGTCAAGCGGATTATTATATGCGGATCTATTAGATGTGAAATTCGGATCAATCCCCTTAGATGGACAATTGAAAGGAAGCAATAGGAAACCCCAGCAGTAACCCCGCTCTTGATGCTAGGAGATGTTTGGTATGGGTTGTGGGTTGTGGATGTGCAAACGATGTATAGGCGTGCACAGCAATACCGCAATGCCAAGTGCGAATGATACACGAAAGAATGGAGAGATTTCGCTAGAATGCGTGTCGAAAACACGCTTTTTATAGGCACCTTCCCGAGCACGTCCTCGTCGTCACACACACACATATCAAACATCACACTCGAACGATGACTACACGATGGATGGCACTGTGCTTGGCAGCCTTGGCTCTGGCCACAATCGTACAGGTAGGCATTGTTGAGGTGTGCGGGTGTTGTTTTGTGCGTATTGCCATCCATCCATCGGTCGGCACCCCCCGAAAACATAGGCTGTACCAGCTCCTGTGCCTGTCCCAGCACCCACACACCTGGGAAAACCATTGCTGAGCGGCAGGTCCAATGCAACGCTTGACACGGCAGTTGGCATTGTCAAAGGTTCCCTGCAAAAGACACTTGCCAGGGCAACCCTGCGTTGGAGAACTGCCTTTACCCCCACCACGGCCAGCGCCAACCTGTCTGTCACAGCTGCTGCACCCAAGACAGGCCTGTCATACAGCGCCCCTCGCCTTGTCAGTTTTGTCAAGGGCCGTCGTTTACAAAGCGCACAGTAATGCGTTGCTTTTTTTTTGACAAAACATGTAACAGACATCAACTATTTTCTATTCCTTTCTTGCCATTGGCCCCATCTGCCCCGCTGCTAAACAAGCTCCTCTTGATGACAATCTTTGTGCTCCCGTTCAGCTTTGCCTCTTCCTTACCACCCTCTCTTGTGTGTTGGCCTTCTTCTATACGTTGCCCCTCTTCCTTGCCCCCTTCTTCTATGCCTTTGCCCTCTGCCATACCTTCTCCCTCCTTTGCATGTTGCCCCTCTTTTGTATGTTGCCCCTCCTGTGCTTTCCCATCCTGCCCCGTATTGCTTGGTCCTGCTGCTCCACTGTCCTCCTCCGATCTCTTTTGTGCAGCACGTGCCGCAGCTGCCTGGGCGGCCTTGGACCCCGGTGGTGCGGCAGGACGTTTATTGTCCGGCGCACGCTCTTCCAGATACTGGATGATGGCGCGGATGGGGTTGGACGGTCGCTGTCGTGCGACATGCTGCATGGCATCCATGAGGAGGGGTGCCACGGTCTGTTCGAGGTAGACACGTACAGATGCGTGCTGTAGCTCCTCCTTGGTCAGCTGCACTGGCTTGGGTTTCTGCGTGATGGTGTTGGGTGTTGGTGTTGGTGGATACAACAGACTCTCTACACATGTGCACATGGACATACCTCTGCGCCTTTCGCAGCTGTGCTCGTCTTTTGCTTTTTCGCTGGGGGTGGCACCATGCGAACGTCCCCGCCTGGTGTTGCTGCTGTTTGTGGTGTTTGCTGCTGTGATGCTGTTGCTGGTTGTTGTGGCGTTGGTTGTGAAGCGGGGGGTGTTGCTGTGGACGAGGGTGGAGATACCAGTGTCGAGGGATTGTTGATCTGACTCGCAACAGGTGCTGTGTTATTGACCTCCATATTCGCAGTGTTGTTCTCCGACATTCTGGTGTATTGAGTGCAGTGTTGTTGGGGTTGTTTGCGTGTGCTTGGAGAGAAAAGTTGTTTTTGCTTGTTTGCACCATGGGCTGTATGTTCACACCTTGTTTTCCCACGCACTCTTTTTCACACAGCATAGCACATCATATCAACACCCACCACATCAAAAATGGAACAAGACATGTCAACCAGCACCGCAGTACAAAACGCATCAGAAGCAAGACGCCGCAAAGTCCTTGCCAGGAGCCAAGATAGGCTCGCAAAAATAACAAACAGTATTGCAGTAGAACCCCCAGCAAATGTGCACGCAAATGGCACGGCCATTCGCCCACCAGCACCTCGATCACCATCACCCCCCACCATGGCCTCGCAGCCTGCCGAGTCGTCCACCTCCCTCAATGGGGGCTCTCCCTCACCACCATCCACCACCACAGACACCACAGCACGCCAAAGCTACGGCACAGGTGTGATGGTGTGTGGAATACCGGAAACCATCATCACATCTTCATCGCCAACCATCTTCAACAGCGGCCATTGAGCGCACATGGGAACAGCATGGCACACCCTCAAGCCACCCGCCCTACCCCTCTGCCACATCACCATCCCGCGTACTCGAACGACAACAACAGCACCTCCCACTGACCCCCTCCCGCCGGGTGCATGCTGCCCTCGAGCTCCTGCATCCGGCCCAGCTGCTGCTTGCTGGGGTGCTTGCGTTGCTTGTGGTCACACAGAGCGTCTTGCAGGGGCTTGCAGGGCAGCTTGCACAGCGTCGATTGGGTGACATGGGTATGGATGTGTTGGGTGGTGTGTATGTGTGTTTTTCTACCGTTCCTGCCATTTCTACCACACCATTCCTGCTGCCTTGAGGATTCAGTTGGGTAGACCATTGGTTATAGGTGTACTACACCTTTCTTTTTTCATTCAAACACACAATACATATATACATAAAAACACCCCCTATATAAAAACACCTATATAACCCTATAAAACACCCCTATAGGTTTGGATTTCAAGATTCCCTCAGTGGTACCATTGCTCCCCACTGTGATGCCCCCCTTGATGCAGCTCATGTTGCTTGAGGTGTTGCTCTTGGCTGCTGGGGTGCCATTGCTACAGCAGCTGCCACATCGTATACGGCAACAGGTGTGTGGGTAGTGTATTGTGTGTGTATTGTATGTGTTTTGTGGCTTGCCAGCATAACAACAACAACAACACATACACCCACCTTGCCAGCATAATGACAACACATACACATATTTTCTCTTTAATCCACCCCCCCTTCTTCTTAATCCAACCCCCTTGATGTCCTTGATCACCACACAGGCACTTGCCATTGACGCTCGCAGCACCGACAGCTGGCAGCGCCTTTTGCGGCTGTTCGGTGCGCTGTTCCCCTCCCTGCAAGAAGCGTTCGGCACGCTGCGCATGCTCTCCACTGCCCTACGTGGGTTGAGTGATGCTGCTGCTGTGTTTTTGGTGTCGGCTGCGTTGTTGCAGTACACTGCACAGTGGCTGCTGGTGCCCTCATAATAATGCATGAGCTGGTGCCCTCATGCATGGGTTACCTGTGGTGCCCTTGAGCCAGCTGTGGTACTCTCATAGCATATGGGAAGCCAAAGCAGGAGGAGGGTGAATCTCATAGCATGTGTGGAAAAAGCAGGGGGTGAGGAGGACAGGGATTTCGTGTGTATTCTGTCAACGCAAATGTTTCATTAAGCGCAGTGAGCTGTAGCACTTTGTACATTGTTTGGGTCAGTGCTCAACCCAAACACATCATATTGTTGTTGTTTTTAATGATGATGATGATGATGATGATGATTGTGTGTGTAGTGATATGTTACAGTTGTGATAGTCAATACTTGTTGTGCATCATGCATATCATTTCTGTAGTGTGTATGTATGTGTATCACACATCATCATTCGTGTAAGCAGGTGCAGTCATGCTGTCAACAATGCTGTAACGCACTTGGTAGTACACGTTGTAACACACTCGTATGCACACACTTGGTAGTACACACTCATATGCACACACTGTGCTCATGATGATTTGCCTGCAGTCTTGGGTGATGGTCCTGTGCCACCAAGCCTGCGCCACACCACCTGTGTTTGGGAACAGTGGGTGCATGCTCTCACAACAGGTGTGTGCTCTCACAACAGGTGTGTGCTCTCACAACAGGGGTGTGCTCTCACCAAAAAAGCAAAAACCATGTTTGAATGCATTATCCTACCTGTAGTATTTTCCAAAACCAAAAGACACTTATAACTTGTATAGCCATAGCCCCCACCTGTGCCATCACAACGATATACGTGTACAGGTGCCATCACAACAAATATGCATAGTAATGCACACGTTCCGTTGTAATGCCCCCCCCCGTTTTGTTACCCCCCTTACCTTGACTACAATACTGCTAGTGGGTGTAGTCACAGCTGCATAGGTGAGGAATGGCCCTAGTGCAATACGACACAATGCAAATGATGCTGCAAATAAAACTTCATTCCCCAGTGCTATTGGTGTGTCCTTAAGTCCCAGTTCCTTGGGGGGGGATGAAAGGAGTGGGGTGTATCAGAGAAGTGGGGAGGGTATGAGAGAAGTGGGGAGGGTTGAGAGAAGTGGGGTGTATGAGAAAAAGGGGGTGTACGAAAGGAGTGGGGTACATATACCATGCATCTGATCAGTATATGAACACACACACACACACACAAAAAAAGGACATACCTTGAACATGGCTCTCAAGTGCATAAATGGGTTTGATAATTCTGCTAGCAATAAACACAACACAAGCTCTGGACCACTCTGTGACATGGTGTGTACATGATGATGGTGTACGTATGTGTAGAATGCATGTATGTGAATGTATATATGTGAATGTACATATGTAAACACAATGTATTGGGTGTGTTGTGCTCCATACTACAATCATGTGTGTGCACGTATGGACATGCACATACGATCACATGTGGCCATGTACATACATGAGCACTCAGCACATACATGATCACCAATACAAGATGACCCAACTCACTTATACCTGATGTGCAAAGACGCCCACTACAAGGCCCAAGAGGGTACCCAAATGATGGAGGGCATTGGGTATGCTTTTCTCAATCAACAAGCAGTAAAACATGTCGTACACAAAGTAGCCTAGGCTGACCAACAGGCACCACCACTGTGTCGTGTTGGGTTGAGGTTGGTGGAATATGATGATGGTGCATCATCAGCACGCAACGGCGTGCAGGTTATGCAGACAAGTAGCATATACTAATATCGTGTAAACACACCACATCACAACCTCTTGTGTGTTGGTTGCTTGCCCCACCGAGCCCAAGGGGTGGTGCCAGTCACGCACAACCATGCAGCAAAATACAATGGCTTCCACTGCGTGCAACAGAGAAACGCAGCGGTTCTGGAAATCAATGGATCGGTATGGCAGTATATTGCGCACCATGGCAAATATCACACACCATGCTAGCGTGGCCCTGCACGACATGGCAAATATTGTAAGGGTGGAATGGACATCCATAGTAGCTAGGAGTTGTTACTATGTGCACACGCAATTCATATATCCTTAATACAGGGTGGGATAGAATTCAGGTACAAAAACTTGCATTCAACACGGTTGTTATATACTTGGAAGCAATGTGACAGTCACACACTGGTGGTGGAAAATGAGCAACATGGTTTAATGAAAGATGCCCACGGCCTGGTCAAAGCTCCATTCATACTGTTGACACGGTCAAAGAGGATCCTAGAAGAAAAATGCTCATGGAAAGAGCATGGACAGCAATGCCTGTTGTATTTCGGGTGGCAAAATAGTGTCCTGTGGTCCTGTGGCCCCGTGACGGAGCATTTCCACCAGCAACGAAATTGCAGACGTCTCTGGTGGCGCCTGTTGGGAAGGTGGTGCCTGGGGTGGTGGTTGCGGCGCCTGTGGGGCAGCGTCCTGCATCGCTGCGAGCAATGGCAGCATCCATGATGCTGTCATCTCATTGGTCTCCAGCGTGGGGAACATGGCAGGCGGTGTGTTGACGACGTTTTGAGCAGCAGGAGGTGCTGCAGGGGGCGCTCCAGCAATAATGCCCTGCAGCATGCGTACTTGGTCTGCAAGCACATGTGGTGGGGCCATGCCCACTTGTGTACTTGTTTGGGAGCTGCTGGCGTGATCGAGGGAGTTTTGTTGGAGTGGGTTGGGGGCGAGGCGCACCGCTGGTACCTGTGTGGGGAATGAAGGAATTGTTGTTGTTTCACAATCGAGTGGCTTGTGGGTGCAACTGTGTACATACCCCCCAAAGAAAACATACCTGCACGGAAGTTGCGAGGACGTGGATGAGTGCGTCATGATCAACATCAATACTCTTCCACAGGGGTGACGTTGCGGGAAGTTTGTGTTCCGACAGCATGACTGCAGCTTCCTGCAATTCTTCCATGCTAGCAGCCTTGTTCTGTGTGTGTGTGGCACATGCATGTGACAGCAACCCCCACCATGCGCACAACCCCACCATGCGCACACTACTACCAGTATGCGTTGAGCAAGGTCTTGCAATCGTCGGATGCGTCGATATGGCCATCGCATGATGCCAAAACCACGGCAAATGGCTTTGAGCTTGGTGACACCGACCCCAAGTCGTGCTGCAGCAACGTCTACTGGAATATGGAAGTAACCTTCCAGCTCCTGCTTTGTAATCTCCGAAGCGTTGCGTCCTGATTTGGTTGGGCGTCCCAGCGCGCGCTGGGTGGCAGAAGGGGGTGGGCGACCCTGGGCAGGGCTTGGGTGTGTGCTCGGGCTGTACGAGGTCCCACCATCACTCATGATTCAGATGTTGGGAGCGTGCTCTATGCGGCAAAGTGTTCGACCTAGCAAGATGTAAAGCGTTGCGGAGTCAAACGCTTGGCGTAATGTTGATTACAGCTCTTTGCGTCGTCGAGGCGGATGAGGGCAGTTTATACAGCCAACCGTGCGAACAGACTGTGCGTGGGTGCATGGTCGTGATAGTGTGTATTGTGACGTTTTTGTGATCCTAGTGACGCTGCATAGGGTTTTGGTAGGGGACTGGGCAGTGTGTGAATGTTGCAAATGAGGTTGCCCGCGCACGTACTCTCGCGCAAAACTTCTGGTGCACCGTTGGTCGGCCCTGCCTGGTGCTGTGCTACCATGTGTCCTTTCGCTCGACTATGCGAATGTAATTTTATCTGGGTACTTACGTGAGTGTCACTTTTGGAGTGCAACCCGCTTCCAAACCGGCGCAATTGCAATAATTGGACATGCATATCAATGTAACATCTTCTATCCAGCATCTAGTCAAGATTGGGTTCATGGGGTGCTGTTGATGAATTTTACACAGAGGTAGTGTGTAAAAACACACGTCGTATACACAACAAAACGTGTTGTGTCTCTGTTGGTCTCTTAACACAATCACGAATGCATGCCACATAATCATCATCCAAGGGGACGTGGAGGTGGTCCTGGCAGTGGTTGCTGTGGCATCGCTTGACCTGCAATGGTGTGTACATACCATGTATACATACAAGTGCAGCATCGGTTGTATACATGCCCACATACTCTTTTCCCACATACTCTTATGCCCCAATATAATCCTTCCCCACATAATTCAATGTAATAACACTACCTGGCGGGAAGCCTGTTTGAGGAAATGCAGGTGCGCCCATGCCCCCCGTCCCTGGTGGTGGTTGTCCCCCCATGCCTAGTGGTGGCTGTCCCCCCATGCCTGGCGGAGGCCCACCCATTGGAGGCCCACCCATTGGAGGCCCACCCATTGGAGGTCCACCCATTCCTGGGGGTGGGCCCCCCATCATCGCACCCGGTGGGGGTCCCATCATTCCCGGGGGTGGCCCCCCCATCATAGCGCCTGGTGGGGGTCCCATCATGCCTGGGGGCGGCCCACCCATCATCCCAGGGGGCGGCCCACCCATCATCCCAGGGGGCGGCCCACCCATCATGCCTGGTGGTGGTGGCCCCATACCAGGTGCAAACCCGTAGAACGATGGCTCAAATGCCGCGTAATAGGCGCGCATGTTTGCCTAAGAGAGTATATTTGGGCGAATGTGTGTGGTTGTGCGTGCCAGCCACAGCCCCTGGACATATGCATACCTTGTGTTTGTACCCTGCTGCATGCTGCTTGCGTACGACAGGCTGTGTGTGTGTACACCAAAAGTGATGCATGCCGATGTGGTGAACGACCATAGGCTTCTCCATACAGCAACATACCGAGTCGTGGGTCAGGTATGTGTCACAGTAATCACAATAAAACCGAACCATTGTGGCTGCACAGCACAGCAGTGCATACACAGGTGGGGGTTGGTGGAACTCTCAGGATGGTGATGCTGTTTATTGCTAAGAACTAAACCTTGGTTGCTCCCAGTTTGTTTGTCGTGTGGTATTGCACAGAGCTTCTGGTTGAGCAGGTTGTGGGTGGTATTGTGAAATTGATCATGTATATTTTGCTAAAGTTTTTGCTGTTGTGTATGCTTGGGTGCTCACAGAACCAATCACATAGTCTAGCCCACTCTGCAGCAGGTATGCTGTCCTGACGAGCAGTGTACAAACTGTGTACAAAACTGTGTGATATCCCTTGCATCCTTGACATCGTTCAACACGAACGGAGGAAACCCTGAAAGGTGGCACTGTTGAGCATCCATTGCCCACCTGATACTACCCTCCAACATCAGCAGCAGGGTGTGCATTTGTTGCACGTGCATGCTCCAGCAATGGCATTGCACCCGATGCACCACCCGCACAACCCTACACAGGAGTGCACATATACCATCATGGGAGCTGCCATCAACTTTGGCAAGTTTGTACTGACTGGCATTGGCATTAGCTACATGTATTCCTGGCTGCACACGCGCCATGTGAGCACGCACACAGCGTACGTGGATGATAGTATGGGGGTGTGTATTGTGCACACATACACCCAACAACCCAACACCACTCAACACAGATCATTGGACACATTATTGCAAGAGCAGGAGCTGCGGCAGCGCATACGTGAAGAGCAGAAAAAACTGCAAGCTGCTGAGTGAGTTTGGGTTGCCTTGTTGTTTAGTGATGTGTATGATGCAGGAATGATAGTGTTGGACATGTTCCACGGCATTTGTAAAATCAATACTGCAAAAGCATACTGGAATGCATGGGTGCAAAGCAGCATCATGCATCAAACAGAAAAACACACACACAACATACCATCAACAACACAACAATAAGGAATGTCAATGAATACCCATTTCACTTCAAAAAATCCATCAAGCATTGGTTGTACGAATACGTTTGTTGCTCCTCCCCTTGTCACCACCACCGCTGCTGTTGCTCTTCTCATCCTCCTGCTGCTTGCCCTTGTAGTGGCTTACCCACTTGAAGTGCCTGCACCGCCCGTCCTTGGTGTTGCTCTCAGGTCGAGCACACACCCAAAATGAACGCCCTGTGTTGGGTGCATGCGCATGAAGGAGTGCATACATCAAGGAGTGCATGGATGAAGGAGGCATTTGTGGGCTGGTTGAGTGCATGGAGAATATGTATGCAGCACATGGTATTGTGCTCGTGAGGATGTACACTGTGGAATACACACAAACAAAAACCTGGCACATGGTTTTTGTACACCATACAAGAGGTAAGGAGGACCACCACACACCGTTGTTTTCGCCCCTTTTTTTCACAGTCCGCATGACGCACGGCTCCCGGTGGCCCTCACACAGGGGTGGTGGGTTTTTATTCATGAGTGCAATCCATGCTGCACGTGCCTGGGCGTTTTTTTCGCTTGTACTCTGTTGGCTGTTGGGCTGTTCTGGTGCATCTGCAAGCACACTGCTGCTACTGCATTTCATACTGGTGTTGCTGTATAGTACAGAACCACCAATGCCACCAATGTGATTATTATGAGTGTGAGTAGCATTGTTATTATCATTATTATCATTATTGTCATTATTATCATTATTGTCATTATTGTCATTGGCAAGAGGTCCATGGAGTGCATGTGTGTCAGACATAGGACCTGCATCATGAGCATCATGGGAAACACCAGCATCATGGGAAACACCCACACACCCTGGAGCAGCCACATGCGCCTCATCAGCTGCTGCTGTACCTGCTGTTGCTGCTGTGGTGGTGGTGGTGGTGAAAAATGCAAGCAGGGTGGGTTGCTTGGGGCGCCGTTGTGTGTTTGTTGCTGATGTCGTGGTGGTGGTGGTGGGTGGTGGTGGGGTAGGTTGTTGGGGTGCGATTGCTCCTGGGTAGGCTCCAGCACTGGGTGGTGGTGCTTTGACTGCCCAGTTCTTGATGGATGCCTGCTTGCCTGGGTGTTGTAAAGGAGGTGTGTGTGTGTGTGTGTGTGTGTGTGTGTGTGTGTGTGTGTGTGCATCTGTGTACAAATGGAAAGGGGTGTAGTACATGTTGTATACAGTGCTGTTGTATACAGCATTGTGCATATTAAACATGGGACAGGCATACACACATATGCACATGTAGCATACCAACACACCTACACACACCTTTGAACAAAAGGCGGGTACTGCATGGGGCAGGTGGTAGTCCTATGGGCATGCTGCTGGGTGGTAGTTGTAATGTGAGGGACACTGGCACATGATCTGAGCCCTGGGGGGTGTGGTACATCCGTGATTGTGCATGGGGATGATGATAGTGATAATTATGATGATGATGATGATGATAATGAAGGTGATGATGATGATGGTAATGTGATTGTACATGGGGAGATGATGCACTAGTAATCCACCAGCACCCAACTATTCATACACACACACACACACACACCTGTACATGATACAAGATGTCACACGCCACCACAGCAGTTTGAAAAAAACCATACAGGGGGTCTGCTGGGTGCATGGGTGGTGGCTGCCATGTGTGGGGGGGATTGAGCTGCTGTACCTCCTCCTCTGTGTGTGTGTGATGTTGGGTGTGTGTGCGTATGCACATGACAGTATGTATTGGTCAACGTACCAGTCAACATCATGACCGGATCACCCTCCCTTGCAGCTTTGACGATGATATCCTTGGTCAACCGTTGGCTCCGTGCCAACACCTCCTGTATGGTCAGCACGCATGCGGTCAATGGGTATGTGGTCAATGAGTACGTGCTCAATCACATGTCGCATGCGTATGACACCGCCCAACCCCACCCCATCCCATCCCCTGCCCCACCCACATACCTGCAACTTGGCCACCTGCTGCTCATTGGGTGGGTCATGTGTTGCCACATCCACCACACGCTGTGCAGGGGGGCCCTGTAGACCTGTAATGGGGGGCCCTGCTACGAGTACAAGGTCTATACGGGAGCCATGGTTGTAAGTTCGGGCACTGCTGGCTACAGACCAACATGTAAATGCATCAAGACTGTGTGTGTTGATAGGAATGTCAGGGGGGAATTGTTACGAGCTATGAGAGTGTGTGGATGTGGTGATAGGAATGTGTTGATATACACACATGTATGTGGTGATGTGAGATATATACATGTGTGGGGGGGTATGTTGTGGGGCAGTACATGTGTGTTTACAAATTGTAATGCATGCAGATGAAGTGTTGTGTGCTCATACACAAGCACCATATACTGCCATATGTCACACCACACAACCAATGCACGCTCCCCCAACCCCACCCACCCACCACCCCCACGTATATACCGATTTGGGTGAAGCTCTCTATAGGCATCCACAAAGGGCCCCCCCTTATACCTCAACAGCCCATGCAGCCATGCCCGGTCCCTCCTCAAGAACCCCAGAGGCTCCCCACTTGCCCTATCTACCACTAGGGGTGCAATGTTGAGGTCACCCACAATAATTACACGACGATGTGCTTGTTGGAATGCATCGAGACGGACTTGTAGGGCCTGGGGGTGTGGGGTGGTAAGGGGGTGGGTGGGGGTGGTGTAATGAGGGGTTGCTGTGGTGGTGTGCTTCTGTGTGTATGTACTGTTGAAGGCGTGTACACACTTATACACACATCACACACACACATCACATACACGCACATCACATACATGCACATGACACACCTGCTCCAACAACAAGATGCACATCATATACCCACAAGACACAAGACACACACACACGCACACCCCAACACATGCACACCCCAACACACACACACACACACACCCAACACTCACCTGGTAAAACAGCAATTTGAATGGGAATCGCTCCTCCACCCTATCCTCTGAGCAAATTGCAGGTCCATATACATTGACCAATATGAATGTTCCATGATCAGTCATCACCACACGACCCTCTGCATCCAGTGACTGAGTGGTTTGTGTGTGTGTTTTTTTTTGTTTTTTTGTATGGTGGTGTGCATTGTAATTGATGCAGTAGCCTATGCATGTGTGGTCATAACTTGGGACACCACCACCACTACCAACATGTTTGGGGAGAACAGGTACACTATATTCATGCACACACACTCGATCAACAACACACTCGATCACCAACACCCACACACATCCACACCTGCAGCTGATCCCGCCCATAACACTGCTGCAATGCACTCAACCCCTCTTGCCACCCAGGAGGAGGTGTATGATGACTACTCGTGGCTGATGCAGTGGTCATCTGAGAAGCACCTGTAAAGCCCTCCTCTGCCCAGCATGGCGTGCTGTGCGCGCTGCGCACAAACGTTGCCACACCTGCATACTGCCGACTTGGGCAGCAGGCAAAGTAAGAGTCCCTGTGTTGTATGGGGTAGCATGTGTGGGGTAGCATGTCCCACGCTCTGGATGCACCCCACGTCCACACACACCAGCCATCCACCACTGCCAAATGGCTCTCTAATTCCGACTTGGCAAGCTTGGTTTCCTGCAACGCTATAATGCTCACATCACCACCAAAACTTTCTAGGAATAATGGCAGTCGATCAGGCACATTGTTTCGTCGTAAATGGGGCTTGAGGCCGTTGACATTGTACGATATGATTTTGTGCTCCATGATTTCTCGTGTGTTTACATCAGCCTAGCTGTTGTGAAAACGTTGCACACAAAATGAAGATATACCTGTTGATACAATTGCAAGCAAAATCTAGTGTGACAGTAAAAACAACACAAAGCAGTAGTGAAAAACACCCGGTGTGCGCACATCACACAGGAAAGAGGTGCTGTACCGCCCCACCCAGCTCCTGCAACACATCCTGCGTCACCATGGACCGCTTGTGTTTGGCAAATGCCAACGACGCTGCCTGCCGTGCAGTACGACATGCCAAGTATGCAGCACCTGCCAAATCCGCATCATCCCTGTCCTCGACTGCCATTGCTGCCCACGCGCAAAACACCGCCAAACACCCCGACAACACGTCCCCCTGCCCACCACATCGACGAGGTGACCCTGTCATTATGCAGCGCAAGGGTGCGCCATGTGCGTGATATATCTCATCAACAGGGCCCTTGCGCACAATGATGGGACCCTGCAGCTTGGCGTGCAATTCCTGTGGGGAGAGTGTTGTACAGGAGGGTGTTGTACATGGGGGTATTGAAGGGTGTTGGAGGTGTTATTCATGGTGTTTTGATGTACACAAAGTGTTGTACCAAACCCATATTGATGGACACAGCATGCCATATCACCACAACACACCTGCCAAAACACCCCCCCACCCCCCACCCCCCCACACGCACCTCGGGAGCAGCATCCTCTATACCAAGCACCACTCTACACAGTCTCTTGTACTCTGCAACATTGGGGGTGAGCACTGCCCCCCGCCACCCTTGTATCAACTCGGGTTGCTGGGTTGCCAGCCACAGTGCGTCTGCATCAAGTACTACTGGTGTGCCAAGTGTACGTAATGACTGCAAGAACTGTGTGTGGGGGGGATTTATGTGGGGAGGGTGTTTTGTGGGTGGGGGGTGTTTTGTGGTTGGAATGAAATAGGTAGGTATGCTGCAGTAGACACACATACACTCCAATATACTCTATACACAACATACACTCCAATATACATACACCCATCACACACCTATAACCCCACCACACAACCCCACCACACGCCCCCACCACACGCCCCTACCTGTGCCACTGTGTGCATTACAAGGGCATCCCTACCCAACCCAGGTCCTACCACCACACACTGAAACTTGTCCAGCCATGTCACCACAGCATCCACTGCAGCCTGATGTGCTCTGTCACTGGGCATACCCTATGTGGGGGGTTGTGGGGATGATGATGTGGGGGTGTTGGGATGATGGTGGGGGGTTGTTGGGATGATGATGTGGGGGTGTTGGGATGCTGATGTGTGTGGGGGGGGATGAGGATGTGGGGGTGTGGGGATGGTGATGTGGGTGTGTGCTGTGTACAAAATCCCTCAATACAAAACGCGTAGACACAAGGTACCCCCTGAATACAACACAATACACTCAAGGTACCTGTTGTATATAACACAATACACTCAAGGTACCTGTTGTTGTGCCTCATGAGCATCACACAGGTAGGGGTGCACTATGAGATCAGGACTGTATGCTTTGATGACTGGTGCTGCTCCACTAGTGCAAAATACATGAGACAGGTCAGCACCCACCTGTGTGTGCGGTGTGTATGTGGTTTGTATGTGGTGCGGTTGGGTGTGGGTACGGCGGATATGTGATGCGACAGGGTGTGGATGGGACGGATATGTGGGGTGTGGGTGGGTGGGTGTGCACGATAGCACCACAATAAATGTGTACATGCATGTGCAACAAAAGCACCACGTGGTGTACACAGCGCATGTGTATCAAAAAAGGAGCGTGTACGTCCATCAAGCAAGCGCATCCATCAGCAATACATACCCGTAGTGCTGCCATGGCTGCAAAGTAGGGGGCGCCTGTGTATTCTCGACACCCACCAATGACAGCGACCTTGCCTGCTTGTCCCTTGTACTTGCTATCTGTGGGTGGTTGCATATACTTAGTCCGCATAGGGCGTTGTGGGTCATACTACCATACAATGAAATGCAGTACACACACCAGTCAAGGGTGGCACGATGGCTGATGCAAGGCGTGTAAACAATTCGTCCTGCTCCATCAAGTTGGTTTTACTATAATCTGATGATTTCGTGGATGCCGTGACAATGTGTTTGCTATGAACTCTTCTGTGGCTGATCAAATGAGCACCACAATGTCGTGACACCAGGATCTGATGACGACTCCACGCTGATACACGCCCCAATGACAACCATACGCGCCCAATCATCAAGTACTAGTACATTATTTATAACGTATGGCTACATAAAATATTGTTGAGGTGGTGCACTGGTATTTATTCTCAACATACAATCACGCTCCACGGACAGACGTCTCACAACAGACTGTGGTCTTACAAGCTGCGATCTCGTGCAAATTCCCAGGGATCTCGTTTCTGCCACAATATGGGGTGTGGACATGGTGCCTCTATTCCAAGCACCTCCTCCAGCCAGTCCACAATCACATCTGTCATCTCATTGTTGATCGAGTGGCCCTGGGTGCGTGGGGTTGGGTAGGACATGGCCTACGATGTGCGTGACACACACACAAGCAGCATGGTAGGCACAAGTAATACACACAAGTAATACACACAAGCACCATGAGACACACAAGTAATACATACAAGTAACACACACGCGCAAAACACAAAAGTAACACACAAACGTAATCCTACCACTCCGGGAAAGGTCACAAAGCTGGTCAATGGTGGATGCAGTGCCATGGCTGCATTGGATTGATTGGGTTGATAATGAGGCATCAGGCATGCTGGGCCATGAAGCTCCACTGCCTGTATGTGATGTGTGGGTATGTATGTGTGATGTGTGGGTATGTGTTTGATGTGTGGATATGAAATATGTGTATACGTAAACATCTCATGTTTGTCGTACACACGACATGTGCGTACATATTCGTCTCACATGTACCCCCCCCCCCCTCCCTACCTGCATAGCACCCTTTCCATAACTCGTACTAGGTGTGACACTCATCCTACTCCTTAACGACTCAAACTCATCATCACTCTCACTGTCCCCCTGTCCCTCCTGTTCTCCCTGCTGCACCACACGTCGACGCCCCCCCACCCCAGCACGGCCACCCCCCCCAGCACGGTCATAGGTCCACAGCTGCCTCAGGTTGAGTGTGGCTGCTGTGTCCATGTCACGGGTCATATTGCCTGTGTAAAGCACCTGTAGGTGGGGGTCGGGGGGAGGCAGGGCATGGAGGTGTGTGTGTGTGTGTGTGTGTGTGTGTGTGTGTGTGTGTGTGTGTGTGTGTGTG
>VFQP010000622.1_pt1 | contig 61412 bp, 46 predicted proteins | sample 3512351 | NCBI WGS metagenome assembly VFQP01 (sample SAMN10412372, study PRJNA504923) | tailings metagenome | isolation source: Relicate 1 Philex TSF1 revegetated site | place: Philippines: Tuba, Benguet | collected 2017-08-29 | reverse complement strand
AGCGCAACTGGTCGATCCACTGGTTCAAGTAGCGCAGGGCCGCGCCCTCGTAGCGATAACTCCATAAGCGGTCCAGGCTTTCCTTGAGTAAATAGTAAGCGTACGGCCAAGCCCATCCCAAGCCGCACTCAGCCTGCCAGCGCCGCGCGCCGCCGCGCCCAAGCCGCAATCGTAAGTTCCGGGATCTCGGAAAGCTTGCGATCCCCCAACCCAGGCAGAACGTCCGCGAAGTACTCCCGAGCGGACACCTGCAGCCGCCTCGCCGATTCCACGACCGAAAGAATCGCCGCCACGCGCGGTCCCGCCGCCGGACTGCCCACATGCAGCCAGTTCTTCCGTCCGATCGCCGTGCCACGCATCGCCCTTTCGGCGAGATTGTTAGACAACTCCAATTCCGGATGATCGAGGAAGCGCGTCAGCTTCTCCCATTGCGCCAAGGCATAGTGAATCCCCTTGCCGTTTTGACTTTGCGGCAAGACTTCGCGCTTGAGCCTTACCAACTCCTCTTTCAACTTCTCGGTCATCCCGCGCGACTCCCGCTGCCGGAGTTCGTGCCGCGCTTCCAGGCTCAGTCCATCCTCCCGCGCCCGCCGCTCCACGGCGAACAACGCATCCATGCGCTCGACTAGAGGCACGGCAATCTGGTCTCCACGATTCAACTTCACCGCGTCGATAAAGTAACGCCGTGCGTGCGCCATGCACCCGGCGTGCACCGCCTGCGTCAAGCCGTCGTAGATTTGATAGCCGTCGCTTTGCAGCAAGCCTTTGTAGCCCCGCAAGACTCGTTCCGCCACCGCCGCCTGGCGGCCCATGGCGAAGCGGAACACGGCCATTCCCCCCGGATTGCCGAACTGCCACAAGTAAGCTTGGTGGTTCTTGCCTTTCTTCTCGTGTCTTAGTTGGACCTCCACCGTCGTTTCATCGGCCTGTATGTAAGTCCCCTGTAAGATCTCCCGCTGCATGGCCTCCACAATCGGCTCTAGCCGGTCCCCTACGCGCATCACCCAGCCGTCCAGCGTCGCCCGGCTCAACTCCAAGCCCGTTTCCCGTTCGAGCATTGCGCTTTGCCGGTACAGCGGTAGATGATCGCAATACTTCGCTACCACCGTGTCGATCACCACCCGGTCGCTCGCCAAGCCCTTCTCCACAATCGAACCCGCCAGCGGCGCCGTCTGCACTCCCTGCTTGCAGCGCGGGCAGGCCCGCTTTTCCCGCCGCGTCACCCTGACGAAGTACTTAGCCGGCTCCACATCCAAGCGTTCGCTTTCCTGATAACCGATCACTGCAGTCTCCCCACCACAACACCGGCACACGCACTGCGCGGGTTCGCAAGCGATCGTCTCCACCACCCTCCGCAGATGCTCGGGCAAGGTTTGCCGGCCCGGATGCGGACGGCGCTCCCGCTTCGGCTTGGCGGCCTCGGCTTTCTCCGGCAAGGCTTCCCGCGCCGCTTCGGCCGCTACCTCGTCCCAGGCCACTCCAGGCTCTTCCTCGAACATCGTCAACTGCGCCACACTCAAGTTCTCGGAACTGGGGCCGTACTTCTTGATGAGGATCATGCGCAGTTTTTCCTCCAACTGTTGCACCCGCGTCTCGGCCCACACCGCCCGCCGTTCCGCCCGCTCGGCTTGCTGCTGGGCCTGCGCCGCGCGCTGCTCGGCTTGCCGCCATTGCGCCTCTAAGTCCATTCCCGCCGGACTTAGTGAAGCATCGCCGCGTACCGCGTCATCCATGTACTTAGTATAAGTAAGAATCCGCGATCTTACTAGCTTTTTCCGCGCGCGCCCGCCTCGTTTTCTACGCCGCCGCGCGCCGCCACCAGCGCCGCGGCTTCGCCCGCGCCAAATCGATGCCGTTCAGCAACATCGCCAACTCCTCGGCCCGCAACCTCACCCGGTCTTCTCCCGCCCGCACCGGCCAAGCGAAGCGCCCTTGCTCCAAACGCTTGGCGCAGACCCAAAGTCCGGAACCATCGAAGACCAGCACCTTCAACCTCGTCCGGTCCCGGTTGCTGAACAGAAACAGATGTCCGCTCAGCGGATCTTCCCCCAACCGGTCCCGCACCAAGCCAAACAAACCCTCAAAGCCCTTACGCATATCGACGGGCTCGGCCCAGGCGAAGATCCGCGTCGCCGTCATCAGGCCGAACAAGCGCCCTGCCCTTCGAGCTTCGTCAATAACTCCCGCAAGGCCTCCGCTTCCCCAGCCGCCCGCCGCACTTCGTCCCAACCGAACTCCAAGCGCCAGCCATTGCTTAACGTGATCCGCAGGCCCCGGTTCACCTCACTGGGCTCCAAGTGCAGCTCCACCAAGTTGCTCCGCATCCGCACACGCCTCCGGTAAGCGTCCAACGTCGGCACTGCCAAGCCTTCCGCCAAACAAAACGCCGCCCGACTCTCCCCGCTGGCCTCGTATCGCCTGACGATTTCCTCCCACTCTTGTCGGGTCCGCCTCGTCCGTCGGTTGTTCTTCATCCCTCAAGAAAACCACCTCACCACCGCTCGCCGCTACATGCAGTTCACCTGACGCTTACTTTCTAACCAAGCCTAAAATTGAAGTCGGAAGCGGGCACATTATTGATGACGGTGAGATTCACTATCGTGAATATCGCCAAGCGGAACTGGTTGGAGCTTTACAACGAGTTGGCTTTGAAACAATTCAAGCCAGTTTCATTCCAACTGGAGTTACCCCCGCGCAGTCGCGAGTAAAGCAGTGGGTCAAAAGCGCAGTACTGAATCTGTTTCCAGCAAACCGCGTGTTCTGCGGAGGCCACTACATTACCGCACGCAAAGCTTGAGCCGATGCAAGCGAGGATGCCCGGGCGTTACCAGGCGTAATTGGGCCACATTCGTTTCGCCCAGGAGCGCAGGTCTTGGACTACTGTCGCGTCCACACCCCATTGCGTCAACATCTGGATTGCGTACAGGGTGCGGCTCGGCATGTTGCCGTCGAAGATCACTACAGTGCCTGGCACATCCGTGGGCGAGGTTTGGCGGCCTTCGTAGAATTGGCTGGGCGCAAAGGTAGAAACTTTATCTATCCATGCACGCCAAAACACGCTCAAGATACGCGCCCGCTCGAAATTGGTCAACTCTCCGTAGGCATTATGCGCTGTTACGACATAATGCGTGCTGGCGTCCATACGATTGACGCCGAGACTCCAGCCTGCGGATCCGAGTTCAGGGCCTTTCCCATTTTCGGAGATTTGCAATGCCTTGGCGAGCCATATAAACAAGATGGAAGCTTGTGGCGAATGCCGGCCGATTCCGTTCGTCGCCTGGGCATAGGAATAGGGCCAATCGATCGGCGTGGTACCGTACTGCGTCTTATTGGAATGGTTCAAAATCAATTGGAGGTGATACCAAGTGAAGTTGAAGTAGTCATAGCTCGACACCTTGCCATTCGCAATGGCTCCAAGGTTCACGGGAATCTTGTTCATGAATGGCGAGGCTGCGAAAGCGTCCGCGCTCGCCCAGGCGCGTTCATCGGCCTGGGGGCCAAACCAAGCCCTGGCCATGCTTTCCAAACCGAACTCCTGATTGAGCTCCCATTGCTTCGTCAATTGCCAGAGAACGCTTGAATATTCTTTGTCCGACCGTTCCTTGTTCCAAGGCCAGCCTGCGGTAGCCAGATTCATGAAGTCAAAACGGTGAGCCCGCCATAGGTTCAAAGTGCCGCTCATATTCAGATAGGAGGAGACTTGGTTTGGGACCAAACCATTTCGCGCCTTGAGGTAAATCTGATTCCACGAACTCGCATCGAAGCCGACGAAGGCATCCCGGGGATGGACGGTAGGTAACCAGCGGTTCCAGTCCAGGAGTTGTAACGCCACGGGTACCTCCCGGGCACTCAGGTTGGCCGTGGGCATGATGCGGCTGGGCTCGAAGCCTCCCGGGAAAATGTAAGGCAGGGAATCACGGTCGCGGTCAAGCACCCACTCCAGACCAGCCCCAGCGGCCCATTCGCTTACGGGGCGGCTATCGAGCCCCGGTCCCGGTTGGTAAGGAGGATTCCACGGACGGCCCTTGGCGGCCGCGGGCGCGGCAAGCGTGCGGATGTAGCTTGCAATCTGATCGCCTTGTTGCGAAGTGAGACCATGGAACTGCGCACGGCTGCGAATCGAAAAATTGGAGTAATTGAAGTACTTCAGGTCTCGACCGTCCTGGGCATGGCAATCGGAGCATTTTGCCTTAATGCCGCGCGCGCCGGACGGCGTGGGAATGGTCAAGTTCGCTTGATACCAGAGATCTTTACCCCGCGCGATCGAAGTAGCGTCCGAGTAGGGTGCTGTCCACAAACGAGGATCGTCCTCGCGGAAGACCGAACCCGGAATCAAATTGGCGCCCGAAGCATTGCGAACGTTAAAGTTCAGCACCCGGTAACCGCTTGTGACCCCATCAGTCTGATTGAAGCGAAAGCGAATGGTGTTCACCCCATCGACAAACCACAAAGGATTGACAACGACGGTACCGCGGACCGTCGAAAATCCGCCGCCGATGCCGCCATAGGCCGCATCAAGCTTTTGCAATAGATAGGTTGCGTCCGTCAGTGCAATCCAAGGACTGGAATTGATTTGGAAGCTACCCTCCAATTGCGAATCCAAGTCGTGAATTTGCAGGTAGAGATTCCGGGCGCTGGCTGCCTGAGTAGAGTTCAGCACGAATTGCGCGCTGGTTACCGTTCCATTGGCGCCCATGATTTCAAGTGGCAGCGTAATGGCAGAGGTGGTGGCCGGTGGTGGATTGATTGTTACCGTAGCCGAAGCGATGCGGGTGGGATCGGCGTTGCTGGTCGCGGAAATGGTGACGTTCGTCGCTGAAGTAACACTCGCCGGAGCCGTGTAGATGCCGCCGTTGATGGAGCCGACCGCAGGCGATATGCGCCAGCTGACGCCGGTATTGGTATTCCCTGTCACCAAAGCCTGAAATGTGGCGCTCGCGCCGGGTGCAATAGTGGCCGCGCTGGGGCTAACGGTGATCTGAGTATTGGGTACAACCTGCAAGGACGCGCTCGCCGTGACGGCGGTATTGAGCGAATAGGTCGCTTTCACCTGAACGAGAGTGGGAGACGAAACGGCGGCGGGAGCAACGTATACACCTTGGCTCGTTATGTTCCCAATGGAGGGCTCTAAGCGCCAAGTCACATTCGAGGTGGAAAGACCGTTCAATTGAGCTTGGTAGGTGACCGTGGAACCGGCGACCAAGCTTAAGGAAGAGGGATTGATACTAAGCGTCGGGAGACTTGTGCCCGCAGACGAAGTGGAAGGATCAGTGGTGGACGGAGTAGTGGTGGACGGCGTAGTGGTCGACGGAGTAGTAGTGGACGAAGTGGCGGGCTGAATCATCACTGTCGCGCTGGTGGGAGCGATATTTGCGCCAATCCGCAGGGTTAGGGTCACATAGGTCGTTGTGGTGATGGAACTGGGGGCCGTGTAGCCAAAAATTGTGGGGGTAACACGGATGATCGAACCCACTCCGGGTGACGGCAGCAACGAGATTAGCTGCGTATCGGTACTAGACAAAGCCCCCGAAACTAAAACTACATACGCCCGCGTGGCCTCCCCTGGCCGCAAGGTCGACTTTTCAAGAACAAGGCGGACTTGTGTCTGCGCAGAAGCACTGAGGCAGGCTAACAGCAGAAGGGCCGGCAGAAGCAAGCCGGTGAGTATCCCTCGCGTCCGAGCGAGATCTCTGGGGCAAGAGATGAGAGATGAAAGCATAGATATTGGTGCTATCGGCCAGGGAGGTACTAGGACTCCACTAGGGTTTTTCCTATTTCGCTGAAGTAGAAACACTCATGCGAAAACACGAAAACGTGTCTTCGCGGGAGAGCACATGCCTACTGTTCTGAGGGTGGCAGGGGAGGCGTAGGATCTAATACCTGCCGCCTCCTATTTCATCGTAGCTGTACGGAGAGTCGATTTGACACGCCAACTTCGTTGCTGAGCGAGGCCTCTACACTGGCGATGGCCTGAATGAGGTTAGATCCTTCCAGCGGTAAATTGTTACCGGACGACGAAAGATTTAGAGGTATTTGCAGGGCAAAGATTCCTCCCGAAGCGGCACTTGCCCCATTCCGGAACCAGGCAAGACTCTCGCCTTCGAGATTGATCGAAAACTGCGTACGCTCGATATTGACTCCCGCGATAGGCGTGATAGTTAGGTCCAGTTTCGTAAGCGAACGCGTTAGCGTCATGCCCGTTATGGTTAACGTAATGGTATTGTTTCCAGGGCTAGCGGAAGCCGCAATGAGACGAGGCGCGGCAGCGGGAATGTTCAGGCGAAGAATCTGGGGCGTTGAATCAGGCAGAGAAGTACCGGAAACGCTAAAGGTGGAGGAGAGAAAAATTGTCCCTGCAACACTCCCGGTCTGGAGGCGGGTAGCGTCTGATCCATTCGCAAAAATCGCCCGAGTAGAGTTGGCAGGAATGTTAAAGCTAATGCTGGTGGCTCCGTTGATGAAGCGGACACTCGGATCATTGACGAAGCTTGCGGCTTCCTGAGCCAGGGTCAGGACACCAGTCAAGGGTAGCGGATACGGGGAGACTAACTCGACACCCAGCGATGGTTGCTCCAAGGGACCCACATTCCCCGACTGGAGAGTAAACCGATATGAGGGGAGCGGTGGCAGAGCAGTCGCATTTCCAGTCAACACAAAACTCGCACCGTCGATTCGCAAAGCGGAATTTGCCGTGCCGGCGGCGTTTGGGCGAAAGCGGACACGAAACTCCAGGCTTTCACCGGATTCCAGTTTGGCCGGAAACGAGGGGAGGCCGCTCAATTCATAGACACCGGAGAGGTCTGCGGTGGAGATGCTGAATACGTCACCCCGTGCTGTACCGTTATTACGGACCGAGATCAAAGCATCCACCGTAGAGCCGATCGGGGATGGCGGGAAAACAATCACGCCTCCCGGCTGCACGCTAATTCTCGCCGAGGCGCCCACGGAATAGGAGTAGCGGAACTGAACCCCGCTTACCGTCGCCCGTAAGTCGAAAGCATCGTCTCCCACCCGGAGACGGCCTTGCAGAATACCAGGTTGGTCCGATTGGGCGAGAAGGAAGATCCCGACTGTTTCACCTGGCCGCAAAGTGCGGCCAGTGGGAACTTCGCTCAGTCCAAAGCCCACTCCGAAAACCGTAATGGCGGGCAACGAAACGGAAACGGGATTCGAATTAGTGATCAGAAGTTGGACGGTCAGCAATTCACCTGGCAGCATTTCGCCGATCGCCAATGCGGCTCCGGGAACGGCCGGACGAGGGCCATCGGCGGCCAGCAGTTCGTAGTTAAAGCTGGTGCGGAAAGCCGGGCCGGTCAGGTTAAAGGTTCGCGTCTCTCCCAGGCCTGTAATCGTAAGCGCACCATTTTTTACACCTTCCGAGGTGGGTTGAAAACGCACGCCTAAGCGGATCTCGGAGTTAGCCGGAATGTTGAGCGGGAGCAAGGGAGAGCCAAGGAGTTGAAAGCTTTCGCCGCTGACAGTGATCGAGGACAATTGACCGGAGCCACTGCCGCGATTGGAGATTGCAATCACCGCCGAACTGGTTGCATTGACGGCAGTCGCGGGGAAAGGCACCGTCCCACCGGAGGGCACGACTACCGAATTTTGCGTGTCGGAAAAGATGTAGCTAACAGCGAATTCAGGGGCAGTCCCAGTAAATTGAAGTTGAATTAAGCCACGCGCGCTAAGTTCGCCGTTGCTAGTAGAAATAGTTTCCGTGTAGGCGAGATTGAGGAGCGCGCTCACCGCTTGGGCTTGCCGCGGGGAATACTGGATCTCCAAAGTGAAGGCTTGTCCGGCGGTGAGATTGGCTGGCGTTCCGGAGGCGCGTACTACTTGAAAAGCCGTGCTCCCATTCAATTCCGGAGGTAGCGGGATCGAAGCCGTGCCAACACCCAGATAAGTAAGCGTTACCGACAAACTTTCCGTGCGGCCGATCGGCGTATTGACACCGATGTTGGCCCCATTGGGAACGGAGGCGACCGTATCCGGTTGCTGGACGCGAATACTAAATGGCGTATTCTGCGCGTGTGCGGAGATCGCTAAAACAATAGCGGCGGCTGAAAATCGAAGCAAGGGTAGAAGACGGCGCATTAGCGATTCCCTCCGGCGACAGCCGTGTCGCGCAGATCGGGGACAAAGAAAATACTCGCGTTAGCGGCGTCGTAAATCAGAAGCGGCGTTTCGGGACGGAGCGCATCCTGCAGCAGAAAGAAGGTTTTATCTCGCAACTGCACAATTCGATCAGCGGGAGCCTCGAGAAGGATCTCCCCGGAAACACCCCCGCTCAAGGAGTAACGCAGCAACTTCGGTGGCCGGGAGGATTCTGGCGCGGAACTGCTCTCGGGATTCCAGACGGCCAAAAGAGTATCCCCCTCTAGCGAGCGCAATGCGCTGATTCGCATACCGGGAGGGGGTGTTTGCTCAAGATCCCGGCTCAACCAACCGCTTTCGGCGCGCTCAAGCAGCAGCACGCGCCCGGCATCGCCTGCCAGAACATGAACCTCACCACCAGCCGCCGGAAGAGAAAAAGCGTCGATTCTGGGCAGCTCTAGAACTCGATCCGTCGAGGCGCTGGAAATATCCAAGCGCCAAAGCGTCGTCTTGCTCGAAAACTCGGCCCCCTCCATCGTCTCTGTCGTGGTGTACCAAATTGCGTCCCTAGTAGCATCGAAGGCCAGAATGCGAGGCGATCCGAGGTGGGCTTCCAGGGCGGGCAAATCCCGCCACCCTCCATCCGGACTGAATTTGTAGCGAAGAAAGTGTGCGGGGGTCTGCTCGGTAGCCACAGTGAGCATCACAAAAGTCTTGGAATCCGATCCCCAAAAAGCCTGAGCGGGGATCGGCAACTGGAGGCCGGCGGCGCCAGGGTCGGCATCGGGAACCACCTCCATCGTCTCCCCAGATCGAAGCAGATGCCATTGGCCATCAGGCGAGCTAAGCAGTTGATCCACGCCGTTTCTCAGCGGGGCGCCCACATAGGCCGCACCCGGAACGCCAATGAGCGAGCGCAAGGATTTCCCTGCGTTATCGTAAATCGCCCCAAGCCGGACCGATCCCATCTGAACCTGGGCAGGCAAGGACGGGACGATTGCGCCTATCAAAGCGAGAGTGGCTAATGTTCTCCCAGGCATAATGCTCTCCACTAACGGCCCCCAATCACAGGCGGCCCTGGAGTTACCGTAATCACGGAAGGCCCACCGTCCGAGCCCTTCAGCAGAACAATGGCGAGAACCGTGGCCGCCGCCGCACCGCCACCAATCCAAAGCCATTTGCGCCAAGCCCGGCTCTTCTTGCGGTCCGCGTCGGCCTGCAACTGGAAAGTGTTTTCCTGGGCGATCGCGATGACGACAGTCTCTTGCTGGTAGGTAGCCTTCACTTTCACAACAAACTTTCCTTCGACCGCATTCGGGATATAGCCATCCGCGGCTGCCTGCCCTTGGGCATTAGTGGAAAAAGTTTTCTCCAGTGAGCCATCGCGGAAAGTCGCTCCCGCACCGTTAGCTCCACCGGGTAGCGTAAACATCACTTGCGCTCCTTCGACGGGACGGTCGTTGGAATCTCGAATCTCCACGACTGGCATCGCAAAGAGTCCTTCCGTCAAGCGATTCGGACGCCGCTGACCTTCAAGCACGACGATCCGCAATCCCGGAGCGGCATTCACACCGGTCTGAGAAGGCATCGAGCCAGCCGGGGGCACTGCTCCGGGTACGAAAACCGGCTCTTGGGCGTATGCCGAAGGTATCGAGGTGAACGCCAGAAGTCCGCTTAGTATAAGCGCAAGTATCTTAGGCCTCAAGTCGGTCATTCTTCCTATTCCCTTCTATCGTGCCAGAGCGGGCGGTGCAGTATACCTGTCCAGCTGTCTTTTTCAATTAAAACATCCCTGGGCAGGCATGTTCTGGCCTTGAGGGTCGGTCATCATTTGCCGATAGACTAAAAAGGGTACTCATTGGTGTCTGGATTCCTACAGTCGGATTCCGAGGAAGCGGCCGTCCAGCAATCCCGCTGGCCGGGGTTAGTCATATCCGTATGTTTGCATGGCTTATTGCTCTCGACAGCGCCTTTTTGGTCGACGCTGAGCATGGATCTGGACTCCATTTTGCGCAATAGCGTGGAGGAGGCCATCGAAACGAACCGGCGGAATACGCGGTTGATTTGGTACAAGCTTCCCACCCCGCCGTCCATCCGCAATCCAGAGGAACTCGCCGACCGGAAGAGGAGTTCGGGCGAGACTGCCAGCAAAACGGAAATCGTCGCAACGCAACCGGACGCACAAAGCAACACGCAACTTATTTACCGGGCGGTGGCCAAAGAGATCAAGACGGAAGTGCAGCCGCTGGAAAACCTCGTCGCGCGCAGTCCAGCTCCGGAATCGCAGGCCATCCAACAACGGAGAAAAGCGCCTCTGCCGGAGGCGCCACGCCGGGCTGATGCGGTGACCCAAAACTTGGAACGACCGCCGGAACTGACCCAATCCACTCAAGCGCTCGCACTACAAACAGAGCTGGCGCGGCTGCCGAAGCCGCCGCCGAAGAAGTTCGTCGCTCCCGCGACGGCCAATAGCCCTACCCAGGCGGCACGAGCCGATTTCGGCGCGCTGCCTGAACTCCAAAGTGGTACAAACCCGTCGCAGCCATTAAACTCCTTGACCTTGGCTCGGTTGCCCAAGCCCGCCGCAAAAAAGTTCACAGCACCCTCGCCTAACGGCACCCAGAGCGGGGCGGCCAGGACAACGGTGGACTTTGGATCTATCCCGGAGTTAAGTTCGGCGGCCCAGGGCGATGTGGGGAGCGCTGGACAGATCCCCAAACTCGCCAGACGAAAACTGCAGGCTGGGGATCTCCTGGGCAATCCGGCGACCGGAGCGGCTCGGGGGCAAACGGAACAGAGCCGGTCCTTGGAGGCCCCGCCTGAGTTACAAGGCCCGGGGGGAAGTGGGCAAGGCGGCAAAGCCCAAGCGGACTTGGTAGTCCTCAGTTTGAATCCAGGCAAGACGATGGCGCCGCCCGATACAAGAATGAGCGGCTCGTTCTCGCGAGCTTCGGAAAGTGGGCCGCCAGCGCATACCGGGAATACGGATCGCAATGCTATTGCGATTCCAGGAGTAAGCACCCGTCCTCTTTCCGGCCCGGGTCAGGATTTTCGCTTGCAAACGCCCGAGCAGATTCTGGGCGCCGAGGCAGCGGACGGATATTTCGAGGTCAAGCTGGAGTTGGCCAAGCTTTTTCCTAAACTTTCCGTGCCCATCGCGCCGAGCAGACGAATGTTGCCACAGAGAATAGAACCCTACTTCCGGGGACGGAGCGTATTTGCGCTGGCCGTTCCGATCGAAAAGATGGACCGTTACGGCGGCGATTGGATTCTTTGGTTCGCGCCCAAGCCGGTGTCCGGTGAAGTTCCCGTCGCCTTGGAGGGCAACATCAAAATGGAAACTCCGCTCCCCTTCTGGAAGCTGGAGTCGCGCCGCTGGCTGGTTAGTGGAGGGGAGCGAGGAGTCGAACAAAGAGTCCTGCTCGCAGTGGAAATCAGCCGGGATGGACGTGTCCGGGTAAAGGAACTCATGAGCCGCTTTGGCAGCGCCATGAGCCAAATGGTGACTAACGACATTTCCCGCTGGGTTTTTCATCCGGCGCGGCTCAATGGGCGCGCCATTGACGTCGACGCGGTGGTCGAGATACCGTTCCGGGTTCCGGAAACGCTTGCCGGAATGCCCTAAGATGTCTGAAATAAACGGGTTGCGGATTTTATATCTAAATCCAGGAGCGGAAATGGGAGGAGCGGAAACGGCTCTGACCGATTTGTTGGCGGGATTGCGTGAGATGCATCCGGACTGGACGCTTCATCTGCTCACGGGAAGCGAGGGCCCGCTTCTGGCAGAGGTAGCGAAGCTGGGCGTGCGAACAGAGGTTCTAGCGATGCCAGGGACGCTTAGCCAAGCGGGAGATTCAGCTCTCCAGAGCGCGGCCAAAGGCGGCGCGGCGTTTCGCCTTCTGCGGGCCGTTCCCGCCTTCTATAACTACGGTCGGGCCGTGAGAGCGAGGGTAAAGTCCCTCGATCCCCATATCGTTCACGCGACGGGATTCAAGATGCAGGTGCTCGCGGCGCTTTTTGCGCAATCGCGCAGCCGGGTACTTTGGCATATTCACGATTACGTTGGATGGCGGCCGTTGGCGAGCCGGCTGTTACGGATCTTGGCGGGGCGTTGCGCGGGAGCACTGGCCAATTCCGATAGCGTGCTGGAAGATCTCAGACGCCAGTGTCCGGCGCTGCCTTGGACGAGGAGGCTTTATAACGCCGTGGATTCAGCCACCCTCAACGCAGGCGAGGCGTGGGACCTCGATGCAGCGGCTGGCGCTTCACCACCGCCGCCTGGGATTGTGCGCATCGGGTTGGTGGCCACCTATGCGAAATGGAAGGGGCACGAGACCTTTCTGGAGGCGCTCGGCAAACTTCCCGTCGATCTCCCTTGGCGCGGGTACATAGTGGGTGGGGCTATTTACAAAACGGCGGGGAGTCAGCATACCGCCTCCGAGTTGTCCGAGGCCATCCGCGCGAGGCATTTGGAAGACCGTGTTTTTCTGACAGGCTTTCTGCAACGCCGCGGAGCAATCATGCGTGGGCTCGACATCGTTGTACACAGCAGCACGAAGCCCGAACCGTTCGGAATGGTGGTGGTTGAGGGAATGGCTTGTGGAAGGGCCGTTGTGGTGAGCAAGGGCGGCGGCGCGGCGGAGCTCTTCGAGGAGGGCGTTACGGCGATCGGCCATAAACCGGGAGATAGCGAGGATCTAGCCAAAGCGTTGCAGCGTTTGATTGAACAAGCAGAACTGCGGCGCTCACTCGGCGAACGCGCCAGGGGCTACGCGGATGCGACATTCAACCGGCGCACTCTTGCGGAGCAACTTACCGAAGCTTACCGGCAAACTGGAGCGTTTCAAAGAAGATGAAAGTTCTCTACCTCAACAGCGGCAATTTGTTTGGGGGCATCGAAACATTGCTGCTCACCTTTGCCAGGCATCGGGACGAATGCCCTAACATGACGCCCGAATTCGGGGTTTGTTTCGAGGGCCGTTTCAGCGAAGCGTTACGCGCCGAGGGGGTGGCGGTGCACTGCTTCGGAGAGGCGCGAATGAGCAGGCCATGGCAAGTATGGCGTGCGCGCCGCCGCTTGGCTGCGACGCTGCGAGCCAGCCGCCCCGATATAGTTGTATGCCACGGGAGTTGGTCGCAAGCGCTGTTGGGCCCAACCGTGCGGGCCGCCGGAATTCCGTTAGTTTACTGGACTCACGACCGCGTGACGACTCCGCTCCCCTGGCAGGAGCGCTGGGCTAAGGCAACGCGACCCGATTTCGTCGTTTCCAATAGCCGCTATACGGCGGAGGGACAAAAAGGTCTATATGACGGGATAGCGGGCGAAGTAATCTATTGCGCGCTAGCCCCACCGCGGAAGCGTCATGGGGACGTCGCGCGCGCAGAGTTTCGGATTCAGCAGAATACGCCGGCGGAGGCCACCGTCATTGTCCAGGTCAGCCGCCTGGACCCACACAAAGGGCACCGCCTGCATCTGGAAGCCTTGGGTGGCATGCGCGGGGGGCCATGGGTTTGCTGGATGGTGGCCGGGCCCCAGCGCCCAGCCGAAGAAGTCTATCTCGCCGAGTTGAAGCAACGGGCCAAGGATCTGGGGATTCTCGACCAGATGCGCTTTTTGGGATGGCAACCGGAGATCGACATCGTTATGGATTCCGCCGACATTTTCTGCCAGCCGAATTCCGGGCCTGAGCCCTTCGGCTTAACCTTCGTTGAGGCGCTTTACCGGGAGAAACCGGTAGTAACGACTGCAATGGCCGGCGCGCTTGAAGTGGTAAGCCCGGACTGTGGCATATTGACGCCACCCGGCGACGCGGAGGCCTTGCGCGAGGCACTGATGCGGCTAGTCACCCAAGCGGGAGCTCGCATCGGGTTGGGTTTAGCCGGGCCGGCGCGCGCGGACTATCTTTGCAATCCAAGAAAACGTCTGGAACAGGTAGAAGATTGCTTGGGCCGCGTCATCGCCGGAAGCTAAAGGCCCATGCGGATCGCTCTAGTCGTACACGATTATCATCGTCTGGGAGGCCATAGCCGGTACTGTGTCGAATTGGCCGAGCGATTCGCCAAGGAACATGAAGTGCACGTATTTGCCAACCGCTTTCCTCCAGGCGCTCCGGTATTTCCTCAATCCGCACACGAGACGGGACGACTGTATCTGCACCCCGTTTATGCCAATCGCGCAACAGCGCTGGGAACCGTACTCAGTTTTTTTATTCCCGCCACGCGCGCCATTCAGCGGCACGGTCCCTTTGATATTGTTCACGCTCAGGGCTTCGCCTGTGGGCAATACGACGTCTTGACCGCCCACATCTGTTGCGCCGCCTGGAGCGCGCAGCGGCGGGCGAGTGGCCATGAGTACGGGTTCAAGGAACGGCTATTCGACAAGGTGGTGACTTACTTGGAACGCTGGCTCTACCCGCGTCAACCATCTAGCCCTGTAATTGCAATATCGCGCCGCGTACAGGCCGATCTGGCGCAATACTGCGAGCGCCGGGAGAACATTACAGTAATTCCCCACGGCGTCGACACCGGCGAGTTCGATATGGGAAAAAAAGCGGCGTGGCGCCGGGAGACACGTGCCGAGCTCGGTTGGAGCGCAGAGCAGTTCACGGCGTTATGGGTGGGGGATCTGAGAAAGGGCGCGCAAGCCGCCATGGAAGCCGTGGCGCGCAATCCGGGACAGCACTTCGCCGCTGTGGCGCGCAACGATCCGGAGCCGTTTCGCGAGCTGGCGCGACGCATCGGCTTGGAAGGGCGCTGCCATCTGTTACCCCCCACAAACGAGATCGCGCGCTATTACGCCGCGGCGGACGCGTTCTTATTCCCCACCACGTACGACGCCTTCGGAATGGTTGTCCTTGAGGCGATGGCCATGGGTTTACCGCCCATCGTCAGCAGAGACGCGGGCGCGGCGGAATTGATCCAACACGAAAACAGCGGATTGTTGTTGGACCGGCCGTCGGACATCGAGCGGAGCGCGGCCTGGCTGCGGCGTTTGGAGGAGGATGTCGAGTGGCGTTCACGAATCTCTGAGCAAGCACTTTCCCTAGCGCGCCGCCAAAGTTGGGACTGGGTTGCGGAGCAAACACTCGCCGTATACCGCAAGCAGGTGGAGAGAAGAGTTTGAAGCCCGCTTCCTGGCACATCATCACGCCTGAATATCCACCGCAGATCGGAGGAGTGGCCGACTATAGCCACGCGGTGGCGGAGTCCTTGCGGGCGCGAGGCGAGCGGGTATTCGTCTGGCAGCCCGGCAGCCCGCCATTGCAAGGGCGTTTTTCGCCTTCAGGTTTAAGCAGGCTGCACAAAGCATTGGATGAAACATCGCGTCCTCGCCGTCTGTTCGTGCAGTGGGTTCCCCACGGATACGGTTACAACGCGATGAACTTGCCATTTTGTTGGTGGCTCTACCAACGCGCGAGGCGGGGGGACACAATCGATCTGATGGTGCATGAGGCGTTCCTGCCGTTTGGCGAAGGCAGTTGGAAGCAGGATGCCGTGGCGGCCGCGCATCGGTTGATGATCGCGGTGGTGTTGCGCGCGGCCCGGCGTGTCTGGGTAAGCATCCCAAGGTGGACTCCGCAACTGCGACCTTGGCTATTGGGTAAATCCACGCCCATCGTTTGGCTTCCCGTGCCAAGCAATATTCCACGCAGCGGAATGAGCGGTGGATTGGACACTTACTTCGAGAGACCGGCCCCGGCGGTTGGACACTTCGGAACCTATAGCGGCCATACCTTGGAAATGTTGCAGACCTTCGTGCCAAGTTTCTTGGCACGAACCGGCGCAAATCTGCTGCTGCTGGGGCGGGATAGCGACAACGCGGCGCGGCGCTTCGCCAACGGCCGTGTTGCCGGTGCGGGCACATTGCCCAGCGAGGAGGTGAGCCGCTTGCTCGCGGCCTGCGACGTCTTATACCAACCCTATACCGATGGGGTTTCCACGCGGCGCTCAAGCGCCATGGCGGCCCTCGCGCACGGCAAGGCGCTGGTGACTAGCGAGGGCGTCGCCACCGAGAGCGTCTGGCGTGAATCGGGCGCCGTCGCGCTTACGCCGATACGGCGCGACTGGCGTTCAGCCGAGTTTGCCTCGGCCATGGTGGAGGAAGTCCGGACTTTGTTGGACGACCAGGAATTGCGGCAGCGCCTGGGACTCCGCGCAGAAGAACTCTACTTGCGCGAGTTCGCCTTGCCGCGCCTGGTTGAGCGGCTTTGTACGGCAACGGAAGAGGGATCGTGAACGCCGTCTCCGGGCCGCCGCCCATAAGGCTCTTGCTCGCAAATACGACCGCGCGCCGCGTTGCGGGCACGGAAATTTATTTGGAGGATCTGAGCGCCGAGCTGGAGTTGCGCGGCGTGCCGGTCGCGCTGCTGGCCGAGCAAGACACGCCCGCGGAACGCGCGCGCATCAAACTGCCAGCGGGTGCGCCCACGTTTTTCAGCTTAGAGGAGGCGATCGCCTGGAACCCCAGCGCCGCTCTCGTAAATGGCCGCTTGAACGCCACCTTGGAAGAAGAAATTCTGGAACGCTGGCCCAGCGCCTACTTCATTCACAACTACTACGGCGTTTGCATCAGCGGGTTCAAGCGCCACACTCATCCGCGGCCCGAGCCCTGTTTCCGGAAGCTTGGGCCCGCGTGTCTCGGCCTCTACTTACCCCGCGGATGCGGCGGAAAAAATCCGTTCACGATGTTCCAGCTTTATAACCGGGAACTGGCGCACCAAGAAAGGCTTCGGCGCTATCCGCTGCTTCTCACTCATTCGGAAGCCATGAGGGATGAATATTTGCGGCACGATTTTTCGCCTGAGAGCGTTGCCGTACTTCCCTTCGCTTGCCTGCGAGAGGATGGCGATTGGCCAGACCCACTAGCCCCTGCCGGGACACGGAATTGGGAACAAGGACCCGCGCGAATTCTTTTCGCCGGGCGCCTGGAATCCATCAAGGGCGGCGCGGAACTGATTCGGGCGGTGGCGCAATGGGCAAAGCGGCATGGCAGAGCGGCCGAATTGACTCTCGCCGGAGACGGAGAGCGAAAAGAGGCGTGGCAATCGCTCGCGCGCGATACCGCCGGAGCGCAAACCAATCTGCTCATTCACTTCCCCGGCTGGCTTAGTGGGGAGGCACTGGCCTTGGCCTACCAGGAGAGCCATGTTTTTGCGATGCCAAGTCTGTGGCCGGAGCCGTTTGGCAAGGGCGGCATGGAAGCGGCCCGCTTTGGGTGTCCGAGCATCGGGTTTGCGACCGGCGGTATCCCCCAGTGGCTGGAAGAAGGCGTATCGGGCCATCTAGCGGACTGGCGCGGCGACGCCTCCGCGAATCTGGCCGGAGCCCTGGAGCGCGTATTCCAATCACCCGAACACTACCTTGGGCTCAGAAGAGGAGCGCAACAGCAGGCCCGCAAATTCACTAGCGCCGCGCACTGTGACAGTCTGTTGCCGCGGATAGCGGGATTAGCTTCCAGGAAGCTGCCATGAAGAGACACATCGTTTTCGCGGTGAACGGAAGCGAACGGGGAGCCATGGGTATTCGCGCCCGCGGACTCTCCAGGACGCTGACCGGGGGCAACACCGTCTCGTTCTTATACCGGCCGGAATTATCCAAGTTGACCGCGGCGCGCCAAATGCGCGCGCAACTGGCACAGCTTCGGCCCAGTATCGTTTATGTTCTCGACATGGGCTTGTCGGGAATGTTGGCCGCCTTGATATACAAGGCGCAAAGCGGCGCGCGCGTGGTCATCGACACCGGCGACGCCATCACGGCTTTAGCCCGCAGCGCGCAATTGCGCGGGCCCGCTGGACTGGCTGCGACATGGCTGCTTGAGGAGGCGGGGTTGCGATTCGCGGACCGTTTAGTGGTGCGCGGATCGAAGCATCGCGAGTTGCTCGCCCGGCGCGGTCTCAATGCCACCTGGATTCCGGACGGTTTCGAGGCTGATCTCTTTTATCCCGAAATGAAGCGCCCGCGGGATGGCAAGCTTTGCGTTGGCCTGCTCGGCAGCATCACCTGGAACGGCAAGCTGGAAGCTACTTACGGATGGGATCTGGTGGAGACGTTGGCATTGCTTCCCAACGAGGACTTGCGCGGCTTGGTTGTAGGAGATGGCACGGGGCTAAACGCCTTACGTGAACACGCCGCCCGGCGCGGCGTGGAGCGCCGCATCAAGTTCACGGGCCGCATTCCGTATGAAGAATTGCGGCCCTGGATACAGAGCATGGATATCTGCCTTTCCACGCAAACCAACGATCTTCCGGGTCAGGTGCGCACTACCGGAAAATTGCCTCTCTACATGGCCTGCGGACGCTTCGTTCTGGCTAGCCGGGTGGGGGAAGCCGCCCGAGTGCTTCCAGAGGAAATGCTCGTCGATTACGACGGTTCATGCGACTCCGCTTATCCGGCGAAGCTGGCCTCCCGGCTGCGTTCGCTGATGGAAGCCGCAGTGGATTTCGAAGCCGCCGGAGCCAGACTGGCGCGGGAAGTGGCTCCGGAGTTCGAGTACGGTCGCTTATCCACCCGGCTCCAAGAGGTACTCGATTCGCTATGAAACGCCGGCTCCGGATCGCCGTTCTCGCCGACTACCGCGAAGAAGGCTGGCCCAGTATGGACTTGGTGGCGAGGATGACAGTGGATGCACTGGAGCGCGGCGCCCAAGTCAGCGCCCAATTGGTGTGTCCCCCTCTTCCCCGCCCCAGTGGACTATGGGAAGGGGCCTCCGGACGCAATGCATCCCGACTACTCGGCCGTTTTCTGCACTATCCTCGCCACGCCGCGACGCTGGCCAAAGACTTCGACGTATTCCATATCGTGGATCATAGTTACGCGCAGCTCGTTCATGCGCTCCCGGCTCATCGTTGCCTAGTCACTTGCCACGACCTGGACACCTTCCGCTGCTTGTTGCCGATCAACCCGGAAAGAAGACCGCTATGGTTCCGCATGATGACCCGCCGGATCCTTAAAGGCATGCAGGCGGCCGGACATGTGACTTGCGTGAGTGAAACGACGGCTCACGACTTGCGGCAAACGACCTGGATTGCCCCAGAGCGCTTAAGCGTCATTCCCAACGGCGTCAGCGAGAGCTATTTCCACGATCCCGCAGAAGAGGCAGTAGCCTGGCGCCGCCAGTGGCTGGCCCATACCGGCATCGGCGATTCCTCCTATCTATTGCACGTTGGCAGCACGATTGCCCGGAAGCGAATCGACATTCTGCTTCGCGTATTCGCCGAGCTACGCGCGCAAAAGCCAGATCTATTCTTGGTCCGCGTGGGAGGAGGGCTGAACCCTGAACAGACGCGGCTAGCCGAGCAATTGGGCGTAAGCGGCGCGATTCATTCCGCTCCCTTTCTGGATACGGCTCAGCTGGCCTCGCTGTATGCCGATGCCGCCGTGATTCTGCAAACTTCTTCGTACGAGGGTTTTGGGTTACCCGTAGCGGAAGCACAAGCATCGGGAGCCATCCTGGTTGCCAGCCGTATTCCCGCGCTACAGGAGGTAGGGGGCGAGGCAGCCTTCTACTGCGATCTTGAGGATATCCCTGCCTGGAGCCGCCAAGTGCTGGATCTGCTTGCGCTTCGCGAGCATAACCCCTCCCAGTGGAACGCGTTACGGGAAAGCAGCCGCAGTTCCGCCCAGCGCTATCGCTGGGATCAAGTGGCAAACGCACTGGCGTTAAGGTACCAGTACCTCGCCGGAATAATGAGCTAAAGGTTCTCTTACCTCGACATCGGTACTTTGCCTTAATAGACTTAAGGAAACAGTGCTGAAGTGATGAGAGTTCTGCAAGTCGGCAAATACTATCCGCCACATCGTGGAGGTATGGAAACGCATCTGGCGGACCTGTGCGGCCAACTAAAGAATCGCGTCGATCTGGAAGTTCTGGTTGCCCAAACGGGACGGCGCACCTTTACAGAAGACGTGGACGGAGTATCGGTAACACGGCTGGCCACTCCTTTGCATGTTCTAGCCAACCCCGTCAATCCGGAGCTGGCGGGCCGCATTCGGGAATCCAAAGCCGATATAGTACATCTGCACTGGCCGAATCCCTTGGCGTTGCTGGCCTATTTGGCTAGCGGCAGCAAGGCGAAGCTAGTCATCACGTATCACAGCGACATCGTCCGTCAAAAACTCACAGGGGGACTATTCCGGCCTGTGCTGGAGCGCGCATTGCGGCACGCGACGATTTTGGCTACTTCACCGAACTACGTGGAGAGTTCGCCTGTGCTGCGGAGGTTCCAGGCTAATTGCCGTATCGTGCCGTTAGGCATCGACACCGGCAAGATGCAACAAGCGGACCCCGAGCGCGTTCAGGAGTTCCGGAAGCGCTATGGCTATAACATGGTGCTCGCCACGGGCCGCCACATTTACTACAAGGGATTCCAGCACTTGCTGGATGCGATGCGGGATGTGGATGGACATCTGGTGTTGGCTGGCGATGGCCCACTGCGCAGCGAATTTGAGGCCACGATTGAGAGATACGGCTTAGGGAAGCGAGTCACTTTGGCGGGTCAGGTATCCGACGAAGATTTAAGGGCGCTCTATGCAGCGGCCAGCGTTTTCGCCTTCCCCAGCGTGGCGCGTAGCGAGGCCTTCGGATTGGTGCAATTGGAAGCGATGGCCCTGGGTAAACCGGTGGTGAATACGTCCATCGATTCGGGGGTTCCGTTTGTAAGCCCCCACAATGAGACGGGCTTGACGGTGGAACCGGGCAATGCCACGCAACTGGCGGGCGCATTGAATCGTTTGCTGGCCGACGGGGCTTTGCGCGCCCGCTACGGCGCCGCGGGTAAGGAGCGTGTGGAACGCATGTTTACCGTGGAGAAGATGGCCAGCGCGACGCATCGCGCATACGAAGAGGCCCTGGGGTTGCCTTCGGCGGCCGCCGCGAGTGCCGCGTAATCGGGAAACGAAAGGCCCGGCTGGATGGCCTGCTACGCTCATAGAGAATGCTGCGTAGCCTGGCCATTGCCGCCGCGAAAGGAGTTCCCGATCCTCTCCGGCGTTTTCTTCATTCCCACCGCGCCTTGCATAGTGCCTCGACGCGTTTATTTGCGTCGCTGGTGGGCAAGCAAAACGTAAGCATCCCCGAGGGACCGATGCGAGGCATTCGCCTCGCCCCCAGCGAACACACTTCCCATGCACACCTGCGGGGCGTTTACGAAGCCGAAACGCTAGCCGCCTTGGAACGGCTGGTGGCGCCCGGTATGGTGTGTTATGACATCGGCGCCAGTATCGGCTACCTTTCACTGCTGATGGCTAAACGGGCCAAGAAGGTGTACGCCTTCGAACCCGCGCCGCACGCCCGGGCTGAGATGGAACGGCACATCGCCGCCAATGGGTTCCAGAATATCGAGACGGTGGAATCGCCCCTCAGCGGCAGCGTACGTGAAGTCGAGTTTGCCCTTACCGGCGCTGCGTATGGTTCGGGGATCGCCAAAGGCCCGCAGAACGAATGGCCGGTATTGCGCATGACAACTTCCACCGTGGATCTCTTCGCCGCCGCTCACGAGCCCCCGCAATTCTTGAAAGTAGACATTGAGGGAGAGGAAGCCGTACTCTTCGACGGCGCGCAGGAGACTTTGCGCTTGCACCGGCCCGCTATCTTGTGTGAATTGCATTCCGTCGCCGCGCAGGACGCGGTGTTGCGGGCATTGTCCGCGCATGGTTATCGCTTCGAGGATTTGCTGGGCGGGCCGTTTACGCCGAGGGACCGTGTCGTAGCCGGTGAATTCCATATAGTGGCGATACCAGGCCGTCCACTCTCGGATCAGGCATAGCTGGAATCCTAAGTTTCTTGCCGGATCACTTGCACCAGCTTGCCTTGCGTGCTCTTGGGAATCGCATCTACCCAAAGAATCTCAACGGGGATCGTGGTTAGGAAGTTTTGGAGTAACTTCCGCACCTGCTGGTTTCGTTCGGGATTAAAGCCGTGGCCACTTAGGCGAATCAGAATAGAGCCATCTCTGCGGAGCTCCACTTGAAATTGTTTTACCTCCGCAATCTCTTTAAAGAAATGGTTCCAGTAGATGTTATTGATCTGACGCCCGTCCGGAAGCGTTAAGAGACCGGCCGTGCGCCCCTCCAGCCTCGCCAGCGCGCTGATGCCCGCCTCGCTCACATCGGTCGATTCATAGCTGCCGAGATCTCCAATGTCGTAGCGCAAAAATGGCGTACCGCGACAGATGGTGCTCGTCCAAAGCAATCTACCGCTTTCTCTTGGCCCCACCGCTTTGCCTTGCTCGTTCACCACTTCCAGCAGCACCCAGGGACGCAATACTTCCAGCGAACCGCCTTCCCGGAATTGGCAGGCCATCGCTCCCAATTCGCGTCCACCATAGCGGTTTAGAATTGCAACGCTGAAGGCGCGGCGAAACAAATCCGCTTGCTCCGCATACAGCATTTCACCACCGTTCCAGGCTGTCCGCACGCTTCCGGCGGGTATTGAAATGCCTCGCTCCAATACACGGCGGGCCAGATGCTCAAGAATTGAGGTGAAGCCGTAGATGGCCACTGGTTGACGCCGATTACAGATGGATACGGCGCTATCCACCGTCTCATCGCTCATCCGGTAGCTGTCGAGCAAATGCTCATTTCTCAGGCAAGCATATAGGCGGTTTCGAAAGGAAACTTCGCGGCCGATATCCCGTTCAGAGCCCCATAGAATTACAAGCGGCATGCCAGGGATCCAGCCCATGCGGATCTGTGTGTAAATTGCTGCCGCCATCCCACTTCGCAGCATTTGCAGGTCATGAAAATAGTGGATGGGCTCCCCGGTGGAACCGCCCGTCGAGCCCACGACACCGTCTAGTCCGAAACGGCTCCCGATTTCTTGGGCCGGGAAACGCGTCTGCAAATCCCGTTTGGACAGAATAGGGAGATCAGGCCAAATTGTCCATAGATCTTCCGGTGTTCGGACGCGCGCCGCCTCCTTCCATTCCGGTAATGCGTCTTCCCTTTGGCCAAAGTACTGGATTTGGGCTAACAGTTTCCTCGCCAAGTCTGCCTTTTGCCGCGAAGCATCCCATGCGCCAAAGTCTTCCAGCTCGCGCCAAGGCCTGGCATTCCTGTCCAAGTAGCGGCGCCAGACAAGCTGACTAAGCCAACGTGGTGTCATATTCGGCCATCTGCAATTCACAAGCCCCTTGCCAACCAGCGGGTGCCACAAAACGCCGCCCGTCGATGGGCCCCACCTCTTCCAGTTTTTTCGCTTGGCCACCATCCCAGATTTCTATGGCCTCCGGGGCGAAATCCACAAGTGGATAAGGGAACGAATCGAAGGAGTGCCGCAGTAAAGGAATCTTTTCGGGATCGAAGCCCATGAGCCGGGCATTCACCCACTCCACTGCGGCGGAATTTATTCCTCCCGTCAAAAAACGCGAAGGAACAGGTGTATTCGCCAATGGCCCCTCACCTTCCCCGCCCACAATCGCGTCACAAATATGAATTACCCGGCGGCGGCGATCCGACAGAGAAGCGTCTTCGCCGCCGTAATACAAAATTCGCTGTAGATCCAGGCAAGTACGCCAGATTGTGTCATTTCCATACCAGGAGCCCTCTAGATCCCGATTGTTTCCCTGATAAGAGGCAGCTCTGGTTAACATCTCGGCAACGCGAAAGCACAACGCTCGAGCCATACCGGAGCTGGCCCGGTTTCCCATATCCAGTAAGGTCTCCGCTTTGTCCTTAAACCAAGAGCCACCCGCGTAGCAGTCGCCGCCGCGCTCAGAACCACCTTTCCTGTGATGAGGCAGAAACTCCTTATTCCCGTTCATGCCGATCATGTTCTTCAACGCGCCCGTCAAACAGGCCTTTTTGTGGCTCTTCAGTTTTGGCAGGTTAATCACGACATCGGCTTCCATCACTTCCCGAGCAATTAGATACTGATGTTTCCCAGAAGTATGTCTTGCCCGCAACAGGTCGGGGTTGTACATGGTTACGCGAAAGGCTTCTGCGTCAATGCTAAGTTCTTCCAGTAGACTGTCTCGTCCAAGATCGAAAAGGACAAAATGATTCAGGTCCCTCGACCCCAGATGCTGGCGTCCGCCGGCGCTCCCCCCTTCCAGGATTGTTCTTCGAAAGTCAACCAAACTCACGTCGATCCCGGACTTTCGGAGCCGGGTCAAGACCGTGTCGAGTCCTGAGTTCGTCCGTAACTTCTCGAAATCACATCCTTGCAGTGGCGCGTCGCCAATCGCAACCTTGCTGGGTTGGCACAGCGCCACATAACGCAACACAGCCTCAATTAAGGAGGGATGTGTAATCAAGCACTCAAGCCCCGAGCCGCTTTGGTTTTCGTGCAAAACGAAGTTCGGCTTCAACAGCACTCGCGAGCCGACTGGAATCCATTCCGCCAGTGGATTCCAGTCGGCTTGTCCGAATCGTGCATCATCCAGTTTCCAGTTCCGGAATAGATCCCGAAGTGCGGCGCTGGCAGGGCTGGCGACCGTCATTGCGGAAAATTCCGGCGCCGGGACTGGCTGTGGAAGGTCACCGTATCCGGCTATGGAACTGCGAGCCATCGCAACTATGTGTTCCATGCTCTTTTCCGGAAATCCCTTAACTGACTCCATTGCTTAGGATATCAATCGGGCTCGAATTGGCCCCTTGACGTTTGCATTAAGCGGCGCCACCGCCGATGACCCGAAGAGTGGAGAGTCTAAGCTCCAATAGGCCCTCCCAGGCTCGGTAAATTCCTAAGGCCATGGGACTAGGTAACCTGGCGATCAAACACATAATCCGCGACCGAAAAGCAGGCCGCCTCGCGTGAGCTTCGGCAAAGGCTTGGCGCGCGTCGCTCATGCGCTTGGCTTCAAGCGCGGACTTGCCAGCAAACCAAGCAGCTTGGTGGCGGAACTCCTCTATTTTCTCCCGGCCGGAAGCTGCGGCTTCCGGCGACAGACCGGGAATCGCCACAAAGCGTTCCAGCACCTGAGCGGCCGCCAAGAACATGGCCGGCGCATTGCTGCTGATGGACTCCCCATGGAGGCGCCGGCGGGCGAGCACCTGCCTATGGAAGCCAACCTTGCCACCAGCCCAAACGAAACGAAGCCACAAATCGAAATCCTCCGGGCCTCGCACTGCGGGGTCAAAGCCGCCCAGCGCGAGTAAGCGTTCCCGCTCCGCCACCACGCAACTGGTAATTACGACAGCTTCCTGCCGGATGAGCCGCAGCAGAGTAACAGGAGATTGAGAGGGATTTTTCTCCATGACGGAACGTTCGAGCGGTAAACGGCTGCCGAAGAAGCTTGCGTCGCAATAAACAAGATCGAGACCTTGGGCTTCCATCTCCGCCAATTGCCGGGACAGATATTCCGGCTCCCAAATATCGTCGCCATCCAGAAAGGCCACGTATTTGCCCCGCGCCGCTTGAATACCTGCGTTGCGCGCCCGGCTGGGCCCGCCGTTGCTCTGCTCCAGATAGCGCAAGTTTTCGCCTTCGAATTCCCGGAGTACATGTTTCAATTCCGCAGTATCCGGGGAGCCATCGTTGACTACGATAATTTCGAAATCGCGGAAACTCTGCTCCCGTACCGAACGCAGCGTTTCGCCAATAAAGGCCGCGGCGCGATAGGCGGGAATGACGACGCTGACCAAAGGTGGAGGCCCTTCGGGAGGGCTTGGATCTTTCAAATTTCGATCATACCTCCTGTTTCCAGCGAAAAAAGTCGCGCGAAATCAAGCCCATAGCCATTCCCAAAGACAGATAGAGACCGCCAAAAACAGCCGCGCCGGCTAGGAGCCGGGCCCAGCCAGGCCAATTTCCAACCGCACCTTGGAGGAACTCCAACACAAGAAGTAAAGACAGCGACAAAAGCGCGGTCCGCGCGGAGTGGTATGCGAGATCTCGCGTGCTGGCCCAAGAATCGACCCCCAGGATCGCGCGCACCTTGTACAGCAATACGACACGCTCGACGATGTGAACACTCACCACGGCAGTCATGGCTGCCCACAGAGTGCCTTGGCGGCTGGCCAAGGCCAAAGCCCCCGCTAGCGCTAGCAGCGTGACCATACGCAGTCGCAGCAGAAAATACCGCTGCTCCGAGTAAGCGCGCAGAACCGGATCGTATATGAATGCCTGCATGGGGAAAGCCAGAATCGCCACACGGAATACGGCGACGCTATCGCCGTATTGTACTCCGTAAACCAGCCGAATCAATTCCTCGGCGTAATAGTAGAAGAAGGCCGAAGCCGGAAAGTACAGCAAGACAAGCCGCTGGCTCACGGCGTCTCCCAAGGCCGCGATGGCCCTTCCTTCCCCGCGCGCCTCAAGCGCGCTCATACGAGTGATCAGAATCCCGGAAAGCGAATCGCGGACCAAACCGATCAGCGGAATCTGAAAATTGCCATTCGCGTACACGGCATAGGCGGCCGGACCGTAGCGCCAACTAACGAAGTAGTTGGCCAAGTCGGTCTGGGCGACGTAGATTAATCCCGCTAAGCCCAACGGTACGGCATAGCGGACCTGCCCAACGAAGAACGGCCGGTCCATACTCCGCCAGTAGCCGGGAAAAGTGCGCCGCAAGTACCAAAAGAGAACCGCCGTTTCCAGGGAAGCTTGCAGGAGACCGGCGGCCAGTAGTGTGTCGAGATTGGGACGCCAGATGGCAGCGGCAGCCATTAGCAGCGATTTGCTGGCCTGAGAACCGATGATGAATGCGGTGGAAAGTTTCACCTCCTGGTTAGCAGTGGCCAGGATTTCCAACAAAGCCCCAAACATGCTGAACCAGAGCAGCAGACCGATCGTCCCACTGCGGAGCGCTAGTTCGGGACTGCCGGGAAAGAAGGCCTGCCAGAGGCCGGGGAACAAAGCCAAGACTAGAGCGCCCAAGGTACCCGTGAAGGCTTGAAAGAGAAGTATGTTCCACACAGTCTGGCCACGACGTTCCGGGAGACGAGCCAAGTAGTAAAACGCGCTCATCGCCACACCCAGCGGCAGAATGTTTAGCAACGTTGTAACACTCAAGAAAGCTTGCTTGAAGAGACCGTACTCCCGCGGCGATAGAGCCCGTGCGAGGATCAGGGGCAAGGCGAGATTACAAGCGAATCCAATTACTTTGGCGGCTAGCAGCCAGGTTGCCTGTTGGCGCAAGCCAGGCACCGGAGACGAGGGAGTCAAACGGAGCGCTCAGGCGCGACTTCGCCGCATTGACGCTTCCACCGCGCCGGCCTCCAGAGATCCACGATCCGCATTAGTGCAAGTGTAGAATACGGAGACGGCGGTGGCCGAATGCATGCGCTCAACCGCGGAAATCCTATTCCGGCTGCGTCAGGAAGCAGCCAATGCTCTCTACTTTCTGCGTCCGCCACGCTGGACCGGTGCGCCTCCCCAAGCTATCGGCTTGCCTCCCTTGCCTCCGGTCGAACGGGAAATGCCTCTGCCGCAAGCCCCCGTCTCCTGGCGGCGGGATAGTATCTCGGGCCGAGAGACCGGCCTTTCTTACTTTCGCCGGATTCCATACCTCGACGCGGCGCGGGCAGGCGATCACAAGGATATATGGGACCGGAACCGGCACCAGGAATTGGCCGTTCTCGCCTCGCGTGGCGAACAGGAACAAGTGCGCGAGCTGCTTGCCGATTGGATAAACGCCAATCCAGTCCACCAAGGCATCAATTGGACCAGCGCGCTCGAAGTCGCCTTTCGCGCCATCAGTTGGCTCTATGTGTGGAAATACTCCGCCGCCAGCACTCCACCTGGCTTCCTGTCGATGCTATACGCGCATGGCGCGCACCTAAACAACAACCTCTCGGTCTATTTCTCGCCGAATACACACCTGTTGGGCGAGGCTGTAGCTCTCCATGCCCTGGGTTTGTTCTTCGGCCGCCAGGACTGGAGGCGGCGCGGGCGATCCGTCACGCTGGATTGCCTGTGCAAACAGGTCTTCCCGGATGGCGCATACTTTGAGCAATCGACCTATTACCACGTCTACGCCCTGGATTTCTTCCTTCTTCACCACCACTTGGAGCCGTTGGCGGATGACGACCGCCGCATCCTCGAACGAATGGGCCTTTTCTTGCGAGCGCTGCTAGGCGAAGCGGGGGAAATTCCCTTTCTGGGCGACGACGACGGCGGACGGTTGTATCATCCCTATGCCGAATATAGCCGCTTTGGACGGAATACCTTGGATCGGCTTTGGCCCGAAGGAGCGCCACCGTTGGAAGCCACTCCGGGAGTCTTCCCCAACACCGGCATCGTCTTTCTGGCCAATGGCCCGGTGCAGATCCTATTCGACGCCGGACCTTTCGCGCGCGGATCGGCTGGCCATTCCCACGCCGACGCCTTAAGCGTTGTCGCGCGCCGGACGGAGCGGGAGATCCTGATCGACCCCGGGACTTACACCTATGTTGCCGACGCGGCCATGCGCGAGTTGTTCCGTTCCTCGGCGATGCACAACACGGCACGCATCGATGGCCTGGAGCAGGCTACTCCCTTCGGCCCCTTTCGCTGGCGATCGCCTGGACAAACGCGGCTGCTTTTCGCGGAAGAGGGCGAGGCCATCGCCGAGTTCGAGGCGAATGGATTCGTGCACCGCCGCCGTCTGCTATGGGACAAAACCCAGGAATCGTTGAGCGTGGAAGACTCCTTCAGCGGTCCGCCAGGCTTGCACAAGATCGAAATCTTCTGGCACTTTGCCGATGACAAGGCGGCTGAGCGCTTACACGCCGAAGCACATCCCACATTCGCGCTCTCCCCGCGACCGGAGCTCTCCTTTCGTTCCCAAGCCTTCGGAAAGCGGCAAAGTGCACCAGCCTTTTGTTACGCCGGACAAGCGCAACTCCCACTTACGCTGAAATCGCGTATCGATTTGACAGCGGATGATAAACTCCAGAAGTGAGCCTTTTCGCGAGTGGTCGTGTCCCCCAGGCCATGGCCGCGAAGGATGTGCCTCCAGCGACGGAATCCGCGCTTCCCCTGCGTAATCCTCTCCTCGACCGCCAATCGGCCCAATCCAGTGGCGCCGTCAATGCCCCGGCCTTGCCGAGCGGCTCCCCAACTCTGAATCCTTTTTCCGGCTTGGGCGTCTTCTTCCTCTCGGTTTTCCTGTTTTTTCTGTTCTCCCGCGTGCTCGATTTCTGGCTGGGTTCACTGCATCTGCCGCTGATTTTCTCCTCAATCTCACTCCTGATCGCTCTCACCAGCGGGGCGTTTAGCGGATTACGCCTGCCGGTCATGCAGCTTCTGCTCGCCTTTACAGTTTGGCTGATTGTGTGTACGCCTTTCAGCGTTTGGCGGGGTGGCAGCTTCGAATTACTGAAAGACGTATGGAGCCGCTCCATAATGGCGGGCTTTATTGTGGCCTGTATAGTGCAATCGAGCGCCCACGCGTTGCGTATCGTCAAGGTTTTATGTTTTGCGTTTCTAGCGGCGGGAATTCTGGGACTTATCGTAGGCCGTAGCTTGGATGGCCGACTCATCCTCGATCAGGGAACATATTCCAATCCGAACGACTATGCGGTGGCGATCTTGTATGGCTGTGTATGTTGGCTATATCCGTTGCTCAACCGGAACAGCTCAGTAGTGGTCCGCGCCGCCTCACTCTGCGTTATCGGATTCCTATTGTTAATGCTTCTCAAAACGGGTTCGCGCGGAGCATTGATCACGGCGACTATTACGTTTCTGCCAGTGTTCTGGCGGGCGAAGATGCCCACCAAAATTCTTCTCCTCGTGGCGGGCCCAATTCTCGCGGCTCTGTTTTTGTTCGCACTGCCGCCGGAAATTCGCAGCCGCTATTTGACCTTCCTCTCTAACGAAACGATTGAGAAGGCGCGAAGCATGGAAGAGCAGGAATTGCTCCTCAAAGCTCAAGGCTCAAGTCAGCAACGCCTGCAACTGCTGAAGGACGCCGCTTGGCTTACCTTGCAGAATCCCATCTTCGGGGTCGGCCCCGGCATGTACTCCGTGGCGCAGAACGACTTAAGCGTCAATCGTGGACAAAGCAGGGGCGCTTGGCTGGGCACGCATAATACTTACTTGCAAGTATCGAGCGAAATCGGTTTTCCCGGTCTCCTGCTTTTCCTGGCGATTCTGGTCACCTGCTGGCGAGACCTGCGGCGTCTGGAACGCTATGCCGCAGCCCGGCGCGAAGGGAAGGCCGAGGAGGTCCGGAATCTCGCTCTCGTCATGCGTCTCCTGCTTTTGAGTTCTTGTGTCTTTTTTTTCTTCGAGCACGTTCCCTTCGGAGCCGCAGTCCCGGTCTTGTCATGTTGGATAGCCGCGTTCGCGCGTAGCGCGCAGCAGGAGCTTGGCTATCAGCAAGCGGGTTTGCCCATTCCTGGCGAGCCGCAACACCCCTCCGCGCTTTTCCGGCCCGCCGCTCCAGGAATTCTCCGCTAGATCATGTGCGGCATCGCGGGTTTCGTCAGCGTAAAGCCACTCGAGGAATCTCCCTGGCTCGGGCGACTGGCTGGCATGATGGATCGCATAGCCCACCGGGGTCCAGATGGCCGTGGCCACTGGCACGATGAGCACGCCTTTCTGGGGCACCTGCGTCTGGCGATCGTCGATCTGGCGGGCGGCGCGCAGCCCATGCCCAATGAAGACGGCCGCCTCTGGCTTACCTACAATGGCGAGGTATTCAATCACGCCGCGCTCCGACCGGCGCTGGAGATGGCGGGCCACCGCTACACAACTCGCTCCGACTCGGAAACGCTAATCCACGCCTACGAAGAATACGGCGCGGCCAGCCTCGACCGCTATCGCGGCATGTTCGCGTATGCCATATGGGACCGCTCGAAGCGCGAGCTTTTCGCCGCGCGCGACCGTCTTGGCATCAAGCCTTTTTACTACTACTGGGATGGCGAGACCTTTGTCTTCGCCAGCGAAATCAAGGCGCTTTTCGCGCATCCGGCCATCTCCGCCAAACCCAACGTCTCCACCTTCGCCGAATACCTTTCCTTCGGATATCTCGACGGGGGGAGCACGATGTTCGAAAACGTTCACGCGTTGCCGCCTGGCCACTGGCTGCGATTGCGTCTCGGGCGCGCCACGAGCGAGGCGCCGCAATTGGAAATCGTTCGCTATTGGGACGCGCCCGCGCCGCTCGAAGACAGCCCACGGTCTCCGCAGGAAGTCGCCGCCGAATTGGCGCGCGTGGTCGAACTCCGACTCATGAGCGACGTACCGCTCGGTCTGTTTTTATCCGGCGGCGTGGATTCTTCCACCATTGCCGCGCTCGTTAAGCGTCACGCCACGGGACCCGTGAAAACTTTTTCCGTTGGTTACGGGGAGAACCGTTACAGTGAGCTCGATTTTGCCAGACAAACCGCCGCCGCGCTAGAGACCGAACATCATGAAGTATCGGTCTCCCACACCCAGTTTTTCGGGGCGCTTCCGCGCCTGGTCTGGCACGAAGACGAGCCGGTCACCTGGCCGTCGAGCGTGCCTCTTTACTTCGTGAGTCAGTTGGCGCGTGAGCACGTGACGGTGGTCTTGACAGGTGAGGGCGCCGATGAAATTTTCGGCGGCTACCAGCGTTACCGGCATTACGAACGCGACCGTGCGCTAGCGGCCCAGTATGGGTTGCTGCCTTCTCCGATGCGTGCCGCTATCCGCCAGGGCATCGCGCGCGTGCCTATGCTGCCGGCGGATCTGCGCCGGAAACTCGGCCACACAATCCTGGGCCGCGAACTCAGCCTCGAAAGCCTTTATCTAGACAACTACTACGGGGCTTTTTCCGCGGAGGCCATCAATCTTCTGTTGCCGGGAGCCAAGACCGACCCCTATTCCACTTATCGCGCATACTTTGAGGCCCATCCTGGTGCATCGCTCCTGCGGCGCTTGCTCTACTCCGACCAAAAGACGTATCTCGCCGAACTACTGCGGAAACAGGACCGCATGTCCATGGCCGCCAGCATTGAAAGCCGCGTTCCCTTCCTCGACCACGAGTTCGTCGCGCTAGCCGCAGCGCTGCCCGATACGGACAAACTCGGCCCAGGCGGCGAGAATAAATCCATTCTTAAGCGTGCCGTCGCCGATCTGATCCCGCCGGAAGTCGCCGCGCGGCCGAAAATGGGTTTCCCAACGCCAATCCGCGATTGGCTGGCCGGACCGCGCCGCTCTAGTGTGGAGGCACTCCTGCTCGATCCGCGCGGCTTCGTTTCGCAAACGCTGCAGCGCAGCGCCGTCCAGAATCTTCTGGCACGCACCGGACGCGAAGACACGACGGACCGCGTCTGGCGCTTACTGACCTTTGAACTTTGGGGCCGCCGCTTCTTTCTCGACGGAGCGGAGCCACAACTATAAATGCCATGCTTTGGCTGCTGATTGGCTTCGTTTTGTATGTCCTAGCCGCTTACCCGGCGCTGCTGGGACTGCTGGGCCAGTTGCGCGAGCGGCCTATCGCGAAGCAATTCGTTCCGCGCAGCGTTAGTATCCTGCTCGCCGTGCGGAATGGCGAAAAACACCTGCCCGCGAAATTGGATAATTTGCTGGCTCTGGACTACCCTCCCGAACTGATCGAAATTTTGGTTCTCAACGATGGATCCGTGGACGCCACCGCCACAATCGCCCAGGAGCATGCCTCCCACGATGCGCGCATCCGTTTATTGAGCGGCCCCGCCGAAGGAAAATGGAGCGCACTCAACCGGGGCCTATCCGCGGCCAAAGGCGAGATCCTGCTTTTCACCGACGTCCGCCAGCCATTTGCGCCGAGTGCGTTACGCGAGTTGATCGCTAACTTTGGCGACCCCAAGGTTGGCTGCGTATCGGGAGAGTTATTCATCCGCGACAGTGTAAGCGGCAAAGAGAACGGCGGCCTGTACTGGCGTTACGAAAAGTTCTTCCGCCGCCAGCAATCGCGCATCGATTCGGTGATCGGCGCCACGGGGGCGATTTACGCGCAGCGCAGAGAGCTTTGCCGCCCGTTGCCTCCGGATACCATCCTCGACGACGTGCATTTCCCCATGCAGGCCTTCTTCGCCGGATACCGTGTCGTCTTTGAACCAGCGGCTCAAGCCTGGGACGAAGCCGCGGCGCTTTCGCATGAGTTCACGCGCAAGGTGCGCACCCTCGCCGGGAATTACCAACTGCTGGGCGCCTTCCCTGCCCTGCTAACACCGCGCAATCGAATGCTATTTCACTTCCTGAGCCACAAGTTCGCACGCCTGCTTCTGCCCTTCGCCTTGATCGGCATCGCCGCGCTTAGCCTCATGCAACAGGTCTGGTGGTTGGTGGCCGCTCAAGCGGCGGTGCTTCTGCTGGCGCTGCGACCCGGGGCGGCGCGTTCTTTTGTGGTGTTGATGCTCGCCACTTTGCAGGCGGCGTCCTATCTCTGGCGCGGCCCCAAAGGATTTTGGAAATGACAGCGCCATCGCCATCGCCACGCCGCGTTCTCTTCATGGTGCAGGAACTCACCCAGGGAGGCAGCGAACGTCAGTGCGCCACCACCGCCATGGGATTACACCGTCGCGGCTGGACGGTGCAAGTAGCCACCATGCGCCCGGGGGGCATGCGCGCCGCGGAACTGGCCAGCGCCGGCATTCCCTTGCCCGTCTTTCCTATTGGCAGCTTCGCTTCCACGGATCCGCTTACTTCTGGACTCAGGTTTTGGCGCCACTTGCGTCGGCACCGCATCGATGCGGTTCTGGCCTTTGACCTTCCTTCGAACATCTTTGCCGTGCCATGGGCGCGGCTAGCGGGAACCCCGCTAGTTCTAGCCAGCCAGCGCGCCCACCGCGATCTAACACCGCCATGGCTGCGCCCAGGCCAGAAGCTAAGCGACCGGCTGGCCCACAAGATCGTCGTTAATTGCCAGTCTTTGCAGAACGAACTGCAGAATGATTATGGGCTGGCGGCGGCGAAGCTCGAATTGGTTTACAACGGCATCGACACGGACACCTTTCAACCGTCGGGTGCGCGCGCTTCCCTTCCCTTTCCCGAAAACGCGATCACCGTGGGCGTAGTATGCGCATTACGTCCCGAAAAAGATCTTCATACCTTGTTGAAGGGCTTCGCCATGGTGGCGCCGGATTATCCTTTAGCGCACTTGCTGATTGTAGGAGACGGGCCTGAGCGCCGAGCACTTGAAGGAGAAGCTTTGGCCGGACGGGTTCACTTCGCCGGAGCTCAGACCGACACATCGCCCTGGTACCGCGCGATCGACGTCTTCGTTTTGCCGAGTCTTAGCGAGGGTCTCTCGAATTCGCTACTCGAAGCCATGGCTTGCGGATGTATCGCGCTTGCTTCTTCCACGGGGGGAAACCCTGAAATCACACGCAAGCTCTTTCCGCCGGGCGACGCTCAAGCCTTGGCCGAACTTCTCCGGGGCGAGCTTCAGAAGCATTCCCAACAGCGGGAGAAACGCTCCTCTTTACTCCCCGCAGCTTTTGAAGTATCCGCCATGATAGACCGCATGGCCGTCGTGCTTGGCGGCGGCTGAAAGCGGCCCCCGCTGCTACAATAGCCGCGATGCCAGCCGAAAGGCGCTACTTCATCGTTCGCCTCTGCCCGGAACCTGAGAGAGAAAACTTTCTCCTGCTGCCGGAAAATTTCAATCCCGAGAAGCGCTTGCATTATGCAACCCAGCTCCTCGACCATGGACGCCTCTGGTATTTGAGCAATCCCGGTGAAAGAGAAAGACTCGCTCTCGTCATTCGTGACTTTGCGCACCACTGCGCCGTAATCCTGGAGGAGAATTACGAAGCCTTGCGCGTGGCCGGAGTCGAAACCTTGCAAAGCGCCTTCCTTGGCCGGGAAGCCAGGCTGGCTGTGGCCGACGTGCTTGGTCCCGCGCTGGCTGGCTCCCTGATCGGCGAAGGGGCCGGCACGATACACGACAAACCGCATCTCAAGTTGGACTCCATCTGGCGCCAGTGTCTCGGTCAGCGCGGCGCGGTAAAACTCTTCCTGCGCTCCCTTCTGACCATGCACCGTAATCACATAGCTGCCATCGTCTCCCAGGCGGCGGGGCTCGCCTGGAGACCGCGCTTCAATGTCGAAGAGATCGTCACCGAGATGCCTATCCCATTGCAGGTATTCAGTTCGGGACCGAGCTATCTCTATGTAATGAATAACCTTCCGTACCACGCTCTCCGCGAGGCTTTGGCCTTGCGGAGTTTCCAAGCTTCGGAGGATTCGCCCTGGCCCACCGCAAAGATCAAGCGTGGTTCGACACAAGGCCAAGCCCAGTTGTTTCCCGTGGAATTGGAAATCAATCCGTACCGCGAACCCGACGAGCAACAGCAGTTGGTCAATCGCATGTGGAATCAGGTAAGCGAACTGAACGATTTGGACGCCGACGTTCTCGACATGATGAGCGCCTTGTGGATCCAACAAGCGCGCGATCCAAACGACTTCGCCCGAATCAGCGTCAAACAGTTGCTCGAAATGCGAGGACTGAAACCGAAGAGCGGCGAAGGAGGACGTGCGAGCGGCTTCCGCCCGGAGCAGAAACAACAACTCTTCCAAGCCATTCAGCATATTTCGTCGCTGTTCTTACTGATCTACGATTTAGAGCTTCCGAAAGGAGATTCCAAGCAGAAAGAACGCCGTGAGATCCGCAGCCGTGCCTTCGTGATCACCGATGTAATGGGCAACCGCGCAGCCAGCGGTATGACCATGGAGATTGACGAGTTCCTGGTGCGGCCTGGTGTTCTCTTTGGACACTTTCTATTCGGTCCTGGCCGCCAAATCGCTTTACTGAGTTCGAAGGCGATTCAGTATGACCGAATACGACAGGATTGGGAGAAACGCCTCAGCCGCTACTTCAGTTGGGTATGGCGCAATGACGCCTCCAATGATCGCCCGGCACGAAGTTTTCTGGTACGAACATTGCTGGAGGCCGCAGGAAAAACCGTCGACGAAGAACACCCAAAACGAACGCGTGACCGCCTGGAAAAGGCATTGAATCAGCTGCGCACGGATCATGTCATCGAATCCTGGGAGTGGGACCGTCATGGAGGTTCTCCATTTCGCGAACCCCGAAACTGGTCAGACTATTGGACGGAATGGGGAGTGCGTATCGCCGTACCGGAGGTGGTTCAAAAACACTACCAGAACATATCGAGCAATGCTGCCAACCATAAAGCACTACTGCCTGCTCGTATATCGGCTTCGAATAATTCTACGGAATCCGGTTCCAAGGAGTCGGCTGGTTTAGCTGCGCGCCTCTTTGCCTGGCGAAAAGACCGTTCCCATTCACAAGCCGAAATGGCCGCGATGCTCGGGATCACGCAGAGCTACTATAGTCATCTCGAACGTGGAACTCGGCAGGCTCCTGAAGACACACGCCGGAGAATCGAATCCCTCCTTCAGAGGCCACTCTGAAAGACTACGCCAACGTCAAACTTGTCATAAAGGTAGTCGCTACCCAGGCTTTATTGCGATGATAAGTCCTTTATTTTCAATAGCCAGTCATAATTGTGGGCAAAAGTCCAATAGGGGGATCTAAAGTAATGCCCCCTGCTAAGTTAAGGCGGCAACTTGAGGTTTGGCCCAGAAGGCATTGAAGCGGAAGCGTTAATAGTTTGAGACCGGGTTCTAATAGTCCTGCATGTACTATTTTTTGGTTCTGTCATATCGTAGTCGCTATCCTGTCGCCAAGTAGTCGTTACCAATACCAAAAGTAGTCGTTACCTTGGCGGAAGAACAGCATCAAGTCCTTTAAAATCATTGATATGACAGACTGAATCAGAGTAAGAATAAATAAGAGCCCGGCTTTGTCATACGACGCCGGGCAAATCAGATACCGGCAGATGCTCCGAGCGCCGGAGACGGATTTGAATCGGATTTTATGACCAAGATCGAATACCAACTTGCCGGTGAATTCATGGATGCGGATCTGGAGCTTGCCGTATTGGAGACTCTGCATTCACGGCCAACTTGGGCGGAAGTTTGGGCGGCAAGGCTGGAGAGTGACTGTTTTGCCGTGCATGCAGCGGACTTCGCTAAATTTCAAAAGGGTGAGTTCCGGCCTGGAAAGGAGAGCCTCAACGAGAACGCTTTCTTATCGGCTATTGAGAAATTGACTGATTTGGCGCGCCGACGGGACTTTGCCCGATTGCAGGAAGACTTGGCGAATTTGCTTTTCGATGAAAATGCTCCGGTCCTGGATGCGTTGGTCTTGCTTGAAAAGCGAATGGAAAAGCTGCGGAGGAATTCCGTCCGTCCGGCTCGCGTGGATAGCGGATTCGATTTGGGGCGTGAGGTTCTAGACTGGGTTGATTTGCGGCAGGCCAAGCGCAAAGAAAGTGGCACTGCGGTGATGGGTATATCGACCGGGATTGTGGGTCTGGACAAGATCACAAATGGCTGGTATCCCGGTTTGCACGTTCTTGCGGCTGGTCCAGGCGCCGGTAAGACGACCTTGTGTCTGCAATTTGCCTGGCAGGCTGCCAGTGCCGGGCATCCGGTGGTTTTTGTCACCTATGAGAATGCGGCGAAGAACCTTTTGCTAAAGATACTGTGCGCGCGGGCGTCGGTGCCGGCTGCAGAAATTGAGCGCGGCTATGGAGATTCGGCAAAATTGCACGATGTGTATCGTGAGCAGGCGGACGTATTTCGCCGTCTACATTTCATCGAGGGCGATAGTCGTCTGCGGGTCTCCCGGGTGGAAGATACCATGCGGCTGCTTCGGCAGAATGAGCGGGATTCCGGTGAGGCGGGGGGCTTGATTGTTTTCGACTACTTGCAGCGCGCCGCCCATAGTCTTGGTTATGAGCAATTGCGGCAGAATGTGAGTTTGCTGACAGGTGAGTTGCGCGAGTTGTCCATGCGTTTGGATTGTCCTCTACTTGCGATTTCCAGCCAGAACCGTGCGTCCGGCGACTATGGCAAGGGGGGCAGTGGAGCATTGGACAGCCTAAAAGAAAGCGGCGACCTGGAGTATGGGGCTGATACGGTGAGTCTGCTTTACTATCCAAGCGACACCGGCAACACCATCGCCGCGCGTGAACTGGAGATGAAGGTAGCGAAAAACCGCTTTGGGCCATGTGGTTCCTTGCGTTTGGTCTTTCGCCCCGATCTGGGAGTATTTCGGGAGAAGCTCTGAGCGAGATTCCGAGAAAGATAGAGTGACGGGCGATGCGCGGCGAAACGCTGACAGAATCCGAACTGAGCCGTTTGAAGCCAATCCGTGGCGAAGGTGGGCGGAGTTGGCGCGCTTACTGCCCATTCCATGGGAGCGACCAGCAGCGTAGTCTGCGTGTGGACACGGAAAGCGGACGATTCCATTGCTTCGCTTGTGAGGCGTGGGGTTATATGGATTGGGCGCGGAAGTACCCAAGCGGGTCCGGTCTAAACTCTGTGTCGTCCACTAATCGGCCACAGAGAAGCATCCCAGGCGTGGCCACGTCCTTGTCTAAAGCAATTGCCGCTCAATCCCAGCCCGGTCTTGAAGAACACCTGAAAGCCTATGAAGCCGCTTTGGCTGACAGCTTGGGCGAGGAATATCTATTGGAGCGTAAGATTCCGATCGATCTGGCGCGTCGGCACCGCGTCGGTTACGCGGCTGCAGGCAAGTGGGCACATCGAGGGGAAAGAGGACAAGCGATACGTGACTGGCACTTTGGACGTTTGGTTTTCCCGCACACTGGGCCGGATAACCACGTCGTGAATCTGTATGGCCGCGCTTTGGGCGACGCTGCTCCAAAATCGTTGCGCCACGACCATTTGCCCGGCGCAAAGGCCTATTTCAACTTCCCCGCCCTGGAAGAATCGGAAGTTTTCCTCTGCGAAGGACCCTTTGACGCAATGAGTCTCATGGCTGCGGCGCCGGGTTTAGCGGCGGTAGCTATTTTTGGAGTTAAAGGGTGGCGGCATGAATGGTGTGTTCGCCCGCGAACCATCACGTTGGCGCTAGACTCCGATTCTGCTGGACAGTCCGCTTGGCGTTCCCTAGCGCGCCAGTTGGCGCTGCGCGGGAAGAAAGTGCGCGTTCTTAGCGCAGAAGCCTTTGGCGGGGCCAAAGACGCAAATGAGGCTTGGATGCTGGGAACCTTGCGATTGTAGTAAAACGCCCTTTTTCGGGAGATGGGTAGGGTTTTGCTCTTGGAATCAAACCCTACCCAAGTTACAATGCAGGTGGAATGGTAAGGCCTAATCTCACCACCAGGCAGGTGGCATCCATGGTGGGGGTTTCCCTGAATACGATCTATCGTTGGTTGAAAGACGAAAGAATCGACGAACCCATCCGCAATCCCAGTAACAATTACCGGATCTGGAGTCCACAAGATGTGGAGCAAATTCGGGCCCGAGCGGCTCGGATCGAGCGAATTCCCCGGCAAACGAAAGAGGCTATCGGGTCCTAATTTAGGACCGGGTACTGTTTTAGTATGGTGCGAATAGTCGTAGCGAATCAACGAGGTGGCGTCGGCAAGACCACTGCGGCCGTAAATTACGCCTGGTTCCTCTCGCAGCGGGGATATCGGACGCTCTTGATTGACACGGACAGTCAAGGCAGCGTTGGTGTGATGCTGAACCTAAAGCCCCGGCATTTCTTCAGCCATTTTCTGGTGCACAAGTTTCATTTGGAGGAGTGTGTCGTTCCCTACTCTCCCAAGCTGGACGTCCTGTGCGGGAACAAAGACACGGTGCAAGCTGAGTCCGCCTTGGCGGGGGCTGTCGTACGCGAATTGGCTCTGAAGTTGTACTTGGAGCCCTACGAAAAGAACTATGACGCTGTGGTGATTGACGTATCGCCCTCGATAAACCTCTTGCAGACTTGCGCGATGGTATATGCGCGGAACGTTGTCATTCCGGTAAACATGGACCTGCTCAGCCTGAATGGGGCGAACGCGGCCTTCGACATGATCCGGCTGTTGAACGATTTGATTAAGGCCGACATCAACGGTTTGGGGTTGATGCCCTGTCAGGTAGACCAGCGTCTGAGCGTGACTGGCTTGGTGATGCAGGGGCTTGAAAAGATGAGCCAAATGTTCTCTATCCCCATCCTGCCAGCCGTGCGGACGGATCAGAGCGTGAACAAGGCGTTCCGGATGAGAAAACCTCTACTCGAATTCGATCCCGGCTCTAAGGCATCACAGGACTATTTGGCGGCCTTCGAACGAATCACGGAAATGATAGAGGCCCCTTCCGTGCGGCAGGCTGCGGAGACAGAAAGCGCATAAGGCCATGAAACCCGCTCGAGGCTCCAGGAGATCGCCAGCGAAGGACTTCGATGTAATGGAGTTTCTTCGTCCCACCGATAACGATCTAAAGAGCGCGCTGCACACGTTGATTGGCTCAACGGGAGCGGAAGCGCCGGCGAACTCTCCTTCCCCGCGCGACAATGAAGCCCCAGCTAAGTTAAAACCCGTAGTTAACCTAGAAGCGCCACTTGAATTGACCCCCGGTCCTAACTTAGCAGGAGCTATTGTTATTCAGGATGCGGCGGCGCCTAAAGCTCTAAGCGGCGATAGCAAAGCCACACCTAATTTAGGTGCCCCGGTTAATATAGCCCCCCCTTCTGAATTAACAAGGGGAGGGGAGGGGGCACGGGAAATTGGCCTGGGTAGGGATCCTGAATTAGCACCGGGTCCTAAATTAAGAGCCGGTTCTTTCGAAGTGTCTGCGGAGTCTCAGGTTCTTGCTAAACCACCCTCTAATATACTACCCGGTGCTAAGTTAAGTAGGGCACCTGTATTAACAGGGGAGGGGGGAGTTCGTAAACGGAGTTTTGCGATTCGGGAGGCCACCACCGCTGCGGACGGGCACAGCCGAGCGGAACAGGATGTATACATGGCTCTCTGGAATCAGGCTGAGGCGCAGTTGGACGGTAGCCGCCTGATCACGATTGGAATGCTGGCGTTGGCTCGTCTATCGGGACTCTCCGAGTCGAACGCTCGCATCAACTTGCGTTCCCTGCAGCGGAAACTCGCCGTGGAGGAGCACTCGACATTCGTTTGTGAACAGAGCCAAGGTCGAACTTGGCGGGTCTTTTCCCCCGATCAGATCGTCGCCCGGCGCCGCGAGGCAGGAATGATTTGGTACATGAAACGAACGCTTGCCGTTGTTTTTGTTAATCCTGATACCGGGTCTCAACTTAGCAGTCGATCTTAAGATAAGTCCCGGGCAAGCGAGCGGACTAAGGTTAAGAGTTGGGTAAGCAGGTCCTCGCGATTCTGGAAGCGGATACAGAGTTGATTGTCGTCGAGGTGGATGGAAGAGGGCAAATCATCCAGTCCGCGAACTTGATGCCGGGGCGGGGAAATAACGGTTTGCCGGGCGATCCAATCCTCGCGAAGACTGGAAACAAGGCAGCCGATGCGGCGCCGGCGAGAGAGGTCGCTGTGATAATCGACACCATCGCGAATGGAGCGAAGCACGGCCAGGCATTCTTCGCGTCCGATCAAGTAGGTTTTGCCGGATTGAAAGCCCCCCCAGGCTGCCAATAAGCGGATCGCTTGGCGCCGCTTTAGGTGGAGAAGTTCTTCGAGAACTCCACGATCCACCACGGGGCAGGGAAGTCGCTCCAATACTTCCAACGCCACCGGAACATGTTGCAACCATTCACTTTGGCGAGGCATACGGGCACTGGGAGTATTTTATATCGTTATGGCATAGTTGTGCCATATCCTCAATTGCAATTCAGCATTGTGTGTGATAACGTCCTTTATCACACACAATGAAAACGCTTCACGCCGGTACGAAGATTGTGGCTTGCTCTGCTTCCCTGCCGGCTCCTGTCCGGCTCTTCGCACCAACCCCGAGGGCAAGCAGACGCTTTGTTGAGTTCTTTACCGCTCAGATCAACAACGACAACACGCGGAGCGCTTACCTGAACGCCACGAGGCGCTTTTCGGTTTGGTGTGAGCAGCGGGGCATACAGAGTTTGGAGGAAGTGCAACCATCCCACGTCGCCGTATTTGTAAAGGACATGGAGAAGGAGTTTACCGCGCCGACCATCAAGCAGAACTTGGCGGCGTTGCGCGCGCTTTTCGATTGGTTGGTGACAGGCCAAATAATTGAAGTCAACCCCGCCCACGCCGTGCGCGGACCCAGGTATGTGTCGAGGAAGGGGAAAACTCCAGTTCTGCAGGGCGAGGAGGCGCGGATCTTGTTGAATTCCATCGAGACCAACGCGCTGATCGGCCTGCGCGACCGCGCTCTCATCGGTGTCATGGTCTACAGCTTCGCGAGAATCAACGCCGCTCTCGGAATGAAAGTGCGCGATTACTTCGTCCAGGGTCGCCGCGGCTGGATACGGTTGCATGAAAAGGGTGGCAAGGAACACGACGTTCCCTGCCACCACAGCCTGGAGCGGTACCTCGAAGAGTACATAGCTGCAGCTGAAATCGCGCAGGAGAGGGATGAGTTCCTATTTCGAACGGCCAAAGGCAAGACCGGCCGCCTGACCTCGAACGTCATGTGGCAGCAAGACGCTTACCGGATGATTCAGCGTCGCGCCAAGGCTGCGGGGATCAAAACGCGCATTGGAAACCACACCTTTCGCGCAACGGGAATCACAGCGTATCTGAAGAACGGTGGCCAACTTGAGACGGCACAACATATCGCCGCTCATGAAAGCCCGCGTACGACGAAACTTTATGATCGCCGCCAGGACGAAATTTCCCTCGACGAAGTCGAGCGCATTTTGCTCTAGTCGAGAATCAGGACTTACTTTTCCGAAACTGTTTACGCCAAGTTTCGATTGCCTTGGTATCCAAGTGAACCCTGAAGGGTAGTGTCCGTTCCGTCCAGGCTTCGATCGCCGCGAAGTCGTGGCGAGCTACCGTCGGCAGTCCGAAATCGCGGCCCATTTCCGTGGCGCGGTTGTCGACTTCGAGTATCAGGCTGCGTATGCCGCGGTTCAGGCAATGGATACCCCCGTGCAGGCGGGTCCCGATGTAGTCCAGCGAAGGCGTGTCGGCCAGGAAGCGGTTTAGGGAGCCGATATCGCGATCAAGCACGATCCAAGGCATCTGGAAGTTTCGCAGGTAGTCCAGGTCGAATTTTCCTTGGGGAAAGACAAAGACTTTCTCATAGCGTTGGGAAAGGATCTCGGCCAAACGGCGGTCTGCTTCGAGGTCTGGCGCGAAATCCGACAGCATCAACAGAACGTTAGCGGCCTTGGAGCCGGGGTAGTCCCGCTCGCTTCGTCCATCCAGAGGCCAAATCGTGGGGCAACCTGTATTGACGGCGTTCTTCCATCCGGCAGCGGCTAGCTGCTTGAGCGTATAGCCGTCGCGCACCGAATGGGTATGCTTACGGCTGAGTAGCAGCCGAAAGAAGAAGCGCGTGTAGAGGTTCGGCGGATTCTGATACTTCCACCATCCCGCGCCCAACAGGATCGCCCGCCTTACGGCGAAGGCATGCCGTATGGAGATCACCCACTGGCGGTATACATTCATTTCACTCGTCAGAATGTTGCTGCCGCCAACGACGATAAAGTCTGCTTGGCCAAGGGCGCGCCGCAGTTCTGGGGTGGGGGTCTCGTGTGTAGAGATACGGGTGAGGGAGAAATCGCCAATGGCGGTGCGCAACTCGCGGTCCACCGCTTGCTGAATCACCAGATCGCCCAGATTCCCGCTCGGTTGGCCGCTATTATTGTCGAGTCCTGGATCGAAGAGACAAACTTTGGGAGCGGAGATCGGTGCGCTCACGATCAAATGACCAACCAGCATGCGAACAACATAGCTTCAGGTTCTTAAAATAGCAGGTTAAGTACTCTTTAAGATTTCCATTGGCCGCCAAGCGGGGGCTTCGCTGCTTCAACCCCAGGAATTTGCGCTTTTGCCGCCAAACTTGAGGCTTGGATAATCAGCGAGAGGGTGCCTTGGTAGGCACAATCCTCGGTTTTGGTTCCTAAGTCCAGCGCCAAGATCCAATGGGTCAAGTACACCGCTCGCGGCGTTCGCGGCGAGCAGAACTTCACCAACGCCAGCTACTCCCACGGCGGAGGACTCAATATCCGGAAGAGCGAATCCGGAAGAGCGAGGTTAAGAGAGCGCGGCAGTGCGGGAGCTCCTCAAGGCGAAGGTATACGGCGCATATCGCTAATCCAATCGTGTGGACGCTCGATCTTCCAGTGGCTGCCGTAGCGGGCGGCGAACCAGGCGTGCCATTCCCCGGAGCGCGCAGCCACGATGATCCGGTCGTGCGCCGGGATATTGGCGGCAAGAGTCTCCTCAAGATAAGCTTCGGCAAGATTCGGAGCGTAAGGCAAAGCAATGATCTTGCCGGGCGCCGGGTAGGCGATTAAAGGCGCGATTAGAAACTCACGCTTAGCCGGATCGGCCAGGCGCGCCAGATGTTTACCTTCGGTGAAATCCGTCGCAAAGAAAACGGGCGTGTCTGGCGGGTATCCTCGCGTTTGCAGCACTTGAGACACCGGCCTGTATAGATCAGTTGCGGGTTGCCGGTCGGTGGACCACATGGCTACGATATTGTGCAGACAAAAGACGGCGAGCACAACGCTCTGCGCGGGTAGCGGTGAAATCGCTCTGAGGAAGAGACCCAGAATGAGTGCAAGTGCCGGGAACGATACGGCGTAGTAGCGGGGCAAGAAAATCGGCCAGGACACACGGGAATAAACGAAGATGAGCAAGGGCGGCACGCAAAGCCAAATCGCGATGAGGATAATTGTGCGCGCTTGGACCTGGAAGGACTCCAGCCGAAGGCCACGGATCAAAATTGCGGCCAACAAGACTCCAAGCAGTAAGGCTCCCAACGAGAGATCCTCACCGTAAATCGAAGCCATTTGGGCGCTGCCAGGGCGCTTGGCATAACTGTAGATGGCCGCATCACCCACAGCCTCGCGATAGTAAGGCAGGATGGGCAAGCAAAGCAAAACCGGCAGGCCCAAGAGAATGCCGAACTGGCGCCAAGGCCAGCGCCGTTCTCGAAGGCAAAAAACAAGAATCGAGGCGCAGACCGCCGCGATCATTACGGCATTCAGGGGCTGTAGGTAAATAAGCGCGGTGAAAACAAGGGCGAGGCGAAGCGACGCTAGGGAACCTGGGGATTCAAGCCAATCGAGCAGCCACCAGAAAGCGAGTGTAGCCCCCAGCATACAGAACGCGTAAGGGCGTGCCTGAACGCCATCCAGGATCACGCGGGGTAGTGCAAGCAATGCGCATGCCGCCAGAAGTCCCACCCGAGGATTTGCCAGTCGGGATCCGGTCCGGTACAGCAAATACGCCGTGGTCATCATGGCAAGGAGCGATGGAAGACGCAAGGCGGCTTCACTCAAGCCCGCCAAGCGTGACCAGCCCCATAGAAAGCTGAGGTACAGCGGCGATTGAATGGTGATGGTCAACCTCTCCAGGTAGCGTTGCCATGAGCCTTCGATCATCAGGTAGGTGCCGGTCTCGTCGAGGAAGAAACCTGAGGTGAGTGGCGCAATCCAGCCGCGAATAAATACGCAGAGCAGGACCATACTCAGGGTCGCGATGTAGTAACGGGGCAAGTCCCCGAGCTTCTCTTTATCACCCATAAGCCTACCTGGAACGCCCCATTGGAATCACGAGAATAGCATGGGCGAATGCGACCCTTTCCGGCGGCAAAAGCGGCACCGGAAAGCCTAGAAAGTCTAGTCTTCGATTCTGGAGCCTCAACCCTAAGCTTTTGGTACTAGTACCCTCTGGGGTTGGGTTCTGAAAATTAGGACTAAGGCCTCATTCAATATTAATGGTTTACTCCTATAATGATGAAAGCCCAGTAGCTCGTTTTGGGACGTCAAGCCGCGTTCCAAGTACTTTTGTCTCAAAGACTTCCCACTCGGGAAGCCGGCTGGAGGCGCCGGAGGCATGGAAGTTGGCAGATTGGGAATCGGCTCAGGCCGATACAGGAGGGGACACTAGATGATTTTGGCTCTTAGCTTAGGCGCGATCAGTTTTTTGCTCGCCCTTATATTGACTCCGCTGATTCGGGATCAATTTCAAGGGACTGCTTTCGTCGATCAGCCGGACAACAAACGTAAAATTCACGTACGACCGATTCCACGCGTCGGAGGCATTGGGATCGCGCTTGCATATGTGCTTTCCTTTGCGACGATCAGCTTGTGGCCATTTCAGGCTTGGCAGCATTTGGGCATTAGCTTCGCATTTGGACAAGCCATCTTTTTCGGTGCCCTGATCGTCTTTGTAACAGGATTACTTGACGACTCTATCAATATAAAGCCTTGGCAAAAACTGGCAGCTCAAATAGTAGCTGCGCTGGTGATCTTCTATTCTGGCGTCCAGATCAGATTGCCTTTTGATTGGGCCAGTCATGAGTACGTTAGTCTTTCGATTACGGTGCTCTGGTTGGTCGGCTGTACGAATGCCTTTAACCTGATCGATGGCATGGATGGTTTGGCGGCGGGTGTGGGTCTGTTTGCTACGATCACTACTCTGATCGCCGCGCTTTTGCACAACAATCTCGATCTGATTGTGGTGACGATTCCATTGGCTGGTAGCCTTTTGGGTTTCTTGCGGTACAACTTCAACCCGGCAACAGTTTTTCTGGGCGATTGCGGCAGCATGCTGATTGGATTCCTACTTGGCTGCTTTGCAATTGAGTGGAGCCACAAATCGGTAACACTGCTCGGGTTGACTGCTCCGGTCATGGCGATGGCGGTACCACTGATCGATGTGTCGTTAAGTATCGGCAGGCGATTCTTGCGCAGCCGTCCGATTTTTGGCGCCGACCGTGGCCATATCCACCACCGCTTACTAGACCGTGGTTTGTCGCAGCGCCAAGCCGCTTGGGTCGCCTACGGTATTAGCGCTATGGCCGCCATTTTCTCCCTGGTGCAGAATTCGCTACATCGGGATTTTGGCGGATTGATCATCGTACTTTTCGGTTTGGCGGTTTGGATTGGAATCCAGAATCTGGGTTATGTCGAGTTTGGGATGGCCAGCCGAATGTTTTTCCAGGGCACCTTTGGACGGATCGTCGACTTTCAGACGCAACTGCGTCAATTCGAGGAGAAGATACAGCAAGCTACGAACCTGGAAGATATTTGGGAAACGGTAAAGGACTCTTCGGAAAAATTCGGATTCCACGGCAGCCGCCTGCAGCTTGTCGGCCGGACCTATGTCGACATTGAGGACGGCTACCAGAACAGCATGCAGGTAAGGATCCCCCTGAATGACGGGAATTACGTTAATTTCTACGGGGTGGACGGCCAATTGCACTCCGTGGTCCTCAATACCTTTCTGCCAAGCGTGGCCAACGCGTTGAATGCGAAAATCGACACTTTGGAGCCAAAGTCAATTTCCATCCCAGCGCAAGGGATTCGTCAAAAGCCAAAACTGATCAAGCTAGCTTAGAAAACTGAGCGGTGCCTGGTTGCGCCGCCTATCTTAGGCAGAGAAGCGGGAAGGGCCATCAATACAGTGCATCGGGTGTGGAATGATGGCATAAAGTTCTGGCACCAAAAGTCCTCTCAGGCTTGGAGTATGTATGTTGCGACGTCCAAACCCTCGGCGGCAGGGGTTTGAAGCGCGAAGCGGAAATTAAATCAAGAATCAAATTGGGCAGAGGATGGTAACGGCAGCTGCGATTCGCAGTCAAAGGCCATATGGCAGCCACATGGCAAAAAACTAGCCTCGGGTCATGAGCGAGAATAGGCTGCTCCAAGAGGTAATGTGTTGCGTGTCCGCATCCACAAAGGCGGAGAACCTGCCGTGGGCGCCGCAACCGATATAAAGTGACGTTTTTCACGGGTGCAATTTTATGATTTCTCGCTTGAAGAAACGATAGGGGTGACAACCTCGCGCTCGAAGTTTGCATCGATGAGACGTTCTGGATCGCTTCACGAAAAACGAAACACAATATTCCATTTGAATTGAGTCGCATATCGAAGCTTCCGATGGCGATGAGACAGGCAGGGAGAGAGAATCGGACGGGCAAGGAGCAACCTTGTCCACCAGTTCCAGTCGATGGACCGACAGAATCCCGGCTGCGCCATACGATGGCTGAATGCCATAGAGTCCGTTTAGACTGAAGGAGATACAAATGCGATTTTTGGTTAGCTTGCTGTTTATGGCGAGTCTTGCCGCTGCACTGCGCGCGGAGACGTTGCGAGTGTGTAATTCCGGTTGTACGTACACTACGGTAGCGGCCGCTTTGCAAGCCGCCTCCAGTGGTGATGTTATTGAGTTAGAGGCTGGACAAACCTTCGTGGAGAATCTGAGGGCTCCGGCCAAGACCGGCATCACCATCAGGAGTTCTCGGTGGCGAGAGTTGCCCGATCTGAGCCGAAGGATCGATCCAGTTGCGCACGCGGCGCTGCTACCCACTATCCGGCAGGCCGTCGGCGTCGACAAGTTGCTGTCATTCGGCGAAGAGGAAAGCACGATGGCGCATAACGGGATCGACCTTGATGCCGACACGATCCGTTTTGAATACGCTAACGGGCTTGGGGAGAATGTTCCCGTCGCATGCTTTTCAACGCAGATGCCTCAGCCTCTGGTGGAGAAAGAGAAGTACTATCTGCGAAACTGGAACGCCTCAACCCGGACCGCACAAATTGCTCTCCAGCCGGGAGGTCCGATTATCGATTTGCTAAGCGTGGGTTCAGCCGGCGCGAACGGCTACTATGAACGGCCGCGCTGCACGGCCTGGAATTCTCCGAGCGACTGGACTATCAGGGGAGTGAGGCTTGAGGCGGCAACGGCATCCACCGGGCTTATTTATTTTCTTGTCAACATAGGGTTGAATCAGCAGCCGTCACCGCTTATGGGGCCGGATCGAATCCGTTTCCATCAAGTGGTGATCACCGGGCAGCCCGAAAGCTCCTTGGGTCCCGTGTTCTGTTTGGCAATAGCGGCTGGCAGTGGGCATGAAGTGATTTCCAGCTGGATAGATCATTGCAAAGCTGCGCAGAATCTGGAGAGCAAGGGCATCTGGTTACACAATGTCGACGATGTTGAAATTCGCAACAATTACATCAGCGCGGCGTCGATTAACCTCTTGACGGCCGGGGACGATGCAGTGCGCCGGGAGGTGGCGCGTAATATTCGTATTCGAGGGAATTTCCTGGAGAAACGCGGCTACATGATGTATCGCGAAGGATCCGGCGAGCCTCAGGGAGAGTGCTATTACGGTGGAGGCAGTGGAGCGTTCTACCGGCGAACGGACGTAACGCCCAACGATTGCGCCAACGGCGCCTGCTACTCCTGTCGGGCGGACAAGACCTGGGCGCTTGACACCACGGCCACTTACCGGAACGACGACTATCTGACCAAGAATCTCTTGGAGCTGAAGGATTGCGATGGCTGCGCCGTGGAAGGCAACGTGCTTCGGGGTTCCTATGTTGGGCCAGACGCGGGGCAAGGCCCTTGTATTTTGTTGTCCGTGGGAACGGGTATCGGCTTCGGTCAGGGCTATCACCGCTTGCACAACATCCAAGTTCGCAACAACTGGTGCGACGATGTTTACCGGGGCATTGGCGCCGCCAGTACGACAACGGGCGCCAATCCTCCGCCATTCTTGCAGCGTCCGCTACGGAACGTCCTCATCGAGAATAATCTGGTAACGAACTTAGGCCGATTTCCAGCGCTTTCTCAATGGCCGTCCGTAGGGTCGGTGCATATCCGGAATTTCTACACCGTTCAAGCCTCCGACGGCATGAAAGTGATTAACAACACTTTTCGTCCGGCGCCGGGATCGGCCGGAAGAAATGCCGTGATTATCACGCCTGGGCACTGGCCCGAGGATCAATTGATGCGGGGTTTCGAGATGCGAAACAACATTTTCCATTTCAACGGAGAAGGGGAACAAGGGGCTTTCAGTATTTCGGTTCCTCCCGCCAGCTCGTTCGATTGTTCAGCCGCTGGCATACTACAGTTTCTCCCCGCGACGACCGACAAGCTGGTGCGAAACAACCTGTTTAGCGGAGGGGCCTATCGTCAAGGCTACGATTTCATTCGAAGCCAAGCATGCTTGAACCTAATGTTCGCCGCCAATGAGTGGACAAATCAGGATCCTCTTTTCGAAAGCCCGGTGAACAGCAGACTGCGTGCGGATAGTCCGTTCAGCGGATCGAACTCCAATGCCACGCTTTGGTCGGACGAAAACCAGGATCTGGGAGCCGACATCGATCGGCTTGAGATGTACACATTGCCGGCGCTGCAGGGCCGGGCATCGATGCCGGAAACACTGAAACTTGAAGTCGAGGCTGGGCGCACGCAAGCGGTTCTGCGTTTCCGGCGTCCTGGAGCGGCGGCGTGTCAGGTGAAGATCTACAACGATGTGGCGCGCGTGCCCGGCAACCTTATCCACGACTCGGTCAACTCTGAACGTCAGCAGGATAATCGGGAATCGAGCGTTCTGGACGGCAACGATGTACAGTTTCTGGTTGGCGCGTTGGACGCCTTGAGCCCCGAACAACGCTATCAGTACAAAATAGAGTGTGGTGAGATCTGGGCCTTGGGTTGGTTCCGGACGCTTGGCAGCGAGGCAGCTAACGAAGACCGCATAATGGAAAGCGCAACGACGGGAGAACAGGGAATCGTGGAGTTTAGCGCGGATTCAACGTTCGCCTCGCCACAATCGCTCGCTCCCGTTATGGCCTCCAACGGCCAGATCACACTCCGCTTGCCTCCGAACGCGATAGGCAGATATGTGCGTTACCGCATATTGGATACCCAGGGGCAACAGCGCAAAGTCAGCCGAATCTGGATTAGGCCCGCGCGTTAAGCGCTCGTCTAGCTTCGGAAACGAAACTCTTCATATAAGTTGAGCATGGCCCGTAAATTGGCCTCCCCGTCCTGGATTTGACGAGCAGGGCGGGGAGCGGCCAATAGCTGTCTTGTGGCATCCACGAGCATCGCAGTATTGGCGGGAGCGATTAGCCGCACGTTCGCGGGGCGCATGCCATTATCGGTCGCCAGGACATGCGTTCCGAAGTGGAGGGCTTCGCGTACGCTAACGGCATCGCCGTCATAAAGAGTGGTACGCCATAAAACGGAGGCCCTGGCGATCGCCGCCAACGTTTGTGGCCGCGCCAGATCGCCTCGGAGAAGAACCGCGCGCCCGTGTGGATGAATGGCCAGACGTTCCCGCAGCGAGGACTCGAGCGACCCGGAACCAACCCAGACCAGGCCGGCGCTTGGGTATTCCTCTCTTAGCTGCGCGAAGGCGTCCAATTGCCGGGGCAGGTCGTACTCGGGCTCCAGCAATCCGACGCTCAGAAAGACTGGAGCGTGCGCGGCGTAAAAATCCTTGAGCGGAATGTCCTCGAGGTCTGGCGCCTCCAACGGCACCCAGTAGGGCAAGATAAGGCGGCAGCGCTCTTCCTGCACGCCATATCGAAGGAAAACCTGGCGGAGTTCATCGTTAACGACAACCACCCGGTCGAAACGCCGCAAGACGCTTCCCCGCCAGGAAGCCCGCGCAGCCGCGCGCCCTTCGGAAGAAGAAGGATATCCCCCGGAATGAAAACTTAAGACGCTGCGTTTTCCCGGAACCGAGGTGACCGCCAAGCAGAGGGCGAGTATTCTCCGGCTTAGTTCGCCGCCGACGTGCAGGTGCAAGATGTCGTAGGGCAATGTCCATAGAAGCCGGATCACTTCCAGAGCGGAATGGGGAAAATATGCTTCGGCCGAATTGGAACGGCGGTGGCGGGTAATGTTGAGACAGGCGGAGCGATGCTTATGCTGCAACAAATACCGATGGATGCCCTCCAGATTGGTTTGCACGCCTCCCCACGGCGGGGGCACTGGTCCTAATTGCAAAACCCGTAGCATCAAACTTGCAAGAGCGAGTCCAGATCGATCGCTTCAAACTGGCCGGAGCGCGCGGAAGCAAGCAGACGCAGACAGCAGAGAGTCGCCCTGGCGCCATCGCGTACCGTTACAGCGGGCGGCGTCTCGCCGCGGATAGCAGCGGCAAAAGCGCGCATCTGCTCCTCGTAACCCTTCTGCGCAAACCAGGAAGTCTGGGAGTGGCGCTTCCGGCCCACGCTCCAAAAGCGTTTGAAATCTTCGACGCCCGCCGCCAAACCGGGGGCGAACACCTCCACGCGTTCCCCGCCACCGGCTTGCGATCCCACCGTGCCATAGGAGAACGCTGCGATTGATCCGTCAGCAAAGCGGAAGGTAGCGCAAACGTTATTCTCTCCGATAGGATCAGCGAGCTCTGCCGGGAAGCTATGCGCCGCCACAGCGACTGGTTCGCTTTCCAACAACCAATAAAACAGGTCGGCGAAATGACAAGCTTCTCCCAGGATTGCTCCGCCATTGCTGGGATCGGCCATCCAGTAGCTTCCTGAGATACCGGGTGAACTGACCCGGCAATGAATCAGAGCTGGTCCGGAACGCCGGCAAAGCTCTTTTTTAAGCCTGCTGTAAAGTGGAGCGAATCGCCGGTTGAATCCTACAAAAAGCACGAGGCCGGATTTACGTTGCGCGCCTGCAAGAGCGCCACATTCCTCGTGGGTGAGGGCCATGGGCTTCTCGACGAACACGTGTTTGCCCGCCTCTAGCGCGGCCAGGGCATCCGCGGCGTGACGCGGATTGCGATTGGCGATCAATACCGCGTCCAGCTCCGAATCGGCGAGTACTTCCTTAAGGTCGGTAGTGGCCTCCGGAGCGTGAAAGCGCTCGGCGTATTCGCGGGCTTTGGCGGGTATGGAGGTCTGTACGATTCTTAGCTCAAGTCCGTTCACCTTGCGGAGGGCGGGAAGGTGAGCCCATTTGGCGATATTGCCCGCGCCAATCAGGGCGATCTTTTTTGTGCCGGGAGAAGTACCGCCGGTGGCCGGAAGCGCCACTTTGGGTTGAGGCCGGTAGGAGCCTAGGGGATCGGATTCTTGGGCGGCGGCATACTCCAGAGCGACTCCAAGGGAAGCGGAATCCGGGTCCATGATTGTGCGGTAAGCTTCGCTTGCCTGTTCGAGAGGAAAGCGATGTGTAATCAGGGGAGCGATTTGGACTTGGCCGGAAGCGGCTAGACGAAGAAACTCCTCCATGTTCCGGTTCTCGGTCCATCTCACGTATGGAAGCGGATAATCCCGATTCTGCTTTTCGTATTGAGGATCGTAGCTTCCAGGTCCGTAAGCCCGGCTCATTCTGACTTCGGTTTCTTTTAAGTACATTTCGAGCCAGGGCAGTTCGAGCGGCACTGCTCCAACGACCACAACACGACCGCGGTCGCGCACTAAATCGATTGCGCCTTGCGCGACGGCCGGCGATTTACTGGCTGCGGCGAGGATAACGCAATCGGCGCCTCGACCGTCGGTTAAGCTGGCGACTTGCTGCGTCAGGTTTCCGCCGCTCAATATGCTCTCCGCGCCGAGTTGCCTCGCCAAAGCCGCGCGTTCCGGGCGAAGATCGGCGGCGATGACACGAGCTCCCTGGCAACGGGCCAACTGCGCCACAAGCTGACCTACCAAGCCAAGGCCGATGACGGCCACGCTTTCGCCCAGCTCGATCCGCGCGATGCGCACGGCGTTCAGGGCGATGGCTCCTAGAGTGGTGAAGCACGCATGGTCCAGGGCTAAAGAGTCGGGAACGCGGGCGATCAGGTTGCGGCTCACGGCGATTGCTTCCCCATGACCGGTACCCTCTCCGCCATAAGCGACGCGCTGTCCCAAGCTGATGTCGGAGACACTAGGATGCTTCGCGACGACGATTCCCGCTCCGGAGTAACCCAGAACGGCATACGCCGAGAAGCGGGCCTTCAACTCCGCGAAAGTGCCCGCTGGACCATTGGCGGCGAAAACGTTCCAAACCGTCCGAAGGTGGGAGGGGTTATCGGCTACTGTCTTGAGCACGCCGTGCTGATGAATGCTCGCGGTTTCCGTTCCGCTGGAAATCAAAGAATAGAAGGGCCGAATCAGCACTTGACCGGAGGACAAGATTGGATCGGGCACCGTCTCGACGACGATCTCCGAAAAACCACGGCGAAGAACTTGCTTCATGCGTTCCTTCATTCTCGCGCGGAGAACTAGAATAGAGGGACTTGGTGCCACATCTTGTAGCGAATGCTACTGATGTAGTGACGCATAGCGATGTGCTTGCTGGCGTAGGAATCGAAAGCCGACCACTGGTCGTCGGCGCGCATAATGTAGCGGTCGGTGGGCAAGGGTTGGCCGCCGGCTTCGTGAACGCCCAGATGCACGATAGTTTGCTCAGAGAAGAAGCTGTTGGGGTGATCAGGGTCGTCGAAGCGGTTGAGGCCTTTGTCGAGCGAAATCGCCTTGCCCATATACAGGAAGCCCGCGTTTACGGGATTCTCCATTTCGGTTTCGTCGCGCAGCAGGGCTCGATCAAAAGACGGTGCGCAATCCGGCAAGTACAGGACTTCCGGGCTTTTCGTGCCAAAGTATTCGCGAAAGTGGCTTACACCGGGGAAGAAAAGGATGTCCGAATCGCAGTACAGCATCGGAACGAAGTCTGGCAACTTCATAAAAGCGCTCAGCTTCATGCCCATGGGATTGCGTCCGGCGTATCGATGTACGCAAGCGGGAACGGCGGGTGTCAAGAAATCCTTCCACAGCAAGATGCGGATTCTGGGGTGGATCGAACGCAAGATTTGCTTGGCTTCCGGAGAATGTGTACCGTCGGAGATGAGAATAAACTCCTCTGGGTCGCCGAGATAGCGGAGCAAGGATAGCCACGAAGCGACCTGCTCTGGAAAGTCGCGCATGCCCGACAGGCTGACGACACGGAAGGGAAGCGCGGGGCCCGGGTTAAAACCTTGAGCCGCACGTTTGGCAATCGAGCGCGCGAAATGATTACGCCGGATGTGCGAGAGGCGCAAGCTGAGGTGATAGGGAACGTTAATCAAGGAATGGCTGTCTCCTGTATCCAAGAGGCGAGAGCCCGTGCATTGGCTGGTAAGCGGTAGCGCTCTTCGAGCAAGGCCTGTCCGCGAGCGATCTTGGCCGCACGGAGATCCGGAGCGCGAAGGGCTTCCTGAATAGCGTTGCGTAGGGATTCTTCATTCAATGTCTCCAAAAGCCAGCCAGCCTGACCGTTGGCAAGTAGCTCGGCGGCCGCCCCGGCACGGCTGCTCACAATGGGTACGCCGAAATCATGGGCTTCGAGTAAAACAATGCCGAAGGTTTCCAGAGTCGAGGGAAAGACGAACAAATCGGCATTCCGCCAGAGATCAATCCAATCAGGCGACCAAGCCTTGACATTGTTCCAGACACGGATACCCGGTCCTTCCGGGGAGGCCGTCTGAGTGATGATGTCGAGCTCGGCTTGCCCTTGGAAATGACGGCGAAAGCACTCTATCAGCAGAGGGCCCCCTTTGCGCCGGAAGTCGCCTCCTAGGAAAAGTAGACGAGGCAGACGCCCATGGGGCCTGGCTTCGCGGACGGTATTGGCGCGAAGAGGCAGCGACGGCGGTAGAAGTCGAATGCGATCAGGGCTGACGCCATAGTCGCGCATAAGAGAATCGGCTACGGCCTGGGACCAAGGTAGGAGCAATTGAGCGCGATCGAAGAGTTTGCGTTCCTGCTCGATCAAAGACCCGATGGTAAAGCCCTGAAAAAGTCTACTGGGTGCATTGGGTGCAAACCAAGGAGTAGATCGCAATTGCGTGAAAGTTGCGTCCAGGCAAAGCAGCAGAGAAAAATCCAAAGGCAGGGTTTCGGGGAGATCCAACGCGACGCTTTGCGTATTGACAACGACGGTTCTGGCGTCGGGATGCGTGTCGATACTCTGCCTCAGAAGTTGTGCGGCATGGTGGCTGGCGATTTGGCGCCAACGGCGATAGTGTGTGCTCAACCCTAAGCGCACCGCTCCGGGCAATCTATCCGTGGCGCTTCGCTCCAAGTCCGGCGGCAGGGGAGCGACATCCACCTGATCAACGGCGATACCCCACTCGGGATGACGCGCGAATTCGGCGGCAAAAAGGGGCAGGTAGGAGCTATGGCCGAGTGTATTCTCGTTCAGGAAAATAATGGGTTTCATAGCGCCGGTGGCGCGACCGTCGCTTCCGGTTGGCCCGTTCGGTGACCACCCTCTCGATATTGCCGGCGTACTTCCTTGAGTTCAGCCACAATTCGAGCGCAGATCGGTTCCGGCCGGTAGCGGGATTCCGCCCAATTCCGGGCCGCTTGCCTCCGTCCTGAATAGTCACTGTCTCCCGCAAGATCGCTGATCTCTTTGGCCGCGGCTCCAGAAACTGTCATATCTACTGGAATTCCGCCCGGGCCGCTTTGCCAGCACATGACTTCATCCCGATGATGAACGACGGGAAGCCCGCTGGCTAGCGCCTCAAGAATTGCAATGGAGAAAGGCTCGGCCAAGGAGCCGAGCGAATAACAATGCGCGGCAGAATACAGCGCCGGCATGCGCTCCCGCTCGACGCGGCCAAGCCAATGGATGCGTGGGCCGAGCAGACTGTTGCTTTGCTTACGGACCTCGGCGGCGCCATCTTCCTCAACGCCGGCGTGAATCAGGTGAACATTCTCACCGGCGGCGGCTACCTCCGCGGCGAGAAACTCTGTGCGTTTTCCACTGACGTGTCCGAGCGGGCCAACCGTTAGAACCAGGAAACGATCGTCGGGCAAGCCGAACGAAGCGCGGGCGGCTCTGGCTTCATTCTCCGGCAGCGGTCGGAAAGTTTCGGTATCGGCGAAGTGAGGCACGGCAAAGAAATGGGCTTTTGCCGAAGGGCCCAGTTCCATTCGCGCCTGTTCTAGATAAGGGTCGGCCAGTAAGTGAACGGCGTCGAGATGGTTACCCCAGTGAGGGCTCAAACGCATTCCATTCATGAAGACCACACTGGCGCCATGCCACTTTTGGAAGCGTTTGAGATGCCAGCTCAGAACCGGATCCCCGCAGTAAATTACATCGACGGAACGCCGCCGTAGCCGCTGGAGCGTTTTCAGAAAACATGCTTGCTGCTCCCAGCGGTAGCGGCTTGCCCAACTGAAACGCCGAATCAATGGGTTCTCCCGGCCGAGAGAGCCCAAATTCCGGTAACGCGGGTCTGTCTGCAAGGTTGGAACCGGCCCGCCACTCCAAAGCTCGACATCTCCGCCGCCCTCGGGCCAATGATGCAGCATTTCAAGCATCCAGATTTCGACGCCTCTACTGACATGACCTAAGCCGGAACTCAAGAGAACTGTGCGCATGGCGGACCTTAGACAAGGGCTCTTTGCGAAGCCGAAAGCAGCCTGGAGAACTCGCCCTGCCGGGACTGCAATTCTTCCCAGCTGCCTTCCTCAACCACGCGGCCTTTGTCGAGAACGACGATCTTATGCGCGCGCCGGATCGTGCTGAAGCGGTGCGCAATGATTAAGACGGTACGACCTTGCTGCGCTTCCTCAATAGCGGCTTGGACCTGCGCTTCGCTTACGCTGTCCAAGGCGGAGGTTGCCTCATCGAGCACCAAAAGCTTTGGATCCCGCACTATGGCGCGAGCAATGGACATTCGCTGACGCTGACCGCCCGAAATGGTCGCGCCCCGCTCGCCAACTATTGTATTTTCTCCCTCCGGCATCTCGGCCAATACATGATCCAGGTGGGCGCGCCGGAGCGCTTCCCGTACTTGCTCGGGGCTCGCTTCCTCGAAACCGTAGCGGACATTAGCCTCGAGGGTGTCGCGGAAGAGGAATGCTTCCTGTTCGACGATACTCACGTGGCGATGCCAAGTCTCCGGCGAGAAATCGCGATGATCCACGCCGTCGACAAGGATGCATCCCGAGGACGCTTCGCGGAGGCGGAGCAGAACGGCGGCCAACGTCGATTTTCCGGATCCCGAGCCGCCAACCAAAGCGGTTATCTTGCCAGCTTCCATTTCAAAACTTACTCCGGTGAGAGCCGGAGAGCCGTTCGGATAGCTAAAGCTCAAGTCTTTTACTTGGATGGCCCGCTCGATGCCCTGGAAGGGGATTTTTCCAAAGGGACGTTTCGGATAATGCGCAGTCTGCATCCATTTTTCCGATTGTTCTACGCCGCCCGCGAGGTTGATCAATTGACCATATAAACCATAGACCATATTGACGGCGGGCAATAGACGCAGTAAGACGAAAGCAAAGCCAAGCAGCATCTCGGCCTTCATGTGACCTGGTTGCACGAGATACACTGCCGCGAGACCGACAATCAGCATGCCACCGATGATGCCCACGGATTCGGTCAAAGGATTGAGGGCGGCCGCCGCTTCCATGCTTTCCCGCTGTATGCGACCGTACTCAAGATTCAGAGCGTGAAACTTCTCGCACTCTTTCGCTTGAGAATTGGTATGACGAATCACGCGAATGCCGCCCAGAACCTCCATGAGATGAGAATTGACGCGCTCGGCCACCCCCGTGATGTCGCGACCGGAGCGGGCGAGAGCCCGGTAAGCATAGCTAAGCGCCAAGCCGCATAGCAGCGCCAGCAGCCCAGCGAGAATACTTAGTTGCCAGGAGATGAATAACAATGCCACTACATAGCCCACAGCGATAAGTCCGCGCTGCGCGAAAAAGATCAAGAACTCCAGTGAGTATGCCGTCCGTCCCGTGTCCAGCAACAATACATTGGCCATGTTGCCAGCCGGGGTGTTCTCGAAAAGCTCGAGTTTGGCATGCTGCAAGCGTTTGAAAATGGCGACTCTTAAGTTGACGAGCGCCGCCGCTCGCATGTAAGCCGTGATGCGGTTGCAAACATAGATCAAGACGTTCTTCAAAATGATGGAAGAGGCAACCAAAACGCAAAGAACGATCGTGTAGAAGCCAGAAGCCCGGCCAGGCAGCCAGCCTTTCAGGACGCTAATAGCGCGCATAGGCTCGGAGGGGGGATCGGGGCGGAGTAGCTCAAGCATGGGCAGGAGCAAACCAATGCCTAAGCCTTCCAGAACCGCGGCCAGAGTGGAAATAAGCACGACCGCGGCGACGACTTTGCGAGAAATTCCAAAGTGAGGGAAGAGCCGACGCAGACCGGAAGCTGTCCGGTGAAAATCGGTAAACGAGCTGATCATTGAAGTCCCGAGGCGCTCAAGGCGAAGAGCTTCGCAATCTCAGGTTGCGAGGCGGCCGCTAGGGATTTGCCTTCGGCGATCGCGTTTTGGTATTGCGACTGGTCGGTCAGAAAAGTGAGCCGCGCGATGACAACGTCCGTCCGCCGTTCGCGGATAAAATCGGGCAGCATATAAACCTTCGCCAAGACCTCACGGGCCCACGTGCGCTTCAAGTTTTGGTACCAGTAGAGCACCACAAGCCTCGAACCGCCTTTCTCTAAAACATACTCGTTCAGCTTAAACGGAGAGCCATCCGTGGCGGTAAGTTCAATTTCCCGCTGATAAACGTTGGTCCAACCCGAGCCCGGCAAACAAACATTGGGCGAGTGAGGCGTCGGGTGGTTGGCTTGAGTGGACTTGAAGTAACCGACAAAAATGTTGCCGCCGAAGCCAGTCTTTGAATTTCGGTATCCACGCATTATGCTGCCGTCGGGTTGCAATAGTGCACGCGTGGGTTCGTCAAGGGGTTCCTCGCCATACATGGTCCAGGCCCCGAGCGTCGCGGGAAAACGATCGATGGGAAAGAAGGGTGGAATCTTTTCTTCGAGATTTAGGCCCGCGTGGATCGCCCCTTGAACGAGAAAAATGGTTGCCAGTAAATATAAGCGTTTTGAGATCTGGCGGTTCATGCTGTCGTTACCTCGTGCTTATTCCGCAATACGTATTCAAAGAGAACGCACAGCGCTCCCCCGGCCAACAAGGTAATGTACCCGGAGATGTCATGTGTAATACCGTGTGCCAGGCTCCGGTCGTACTGCGATAGAACGCCCGTGGCAATGATCCGGAAACCGTTGGCGAGAATTGCCACCGGTATTGCGAGAAGGACGAGAAGAATCCGGGCTCTCGCAGTCGGAATCATGAAGTACCCATAAACCGTAACGAAGAAAAGCAGGGTGACCAGACTACGTATACCGCTGCAGGCTTCGGCGACACTCAGTTTTTCACCCACCATGTGGAGGATGTTGCCTTCCCGGAGCACTGAATACCCAAGAAGTTCCAGACCGATTTCTCCGAGACGGCTAGCGAGCAGTTGCAGTTCAAATGTGAGCCGGGTATAGAGAAAAGAGGGAGGCGGAATTGTCAGAAACAACAAGAGTAATGGGAAGCGAAGGATCTTCACCCAGGCCGGTCCGGCGAGATACCAGAGGGACGCGGTGATTGTAAGCCAAAGGCTTAATTGACTGACAAAGATCCATTGCGCCATGTGGGAAAGAATGGCAACCAGGGAACAAACCGCTACGATCCAAACGCCCTTGCGGCTTCCAGCCAAGGGTAGCTTGGCGAGTTCTTCACGCTTCATCCAAACGAGATAGGCGGCTAGAGGAGGTGCGATAAAACCATGGCCCGTTTCCGCGTAACTAACCCACCAGGTGCGGAAGAGTCCGGCGACCACCGGTGCATTGGCCCAAGCGAAGGCCAGCAGGAGAAGTGCACCGGGCCAGAACCAATAGGTGCGGGGCGCTGGTTGGGGCGGGGTGGCATGGGGCGAGCTAATCGGCGTCATGAGTCCTGTGTCCGGTCACTGGATTGCCTAATTGGATGCTCGGCTTTGCGAACGTAATTATAGTAGTCGTCCACTTTCTTTCGGCTCGATTGCCAGTCGTTCAGTATTGTGCCGTAAATATAGGCGCCGTCTTCGTGGAGATAACGGTAGGCCTCCAGAGCGTTGCGCCGGTCGGTTATTCCAGAGCGAAGAACCAGCACAACTCCATCCGAAAGCCGGTTCATGATTCTGGCGTCGACGATCTGGAGCACGGGTGGCGCGTCGATGAGAATCATGTCGTAACTGGCGCGCAACCGGTCGAGCAGGCGAGCCAGCTCGGCGGAATGCAGTAACTTCGGTAAATCCCTTTGTTCCGGTCCGCTAACGAGTACGGAAAGTCCCTGGAAAGGAGTCTCCTGAATGGCCGATGCAAGATCAGGTTCCTGGCCGGCGCAAACTTTGGCGAGAATGTCTCCAAACCCGGAATTTCGGTTTTCGAGATTCAAGATCGAGTGCATGCGGGGACGGCGGAAATCGGCGTCGATAATTAGCACTCGCCGTCCCGTTTCGGCTAGGGAAATGCCTAGATTTGCGCACACCATGGTTTTACCTTCGGCAGCGTTTGGGCTGGTGACAAGAACCACATGGGGCGGACGGCCAGCAGATTGATCTCTCATCAAGCTTGCGGCGACGTGACGGAAACTTTCCGCCAGATAGCTTTTTTGCTGCCAGCCAATAAGTTCGGGGCTCTCCAATGGATTCTTGTTCTGCAATGCCTTGTGCAAGAATGCCTTGCCTTTTAACGCAATGCGGACCCGAACGCCGGAGGACCGGGGGGCGGCGGAGGCGCCGATGGAGGGAATTACGCCAAGTTCCCGGACATTGAGAAGTTCACGCGCCGAACCTGGACGTTTCATACTGCGGTCCATGCGTTCGCGCAAGAAGACAATACCCGCGCTCAAGCCGATACCAGCCATGATTCCAAAGCCGATATTCAACAGAGGCTTCGGCTTCAATGGTTCGTTTGCGGCG
>VFQP010000621.1_pt1 | contig 61483 bp, 47 predicted proteins | sample 3512351 | NCBI WGS metagenome assembly VFQP01 (sample SAMN10412372, study PRJNA504923) | tailings metagenome | isolation source: Relicate 1 Philex TSF1 revegetated site | place: Philippines: Tuba, Benguet | collected 2017-08-29 | reverse complement strand
CAACGCCGAGACCTACAAGGCCCAGGTGTTCAAGGTGCTCGACGCGGCGAAGACCGAAGTCCGCTTCAATTCCGAATGGTTCGGCGCGATGGGCGCGGCCGACATGATCCGCCTGGCGTCCTCGCACACCGTGGCGCGGATGCTCGAGCGCGACGATTTCGCCAAGCGCTATGCCGCCCAGCAGCCGATCGCGATCCACGAATTCCTGTATCCGCTGGTGCAGGGCTACGACTCGGTTGCGCTGCACGCCGACGTCGAATGCGGCGGCACCGACCAGAAGTTCAACCTGCTGATGGGCCGCGGCCTGCAGGAAAGCCACGGCCAGGCGCCGCAGATCGTGCTGACGATGCCGCTGCTGGTCGGGCTCGACGGCGTCAACAAGATGGGCAAGTCGCTCGGCAACTACATCGGCGTGACCGAGCCGGCGATCGACATGGTCAACAAGACCATGAAGATCGGCGATGCGCTGATGTGGGACTGGATCGAGCTGCTCAGCTTCGAGATCGGCATCGACGAGGCGAAGGCGCTCAGGGCCGAGGTCGAGGCCGGCACCTTGAACCCGCGCGACGTGAAGCTGCGTCTTGCGCGCGAGATCGCCACGCGCTTCCACGACGCCGACGCGGCCGAGACCGCGATCCGCGGCTGGCAGGTCGCGATCTCCGGCGAAGGCGATGTGTCGCTGCTGCCGCTGCAGGACGTGACCGTGCCGGCCGAGGGCCTGCGTATCGGCGCGCTGCTCACCGCGGCCGGGATCACGCCGAGCAATTCGGAAGCCGGGCGCAAGTTGAAGGAGCGCGCGGTCAAGGTCGACGGCGTGGTGGTCGAAGACGCCGGTCTGGAATTCAAGCCCGGCTTCGAGGGCGTGCTGCAGGTGGGCAAGCGCAACTTCGCCCGGGTGCGGCTGGTCGCGGGCTGATTCCGGCCGTCAGGCGTTCGCGCGCGCCAGCAGCACGTCGGCGTGGCAGGGCCCGTCGAGGCTGCACCAGCAGGCGAGGTTGCGGCCGCGCAGCGGGGCGAGATCCAGCGTATGTGGCTGCGCCTCGAGCTGCGCGGCGAAACGCGCGACACAGGTCGCGCGGTCGCCGTCGACGCCGATCCGGAACGGATTGCCCCAGCGTCCGGGGCGTGCCACGACGGTGGCCGGCAAGCCGTTCACCGCCTGCGAGTGCGCCTGCAGGTCGAAGCCACGGCGACGCGAGAGCTGCAGGCGCACGGGCGCGGTCATGCCGGCGCCGTCCAGGCCGCGCCGCGATACGTGGCGTGGTGCGCCAGGGCGAGCAGGGCGTGGTCCTCGTGCGTGTCGCCGTAGGCGTGGACCGCACGGTAGCCGGCGAGGTCGTAGCGTTCGCGCACACGACGCGCCTTCTCCTCGGCCACGCATTGCGCGCCGGCATAGCGTCCGGTGAGCACGCCGTCGCGCGCTTCCAGCGACGAGCAGATCCAGTCGAGGCCCTGGGCCCGGCACCATGGCGCCAGATAGACGTCGAAGCCGCCCGAGACCACGACCACCGTGTCGCCGCGTGCCCGGTGCCAGTCGATGCGCGCCTGCATCGCCGGACGTACCAGCGTCGGCAGCAGATCGGCGGCGAGCGATGCGCCGGCGGCCTCGACCTCCGCGAGCGGCACGCGGCTGAACGCATAGCGCACCAGCGCCGTGCGTAACGCATGCACCGGCACCAGCTTGAGTTTGTAGCCGACCACAAACGGCGCGAACACCGCGGTGCCGAGCGCGCGCCGCCGTGGCGGAATCGCGCGGCGGATGAAGTCAGGAAATGTCTCGCGCGTGGTGATCGTGCCGTCGAAATCGAACAGCGCCAGATCACGCGCGTCCTGCGTGCGGTGCGGCGCCCCGTCCACGCTCAGCCGACCGCCAGCGCCGCGCGCACGAACAGGGTGACCACGCAGCCCAGGGCGCCGAACCAGGCCAGGCTGCGCAATGCCGCGCGATCGGCGATGTAGGCCGCACCGTGCACGATGCGCAGCACGACGAAGGCGACCGCCAGTGCGGCGATCGTCGACGGTGCCACACCGGCCAGCTGCGCCAGAATCACGGCCGCGGCGAACGGCGCAAAGGCCTCCAGCGCGTTCGAATGCGCGTGGTAGGCGCGCTGCAGCCGCGGATCGTCCTGGCGTGCGATCCAGCCGCGGGGGTCGCGATTGTCGTAACGCGGGGCCGAGGCCTTGGCGATGCCGACCCACAGATAGGGCAGCAGCGCGGCGAGCAATACACAGACATAGGCGAGTGACAGGGTCATTGGGGAGGTCCTCGAACGAACGAAGGGCGACGTTTCCGCCGCCCTTCGAGGGAAGTCACATTGCGGAGCGCCTTACGGCGCGCCACCTGCCTCGGCGCGCTGTGCATCACGCGTGGCCTTGAACGCATTGCCTTCGTACCAGTTCGGCCACCGCGTGGTGTCGTCGACCAGCACCCGGCCCACGCCGTAGAGCGCCTCGAGGTCCTGCACCACGCCCTCGAGGTTCCAGTCCGGGTTGTACTCGTCGCTGGGCTGGTGATAGCGCTTGGCGTAGTCGTCGATCGCCGCCTGGCCGGCCGCGGTGCCGCCGTCGACGAGATCGTTGCCGCCCTTGGCATACAGCGCGGGCACACCGGCCTTGACGAAGTTGAAGTGGTCCGAGCGGAAGAAGAAGCCGCCGGCCGGATTGCTCTCTTCCACCAGTGTGCGGTTTTGCTGGTCGGCGAAGGTCTTGAGGATGTCCTCCATCTCCGAGTTGCCGAGGCCGGTGACCACGAAGTCGCGCGAGGGGCCGGCGACGCTCATCGCATCGAGATTGATCACGCCCACCGTGCGCGCGAGATCGATGCTCGGCTGGGCGACGTAGTACTTGCTGCCCAGCAGCCCCGATTCCTCCAGCGTCACCGCCAGGAACACCAGCGAGCGCTTCGGCTTCGGCTCGGTGGTGGCGAACTTCTCGGCGATCTCGATGATGCCGGCCACGCCGGTCGCGTTGTCGATCGCGCCGTTGTAGATCAGATCCTCGCCGTCACCCTCGTGGGTGCCCAGGTGATCCCAGTGCGCCAGATACAGCACCGCCTCGTCCGGCGTCTCGGTGCCCGGCAGGATGCCGACCACGTTGCGCGAGCTCTTCTCGGCGATCGTGCTCCTGAGGTCGAACGACACCGTGGCGTTCAGCGGCACCGGCTTGAAACCGCGGGTATTGGCGGCCTTGATCTGCGCGTCGAGATCCAGGCCCGCATCGGCGAACAGCTGCGTGGCCACTTCGCCGGTGATCCAGCCCTGCGCCGGCAGGCGCGGCTCCGGATCATCCTCGGCGCGCAGGTCGAACTGCGCCCCCGACCAGGAATTCCGCACCACGTCCCAGCCGTAGGACGCGCCCGGCGTGTCGTGCACGATCAGCGCCGCGGCCGCGCCCTTGCGCGCGGCTTCCTCGAACTTGTAAGTCCAGCGGCCGTAGTAGGTCATGCGCTCGCCGCCGAACAGCGTCGCGTCCTGGGCGTGGAAGCCCGGATCGTTGACCAGGATCACGACGGTCTTGCCGGTGACGTCGAGGCCGGCGTAGTCGTTCCAGTTCTGCTCCGGCGCATCGACGCCGTAGCCCACGAACACCAGTTCGCTGTCGGCCACGTTGACGTCGGTCTGCCCGGAGCGTGTGCCGATCACCATGTCGTCGCCGAAGGCGAGGTCACGCGCGCCGGCGCTGGTGGTGAGCCTGAGCACCGTCGACGGATCGGCCGTGGTCTCGATCATCGGCACGGTCTGGTACCAGCCGTTGTTGTCGCCGCCGGGCTGCAGCCCGATGCGTTCGAACTGGGCCTTGATGTACTCGACGGTCTTCTCCTCGCCGTCGGTGCCCGGGGCGCGGCCGCCGAATTCGTCCGAGGCCAGGGTCTTCACCAGCTCGTCGAAATCGTCGGCGGTGATGTCGGCCGAGAACGTGTGCGCGGCCTGGGCATCGGGCAGCGTCGTCGCGGCATCGGGCGCCGCGTCGTCGCGGCCGCAGGCGGCGAGCGCCAGTGCGAGCGGCAACGCCAGCAGAAGAGGGGAGTGACGCATCCGGGAACCTCCAGAACAACCATGGAGGCCGCAATATACGTGCGTTCACCCGGGGATGCGCGGCGGCCGGCGCGGCGCTCGCACGCGCTGCGTGGCGCCGCGTGGGGTCACCGCACGCGCCTGCACGGCGGCGCGCGCGGCACCCTGCGCCGGTTCATTCCTGCGGCGCGCGCGGCGTGTCGTAGGCGATCGGCGTCGCGCCCGTGATCGCGCCCGTACGCGCGCTCGTGTGCACGTACAGGGTGACCTCGCGCTTGAATTCCAGCGGACCGTCGACGACCGCACCCGGGCCGATGACCACCCGCGGGTTGCGCCGGTTGATCGTGACGGGGAACCAGTTCGACGAGGGCTTTTCGATCGTCAGCCGGCCGCGGACCCGGGAGCCGGCGCCGATGGTCACGTCGCCGTTGACGGTTTTCACATCGCCGGCGACTTCGGTGCCCACGAGCCCGATCGCGCCGTTGACGGTGCTGACGTTGCCGCCCACATGGCCGCCGCGATCGACGAACACGCCACCGCTGACGCTCTCGATGTGACGGCCCACGCGCGCGTCGGTGCCCAGGCGCACGCCGCCGTTGACCGTGGTCAGGGTCTCGACCTGGGCGCGCGCGCCCAGGTTGATGCCGCCGTTGACGGTTTCCATGTCCTCGGCCTGGAGGCCGTCGCCGCCGCGGATGCCGCCATTGACGGTCTCGGCGTTGCGCAGCCGCACGCCGTCGCCGATGCGGATGCCGCCGTTGACGGTGCTCAGGTCGCGGTAGGTCTGGCCGGATTCGGCGCTGACGCCGCCATTGACCTTGGAGATGTCCTCCTGGGCCAGCGCGCCGCCCGTCGCCAGGGCGAGCGCGACCGCGAGCAGCAGGGGCGCGGAACCGGTGCGTGCGTGGACTGGAATCATGGGCGTGACCTCGTTGGATGGCGGGCGGGCGCGCAGCCCGTGTGCAACGTAGCGTGACGCCGTGTCGCTACAATCGCATCTGTCTTTCGTCACTGGGCCGAACGTCGTGCCGCATGCCACCGGTTCTTCCCGTCCCCGCCCCGTCGTCCTGTTGATCCTCGACGGCTGGGGGCACCGCGACGATCCGCGCGACAACGCGATCGCGCTCGCCCAGCTGCCGGTCTGGCGGCGCCTGCTGGCCGACCACCCGACCACGCTGATCCACACCGAGGGCCGGCATGTCGGCCTGCCGGACGGCCAGATGGGCAACTCGGAAGTCGGCCACATGAACATCGGTGCCGGCCGCATCGTCTACCAGGACCTCACCCGCGTGGACGCGGCGATCGAGGACGGCAGCTTCTTCGACAATGCCGAACTCAACGCCGCCTGCGATGCGGCGCTCGCCGGCGGTGGCACCTTGCACGTGTTCGGTCTGCTGTCGCCGGGCGGCGTGCACAGCCACGAGGCGCACGTGTTCGCGATGCTCGACCTGGCGGCGCGGCGCGGCGTCCCGCGCGTGGCCGTGCACGCGTTCACCGATGGCCGCGACACGCCGCCGCGTTCGGCCGAGGCCAGCCTGCGCGCGCTGCAGGCGCGCTGCGCGGCGCTCGGCAACGCGCACGTGGCCAGCGTCTGCGGTCGTTATTTCGCGATGGACCGCGACCAGCGCTGGGACCGTGTGCGTCGGGCCTGGGACGCGATCGTCGAGGCCCGCGGCGCAACCGCGCCCGACGCGCTGGCCGCCTTGCAGGCCGCCTATGCGCGCGACGAGAACGACGAGTTCGTCGCGCCGACCGTCATCGACGGCGCGGTGCCGATGGCCGACGGCGACGCGGTGGTGTTCATGAACTTCCGCGCCGATCGTGCGCGCCAGCTCACCGCGGCGTTCGTCGCTCCCGAGTTCGACGGCTTCGACGTCCGCCGCCCGCAGCTGTCCCGGTTCGTCTGCCTCACCGAATACGACGCGGCATTGCCGGCGCCGCTGGCCTTCGCCCCCGACCATCTGCCCAACACCCTGGGCGAGGTGCTCGGCGCGCACGGGCTGACCCAGCTGCGCATCGCCGAGACCGAGAAGTACGCGCACGTGACGTTCTTTCTGAGCGGCGGCCGCGAGGATCCCTATCCCGGCGAGGACCGCATCCTGGTGCCGAGCCCCAAGGTCGCGACCTACGACCTGCAGCCGGAAATGAGCGCGCCGGAAGTCTGCGCGAAGCTCGTGCAGGCGGTGCGCGACGAGCGCTTCGACGTGATCCTGTGCAATTTCGCCAATCCCGACATGGTCGGGCACACCGGCGTGCTCGAGGCGGCGATCAAGGCCGTGGAGACCGTCGACCGCGCCGTCGGCGAGATCGTGGAGATCGTGCGCGCCAAGGGCGGCGAACTGCTGGTCACGGCCGACCACGGCAACGTGGAAATGATGCGCGACCCGGAAACCGGTGAGCCGCACACCGCGCATACCGTGGGTCCGGTGGATCTGGTCTACGTGGGCAGCCGCAGCGGCGGCCTGCGTCGCGGCGGCGCCCTGCGCGATCTCGCGCCGACGATCCTCGATCTGCTCGGCGTCGAGGCGCCGGCCGAGATGACCGGCCGTTCGCTGCTGCAGACCGACGGCTGACGATGACGCGCGGTGCGATGGCCGGCCGGGCCGCGCTGCTGGCGACCGCGCTGCTGCTGGCCGCGTCGCCGGTGCTGGACGCGGGCGCGCAGAGCAGCCGCGAAACCGAACGCCGTCTCGAACGCGTGCGCAAGGAGCTGCGCGACGTCGCGGCCGAGCGTCGCCGGCTCGAGGGCGAGCGCGGCGCCGCCGCGCGCGAACTGCGTCAGGTCGACGAGCAGGTCGCCAGTTCGTCGAGGGCCTTGGCCGAGACCCGCCGCAAGCTCGCCGAGGAACAGGCCGCCCTGGCGCGCCTGCAGGCCCGGCGTCAGGAACTCGATGCGACGGTCGCCACCCGCCGCACCGAACTCGCTGCGCTGCTGCGCGCCGCCTACACGATCGGCGACGACGCGGCGCTGAAGCTGATGCTCGCTCAGGACCGTGTCGCCGATGCCGGGCGCCTGCTGGTGTACCACCGCTATTTGCAGCAGCAACGCAGCGCGCGGATCGCGACCCTGCAGGCCGAGATGGTGGAACTCGACGGCCTCGAAGCGCAGATCCAGGACCGCCGCGCCGCGCTGGAAGCCGCGCAGGTCGAGCAGCGCGGGCAGCTGGCCCAGGTGGAGGCCGATCGCCAGCGCCGTGCCGAGGCGATGAAGACGCTGGAATCGCGTTTCAACGACCGCAGCGCGCGCGAACAGGCGCTGGGCAGCGATGCGCGTTCGCTGGAGCGGGTGCTGGCGCAGCTGCGTGAGGCGGCGCGACGGGCCGAGGCCGAACGGCGCGCCGCCGCGGCCGCGGAACGCGCACGCCAGGCGCGCGAGGCACGGGAAGCCCGCGACAGCGGCGCGACGCCGCGGCCCGCGCCCCGGCCGCGCCCGCAGGTGGCGACCGCGCCGGCGCCGCAGGTCGGCGGGCTCGGCTGGCCGGTCAGCGGCAGCCTGCTGACCGCGTACGGCGGCCGCCTGCCCGACGGCCGCAGCAGCACGGGCGTGCTGATCGGCGCGCCGGCCGGCACCCCGGTGAAGGCGGTGGCCGACGGCACCGTGGTCTTCGCCGAATGGATGACCGGCTACGGCATGTTGCTGATCGTCGATCACGGCAACGGTTACATGAGTCTCTACGCCCACAACGACGCGCTGCTGAAGAATGCCGGTGACCGGGTCACCCGCGGCGAGACGCTGGCGAGCGTCGGCAACTCCGGCGGCCAGGGCCGCTCCGGGCTGTATTTCGAACTGCGTCAGGGCGGCAAGCCGGTCAACCCGGCGACGTGGCTGCAACGACGCTGAGCCACGTCGAGCGCGTCTCCCGCCCGCGGGAGGCGGCGGGATGACGGGCTGCGCTCGCGCCGATCAACGACAGCAAACTCGGACTTCCCCGATCGCATCCCCGAGCACCGGATGCGCACCCTGCCTCCACGGACGCAGGAGCACACGGATGTGCACGCCCGCCACGCTGCACTTCGCGCGCGCCCTGCGCCGCGACACCACCGATGCCGAGCGCCTGCTCTGGTATCACCTGAGAGATCGCCGCCTGGCCGGGGTGGCGTTCCGCCGTCAGCATCCGGTCGGACCGTTCGTCGCCGACTTCCTCAGTCCCGAAGCCGCGCTCATCGTCGAGGTCGAGGGGCCCCGGTACACGGCGCGCCCGGATGCCGGCCGCACGGCGTTCCTCGAACGCCGCGGCTTCCGCGTGCTGCGGTTCTGGAACCACGATGTCCTGGTGCGTACCGAGGCGGTGCTCGCGGTGATCCACGCCGCGGTGACGTGACGCCGCCCCTCTCGCGAGCCGGAGGCGCCGACACCCCGCGGTTCGCAGGGCTGCGCGCCGCCGGGCGATTCTCGCCGCGCCGGGCTGGGCGAACTCCGGGCGCCGGATCGGGACCGGCGAGGACTGTCCGCACCGGCATCAGGCCTTGCCTGCGACTGAACGCGCCGGCCGTCCTCTACGCATTCGCCGCGCCCGCCCGCACACGCGAACGCCGCGGCGTCCGCCTGCCGCGGCTGCAGCCGCGACGTGCCGGTCCGCACCGATGACGGACTGGACCGGATCGGCACGGCATGTGCAGCCGTGACGCCGCCGTGTATCCGGGGCGGCGCCGACGTGCCGGGGCACGTCCGGCGCCGCCTCCAGGGCATCGCGCTGCCGCTGTGCCCGAACCACGCCGATCCGCCTGGATTCCCCGCCGCAGCGGAGCGCGCGCCGTCGGCGATGCGTCTCCGGCCTGGCGGTCATCACGGCGGGGCGGCAACCAGCACACGCCGGCAGAACTGAACATCACGCCGGGGCCTTAACGCATTCACGAAGGTGCACCGCATAATCGAAACGGCGCCAGATCGGCGCGGTCCCGATTCCTGGAGTCCTGCATGCGCGTTCGTTCCCTGACGCTGGCCCTGTCGCTGCTGCTGTCGCCGGCGGCCTTCGCGCAGGCGCCCGCGCCGCCGCCGCAGGAGACCCCGGCTGCGCCGGATGCCGCGGACGAGGCCGCCACCCCGGACGAGGCCCAGGCCGCGCGCGAAGTGTCGGCCAGTGACGATCCCGATGCGATCGAGCACGCCTCCAGCCGGGTGCCGCTGGAGGAGATCCGTCGCTACGTCGGCGTCTTCAACGCGGTGCGCCAGGCCTACGTGGAGCCGGTCGAGGACCGCACGCTGATGAGCTCGGCGATCCGCGGACTGCTGCTCGACCTCGATCCGCACAGCGTGTATCTGGAAAAGGCCGACGCCGATGCCTTCGACGAAGGCACCGCGGGCGCCTACGACGGCATCGGCGTCGAAGTGATGTACCTGCCCGACGGCAGCATGCGCGTCATCGCGCCGATCGACGGCACGCCGGCCCAGACCGCGGGTGTGCGCGCGGGCGACGTCATCGTCAGCGTCGACGGCCGCACGCTGTCGCCGGCCGATCACGAAGGTCCCGGGCCGCTGCGCGGCGCACCGGGCACGGCGGTCACCCTGGGCGTGCTGCGCGACGGTGAGCGCGCACCGCTGGAGATCCGCGTCGAGCGCGAGACCATCCGCGTCGTCAGCGTGCGCGGCCGCATGCTCGAGCCGGGCTACGGCTATGTGCGCGTGAGCCAGTTCCAGATGGACACCGCCGCCGAGTTCAATCGCGTGGTCGACGAGCTCAAGGCCGGCAACGGCGGTCGTCTGCGCGGGCTGGTCATCGACCTGCGCAGCAATCCGGGTGGCCTGCTGACCGCGGCGGTGCAGATCGCCGACGACCTGCTCGACACCGGCAAGATCGTCAGCACCCGCGGACGCATTCCGATCAGTGAGGCCGAGTTCAGTGCCACGCCGGGCGACATCCTCGACGGCGCGCCGGTGGTGCTGATCGTCGATGTCGGCTCGGCCAGCGCGTCCGAGGTGTTGGCCGGCGCGCTGCGCGACAACCAGCGCGCGCGCGTGATCGGCAGCCGCACCTTCGGCAAGGGCTCGGTGCAGACCGTGCTGCCGCTCGACAACGGCGATTCGGTCAAGCTCACCACCGCGCGTTACTACACGCCGAGCGGGCGCTCGATCCAGGCGCGGGGCATCGATCCGGACGTGGTGCTGCGCGCCGAGGGCGCGGCGGGTGACGATGCGCCGCGCGCGGCCTCGGCCTACACCGAAGCCGCATTGCCCGGCCATCTGCGCGGCGACGAGGAAGACGGCAGCACCGGCGGCGAAGCCCTGCCGGGCGACGCGCCGATCGCCGCGGCGCTGGCCGAGATCAAATCACCGGCGGTCACTCCCGCCGCGAGCGCCGCGGCGCACTGAGCGGGGACCGGCCGCGCCGCCGCGCGGCGACGCCGGTCGATGACGGCGATGGCGGCGAGATGCCGCGCTGGCAGCGGCGTGGACGATCCGTATCGGCGCAGCGCCTCGCGCGCGCTAGCACTCTCTCGAAATCCGACAGCCCGCCGCGTGCGAACGCGCGTGGAGCAGGGTCGGTGCCATGCACACGACGCGCAGCTCGAACCCGCCTGGATAACACCGCGGGCACGGATCGAAGGGGGAAGATGGCGCGCCTGGAGGGATTCGAACCCCCGACCAATGGCTTCGGAAGCCACTACTCTATCCGGCTGAGCTACAGGCGCGTGCTGCGGGCCGTGCGCCACGCGGACGTGGGCAGGCGGCCGCGGATTGTAACGGAATTCCGGCGCGCGGGTAGTCGAGGGTGCGGCGGGGCGCGAGTGCCCCGCGGCGCGCCGTAGGCTAGTCCCGACCGGACAGATCGCGGGTGTAGACCCTGTCCGCGACGTCGCGCAGCGCGTCGGTCATCCGGTTGGCGACGATCAGCGAGGCCTCGCGCTTGAACGCATCCAGGTCGTTGACCACGCGGGAGTGGAAGAACGTCGGCGTGTCGAGGACCGGCTCGTGGACGATCACCTCGACCCCCTTGGCCTTGATCCGCTTCATCACGCCCTGCACCGCGGACAGTCGCACGTTGTCCGAGCCGGCCTTCATCACCAGCCGGTAGATGCCGACGACGGTCGGCTGGCGGCGCAGGATGTCCTCGGCGATGAAATCCTTGCGCGTGGTGTTGGCCGCGACGATCGCCCGGATCAGGTTCTGCGGAACCGCCGCATAGTTCGCCAGCAGCTGGCGCGTGTCCTTGGGCAGGCAGTAGCCGCCATAGCCGAACGAGGGATTGTTGTAGTGCCCGCCGATCCGCGGATCGAGGCTGACGCCCTCGATGATCTGGCGCGTGTCGAGGCCGTGGGTGCAGGCGTAGGTGTCGAGTTCATTGAAATAGGCCACGCGCATGGCGAGATAGGTGTTGGCGAAGAGCTTGATCGCCTCGGCCTCGGACGAATCGGTCAGCAGCACCGGCACGTCGTGGTGCAGGGCGCCTTCGGCGAGACGCTGCGCGAAGGCCGCGCCGTGCGCCGCATCGCCGCCGACGACGATCCGGCTCGGATGCAGGTTGTCGTACAGCGCCTGGCCCTCGCGCAGGAATTCCGGTGCGAACAGGATGCGCTCGGTGGCGAACCGCGCACAGGCCGCGCGCGTGTAACCCACCGGCACCGTCGAGCGGATGACGATCACCGCCTGGGGTGCGTGCGCGATCGCCTCGGCAACGACTGCATCGACCGAGCGGGTGTCGAACGCGTGCGTCGTGGGGTCGTAATCGGTAGGGGTGGCGACGAGTACGTAGTCCGCGCCGGCGTAGGCCGCTTCGGCGTCCAAGGTGGCCGAGAACCGGAGGTCGGGCCGGGCCAGGTGATCGCGGATGCCGGGATCGTCGAGCGGCGACTCGCGCCGCTCGAGCATCGCGACGCGGCCTGCATCGATGTCGAGCGCGGTCACCTCGTGCCGCGTGGCGAAGAGCAGCGCATTGGACAGGCCGACGTAGCCGGCGCCGACGACGGTGATCCGCATGGGCGATGCGTGTCCGCGGGGAGTCGGCTTCCAAGCCTGTCGCCGGCCTGTGTCGATACGACGGCACGGTGTGTGCGAAACGATGACAGTGCGCCGACGCACACGCCGGCCGCGCGGGGCGGGCTGGTATTCTCCCGCCGCGATGCACGACTACGAACGCTTCTCCGCACCCACCGTGCCGCGCTGGCGCGACCGGCTGCGCCAGTACTGGGCGCTGGTGCGTGGCGATCGGCCGATCGGCTGGCTGTTGCTGCTGTGGCCCACGTGGTGGGCGCTGTGGATCGCCGCCGAGGGCGTGCCGCCGCTGTGGACGCTGGCGGTGTTCTCCGCCGGTGTCTGGCTCACGCGCTCGGCCGGCTGCGTGATCAACGATTACGCCGACCGCTGGCTCGATCCCCAGGTCGAACGCACCAAGGACCGCCCGCTCGCCAGCGGTGCGGTGCGCGGGCGCGAGGCGCTGCTGCTGTTCGCGGCGCTGATGCTGGTCGCGTTCGCGCTGGTCCTGACGATGAACCGTCTCACCGTGCTGATGAGCGTGGTCGGCGTGGCGCTCGCCGCGAGTTACCCGTATCTCAAGCGCTATACCTATCTGCCGCAGGTGTACCTGGGCGTGGCCTTCGGCTGGGCGATCCCGATGGCGTTCGCGGCCGTACAGGGCACGGTGCCGCCGCTGGGCTGGGTGCTGTTCGTCGCCAACATCTTCTGGGCCACGGCCTACGACACCTGGTATGCGATGGTCGATCGCGAGGACGACATTCGCGCCGGGTCGAAGTCCACCGCCATCCTGTTCGGCGATCTCGATCTCGTGGCCCAGGGCGTGCTGTACACGCTGGCGTTCACGGCGCTGGCGCTGGTCGGGCGCGAGGCCGGACTGGGTGCGAACTACTGGCTCGGCCTGTCGGTGGCGGCCGGACTGGTGGTCTGGGAGTTCGTCATCGCACGCCGCCGCGAGCGTGCGGCCTGCTTCCGCGCCTTTCTGCACAACCACTGGGTCGGCATGACGATCTTCGCCGGCATCGCCGCGCATTACGCGCTGCCGCCGGTGACGCGTGTGCTGGGCTGACGCGTCGAATCGGTGAGGCGCACGGCGGCGGATGCGCCGAGCCGGATCCCGCAGGCGCGTGCGCGATCGGGATGGACCGGGACAGCCCGCCGCGCGAGCGCGCGCCTGCGCGGGGACGAGGCTCATGGCGTGCGCGCGCAGACCCAGGCGTCCACCCGGACCGCGCCGGCGCGACGCAGGGCGATCGCCGCCGCGTGCAGCGTGGCGCCGGTGGTCATGACGTCGTCGACCAGCACCACGTGTGCGGGCGTCGGGGCGTCGCCGCCGGTCTCGAACGCGCCGCGGACGTTGCGGCGACGTGCGGCGGCCGCGAGTTCCGACTGCGCCGAGGTCGCGCGGGTGCGTCGCAGCAGGTCGTCGCGCACCGACACACCAAGGCTTCGGGCCAGCGGGCGGGCGAGTTCCAGGGCCTGGTCGTAACCGCGGCGTCGCAGGCGCGCGCTGTGCAGCGGAACGGGGACGAGGACGTCGGGGCGCGGCAGCGCGGCGAACGCCGACGCCATGCTGCGGGCCAGCAGCGCGCCGGCGGCCAGGTCGTGGTGGAACTTGAACCGCGGCAACAGCCGGTCCACCGGAAAGCCGTAGACGAAGGCGGCATGCGCCGCGCCCAGTGGCGGCGCACGGCGCAGGCACGCGCCGCACGGGCCGTCTCCGGCGGGCAGCGGAATCGCGCAGCGTGCGCAGGCCGCGCCGGCCCAGGGCAGGGCGGCCATGCAGGCATGGCAGAGATCCTGCTCCGCCGCAGCGCGCTCGCGGCAGACCAGGCAGCGGCTGCCGAAGAGCCGGAGCAGGCGACGTCCGAGGCCGCCGTCAACCAGCGGCTGTGATGTCAGGTTGACAGGGGTCGGCATGCTTTCCAGACTGCCGGGCTTGTCCCGCCGTCACCGTCGGTAGATCGCCATGTCCGCTGTCAGCCCCGCCCGCGAATCCGCCGGGTCGCCCGCTCCCCTGCGCCACGACTGGTCGCGCGCCGAAATCGAGGCCCTGTTCGCGCTGCCGCTGGCCGACCTGCTGTTCCGCGCGGCCGCCGTGCACCGTCAGCATTTCGATCCGGCCGAGGTGCAGATCAGCACCCTGTTGTCGGTGAAGACCGGCGGTTGTCCGGAGGATTGCAGCTACTGCCCGCAGGCGCAGCGCTACCACACCGGCGTCGAAGCGACGAAGCTGATGGAGACCGAGGCGGTACTGGAGAAGGCCCGCCAGGCCAAGGCTGCCGGCGCGACGCGCTTCTGCATGGGCGCGGCCTGGCGCTCGCCCAAGGACCGCGACATCCCGAAGGTCGCGGCGATGATCCGCGAGGTCAAGGCGCTGGGCATGGAAACCTGCGCCACGCTCGGCATGCTCAGCGGTCCGCAGGCGCGCGCCCTCAAAGACGCGGGCCTGGACTACTACAACCACAACATCGACACCGATCCCGAGTTCTACGACGCGATCATCCACACGCGCGAGATCCAGGACCGCTTCGACACGCTCGAACACGTGCGCGATGCCGGCCTGAAGACCTGCTGCGGCGGCATCGTGGGCATGGGCGAGACCGGGCGCCAGCGCGCCGGTCTGCTGCGCACGCTGGCGAACCTGCCGGTGCATCCCGATTCGGTGCCGATCAACCGGCTGGTGCAGGTGGAAGGCACGCCGCTGCACGGCACCGAGGCGATCGATCCCTTCGATTTCGTGCGTACGATCGCCGTCGCCCGCATCCTGATGCCGCGGTCGATGGTGCGCCTGTCGGCGGGCCGCCAGGACATGAGCGACGAGTTGCAGGCGATGTGTTTTCTCGCAGGCGCCAATTCGATCTTCTACGGCGAGCAGCTGCTGACCACCGGCAACCCGGACACCGCGCGCGACATGGCGCTGTTCCAGCGTCTGGGCATCAAGCCGATGCAGATCCACGTGGATGCCGAGCATCAAGATCACCCGGGCACCGTCCACGCCGACATCATCGAGCTGCCGCAGCACCCGCGGAGCTGCGCGGCGTGATGCCGTGGCCCGCCTGGCTGTACCTGGTGCTGCTGGCGCTGGTCGGCCTGAGCGGGTGCGTGCTGGCCGTGCGCGCCGGCCGCTCGTCGGTGCTGGCGCTGGTGCGGCTGGCCGCGACTGGCGTGCTGATGTGGGCGGTGGTGGTGTTCGTCCGCGACGGCGGCGCCGGCCTGGGCTTTGCGGCCGCGCTGTTCGCGGCGGTACTGGTGCTGGCGCACAAGAGCGCCGCCGATGCGCAGGAGGCGCAGCGCATGCAACTCGATACACCCGGCCGGATCGGCGTGATGATCAACGGTCTCGTCGCGCTGCCCGCGGTCGCGATGGGCGGGCTCGCGCTCTGGTCCCGCCATGGCACCTGAGCGCCCCGATCTGCGCGCACGCGCGCGCCAGTTGCGCGACGACCGCGACGCGCGGCTGCTGCGTCGTCAGCGGCGCACGGTGCTGCGTCGCGACGGCATGCGCTGCGAGGTCGAGGACGGCGGCGCGTCGCGCTGGTTGTTGAACTTCTGCAGCAACGACTACCTCGGACTGTCGCAGCACTTCGCGGTCTCGGGCGCGTTGCAGGATGCCGCGGCCACCGACGGCGTCGGCAGCGGGGGCTCGCACCTGGTCTGCGGTCACCACGCGCGTCACGCCGCGCTCGAACGCGAGATCGCCGACTGGCTGCAGGTGCCGGCGGCGCTGGTGCTGGGCAGCGGCTTCGCGGCCAATCTCGCGGTGCTGCAGGCGCTGCTCGGCGACGACGACGTCTGCGTCCAGGACCGGCTCAACCACGCCAGCCTGATCGATGCCGCGCGCCTCGCGGGCTGCCGTCTGCGCCGCTATCCGCATGCCGATGCCCCGGGCGCGCTGCGCCAGCTGCGCACGCTGCCCGACACGGCGGCCATCCTCGCCACCGACGGCGTCTTCAGCATGGACGGCGACATCGCGCCGCTGCGCGAGCTGGCGGTCGTCGCGCGCGTGCAGCGGGCGCTGTTCTACGTCGACGACGCGCACGGCATCGGCGTGCGCGGCCCCGACGGCCGCGGCAGCGTGGCCGAGGCGCGGCTCGACGTCGAGGCGGTGCCGCTGCAGCTGGTCACGCTGGGCAAGGCCCTGGGCGGTTACGGCGCGGCCCTCGCCGGTGACGCGGACCTGATCGCGCATCTGGCCGAAACCGCGCGGCCCTACGTCTACACCACCGCACTGCCGCCGGCCCAGGCCGCCGCGTCGCTGGCCGCGGTGCGGCTCGCACGTCACGAACACTGGCGCCGCGAGCGCCTGGCCGCGCTGGTGCAGCGCTTCCGAACGCGCGCGCTCGGGCATGGTCTGGATCTGATGGCGTCGGACACCCCGATCCAGCCGCTGCGCTGCGGCGACAACGCGACCGCGCTGGCGCTGTCGGCGGCGCTCGATGCCGCCGGGTTCTGGATCACCGCGATCCGTCCGCCCACCGTGCCCGAGGGCCAGGCGCGGCTGCGGATCACGCTGGGCGCCGCGCACGCCGACGCCGACGTGGATGCACTGGTCGATGCGCTCGCGCGTGCCCGCGATGCGGTGTCCGCGCACGACCCGGCGGCCGCCGTCCAGGCATGACCGCGTCGTCGACAGACGCCCGCCGCGCGCTGCTCGCGGTCGGGATCGCGCTGGCGTCGGCGCTGTTCTTCACGCTGACCTACGTGCTCAACCGCGCCAGCGCGAGCGGCGGCGGCCACTGGGCGTGGACCGCGTGCCTGCGCTACTTCATCACCCTGCCGCTGCTGCTGCCGCTGATGCCCTGGCAGGGCGGCGCCATGCCGGTGTTGCGCGCGATCGCCGCGCACCCGGGTGCGTGGCTGCGCTGCAGCGCGATCGGGTTTCTGCTGTTCTATTGCATGCTGGCCTACGCGGCGGCGAGCGGGCCGGCGTGGCTGGTGGCGGGCAGTTTCCAGTTCACCGTGATCGCCGGCATGTTGTGCGCGCCGCTGCTGTATCGCGATGCGCGCCGACGCATTCCGCCCCTCGCGCTCGCGGTGGCCGCGGCCATCCTCGCCGGCGTGCTGCTGATGCAGTTCGGCCACGGCGGTCCGGGGCTCGACGCCGCCGGCTGGATCGCGCTGGCCTGCGTGCTGACCGCCGCGGTCGCGTATCCGCTCGGCAACCGCCTGTTGCTGCTGCATCTCGAACGCACGGGCGAGACCCTCAACGCCACCCAGCGCGTGTTCGGCCTCACGCTGGTGAGCCAGCCGCTGTGGCTGCTGGTCGCCGCGTTCGCCTGGCAGCAGGCCGGCGCGCCGTCGATGCCGCAGGTGTGGCTGGCCGCGGGCGTCGCGCTGAGCGCGGGGGTGATCGCGACGATCCTGTTCTTCCAGGCCACCGGCATGGTGCGCGACAACCCGGTGGCGCTGGGTGCCGCGGAGGCCATGCAGGCGGCCGAGCTGCTGTTCGCCGCGCTACTGGGCGCGCTGTTCCTGCACGAGGCCTGGCCCCAAGGGCGTGCCCTGCTCGGCGCCGGCATCGTGACGGCCGGCATCGTCGCCTTCGCCGTGCTGGTCGCGCGGCCTGCGGCCGGCAGCCCCCGCCGGACCCGCGCCCTGCGCAGCGACAAGGGCGGTTGAGGCCGCGACGACGATGACCGAGACACCGAACGCTCTGCACATCGACATCGTCGGCGAGGGCCCGCCGCTGGTGTTGCTGCACGGCTGGGCCATGCACGGCGGCGTGTTCGCGCAGCTGCGTGAGCGCCTGCGGCGCACGCACACGCTGTACGTCGTGGATCTGCCCGGCCATGGCCACAGCCGTGACAGCGCCGTGCCGCTGGCGCTCGAGCCGGTGGTCGACGCGCTCGCGCGGGTCGTGCCACCGGCGCCGTGGCTGGGCTGGTCGCTGGGTGGCCTGTTCGCGCTGCACGCGGCCGCCACCCGCCCCGACGTCGCGACGTCGCTGGTGATGATGTGCGCCAACCCGCGCTTCGTCAGCGCGCGGGACTGGCCGCACGGCATGGCGCCCCAGGTGTTCCGCGATTTCGCCAGCGGCCTGCGCAGCGACTATCGCGGCACGCTGGACCGCTTCATCGCGCTCGAGGCGTTCGGCTCGGACGATGCGCGCGGCGAATTGCGCACGCTGCGCGCCGAGGTCTTCGCGCGCGGCGAGCCGGCCACGCGCGTGCTGGTCGACGGCCTGGGCCTGCTCGAATCGGTCGACCTGCGGCGCGCACTGCCGGACCTGCAGGTGCCGAGCCTGTGGCTTGCCGGCCGCCGCGATCGCCTGGTCGATCCACGCGCGATGCACGACGCCGCCGGGCGCGCACCGACCGGCACGGCCATCACCCTCGACCACGCCGGGCACGCACCGTTCCTCACCCATGCCGACGCGGTGGTCGAGCGGCTGCATGCCTTTCTTCCGGATGCGACGGCCGCCGTCGCCGACGGACCCGATGTCCGCTCCCTGCCCAAATGACCCGAATCTTCGACGCCGCCCACGTCCGTCGCGCGTTCTCGCGGGCGTCGGCCACCTATACCGCCGCCGCCGCGCTGCAGCGCGACATCGAGGCCCAGCTGCTGGAATCGCTGGACTATCTGGACGATCGCGTGCCGGACGTCGTGCTGGATGTCGGCAGCGGGCCGGCGCATGCGGCGCTGGCGATGCGCGCGCGCTGGCCCAAGGCGCGCATCGTCGCGCTGGATCTGGCGCTGCCGATGCTGCGCCAGGCCCCGGTCGGCGCAGGCGGCATGCTGGCGAAGCTCGGCCTGCAGCCGCGTCCGGTGGACCGGGTGTGCGCCGATCTGCGCGCGCTGCCGCTGGCCGACAACAGCGTCGACGTGCTGGTCTCCAACCTGTGCCTGCAATGGGTGGACGATCTGGCCGCCGCCTTCGCGGGCTTCCGCCGGGTGCTCAAGCCGGACGGCCTGCTCTTGGTGTCCACCTTCGGTCCGCAGAGCCTGATCGAACTGCGCGACGCCTTCGGCCACGCCGACGACACCCCGCACGTGAGCCCGTTCGTGTCGATCGGCGAGTTCGGCGATGCGCTGATGCGGGCCGGCTTCCGCAATCCGGTGCTCGATCGCGACGTCACCGTGCACTGGCATGCCGACATGGCGTCGCTGATGCGCGAGCAGCGCGCGATCGGTGCGACCAACGCACTGGCCACGCGGCGGCGCTCGATGACCGGCCGCGCGCGCTTCGCCGCCGCCGCCGCGCACTACGAGCAGTTCCGTACGCCGCAGGGCCTGCCGGCGAGCTGGGAATGGATCACCGCGATGGCGTGGTCCCCGGCCCACGGTGCGCCGATCCGCGACGGCGGCGAGGAGCTGGCGCGCTTCGACGCGGCCGCGATTCCGGTGCGCAGGCGCGGCGGCGCCTGAGCCTCGAACGCCGCCGCGCAGTCCGCAGGCGGCGCGGGTCCGCTCAGAGCGTGACGTGCAGCGACACGAACGCCGTGCGTCCGGCCGACGGAGAGAACATCGGCTGCGTGGTGTCCTGGAAGAAGCTGTCGTACCAGGCGTAGACGTACTCGCGCCCGGTGACGTTGCGCAGCTGCATGTCGACGCGCATGCGCGGATTGATGCGGTACTGCGCGCTGAGATCGACGACCGCGAAGCCGCCGAACTTGTCGGTGACGTTGCGCTCTTCGAGGTAGTAGTCGCCCTGGGCCCGGCCCTGGAGGCCGAACTGGAGGGCGTCGCTGGCCTGGTAGTCGATGCCGATGTTGCTGATGTAGCGCGGCGTGGCGGCGACTTCGTTGCCCTCGATCGACACGCCCGTCGCGCGACCGTCGCGCTGGATCTTCGCCTCCTGGTAGGCGTGCGAGGCCCAGACCGTCCATGCATCGCCGAGACGCGCGTCGATCTGCGCGTCCACGCCGCGGCGTCGGGTCTTGCCCAGCACCACCGTGGTGCCGGTGGCGGGCATGTTGGACACCTCGTTCTCCGCATCCTGCTGCCACACCGCGAGGCGGGCCTGGCTGCCGGCGAAGGGACTGAAGCGGATGCCGGCTTCCACGCCGGTGTTGGTCGAGGGCCGCAGCGCCGCCTGGCCCGGCGTCAGATAGGCCGGTGCGGTGGAGCCGGTGAGCACCTGGAACGTGCGTCCCCAGTTCGCATAGACGTTGGTGTCACTGGTCAGCGCGTGCACCACGCTCAGCTTGGGCTGGCCGATGGTGCCGTAGTCCTGCAGCGGCCCGCGGACGCCACCGGGCAGGGTGGTGGCGCCGTCGAAGCGGTCCACCCGGTAGGCCGGCACGATCTTCAGCGATTCGAACGGCTGCCAGATCGTCTGCACGTAGGCACCGGTGTTGTCGAAGCTGTGGACGTCGTCGTTCTGCACGCGGGCGGGCACGGCCTCGAAGTCGGTGGGCACGCTGTAGTTGAACCGCTGGCGCAGGTAGGCGTTGGTCTGCTGCTCGTGATTGGCGCCCGCCTCGAGCGTCAAGGCGTCACTGGCGGTCCAGGTCAGCGTGCTCATCAGGCCGGTCTGCTTCTCATCCCAGACCCGGCGCTGTCGCGGTGCATTGCCGGTGGGCACGCCGCTGAAGGTGATGCGGCGGTCGTCCTGATAGCGGTTGTGGTAGAGCCGGGTGCCCAGCATCAGAGCGTCGTTCAGCGCCAGATCCATGTGCACGGCGAACTGGCGCATGTCGCGGTCGTCGCCGTCGTTGGCGTTGCGCGGGTTGGAACCGCGGCGCATGGTCGCGAGTTCGTCGGCGGTCAGAAAGCCCGGCTCGTCGGCCTTGTGGTGGTAGACGCGTGCGGTCAGGCCCACGCGCATGCCGTCCTCGAGATGGCCGTAGAACCACTTGCCGCCCAGCGAATACTTTTCCGAGGTGTCGTGGTCGCGATAGCCGTCCGAGGTCTGCACGCCGACGAACCAGTTCTGCTGGAATTCGCCATGCTCGCGGCCGAGCGCGATCTGCGCCATGCGGGTATCGAAGCTGCCGTAGGTCAGCCGCGCATCGGTGTAGTCACCGCCCTGGCGCGTGCCGAAATTGATGTTGCCGCCGATGTTGTGCAGGCCGTAACGCGGATCGTTGGTGCCGCGCACGACTTCGATGTAGTCGATCTCCAGCGGGAACAGCATGTCGATGAAGCGCTGGTTGCCGCTGTTGACGTTGCTCGGAATGCCGTCGATCAGGGTCTTGATCGCATTGAGATAGCCCTCGCCGTTGAAGGCGCGGAAGCTCACCTTGCCCGACTCGGCGCCCTGGCGGGTTTCGGTGAGCTGGATGCCGGGCATCTGGCCGAGCAGTTCCCAGCTCTGGGAGACGGTCTTGTCCTCGATCCGCTCGGCGCCCAGCACGTCGACCGACGTCAGCACCTCATTGGCGGTGAGTTGGCCGCGGCTCTGGTGCACGTGCACGGTGCCCATCGTGGTGTTGGCCGACTGCGCGTGGACGGCGGTGGGCAGCGCGGCGAGCAGGGCGAGGCTGAGGGTATGCAGGTTCATGCGGACGACCGGGCAGGCGCCGGCTCGAGGCCGGCGTGGGTGGGGACGGGTGGGTGGAGCGGTTCGATCAGTGCGGCGCGAACGCCGGCGCGTCCGCGAAATCGTTCTCGCGGAACGGCACGTCGTTGAACATGTACGGGTAATAGAACTGGCGCAGGCGGGTGTGGAAGGCGCGGATGCGGTCCTGGTAGGCCAGGTGCGCCTGCATGTCGGTGTCGGCCATGCGCGTGAGCGCGGCCTGCATGCCCACAGGCGGCAACACCCAGCCCAGGCGCGACGCGGCCGCCGAGCGTCGCTCGATGCCGTCGCGGTAGGCCGCGGCCATCGGCGCGACCGCATCGTCGCCGTTCTGGTGGAAGGCGAAGTACCACTTCCAGTGGAACGCGGTACCGAGCGGCGCGGAATCACGCCACTCGGGATACCGCGCATAGAAGCGCTGCATGGTGTCCTGGCGCGGGATGTCCCAGGCCCGGTTGACCGCCTCGCGCTGGGCGCGTGCGATCGCCGCGCCCTGGTCGACCGGAATCGCGCGTTCGATGCCCACGTGCGCCAGCGCGGGCAGCACCAGGGCGATCGCCACCCACAGCGTGGCCAGTGTCGCCGCATTGGTCGCGCTGCTCCAGCCGCGTCGCGCCACGGCCCAGGACAGCGCGATCCAGAACACCAGATAGGCCGCGGTCAAGCCGAGAACGGCGGCGATCTGCAGCGCCGGCACGCCCTGCCACGCCGCGACCAGCACGAACGGTGCGCCGACGCAGACCAGCAGCGCGAGTGCACGCACCGTGGCCCGGCGCAAATACAGACGGCCGATGCGCAGCGGCAGGCTGCGCAACATGCGCTCGCGTCCGGATTCGGCTTCGCCCGAGCGCAGATCGTGGAACAGCACCAGGACGAACACCGGCAGCAGGAAGGTGAGCAGGAACGCGAAATCGAACCGGCCGGCCAGTGCGAGCTCGGGGTTGAACACGTCGCCGTCGTGGATCTGCGCCTCCAGTCCGAGGGCCCGCACGCGGAGTACGAACGGCGCGACATCGCGCATGCCCACGGCCGCGAAGGCCAGCGCCGACGGCGGATTCCAGGTGGGATGGAAGGTGTAGTAGGCCGCGCTGCCCGCGTCGGTGCCGTCGCCGTGGGCGGCGACGACCGCGGCGAGATCGGTCGCCTGCAACGCCGGAATGCGCTCGATCGCCGCGCGCTGGCTGTCGATGCGCTGCACGCCCGACGCCAGGCTGGCCGCGGCCAGCAGGATCAGCAATGCCAGGCCGGCCACCGCGATCCGCGAGCGCAGCAGCAGCCGCCATTCGTAGCGCCACGTGCTCATCGTGCCACCCCCAGTCGGCGTGCCACCCGGCCCAGCAGCCACAGCGCCAGCAGGCACCAGCCCGCCAGCACCAGGAGCCCGGGCGCCATCGCGCGCAGCAGCGTGCCCGCGCTCTGCGGCTGGAAGTCGAAGCGCGGAATCGTCTGCCAATGGCGGGCATCCACGCGCTTGCGCCGGTCGGCATCCGCGTCCTGCGCCGTGTCGTCGGCGAACGACACGCCGTCGGCCTGCAGCTGGTTGAGCTGCTGCACCATGGTGTAGCGGAAGGCCTCGGCCTGGTCGAGAAACCCCAGATGCGCCGACAGATCGGTCGCCGCAGCGGCCATCGACGCCTGGCGCAGCGCGATCGACGGGCTCAGCAGCGAGAACCACCCCACCAGCGTGTTCTGGCGATGCTGGATCTGCGCACTGTGTGCCGCGTAGCGCTCGAACAGGCTCGAGGTCAGACGCTCGCCTTCCACCGCGACCAGACCGCGGTAGTTCACCGGCAGATCCTCGATGCGGCTCACGCCGTACTGGTCGAGGACGCGTTGGCGGAAGCTGTTGAAGTAGGGATCGTCCGGATTGTGGCTGTCACCCATCGCGCGCAGATCGCGGCCGATGCCGACGTCGGTCTGCAGGCGGTCGGGCAGGGGCAGTGCGGCGTAGGCGACATCCGGCGCGACCCGCGGCACCAGCAGCGCCGACAGCGCCCAGACCGCCACCAGGGCCAGCAGGGCATCGCGGCGGCGCGCGAGCAGCGCCGAGACGGCCGCGATCACCGCGCACCACAGCAGCAGGTAGAGCGCATAGGCCAGGGCCAGCACCGCGGCCACCGCGACCGACGCGCCGGGCGCGGCCGCCATCACCGCCAGTCCCAGCAACGCGGGCAGCATGAAGACCGCCGCGACCGCGCACAGCGCCGCCAGCTTGCCGCCGACGATGGCGCGCGTGGACGCGCCCTGCAGCATCAGCTGGCGCAAGGTGCCGCGTTCGCGTTCCTGGGCGAGCAGCCCGTGACCGAGCACCACCAGTACCAGCGGCGCGAGAACCTGCAGCACGAACGCCGGCGTGAGCTGGCCGAACCGGGTGAGGATCGAGCTCTGCATCACGTCGCCGAAGTTGGCGGTGTTCTGCCGGTGGCCTTCGAGGAACATGCTGCTGCCGGTGAACGGGTCGACGCCCGCATCGAACGCGGCCAGCGCCGACGGCAGGCGGTAGACGAAATGGCCGTAATGCACCACGCGGTGCGGGTGGCGGTCGGGCTGGGCGTCGAACGCCTCCTGCGCGGCGTGCTGCTGGCGCGCGCGGTGGTCGGCCGCCGACTGCATGTGGTGCAGCGACACCACGGTGGCGACGATGCCGAGCATCGCCAGCAGCACGATGCCGGCCAGCGCGGTGCGGTTGCGCAGCATCGCGCGCAACTCGTTGCGCATCACCGAAACGAATGCGCTCATGCCGCGCGCGCCCGTCCGGAGAAGTGCGCGTGCAGCGCGGCCAGGTCGAAGGCCTCGCGCTCGGCCTCGTGCACGATGCGGCCGTGTTCGAGGACGCCGATGCGGTCGGCGACCTCGACCGCGCCCAGCAGGTCGTGGGTGACCATCAGCACCGCGGTGCCGCGCGCGCGCACCGAGTCGAGCAGGGTGTGGAAATCCGCGCTCGCGCCCGGGTCGAGGCCGGACGTGGGCTCGTCGAGCAGCAAGAGCGGCACCTCGCGCATCAGCGCGATCGCGATCGCCACCTTCTGGCGCATGCCCTTGGAGAATCCGCCCAGGCGCTGCCGCCAGGCCGATTCCTGCAGCCCGGCGGCGCGCAGGGCCTCGGTGATCGCCGCGCTCGTGTGCCGGCGGCCGGCGAGCGACAGCAGGTAGTCGACGTTTTCCACCGCCGACAGATGCTCGTAGAGCGCGACGTTCTCGGGCAGATAGGCAAGCTGCGCGCGGGCCCGGTCGGGCGCCTCCCAGGGCGTGACGCCGGCCACCCGGACGGTGCCCGCATCGGGCCTGAGGAAGCCGAGCAGCACCGACAACGTCGTCGACTTGCCGGCGCCGTTGCCGCCGAGCAGCGCATACAGCCGGCCCGGCTCGACGCGCAGGTGCAGATCGGAGAGCACCGGTTTTCCGGCGAAGGACACCGAGAGTGCCTGGATGTCGACGACGGGCATGGAAGGCGTCAAAGCACGGCCCCGCAGTAAAAATTGGGGGCGCACCATATCATGTAATAACATTACAGTCGCGGCGCCGGGTAAGTTCGCGGACGGAGGCGCTGCAGGGTTCGGCGCGCTTCGCGAGCCGAGTCGCATCGACATCACCTGCCCGTGCCGGCGTCAGGCGTAGTGCCCGCACCGCGCGGGGCCGAAAATTCAGCGCCGCCGCCCTAGACTCCGGACGAGTCGCCGATTTCCGGCTGCAGGACACCCCGATGCGTCGATGTCTCTCCCTGACCGTGCTCGGCCTTGCCTTGGCCTGCCCCGGCCTGTCCGCCGCACAGCACTACGACATCGATCTGTCCCGGATCGATCCGGCTGCGGTCATGGCCACCGGGGGCGACGTGCTCCGCCGTGCCTCCACGCCCGCGATCGATTCGCTGTTCCAGGCCGTGCTGCACGCCTCGCGCCAGCCTGACGAAGCGCGCGCGCTGTGCGCGTTGTTCGAACCCGACGCGCCGCGGGACCTCGCCGCCTTCCAGCGCACGGTGGACCGTCTCGGCCCGGCCAGCCGCAACCGCTTCGCCAGCGCCTTCACCGATGTCGCGGTCAGCGGGCTGCAGGGCACGCCACAGCCCTTCGACGCCGCGGCGGCGCAGCAGGTGCTGCGCCAGGCGGCGGTGACGGCCACGCTGCTGCACGACGGCTTCATGCTCGGCATGACCGCGACCGGCACCGACGACGCCAGCCGTCAGGCGCGCTGCCGCTCGTTCCGGCAGATGGTCGACGTGCTCAAGGACCAGCCGCAGCCGCAACGCGTGCTGGCCACGCGCTGGCTGCTCAACGAGGGACTCACCCTGGTGGCCGACAGCCAGCCCGCCGGCTGATCGCACCCCCGGTCCACCGCGTCGCGGCCGCGACGACAACGGACGCGTGCACGCTCTTGCCGAATCCCGAATCCCGGCCTCACCCCACCTGGGCGATCCAGTCCTCGAGGTTGTAGTAGTTGCTCACGCGGGTGATGCGACCGTCGCGGATCGCGAAGAACGCCCCGCCCGGCAGCACGTAGCGCTGGCCGCGGGCGGGCGGCAGGCCGGCATCGTCCGCCAGGTACTCGCCGTGGACCACGTACTCGGCCGCCGCGCGCCTGCCGTCGCTGCTGGTCATCACCACGATGTCGTCCAGCCGCTCGCGATAACTCGTGTCCATGCGCCGCATGAACGCGGCGAAGGCCTCGCGGCCGGTCTCGCGCGCGCCCTGGTTGAGGTCGTGCACCACGTCGTCGCTCAGCAGGGCGAGCATCGCGTCGCGATCGCCGGCGTTGAACGCGGCGTAGTAGGCGCGGATCAGATCCGCGGCGGTGGTGGCAGGCGAATCGCTCATCGGGCGAGTGCTCCATGGGCCGCGTCCAGCAGGTCGCGGTGGAAGAAGTAGACCTCGCGCAGCAGGAACTCGCGCTGGGTACGGAAGGTGCGGAAGCGGGTCGACGGCGTCGGCGAGCCGACCGCGTCGATGCCGAGGCGCCGCGCGGCGCGCAGGGCGCGCGCCATGTGCAGCGGATCGCTGACGATGATCACGCGGTGCAGGTCGTGCGCCTGCATCAACCGTCGCGTTTCGATCAGGTTTTCCAGCGTGGTGCGCGATCGTGATTCGATCAGGATCGCCGAATCCGGCACCTCGTGGCGCAACGCGTACCGCCGCGCGACCTGTGCTTCGGAGAACCGCGCCTTCGCGCCGCCGTAGCCACCGGTGAAGATCAACGTCGGGGCGTGACCGGCGCGGTAGAGATCGAGACCGTGCTCGATGCGCGCCTCGAACACCGGCGACGGCACCGCGTCGTAGGCCGCCGCGCCGAGCACCACGATCGCATCCGCCGGCCCGGCCTCGTCGCGGTTGCCGACGTGCACGATCCACGCCGCGACCCCGAGCAGCCACACCACCGCGAGCAGCAGCAGACGCAGGCACAGGCGCAGGACACCGAGCACGGGACGGCGGCGTCGGCTCATCGCGCGGGTGCCCCGGGGGTCACGCGCACCACGGGAGGTGGTCCGGATCGACGTTGCCGCCGCTGAGCACGATGCCGACGCGGCGGCCGGCGAAGCGCGCCGGCTCGGCGAGCACGGCCGCCAGCGCAATCGCCGACGACGGCTCCACGAGCTGCTTGGCGCGCACCGCGAACAGGCGCTGCGCCGCGACCGTGGCGGCGTCGTCGACCGCGACCACTTCGACCGCCGCGCCGTCCGCGCTGCGGTAGGCGCTGAGGATGTCGAAATTGGGGGCGCCCAGCAGACCGCGCAGGCCGTCGCAGACGGTGTCGGGCGTCAACGCCTCGACCCGCACGCCGGAGGCCAGCGAGCGCCGGGCATCGTCCGCGCCGGCCGGCTCGGCCAGCACCAGGCGGGTGGCCGGCGCGTGCGCCTGCAGCGCCAGTGCGGTACCGGCGGCCAGCCCGCCCCCGCCCACGGGCACCACGAGATCGTCCAGCGGCCCGGCGGCCTGCAGCAGTTCCAGGGCCGCGGTGCCCTGGCCGGCGATCACGTCGGGATGGGTGTAGGGATGCACCACGCTGGCGCCGGTCGCCGCGCGGACCTGCTCGCACATGGCCTCGCGCGCTGCGAGCGTGGCCGCGCAGTGGTGGAGCACCGCCCCGTAGGCGGCGATGGCGGCGAGCTTGGTCGCCACCGCGCCCTGCGGCACGACCACATGACAGGGAATCCTGCGCAGATGCGCGGCCAGCGCGAGGGCGGCGCCGTGGTTGCCCGAGGAGTGGGTGACCACGCCGCGGGGCGCGTCGGCGAGTGCGGCCACGGCATTGCTCGCGCCGCGGAACTTGAACGCGCCCGTGCGCTGCAGATGTTCGGCCTTGAAGTGCAGCGAACATCCGGCCAGTGCATCGATCGAGCGACTCCGCAGCACCGGCGTCACCTGGATCAGCCCGGCGATGCGGGCGCTCGCCGCGAGCACGGCGTCGGGCTGGAGAACGGGGGCGGACATGCGCCAAGCGTAACGGAGGGCTCCACGGCTTTCACGGATCCGACGTCGAGGCGACCGCAGGTGCGGTTCAGCCCGGCCGGTCGGCTTAAGGGCCGATTCAATGCGCCGGGCCGAAGCTGGGGATCCGATCGGAAGGGGTACCGTCATGATCCGCAAGGGCTTGATCCTGCTCGCCTGTGCCGCGCTGGCCGGCTGCGCCAGCTATGGCTATCGCGGCGGCAGCGGCGATTACTACTACGGCTCGTCGGGCACCGTGTACCGCAGTTACGGCGCGCCGTACGGCAGCGTCGGCTACAGCCGCTATGGCGGCTGGTATGGCGGCGCCGGTTACGGCTCGCCCTACGGCTACGGCGTCTGGAACCGGTACCCCCATGGGTATTACCGCCCGCCGACCGTCATCGTGCAGCCGGTCGTGCCCGGCCGGCCGGTGCAGCGGCCGCCGCACCGGCCCGGACAGGGGCACGGGCGCCCGGACCGTCCGCACTGGAGCGGTGGACGCCCGGATCGACCCGACAGCGGTCGCCCCGGCCGTCCCGGCGGGTCGTGGGAGGGCCGGCCCGGCACGGCGCGTCCCGACCGGCCGCAACGACCGCCCGACGCCGACCGGCCCGGACGGCCCGGCGGCGGCTGGGGCAACCGCCCGCCGCGCCCGGAAGGCAGCGTACGTCCCGACGGTCAGCGACCCAGCCGGTCGGAAGGCACGTTCCGTCCGCGTCCGTCGGAGGCCACGCCGGGCGCACGTCCCGCGCCGCGGCCCGAGGGCCGCCCTGCCACACCGCGTCGCGAAATGAGGCAATCGGTCACACGTCGCGAAGCCCAGCCCGAATAGGGCTTGCGCTGCACCGACCGGCGCGCCAAGCTGGCCGCGCCTGACCGATAACGTCGGTTTCCGACCAAAAGGTCACTGCTTGTCGATGCCCGGCGGAGGATCACCGGATCCCCCCTGTTCCGCCTTCGCCGGGTGTCGGCTCTTCGCAACAGGCCTGTAGGCCTGCGTCGAGCCGAAAAAAATGGGGCCGGATGTCCCCCGACATCCGGCCCCGCGCTTCCCCGGGTTGTGCTTGGCCGGCCCTGTTCCAATCTCCAGCCGCGCCCCCCTTTCAGACGCTTGCCGCCCCGGGTGCAGTCTGAACGTACGCAGAAACCATGCCAACTCTGGCGGAACGGTCCGTCCGGATCGTGATCCGCGATAATCCCGCCATGTCCACGTCCTTCCACAGCTACGACGTCATCGTCGTCGGCGGCGGTCACGCCGGTACCGAGGCCGCGCTCGCGTCCGCACGCACCGGGGCGCGCACGCTGCTGCTCACCCACAACGTCGAGACCATCGGCGTAATGAGCTGCAACCCGGCGATCGGCGGGATCGGCAAGGGGCACCTGGTGCGCGAGATCGACGCCCTGGGCGGTGTGATGGCGCGTGCGGCGGACGCCGCCGGCATCCAGTGGCGCCGGCTCAACGCCTCCAAGGGGCCGGCCGTGCGCGCGACGCGCTGCCAGGCCGACCGCAATCTCTATCGCGCCTTCGTGCGGCGCGCCGTCGAAGCGCAGCCGAACCTGACGATCTTCCAGTCGGCAGTCGATGATCTCGTCATCGAAGGTGACGTCGTGCGTGGCGCGATCACCCAGACCGGGCTGCGTTTCGATGCGCCGGCGGTGGTGCTGACGGCGGGCACGTTCCTCGCCGGGCGCATCCACATCGGCGAGGCGCAGTCGGCCGGCGGCCGCGCCGGCGATCCGCCTGCGGCCACACTGGCCGCAAAGCTGCGCGAGCGTCCCTTCGTCGTCGATCGCCTGAAGACCGGCACGCCGCCGCGTATCGACGGGCGCACGCTCGACTACGCCGCGATGACCCTCCAGCCGGGCGACGACCCGCGGCCGGTGTTCTCGTTCATGGGCACACGCGACGACCATCCACGTCAGGTGCCGTGCTGGATCACCCGCACCACCGAACGCACCCACGAGATCATTCGCGGCGCGCTGCACCGCTCGCCGATGTATTCGGGCCAGATCGAGGGCATCGGCCCGCGTTACTGCCCGTCGATCGAGGACAAGGTGGTGCGCTTCGCCGACAAGGACAGCCACCAGATCTTCGTCGAGCCCGAAGGCCTCGACGTCGCCGAGATCTATCCCAACGGCATCTCGACGTCGCTGCCGTTCGACGTGCAGCTCGATCTCGTGCGCAGCATCGTCGGCTTCGAGCATGCGCACATCACCCGCGCCGGCTATGCGATCGAGTACGACTTCTTCGACCCGCGCGGACTGAAGGCGACACTGGAAACGCGTGCGGTCGCCGGCCTGTATTTCGCCGGTCAGATCAACGGCACCACCGGCTACGAGGAAGCTGCCGCGCAGGGTCTGCTCGCCGGCGTCAACGCCGCGCGCCAGGTGCGCGGTCTCGACGGCTGGAGCCCGCGCCGCGACCAGGCCTACATCGGCGTGCTGGTCGACGACCTGATCACGCACGGCACGAACGAGCCCTACCGCATGTTCACCAGCCGCGCCGAATACCGGCTGCAGCTGCGCGAGGACAATGCGGACCTGCGCCTGACCGCGGTCGGGCGTGAACTCGGCCTCGTCGACGATGCCCGCATGCAGCGCTTCGATGCCAAGCGCGAAGCGGTCGAGCAGGAGAGCCAGCGCCTGCGCGGGCTGTGGGCCTCGCCGCAGAACGCGATCGGCCGTGCCACGGTCGATGCGCTCGGCATCGAGCTGCGCCGTGAGAGCAACGGCATCGATCTGCTGCGCCGCCCCGAACTCGGCTACGCGTCGCTGATGCAGGTCGCGGGCATCGGCCCCGGTGTCGACGACCCCGAGGTGGCCGAGCAGGTCGAGATCGAGGCCAAGTATTCGGGTTACCTCGAGCGCCAGCGCGTGGAGATCGAGCGCCAGCAGCGCCAGGAAACCACCGCGATCGTGCAGGATTTCGATTACGCGCAGGTGCGCGGCCTGTCGGCCGAACTCGCACAGAAGCTCGCCCAGGTGCGGCCGTTGACGGTCGGGCAGGCGCAGCGCATTCCCGGCATGACGCCCGCCGCGATCTCGCTGCTGCTGGTGCATCTGGAACGCGCACGGCGCACACGCGCGGCCTGAGTCGCGATCAGTCGCGTCCTGCCGTGTCCGACATCGAGCAACCCGGAGTGCGTGGAATGCGCCCGCTGCGTGGATCGACGGGGGCGGCGCTCGCCGCCGTGAGCGGGCTCGCCTACTGGGCGATGGTGTCCGCGGCGTCGGGCGGTATCGAGCCTTGGGACGCACCGCGCTTCTGGACGCTCGTCCTGCCCGGCGCGCTCGCGCTCGGTGCGTTGCTCGGGGCACTCGCGCCGGCGCGTGCCTGGGCCTGGGGCGTGATCGTGATGGGCGCGTAGATTCCGGTGGTCGCCGTGGTCACGGCGCCGGGTCCGCTGCTGGCGGCAGGTGTGCTGTATGTGGCGGTGCTGTCGGTGCCGGCCGCCCTGGTGTCGTGGCTGGCTGCCGCGCTGCGCACACGCCGGCGCCGTGTTCCGGACTGAGCGACGTATCCGGCCCGCCGCATAGGCTGCGAGCCATCGGACGATGACGCGTGCGCTTGGAGCGTGCCGGTGTGCGCAGACGCTCCAGCCCCGCCGTCTCCCGCGGTGCCTGTGACGGCATCCACGACGCACGTGACGCCGCTTCGCGTCGCGCGCTCTGCACGCCGGTGATCACCCAGCCGACCCGCGTCGACGGCCGTGTCGAGGCATGCAGGTCGAGGCTCGTGCTGCAGCGTGAACGCTGCACGACGGCCGGCACCATGCGCCCTGCAGCGCTTGCCGTCTCCGGGCGAGGCGGGCGCCCGTGGTTCACGCGTGGTCCCACGGCACTGCCTAGGCTGGGACGTTCGGCAATGTTGCCGGCGACCCAAGTAGAAGGCGGACCACAATGACCGACGTGATGAAGAACTACATCGACTGGCTGCGCGACGCGCATGCGATGGAGCAGCAGGCCGAGCAGATGCTCAAGGCCCAGTCGTCGCGCATCGAGCACTATCCGGAACTGGAAGCGCGCATCACGCAGCACATCCAGGAAACCCAGGGCCAGCGCGAGCTGCTGGAATCGTGCTTCGAGCGGCTGGGCGAGAAGCCGTCCGCGGTCAAGGACGTGATGGGCCGACTGGCCGCCTTCGGTCAGGCGGTCGGAGGCTCGATGGCCTCGGACGAGGTCGTCAAGGGCGCGATGGCGGGCTATGTGTTCGAGCAGCTCGAGATCGCGACGTACACCACGCTGATCGCCGCGGCCGAGGCGGCGGGCGATGCGGAGACGGCCCGGGTGTGCCGCGGCATCCTCGAGCAGGAGAAGGAGATGGCGCAGTGGCTGTACGAGCATCTGCCCTCGATCACCACCCAGTTCCTCGCGCGCGACGCGGATCCCGACGCCGTCGCCAAGCGCTGATCCAGCGGCGTGCATGGACGCCCCTGCCGTTGCAGGGGCGTCCGTCCGTGGACGCGCCGCCGCGCCGGCGTCGCGCCGGATCAGGCGCCCCGGTGCGTGCCCGCTGTATGGCGCGGCGGACGGCGCGCAGGCAGTCCGAACAACGGCCGCAATCCGGGAACGCGGCGGATCAGCAGCTCATGGAGCAGCAGGCAGCCGGCGATGGTGATCGCGAGCACCAGCAGCGGCTCCCATAGCGGCCCCAGCCCCAGCGGAATCAGCCAGTAGGCAGCGAGCACGATCAGGCTCTGGTGCAGGATGTACCAGGGGTACACCGCCTCGCTTGCGTAGCGCAGGCCCGGCCAGGGACGGTGCAGCAGCCGCGCGCTCCAGGCCAGGAGGGCGAGCAATGCCGTCCACGCGTACAGCGCGTGCGCACAGGCCGAGACCAGCCTCCAGCCCGCCAACGGCATCCAGGCCTCCAGGCCCGCCGCCGACATGGCGCCGGTATCGAGCAGACGACCGATCACGCGCAGCGCCATATAGACGGTCGCGCCGAGCACGGCGAAGCCGGCGAATGCCCAGCGGTACGTGTCCAAGGCGGCCCAGACGGCGGCACGATGGGCGATGAGCACGCCGAATGCGAAGACCGGGGCGTACTTCGCATGGTTGAACCAGTCGTCGACGAAGGCGTGCGTCGACGGATACCGCGGGGCGAGGACCAGCAGCGCGAACAGCCACCACAGCACCGGCAGCGTCCACAGCAGCCAGCGTCCACGCGTGGTCAGCCACTCGGCCAGATGCGGACCGCCCATCGCGCGCAGGACCGGCAGCGCCAGCAGGACGAGCATCGTGTAGACCCACAGGTAGGCCAGGTACCACAGGTGGTTCCAGGTGAAGCCGTAGTCGGCGCCGGTGAACGTGCCGGCCGGCCACGGGCGGAACTGCAGGTAGCGCAGCAGGAACGGGCCGAAGCCGGCCTCGTAGGTGCCCAGCATCCGCGCCTCGCACCAGGCCTGCACCGGCACGACGGCGACGATGCCGAACGCCAGCGGCACCAGCAGGCGCCAGCTGCGCAGGCCGGCCAGCCGTCCCGGCGAGCGCCGGGCCAGCACCAGGCCCAGGGTGATGCCCGACAGCAGGAACAGCAGCGCCATGCGCCAGCGGTTCACCAGCACCATCGGCCATTCCACCCAGGCCAGCAGCGTCGGGCTCTTGATGTGGAAGCCCCAGTCGACGACGTAGACCATGCCGACGTGGTAGAGGATCAGCAGCGCGAACGCGAAGACGCGCAGGGTGTCGAGGTCGTGGCGGCGGTCCATGGGCGGCGGGCGGTGCGGGGGACGCCAGGATGCGCATCGAACACGGGGTCACCCGCCGTCCCGGGCTTCACGGCGCGGTTCCGGGGACGAATCGCGCGACCTCGGGGACGAACGGGATCGGACGCAGCGGGCCCGCTGCCTAGAATGCGCGCATGTCCCGATGTTCCCCCGCGCCGCGTACCGGCGCCGAGCGTTATCTCGCCATCCGCCGGCCGGTCGAGGTCGGCTATTGGCTCGTCACCTGCCTCCTGTCCGGTGTGGGCAATACCCTCACGGTCTGGATGGACGTGCAGCGGCTGGGCCTGGGCTACGCGGCCTGGGAAGTGGCGAGCTGGGAAGGCGGCAGTGCGATCGCGCTGCTGGCGCTGGTGCCGGCGGTGGTCTGGTTCACCGGGCGCTGGCCGGTGCATCTGGACACCTGGTGGCGGCGCCTGCCGCTCTACGCGCTCGCCAGCGTGGTCTGGTCGATGTTGCATGTCGGGCTGATGATCGCCATGCGCACGCTGGTCTACGCCTGGCACGGCGAGACCTACGTCTTCGGCGATGCGTTTCTCTACGAATACCTGAAGGACGCGCGCACGTTTCTCGGCATCGTCGTGGTGCTGCACGTCTACCGCCTGCTGGTGCGCCGGCTGCAGGGCGAGGCGTCGCTGCTGGCCGCACCGGACGACGACAGTGCGCCGGTCGAGCCGGTCGAACGGCCGTCGCGGTTTCTCGTGCGCAAGCTCGGGCGCGAGTTTCTGGTCGCCGCCGACGACATCGAATGGGTCAAGGCCGCCGGCAATTACGCCAATCTGCACGTACGCGGCAAGGTCTATCCGCTGCGCAGTACGCTGGCCGAACTCGAATCACGGCTCGATCCCGCGCGCTTCGTGCGCGTGCACCGCAGTCATCTGGTGAATCTGGGTCAGCTCGCCTCGATCGAGCCGCTCGACAGCGGCGATGCCCGCCTGCACCTGCAGGACGGCACCGTCGTGCCTTGCAGCCGGCGGTACCGCGACGCCGTGCGCTCGGCGACGGCGGCCTAGCGCGTCCCGTCCCGACACCCGCGGGCGCGGGTCCGCCGGGTCGAAGTCATCGGAACGTGGCGCGCCCGCGTGCGTCGTCCTCCGGCGTGTCGGCGCCCGCCGCACCGGGCCGCAGGGCCGACAACCGCGGGTCGAGATCGAATACGGTGCGCGCGACGATGCTCAGCGCACCCGCACTCGGGTGGCCCGCGTCCCAGAGGACTTCGCGATCGGCCGGTGACAGGGTGCTCTGCACCAGACGGCCGGGCCGGGACGCGGGCGCGTCGTCGTCCCGTGGCGTCCGCGCCTCCACCGAGCGACGCGGTTGCCCGCTGGGCGGTGTGTTCGCGAGCGTGTCCAACTGCACCAGATCGACGCGCGCGCTGACCAGGCACACCCGCGGCGCTCCGCCCTCCGCCGTCACCAGGTGGTGCAGCAGGGCCAGCGCCGGCGACGTGCAGAAACGGAGCACGCCGCGTTCGGCCAGGTCGTCGATCGTATGCGGATGGCCCGGTCCGGAGCGACCGGTCGTGGCCTCGATGCGATACAGGTCGATCCACGCGGTCTCGGAGACCGCGCCCGGCTCGCCAGGGCCTGCATGGCCCGACGCGGTGGCGTGCGCGTGTCGTGTCCGGGACGCGCCGACGTCGCCCGGCTCCGGTCGGATCGGCGCATCGGCAGGCGGCGGTGTGGACATGGTCGAACTCCGGAGCGGCGGGATCGCCGAGGCTGCCAGGCCGGCCGTGGCGGAACGGTGGACGCGGTCGGCATTCACCGCCGCGACCCTGCAGCACACGCGCGGTGCTTCACTCGCGCAGTCGCTCGGCGGAGCGCCCGGCCTCTGGCGCGGCCGCATCGAGCACGCCGGGAATCGGCGTCGCCTCGGGAAAGTGCGCGCGCAGGGCGTCGACGCCCGATTGCGGCCGGGCGGCGTCACGCAGCGACTGGCGGTCCTGCCGGATGCGCGCGGTGTCGATGCCGAGGCGTGCATCGCGCGCGGTGACCAGGGCGGGATCGAGTTCGCCGTCCCGGCTGAAGGACCACGCCAGCACGGCCGGACCCAGCGGCATCGCATCGCCCGGCTGCACGCCGTGGCGGGTATGCCAGGTGTGCCAGGTCTTGCCGTAGCTGTTGATCTTGCTGCGCATCAGCGCGTGTTCGGCCGCGTCGGGCAACCCCGGCGCGACGAGCTGTCCGGACAGGATCTCGCCGTTGTGCGGGTGCCAGTACGCACGCTCGTCGGCGGGCAGGGCGTCGAACACGCGCTCGGAGACGATGTATTCGATCCCGGTCAGATTGGCATCGGCGGCATTGCCGTCGAACAGCGTGCACTGGGCGAAATCCGCGTTGACCTGGCGGCAGTAGTGGTGGGCCTCCATCTGCCGGTCCGGCGCGTCCTTCATGGGATGGAAGCCGACGACGTAGATGTCCATCCGCCCGGCCGGACCGTCGGCCTGCAGCACGCGCGCACCGGCTTCCAGCACGCGCGTGCGTGGCGTCTCGGCCGCGCCCGGTGGCTGCACCGGCGGGTCCGCCGTCCCGCCCGTGCAGGCGGCGAGGCCGAGCACGATGCCGAGTGCGGATCCGCGCGTCGATCGATGCATGGAAGACGCCTGCCGTGGGGATGGCGCGCCAGCGTGGCCAGCGGTGGATCACGCCACTGCGAAGTCCACCCGCATTCAGTACGCCACACCGAGCAACAACAGACTGCGATCGCACCGCTCGAGCGTGTGTCCGCCTTCGAAGACGGCTTCGCTGTCGGGCGCGGCCGTGTCCGCGAGCACCCGCCAGCGCACGTTCGCGTCGTCCGGCAGCGTGAAGGACACGGGCCCGGAGCTGGCGTTGAACAGGATCACCAGCGTCGTATTGGACGCGGGCGTGCGCAGCCCGGTATCGGGCGCACGTCCGTCGAGCCGGACCATCAGGGCGCGCGCCTGGGGATCTTCCCATTGCGCCGGCGACAGCTCGGCGCCGTCGGGTGCGAGCCAGCTGATGTCGCGCAGGCCGAGCGCGTCGTCGAACCGGCCGTCGAACCAGCGCGTGCGCCGCAGCAGCGGGTGGTCGCGCCGCAACCGCGCCAGGCGTGCGGTGAAGCGCGTGAGCGCCTCGCCGGCCTCGCTCGCTGCGCGCTCCCAGTCCAGCCACGCGATCTCGTTGTCCTGGCAGTAGGCGTTGTTGTTGCCCTGCTGGGTGTGGCCGAACTCGTCGCCCGACAGCAGCATCGGCGTGCCCTGCGACAGCAGCAGGGTCGCGAGGAAGTTGCGCTTCTGCCGGTCGCGCAACGCATTGATCGCGGCATCGTCGGTCTCGCCCTCGGCGCCGTAGTTCGCCGAGAGGCTGTGGTCGTGGCCGTCGCGGTTGTCCTCGCCGTTGGCCAGGTTGTGCTTGTCGGCGTAGCTGACCAGGTCGTGCAGGTTGAAGCCGTCGTGCGCGGTGACGAAGTTCACCGACGCGCGGGGGCGCCGGCCGCGATGGTCGAACAGATCGGCCGAGCCGGTGAAGCGCCGCGCGAACTCCGGCAGCTGGCCCGCGTCGCCGCGCCAGTACGCGCGCAGGGTGTCGCGGTACTTGTCGTTCCACTCCGACCAGCCCGGCGGAAAATTGCCCACCTGGTAACCGCCTGGGCCGATGTCCCAGGGCTCGGCGATGAGCTTGGTCTGCGCCAGCAGTGGATCCTGGCCCACGGCGTCGAGAAAGCCGCTGCTGCGGTCGAAGCCGTGCGGCTCGCGGCCGAGGATCGTCGCCAGGTCGAAGCGGAAGCCGTCGACGTGCATCTGCGACGCCCAGTAGCGCAGCGAGTCGTTGACCATGCGCAGCGCACCGGCATTGGTGAGGTCGAAGGTGTTCCCCGTGCCGGTGTCGTTGATGTAGTAGCGGCGATCGTCGGCGAGCCGGTAGTAGCTCGCGTTGTCGATGCCCTTGAACGACAGCGTCGGCCCGAGCTCGTTGCCCTCGGCGGTGTGGTTGTAGACCACGTCCAGCAGCACTTCGATGCCGGCCTGGTGCAGGTGGGCCACCATCTGCTTGAACTCGGCGATGTTGCCGCTGGCCAGGTACCGCGGGTGCGGGGCGAAGAAGCCGATCGAGTTGTAGCCCCAGTAGTTGCGCAGTCCGCGCTCGAGCAGGTGCTGGTCGTCGACGAAGGCGTGGATGGGCAGCAGCTCGATCGCGGTGACGCCGATGTCCTTCAGATGCGCGATCACCGCATCGTTCTTCATCGCCGAGAACGTGCCCCGCGCGCCTTCCGACACCTGCGGGTGACGCATGGTGAGCCCGCGCACGTGCGCCTCGTAGATCACCGTCCTGTCCCAGGGCGTGTGCAGGCGCCGGTCATCGCCCCAGGTGTGCGCCGGGTCGACGACCGCGGCCTTGGGCATGTAGGCCGCGCTGTCGCGGCGGTCGAAACTCAGGTCGCCGTCGCGGTGGCCGATCGTGTAGCCGAACAAATGCGGCGCCCATTTGAGCTCGCCGACGATCTGCTTGGCATACGGGTCGAGCAGCAGCTTGTTCGGATTGAAGCGGTGGCCCGCGTCGGGCGCGTAGGGCCCGTGCACGCGGTAGCCGTAGAGCTGGCCGGGCCGCACGTCGGGCAGGTAGCCGTGCCAGATCTCGTCGGTGTGTTCGGGCAGGGTGATGCGTTCGATCTCGCGGCCGCGGGCATCGAACAGGCACAGGTCCACGCGCGTGGCATTGGCCGAATAGAGCGCGAAGTTGACCCCCAGGCCGTCCCAGGTCGCGCCGAGCGGAAACGGCCGGCCTTCGCGAACGCGCGAGCGCTGCCGCAGCCGCTCCGCGGTGGTGGAGCGGGCGGCCATCAGCGGCCGCTCCCGGTGCTGAAGCCGTGGTCTTCATGCGCCGCGCGCTGCTCGGCGTCGACCAGGCGTTCGGCCATCGCCCAGTGCCGCGTGGCCTGTCCGTCGGGGCGCCCTTCGGCGTCCCAGATCTCGCGGGCCAGTTCCCGGATCCGGGCGTTGCGTTGTTGCTCGTCCATTCGTTCACCCGTCAGTCGCGGATCAGCACCGCGACAGGAAGCCCAGACCACAGATCGGCGACCGGCTGGTCGCCCCCGTTCCACATCCGCTCACCCAGAACGTCGCGCCAGCGTCCCGACGGCAACGCGAGCCGGGTGTCCGGCCACGCGTCGGGCCGCCAGGCCGGCGTATCGGCCTGCACCTGCGTGCGTGCGAAGGCGCGCGGCACCGCGACGATCAGCTGCGCGCCGTCATGCCGCCGTGTAAACGCGAGCACGCGATCGGCCCCGTCGCCGTGCGCGTACAGCGGCGCGTAGTCGCCACCGGCGAACAGGGCCGGCTGCGCCCCGCGCAGCGCGAGCAGCCGATGCCACAGGCGCGCCTTGGGGCGGCCGCTGCGCCAGTCGTCGATCACGCCCGCGTCGTCCATCCACCGTCGGCGCCGGGCGTAGTCGACCGGCCGCCGGTTGTCCGGGTCGACCAGCGACAGATCCCAGCCTTCGCAGCCCTGGTAGAGATCGGGCACGCCGGGCACGCACAGCTGGAGCGTCGCCTGCGCCAGGCCGTAGACAGCGCCGCAGGCGGCGATCGCGTGCGCGCTGGCGGCCAGGGCGTCGCGCGCGCCGGGGTGTTCGAGGGCCGCGCGCAGCAGGGTCCCGCAGGCGGATTCGTACGCGGCGTCGGGCTCGAGCCAGGACGACCGCAGCTTGGCCTCGCGCAGCGCCTTCTGCTGCCAGCCGGCGATGCGCGCGCGCAGCGTCTCGATGCCGTCCGCGTCGCCGGCGTCGAGATCGGGCGGCCACGCGCCGACGATCGTCTGCCACAGCATCCAGCGGTCGCCGCCGTCGACGGCCGCGCAGGCCTGCGGCAACGTCGCCTCGATCGCGTCGACGCGCTGCGTCCACCACGCCGCATCGCTCGCCAGCACGGCCAGTCGTGCGCGCACATCCGCGCCGCGCTTGTGGTCGTGGGTGCTGGTGGCGAGCAGCGCACGGCCGCCGCGCGCGGCCGCAGATGCGTGGAAGCGCTCGGGGGCGAGCGCCAGCTCGACCGGATGGCTGCCGACCTCGTTGCGCGAGAGCAGCACGCCGTGACGATAGAACGCGGTGTCCTCGACGGCCTTGGCATTGAGCGGCGCCGACAGGTGTTCGCAGGCGGTGCGCAGCCGGTTCCCGAGTGCGCCCGGTCGTTGCAGTGCGTCGTCGACGAGGGCGTCGATCGCGGCATGCAGCGCGGTGTCGCTCGTCCGCGCGCAGGCACGGTCGGCCGCGCCGCGCCATCGTGCGCGGTCCTGCGCGTCCAGTCCGCCGCGCGCGGCATACGTGCGATAGACCGGAAATTCCGCCAGCACCGCATCGAGTGCACGCCGCAGCAGCGGGCCGCCGAGTTCGGCGAGGGCCGCGTCCTCGGCGATCAGCGCGTCCAGGGCGCGCCCGGTACGCGCGCGTTCGGCGGCCAGCGGGCCCTGCAGCACCTGTACGCGCGCCGCGTGTTCTTCGACCGCGAAGTCGCCGCTGCGTCCGCTGCGCGCGCGCCAGGCCTGACGCAGCGGCGCTTCACCGCGCGCGTCGAGCAGCACGCCGCCGACCTGGTCCATGAAGTCGTAACCGCTGGTGCCGTCGCACATCCAGTCGTCGCGGAGAGACTCGCCCGGTGCGAGGATCTTCTCGACCAGCAACAGCGGCTGCGCGCCGGACGGCGCCCTGGCATCGAGTGCGTGACGCAGGCGGCGCAGATAGCCGCCCGGATCGGCGAGGCCGTCGACGTGATCGATGCGGACACCGTCGATCCAGCCCTCGCCCAGGAGCCGTAGCGGCAATGCGTGCACCGCATCGAACACGGCCCGGCGCTCGATGCGCAGGGCGGCCAGGCCGGTCACGTCGAAGAAGCGCCGGTAGTTGATCAGGCTGTTGCCGGTGCGCCACCACGCCAGCCGATACGGCTGGGCCAGCACCAAGGCGAGCAGTTTCGCGGGCGATGCATTGACGGTCGCGCACCAGGCGTCGAGGTCGGCATACCGTGCCGCCTGCACCGGCACGTGCAGACCGTGGTGGTCCAGCACCACCCCGTCCCCGCCGCGCGCGGCCTTGAGCACGCCGTCCTCGATCGCCGCGCGCAGCGGCCGGTCGAGCACCGGCCACCACAACCGGCCGTCGCGGCCCGGCGCACGCCAGTCGATGTCGAACCAGCCCGCGTACGGCGACTGGCGGCCGTTGCGCAGCACGTCCCACCACCACGGGTTGGCCGCGTGGGTGGCCATGTGGTTGGGCACGATGTCGAGCACCAGGCCCATGCCGGCCTCGCGCACGGCTGTGGCCAGGCGCACGAATCCCGCTTCGCCGCCGAGGGCATCGCTGATGCGCGTGGGATCGACCTGGTCGTAGCCGTGCGTGGAGCCCGGCACCGCTTCGCCGATCGGCGAGAGATAGAGGTGGCTGATGCCGAGCGAGCGGACGTAGTCGAGCTGCGCGCGCGCGGCATCGAACGGAAAGTCGGCGTGCAGCTGCAGCCGCAGGGTCGCGCGCAGCGGGGTCATGTGGGCAGGGCCCGCGCGGCGGCGAATGCGGTGAGCGCGGGCCCGGGATCGGCGTCGCGCGGCAGGCGACGTCGCCAGTTCGGATGGCTGTCCACGGTGCCGGGCAGATTGGGCTGCTCGGGAAGGCCCAGCGCGTCCTCGGCCGGCAGCAGCGCGAGCGGCGACGGCGACGCGGCGACGAAGGCCATCCAGGCGGCCGGGCCGGTCTCGCCGATCGCGGCGGCGCTGGCGGCGTCGAGCGCGCGCACATCGGCCGCACGCGCATCGCGCTGCCGTGCGAGCGTGGCGGCGTCGGTGCCCTCGAGACGCGCGCGCCAGTCGAGGTCGCGACCGCGCGACCAGCCGACCAGCGTCGGCAGGTCGTGCGTCGTGGTCGTGGCCACGGCCTCCCGGCGCCAGCGGTGCGGCGGCAGAAAAGCGCCGTCCGCATCGCGGGTGAAGGCGAGCACGTCGATGCCCATCACGCCGCGGCGCGCCAGCGTCTCGCGCAGGCCCGGCGGCACGACGCCGAGGTCTTCGCCGATCACGATGCAGCGCTGGCGCCAGGATTCCAGCGCGACCAGGTTGAGCAGATCGTGCAGCGGTGCGCGCAGGTAGGCGCCGGCCGACGACGGCGCACCGCGCGGCACCAGCCACAGACGCAGCAGGCCGAGAATGTGATCGATGCGCACACCGCCGCGGTTGCACATCGTCGCGCGCAGCAGCGCACGGACGGGTGCGAACCCGGTGCGACGCAGACCGGCCGGATCGAAGCCGCCGACGCCCCAGGTCTGCCCGGCGGCGTTGAAGGCATCGGGCGGCGCGCCGAGTTCCAGGCCGCGCAGCACCGCGTCGGGCGCGGCGGCGGCTTCGGCGCCGTTCGGATCGAAGCCCACCGCGACGTCGGCGATCAGGCCCAGCGCCATGCCACGGGCGCGGGCGTCGGCCTGCACGCGCGTCCAGCTGCGCGCCGCGAGCCACTGCGCGAACCGGTGCAGCCCCGCATCGTCGTCGCCGTGATCGGCGGCCGCGTGGCGGGCGAAGGCGGCCAACGCGTCGCCACCGTCGCGCTCGAACGCCGCGAGGTCCGCCTGCACCGGCTCGGGCAGATGCGCGCGCGCGGCGTAGAGCGCACGCAGGCGCGCCCAGCGCAGTGCGACGGCGGGCTCCCAGTCGATCAGCTCGGCCTCCGCGCACGGGTCGTCGAGCCCGCCGCAGGTCGCATCGACGAACGTGCGGTCGAGGACCAGCGCCGGCGCGGCGTAGGTCGGCTCGAAGAACCGCCGGTCACTGGGCGCATAGGGACTGCGCACGCCCGACACCGGGCGTGCGGCGTGCACCGGACTCAACGCGAGCGCATCGCCGCCTGCGGCAGCGACCCGCTGCGCCCAGTCGGCGACGCCGGCGGCATCACCGAGTCCGCCGTCGCCGTCGTGGCGCGTGGCATGCACCTGCACGCCCACGCCCCAGGCGCGCGGCGCGGCGGCGTCCACGGCATCGCTCACGCCGAAGCAGCGCAGCGGTGCCACGGCCAGTGTATGCGTCCGACCGGCATGCTCGAACCGCCAGTCCCCGGGTTGCGCCGGTGCGCGCAACACGCCGCGTGCATCCACCACAGCCTCGACGCGGTGGCCGTCCTCGGCTTCGAGGCACAGACGGTGGCCGGCGCCGCCGGGCAGGGGCAGGTCGCCGCCGACCTCGGCCGTGAGCAGCGGTGGCAGACCGGTGGCCGCGTCCAGGCGCCTGCGGCTCTCGATGCACTGCGCCGTGGTCGCGGCGGGCAGGTCCATGGCCTGCAGGATGGTGCGCAGATCCTGATCGTCGACCGTGCGCGCCACGCCGGCGACGTCGTCCCAGTGCCGGCACAGCCCGGCCGCTTCGGCAAGCGCATGCAGCGCGGCGCTCATGCCGCGCCCCACCAGCGCAGCAGACAGGTGTCGGGCGGCAGGCGGTCGGCGCCGGTGCCGCCGTCGCTGCGGTACTGCCCGTCGGGCGTGTCCGCAGCCGGCAGCGCGAGGTCCTCGCCACCGAGGTTGAGCACCAGTTCGATGCGGCCCTCGCGGTCGTCCCAGGCCGCCTGCACGGCGCCCGGACCGAGCACCCGGGCGCCGGCCGCGCGCAGGGCCGACAGACGCGGCACCAGCAGGCGACGGCGCAGGGCCAGCAGGGCCGTGAACCAGGCCACGTGCGCGGCGCCCTCGGGCGTGTCGGCGTCGGCCGCATCCACGCGCGACGATTCGAACGTGGTCACCGCGTTCGGATCCGGAATGCGGGCGCGCATCTCGGGATCGGCGAATGCGGAGAAGTGCGCGAACTCGCGGCGGCGTCCTTCGCGCACCGCGTCATCGAGCGGCGGCGGAAAATCGGCGAAGAACGGGAACGGCGCGGTGGCCGCCCACGGCTCCCCCATGAAGAACAGCGGCACCATCGGCGTCAGCGCCGTCAGTGCGAGCGCGGCGCGCAGACGCGGCGTCGGCAGCGTCGCGGCCAGCCGGTCGCCGAACGCCCGGTTGCCGATCTGGTCGTGGTTCTGCGCGAAGACGACGAAGTGGCGCGGCGCCACATGGGCGCTGGGCTCGCCGCGCACGTGACCGCGTGGATCGGGCTCGCCCTGGTAGGCGAAGCCCTCGCCGAGTACGCGGGCGAGATGCGCTTCGGGCCGGTCGGCGAATGCGCGGTAATAGCCCTCGTGCTCGCCGGTCAGCAGCACGTGCAGCGCGTTGTGGAAATCGTCGTTCCACTGCGCATCGAACCCCGACGGCCCCAGCCACGACGCGGTGTTGTGTTCGTTCTCCAGCACCAGGTGCACGTGGCGGTCCGGCGGCGCGCTGGCGCGCACGGCGTCACGCAGCTGGCCCAGAAACGCCGGAGGCGCGATCGCATGCACCGCGTCCAGGCGCAGGCCGTCGACGCGATACTCGTGCAGCCACATCAGCGCGTTGTCGATGAAGAAGCGCTGCACCTGCGGCCGCTCGAAATCGATCGCCGCGCCCCACGGCGTCTCGGCCGCGGCGAAGAATGCCGGCGCATAGGACGGCAGGAAATTGCCGTGCGGACCGAAGTGGTTGTAGACCACGTCCAAGATCACCTGAAGCCCCAGACCGTGCGCCGCATCGATGAGCGCCTTCAGTGCATCGGGATGGCCGTAGGCCGCCGCGGGCGCGTACGGCAGCACGCCGTCGTAGCCCCAGTTGCGTGCGCCGGGGAACTGCGCGACCGGCATCAGCTCGATCGCGGTGACGCCCATGGCCGCGAGTGCGGGCAACTGGCGCTGCAGGCCGGCGTACCCGCCGCTGCTGCCGACGTGCACCTCGTAGAGCACGGTCTCGTTCCACGGCCGGCCGCGCCAGGCGTCGTGGCGCCAGACGTAGCCCGCCGGATCGAGGACCGCGCTGGGGCCGTCGACGCCTTCGGGCTGCCAGCGCGAAGCCGGATCGGGCACGTCGTGTTCGCCGAGGCGGTAGCGGTAGCGCGTGCCCGGTGCGCAGGCGTGACGCAGGACGAAGCCACCGTCGCCGTCGGATTGCATCGGCAGCGGCGCCCCGCCTTCGGGGAGCCACCACGCGGCATCACAGGCCGGCGCCCATACCTGGAAACGCACCGCGTCGCCGTCGAGCCGGGCACCCCACCAGGGCCCCGGTTCGCTCAGTCCTCGCATTCGAGCCACAGCGTCGCCAGCGGTGGCAGGGTGAGATGCAGCGACTGGGCGTGTCCGTGCATGCTCTCGGCCGAGGTCTGCAGGCGACCGCCGTTGCCGACGTTGCTGCCGCCGTAGAACGCGCTGTCGGTGTTGAGAATCTCGCGCCATCCGCCGGCTCGCGGCACGCCGACGCGGTAGCCGTGATGCACCTGCGGCGTCATGTTGCTCACTGCGAGCACCACCCGGCCACCGGCCCGGTCGTGACGCACGAACGCGAACACGCTGTTGGCGTGGTCGTCGCCGACGCTCCAGTCGAAGCCCTCGGGGGCGTCGTCGGCGACGTACAGGGCCGGATGCGCGCGCAGCAGACGGTTGAGATCGCCGACCAAGCGCTGCAGGCCCGCGTGCAGCGGATCGTCCAGCAGATGCCAGTCGACGGTGTGGTCGTGCGACCACTCGCGGCGCTGGCCGATCTCGCCCCCCATGAAGAGCAGCTTGCGGCCCGGGTGCGCCCACATGAAGCCGTAATAGGCGCGCAGGTTGGCGTGTTGCCGCCAGACGTCGCCGGGCATCTTCGACAGCAGCGAGCCCTTGCCGTGGACGACCTCGTCGTGCGACAGCGGCAGCACGAAGCGTTCGGAGAACGCGTAGACCATGCCGAAGGTCATTTCGCTGTGGTGGTGCGCGCGGTGCACCGGATCGCGCTGCATGTACTGCAGCGTGTCGTGCATCCAGCCCATGTTCCATTTGTGGGTGAAGCCCAGGCCGCCGTCGCCGGTGGGGGCGGTCACGCCCGGCCACGCGGTCGATTCCTCGGCCATCACCCACACATCGGGATGCCGGCTGCGGATCGCATCGTTGAGCCGGCGCAGGAACGCGACCGCCTGCAGGTTCTCGCGTCCGCCGTGCTCGTTGGGCACCCATTCGCCGTCGCCGCGGCTGTAATCGCGATAGAGCATCGAGGCCACGGCGTCGACGCGCAGGCCGTCGAGGTGGAACCGCTCGATCCACTCCAGTGCACTGCCGATCAGATACCCGGCCACCTCGTTGCGGCCGTAGTTGTAGATCAGCGTATTCCAGTCGCGATGCAGGCCTTCCCTGGGATCGGCGTGCTCGTAGAGCGCGGTGCCGTCGAAGCGCTGCAGGCCGTGCGCGTCGTCGGGAAAGTGCGCGCCGACCCAGTCGACGATGACGCCGACGCCGCCCCGATGGCAGGCGTCGACGAACCGCGCGAAGCCGTCGGGATCGCCATGGCGCGCGGTCGGCGCATACAGGCCGATCGGCTGGTACCCCCAGGAGCCGCCGAAGGGGTGCTCGCTGACCGGCAGCAGTTCGACGTGGGTGAAGCCGAGGTCACGCACGTAGGGCACCAGCGTCGCGGCCAGCGCATCCCAGTCCAGCGGGCTGCCGTCGTCGGCGCGCCGCCACGAGGCGGCATGGACTTCGTACACACTGACCGGTGCATCGCCGCGCGCGGCGCGGCCGGCCATCCATGCAGCGTCGTGCCAGACGTGCGATGCCACTGCCGGCACGATCGACGCGGTCGCCGGCGGGGCTTCGGTGCAGCGCGCCAGCGGATCGGCCTTCTGCGGCAGCGTCGCGCCGTCGGCCGACGTGATCGCGTACTTGTAGCGCTGACCGCCGAGCGGCTGGGGCAGGAACAGCTCCCAGACGCCGGCATCGTGACGGAGGCGCATCGGATGGCGGCGTGCGTCCCAGGCGTTGAAGTCGCCGACCACGGCGACGCGGCGTGCATTCGGTGCCCAGACCGCGAAACGCGTGCCGGTGACGCCCTCGTGCACCGCCGCGTGCGCGCCGAGCGCGCTCCGGATCGCATCGGGGTCTCCTTGCGCCAGTGCCTGCACGGTGGCCGGATCGAGCACGGTACCGAAGCGGTACGGGTCCTCGGTGTCCTGCGTCCCGCCGGGCCAGTCGATGCGCAGCCGGTAGCCGCCGGGCGCCGGCAGCACGGCGTCGAACAGACCGCGCGGATCCCGCGCGTGCATCGCGATCGTGTCGCCATCGACGAGCAGTGCCACCGCGCGCGCGCCGTGCGCCATCACCGTGACCCGCCAGCGACCGTCACCGGTGGGGTGGGGGCCCAGGCAGGCGAAGGCATCGCCGGGCAGGCCGTCGAGCACGTCGGCCAGGGCCGGGGCCAGCGGCGCCCGACGGGTGTCCGCCTGTGCACCGTCGTCCGGAATCATGTGCGCCACGCGATCGCCCAGCCCGTCCATCAGCCGACGGCCCGCAGCCGTGTGGCATCGGCCTGGGGCGCGCGCGCAGTGCGGGCGTAGAGGTCGGCGTAGCGCTCGCCGGCGAGGTCCCAACCCGAAGGCGTCAGCATCGCCGCCCGGCGCATCGCCGAGAGCAGGGTGGGCTGGCGCCAGGTGCGGAAGGCGCGCCCGACACAGCGTCGCAGCGCATCGGCCGAGGGCTCGGCGAACAGGAAGCCGGTGACGCCGTCGTCGACCGTGTCGATCAGGCCGCCGGTGGCATGGGCGATCGGCAGGCTGCCGAAGCGCTGCGCATACATCTGGCTCAGGCCGCAGGGCTCGAAGCGCGAGGGCATCAGCAGGAAGTCCGAGCCGGCATACACCTGGCGTGCGGTCGCCTCCTCGAACCCGATCATCGCGGCCACGTGCGCGGGATAGCGCGTGCACAGCGCGCGGACCGAGGCCTCGATCGGCCGCTCGCCCTGGCCGACGAACACGATCTGCCCGCCCGCCGCGGCGATCTGCGGCGCCACGTCCACCACCAGGTCCAGGCCCTTCTGGTGCACCAGGCGCGAGACGACGGCGAACAGCGGGCCGCGGCTCTGCGGCAGGTGGAACGTGCGGCGCACGTGCTGGGCGTTGATGTTCTTGCCCTGCCACTGGTTCACGCTGAAGGGCACCTGCAGGTGCGCATCGGTGCGCGGGTCGTAGCTGGCGTCGATGCCGTTGATGATGCCGCTCAGGCGTCCTGCGGCCGCGCGACGCGCCAGCAGGGTGTCGAGGCCGCAGCCCTGTTCGGGCCCGGTGATCTGGCGCGCGTAGCTGATGCTGACGGTGTTGACCTGGTCGGCATGCACGATGCCGGCCTGCAGGAACGACAGGCGCCCGTAGAAATCGAGCGCGTCGCGCGCCGCCTCCGGCACGCCGAGCGCGTCGGCCATGGCATGCGGGAACAGGCCCTGGTAGGCCAGGTTGTGGATCGTCAGCAGGCTCGGCACCGGCGTGCCGGCCCAGCGCAGATACCCGGCGGCGAGCGCGCACGGCCAGTCGTTGAGATGCAGCAGTTCGGGCGTCCAGTCGAGACCGGCCTGCCCGGCGGCGATCTGCGCCGCCGCATGCGACAACGTGGCGAAGCGCAATGCGTTGTCGTCCCATTCGACGCCGTCGCCGGACACGTACGGGGAGCCTTCGCGCGCGAACAGTGCCGCATTCAGCAGCACGTAGACCGGAAGACCGTCGGGCTGGTGGATCAGCGCGAGCTCGCAGGCCGGCAGGCCGGCGTGGGCCTCGATGCGGCCGACGATCTCCGCGCCCAGGGCGCGTTCGAGCACCGCGCTGTAGCCCGGGATCAGCACACGGACGTCGTGCCGCCGTCGCAGGGCGCGCGGCAGTGCCGCCGCCACCTCACCCAGGCCGCCGGCCTTGATGAAGTCGCTCATTTCGGAGGTGACGAACAAGGACCGCCGCGCGTCGGCCGCCATGGGCGGCGCGGCGAATGTGCGCCGCTGGAAGCGGCCCCGGGCATCACGGGGGCGGAGAACACCGGGGCGCGGGGCGCCTGCACCGGCTGCACGACGTCTGCGGCCAGCACCATCGGAGGAGGGCATGGGAAGGATCCAGAAGAGTGATCGACAGCCGGGGGGACGCGGTGTCGCGCCGTTTCCGACGCTCGCGGCGACTATCTGTTGCACCGCATCACGTCGATGTGAACCCGGCGCTGCAACTGATTCCGCGACTCTGCAACTTCGGCCAGCGGCCGCGCCGGCGCCCGTGCGCGGCTCCCGCGGGGCCTCGGTGCGGTTGGGCCGTGCTAACGGAACTGCGCCAGTACCCGGCTCGCGCCGAGCACCGGAATCTCGACGTGCCGCAGCACGGCGAGCGTGTCGCGGCGCCGCGCCTCGCTGCTCGACGCGACGCAATCGGCGACCACGGCCACGTCGAAATGACGGATCCGGGCATCCAGCGCCGTCGTCAGCACGCAGGCCTCGGTCGACACGCCGGTGACCAGCACCCGCTGCACGTCCGCTTCCTCCAGCAGGCAGGCGAGTGCGGTCTGGTGGAATGCGGAGTGACGCGGCTTGAGGATGTGGGCGTCGTCCGCGTCCGGCGTCACCGGCGCGAGCACGTGGCGTCCCGGCGATTGCCGGGCCCGGTGCACCAGCGCGGGAAAGTCCGCGCTCCAGTCGAGGAAGTTGTCGTTCGCGTACACGCAGCGCACGCCTCTGGCCTTGAGCCGGGCCTTCAGCCGGCCCAGCCGCGGCGCCATCGTTTCGGCAGCGCGGCGCAGGGCCGCGCCGCGCGGAAAGGCGAAGGTGTTCACCATGTCGACGATCAGCAGCGCCGTGCGGCCTGCGTCGGCAGCGGACGGCCTGCTCATTCGGCCTCCGCTGCCGACGCGCGCCGGAAGCAGCCCGTCGACCGGGCGGGTGCGTGGATGCCACGCGTGGTTGGCCGGCGGGCGTGATGGCCCATGCGTCACCTGATGTCCGTGTGCGGCGAAGGCCCGTCGTCGGGGCGGCGGGCCGGCATCACACCAGCGTCGACATCATGACTGCGCGAACCGGTGCCACTCCGGGCCGGGGACACCGGTCAATGTCTTCCACGCCGGTCACGCAGTCCCGGCCGGGCCGGGCGCGACCGGCGTGCCATCTCAACGGCCCCGGGCGCGCGCGAACGCGTCGGCCAGGGCGTTGTTGGCCGGTGCCGCGGCGATCGGCGGCTTGCCACCCGGACGCGCGCTGCCGGAGCCGCCCGCACCGCGTCCGGCGCCGCGCGCCTCGCGCGATTCGCGCACGGGTTTTTCGCCGGGCACGTCGTCCATGCGTCGGGTCAGCGCGATGCGCTTGCGCGCCACGTCGACCTCCAGGACCTTCACCTTGACGATGTCGCCGGCCTTGACCACGTCGCGCGGGTCCTTGACGAAGGTGTCCGACAGCGCGGAGATGTGCACCAGGCCGTCCTGGTGCACGCCGATGTCGACGAAGGCACCGAACGCGGCGACGTTGCTGACCACGCCTTCGAGAATCATGCCGGGCCGCAGGTCCTTGATGTCCTCGACGCCGTCGGCGAACTGCGCGGCCTTGAACTCGGGTCGCGGATCGCGGCCGGGCTTCTCGAGTTCCCGGAGGATGTCGCGCACCGTCGGCACGCCGAACGTCTCGTCGGTGAACTGTTCGGGCTTGAGGCCGCGCACGAAGGCGCCGTCGCCGATGATCTGACGCACGTCGCGGCCACTGCTGCCGGCGATGCGCTCGACCACCGGATACGCTTCCGGATGCACCGACGAGGCATCGAGCGGCTCGTCGCCGTCGGCGATGCGCAGGAAGCCCGCGCACTGCTCGAACGTCTTCTCGCCGAGGCGCGGGACTTTCAGCAGATCCTTGCGGCGCTTGAACGGCCCGTTCGCATCGCGGTGCACGACGATGTTCTCGGCGACGCCCGACGACAGGCCGGAGACGCGCGACAGCAGCGCGCTCGATGCGGTGTTCACGAACACGCCGACCGCGTTCACGCAGTCCTCGACGCGCGCATCGAGCGCGCGGGCGAGGCGGTACTGGTCGACGTCGTGCTGGTACTGGCCGACGCCGATCGCCTTGGGCTCGATCTTGACCAGTTCGGCCAGCGGGTCCTGCAGGCGACGCGCGATCGACACGGCGCCGCGCAGCGAGACGTCCAGTCCCGGAAACTCCTTCGCTGCCGTTTCCGATGCCGAATACACCGACGCGCCGGCCTCGCTGACGACGATCTTCTGGATCTTCTGCTCGGGCAACAGTTTGAGCAGATCGCCGGCCAGCTTGTCGGTCTCGCGCGAGGCGGTGCCGTTGCCGATCGCGATCAGCTGCACACCGTGTTCGACGCACAGCTTGCGCAAGGCGTGCAGCGACTGGTCCCACTGCTTGCGCGGCTCGTGCGGATAGATGGTGTCGGTGGCGACCAGCTTGCCGGTCGCATCGACCACGGCGACCTTGCAGCCGGTGCGAATGCCGGGGTCGAGGCCCAGCACCACCTTCGGCCCGGCGGGGGCGGCCAGCAGCAGGTCTTTCAGGTTGTCGCCGAACACGTTGATCGCTTCGGCCTCGGCTTTCTCGCGCGCCTTGCCGAACAGGTCGATCATCAAGTGCAGGTGGATCTTCGCGCGCCACGCCAGGCGGCAGGCGTTGAGCAGCCAGGCATCGGCGGGGCGGCCCTGCGCGGCGATGCCGGCGCGGTGCGCGATGCGGCCTTCGGCATAGGCATTGCCCTGCTCGGCGTCGCTGCCCGGCTCGAGTTCGAGAGTCAGGAACTCCTCGCGGCGGCCGCGGAACAGCGCCAGCAGGCGGTGCGAGGGGATCTTGGCCAGTGCCTCGCAGTGGTCGAAATAGTCCTGGAACTTCTCGGCGGCGGCCTCTTTGCCGGGGACCACCTTCGCGCGGATGACGCCGTTGGCGTCGAGCCAGTCACGCAGTTCGCCCAGCAAGGTCGCGTCTTCGCCCCAGCGCTCCATCAGGATCGCGCGCGCCCCTTCGAGTGCGGCCTTGGCGTCGGCGACGCCCTTGTCGGCATCGACGAAACCGGCGGCGAAGGTCTCGGGCACCTGCGTGGGATCGGCCAGCAGACCGTCGGCCAGCGGTTCGAGCCCGGCCTCGCGCGCGATCTGCGCGCGCGTGCGGCGCTTCTGCTTGTACGGCAGGTAGAGATCCTCGAGCCGCGCCTTGCTGTCGGCGGCCTCGATGTCGCCGCGCAGTTCGGGCGTGAGCTTGCCCTGCTCCTCGATGCTCGACAGGATCGCCGCGCGCCGGTCCTCGAGTTCGCGCAGGTAGACCAGACGCGCTTCGAGATCACGCAACTGGGTGTCGTCGAGTCCGCCCGTGACCTCCTTGCGGTAGCGGGCGATGAACGGCACGGTCGCGCCTTCGTCGAGCAGGGCGATCGCGGCGATCGCCTGCGCGGGCTGGGCGCCGATCTCGGCGGCGATGGTGTCGGCGATCCGACGGGCGAGAGCGGCATCAGGCTTGGACATCGGTTCCACACGGGCTTGCGGCAGCAGCGCCGCGTGCGGATTGTCGCCGCGGCGTCCGGGCAGCGGTACCCGTTGACATTGCCGTGAACGCAGGGCGGCGGTGCGCGCCGATCGCACCCGCGCCGCGCGGCCGCCGGCACCGCGCGCGACCTGCACGCGCGCGCCTCAGCGCGGGCGACGACGCCAGGGCAAGGGAATCGACAGCAGCGCCCAGGCGATCCACGCCAGGCGGCTCGACGGACTTTCCCGATCCGGCGTCGCCTGTCCGGCGGCTTCGGGATCGTCTTCGGGCGCGAGCGCGAAGTCACCGGCATCGAGCCGGCGGATCACGTCCTGCGCGCGGGCCAGCTGGGCACGTGGCACATGCAGCTTCACGCCGCCGATCGCCAGCCGCCATTCCCAGTTCGCCAGCGCGGTGTGCGCATCCCCCACGTGCACATCGATGCCCTCGGCCTGCAGCAGACCGGCCGCGATCTGCGCTTCGAGCGGATCGGTGTAGCGGGCGACGATGACGTGCATGCGACGGATGGACGCAGGAGGCGATGCGGGGCGACAGGGTACCCTTGGGCGCTGAATCGCACGTCACGTCAGGTGCCCCATGGTCCGTCGTCTCCTTCCGCCGCACACCGGTCTGGCCGCGGCTTCGTTGCTGGCGCTCGCACTCGCCGCGTGCGGCCGCGACGCGCCCGCGCCCGGGGCCGGTCCTGCGCTCGCCCCCGAGGCCCCGAGCGAGCGGGTCGAATGGCCCCTGCCCGCCACCGGACCGGGCTCGTCGGCGCCGGATCTCGTTGCCGGCGCCGACGGGCACCTGGTGCTGAGCTGGGTGAACTCGCGCGAGGGGCGCCGCCACGTGTTCCAGTTCTCGCGCTTCGATCCGGCCGCCCAGGCCTGGCGCAGTGCGCCGGCGACGATCGCGATCGGCAACCGCATGTTCGTCAACTGGGCCGACACGCCGCACGTGCTGCCCACCGCCGACGGTGCACTGTGGGCGCACTGGTTGCAGCGCAGCGGCGAGGGTGCGTACGCCTACGACGTGGTGCTGGCGCGCTCGCGCGACGGCGGAGCGAACTGGGGCGCGCCGCTGGTGCCGCACGATGACGGCACCCAGACCGAACACGGCTTCGTCTCGATGTGGCCGCAGGGCGACGGCATCGGCCTGGCCTGGCTCGACGGCCGCAATACCGGCGCGCCGGGGCACGCGGGCCACGATGCGGGGCACGACGGCCACACCGGCGGTCGCCCGATGACGCTGCGGGCCGCGCTCTTCGACGCCGCGATGCGCAAGACCGCCGAGCAGGAGATCGACGCCAGCGTCTGCGATTGCTGCCAGACCGCGGCCGCCGTGACCGCGCGCGGGCCGGTCGTCGTGTATCGCGGCCGCACCGACGGCGAGGTGCGCGACATCCTCGTCACCCGCTTCGACGGCAGCGCCTGGCGCGCGCCGCAGGCGGTGCATGACGACGCCTGGGTGATGCCGGCCTGCCCGGTCAACGGCCCCTCGGCCGCGGCCCGCGGCGATGCCCTCGTCGTCGGCTGGTACACCGCGCCCGACGGCGCTTCACGCGTGCGCCTGGCGCGCAGCGACGATGCCGGCGACAGCTTCGCCGACCCGGTCGAACTCGACAGCGGCGCCGAGGTGCAGGGCCGCATCGCGGTCGCGCTCGACGACACCCAGGCCTGGGCCGTGTGGCTGCGCGAGGACGGCGAGGGCGCCCAGTCGCTGTGGCTGTCGCGGCGCAGCGCCGACCTCGGCACCGAGTACGAGCGCGTCGAACTCGCGCGCCTCGAAGGCCGCGGCCGCGCCACCGGCTTTCCCCAGCTCCAGCTCGCCGGCCGCGACGCCTACGTCGTCTGGACCGACGTCATCGATGGGGCCCCGCAATTGCGCGGACTGCGGCTGGTGCGATGACCCGGGCGCCGGGACCGGCGCGCAGCGCGCACACGCGCCGGGCCGTCCGGGCGGGATCACCGCCTCGCGACACGACCTCGATCCGGCGTGCGCTCAGCGCTCGTGTCGCCAGTTCACCGAGCCCCGGCTTTCCAGCGTGCTCGATTCGATCTCGACGTCGAAACCGGCGCGCAGCAGGTACTTCAGCGTGAGCACCTGGCCGGTGCCCAGCAGCGAAACGCCGAAGCCGACGTAGAGCCGGGGCGAGATCTGCTTGCCGAAGCCGAGCACGCTGCCGCCGAGTGCGCGCGACTGGCTGATGCCGGCGTTGTCGAGGCCGATCCGGCTGCCCAGCTGGCCGGCCACGAGGTTGCCGCCGGCATTGAGCGCGGCCGCGGCGGCATCGACCTGCTGGCCTTCGTCGCTGGTCAGGCTGGAGGCCGAACGCCCCAGGGCCAGGTAGGACAGGGCCTGCGAAGGATCGCTCGACGGATCGGTCCAGACGTTGACGCTCGGCGCCGATGCGCGACCGCTGACGTCGATGCCCGCGGTGATGTCCTCGGCGTCGATGCGGCGCTCGGCGCGTACGTCGAGCAGAGGGTCGGACACCGGACCGTTGTTGAAGACCAGGTTGCCGCGGGTCACCCGCAGTTCCTGGCCGTAGGCCTTGTAGCGACCGTCGACGGCGAGGCGACCGTAGCCGGTCATCTCGCGGCCGGGCACCGCGCGCACGCGCAGTTCGCCCTTCATGCGGCCGTCGAAGCCGAAGCCGCGCAGGCCGACGTTCTCGCCGACGGTCAGGGTGAGATCGAGTTCCAGCGCGGACGCGACGGTGTTCTCCTCCGGATCGACCGGATCCAGCACCACCACGTCCGGCGATGCCGATACGCCTTCGCTCAGGCCTTCGAGGTCCAGCAGCGCGACATCGACGAACACCTTGCCGCTGACATTGAGCGGTTGCAGCGCCGCGTAGCGGATGGTCAGGTCCGGCGAGGCGATGATGTGCATGTCGCTGGTGTCCGACACCAGCACATCGGTGCCGCGAAGCGTGAGCACCACCGGTGTGCCCTCGCCCTGCCAGCCGACGCTGCCACCGATGTCGAGCGTGCCCTGACCCGAACGCACGCTGCCGGCGATGCGCGCGGTACCGTCGGGCAGCGCGTCGAGGTTGACGTTGCCGTCCTCAAGGGCGATCGCCAGCGACGGAATCTCGGTGGAGAACCCGGTCAGCCGTGCCTGGCCGCCCAGGGTCGGCTGCGCGCGGGTGCCGCCGAGGGTGATGTCGGCGGTGAGGCGCCCGTCGGGTTCGACGATGTCGGGCGAGAACAGCTCGATGAACGTCAGGTCCTCGATGTTGGCGACCAGTGAACCCGACAGCGGCGAATAGGCGTCCCAGCCGTTGGTCACCTGCGCCTGCACACGGCCGGCATCGTTGAGCGTGGTCGTCAATGTCGCATCGAGCCGGTTGGCATCGAACTCGGCATCGAGCCGGAAATCGTCATAGGTCACCACGTCGTTGCGCGCGCGCTCCGACGTGCGCACACCGCCGTTGGGCGACCGAATGCTCGCGCTGCCGGCGAAGCCGTTGCCGACCGGACGCGCGCTGCCTTCGAGCGCGATCTCGCCCCGCAGCACGAACGGGCGGCCGCCGTCCTGCTCGGGCAGATACGGGGCGAGCAACGCCAGCGGCAGCCCGGTGCCGCGCACCGACACCCCCTGGCGCGGCCAGTCGGCGCTCGCGCACAGCGAGCCGCCGCCACTGGAGGCGAAGCAGCTTTCGCCGAGCGTGTAACGCGTGCCGATCTGCTCGAACCGCGCCGGTGACTGCAGGGCCCAGCTCGCGCCGGTGGCGGGCGCGAGGCGCAGGCTGGCGAGCGTGCCCTGCCAGTTGCCGTTGCGGCTCTCGGCATTGCCGGCCAGCTCGACGGTGCCGATCTCGCCGCGTGCACCGGCCTCGAGCTGCAGACGTTCGACGGCGCCGCGCGCGGCCACGCGCACCTCGTCGAGTGCGAGGCCCGCATTGACGCCGGTCGCGACGACATCGAGAGCGCCCGCGTCGCCGCGCCACGGCAGCCTGCCCTGGATGCGCGCGCTGTCGGCGGTGTAGTCGCCGTAGCGCAGCGCGCTGCCGGTGAGATCCGCGGCGATGTCGGGCGCGGTCCGTGCCCCGGTTACGCGCACGGTGCCGCGCAGCACGCCCGCGCTGCCGGGCAGGAAATCGGTGAGCTGCAGCGGCGCCAGCGTGGCATCGATGTCGAGGCGGTCGGTGACGGTCGCGCTGGCATCGAGCCGGCTGTCACCCAGCGACAGCGCCACCTCGCCTTCGAAATCGGTGCGCCCGCCATCGCCGGCGTCGGCGGCCGGCCCGTGCATCGCGAACGTCGCCCGGCCGTCGAGCCTGCGACCGCGCAGCGTGCCCCCGAGGTCGCGGGCGTCCACGGCGAGTTCGAGACCACCGTCGTCGCGGGTATTGCCGGTGCTCGCGAACCGGCCGTTGACCGCGCCGCGCCAGTCGCGCGCGAAGTACCCGGGGTCGAAGCCGGCCAGCGTCGCGTCGAGCGTCCATTGCAGCGCCGGCGCCCACGCGACCTCACCGGTGGCGTCCAGCGTGCCGGTGGGCATGGTGACGCGCGCGGTCTGCAGGCGCAGGCGCTCGCCGTCGCCGCGACCGTCCAGGTTCACATCGGCGCGCAGGCCGTCGCGCTCGATGCCGGCCGTGCCGACGACCGCCCAGGCGGCGGTGCTGCCGGCGATGCCGAGATCGGCATCGGCCCGGATCGGCGGCGCGGGGTCGGGCGCATCGGGGTCGGCGCCGAACTGCAGGCCGCGCGCGTTGGTGGCGAAACGGAAGCGCACGTCGCCGGGCTCGGTGACGTCGGCGAAGCCGCGCAGCGTCACCCGACCCTCGAACAGATCGACGACCAGCGGGTCGAGGTCCAGGCGCTGGTCTTCGAGCCGCAGCGTCGAGGGTTGCAGCACGATGCGCAGCGGGTCGGCGGTCGGCTCGCCCCAGGTGGCGCGGCCCTGCACCGTGGCCGCACCGCCTTCGCCGTCGGCGCGGAGATCGAACGCCAGTGGCGTGCCGGTCTCGCCGCTGCCGGCCAGCAGGGCGGGGTCGAGGCGCGTGGTGTCGGCGCGCAGTGCCCAGCCCGGATTCTCGCGCCCGCGCAACGTCAACATCGCCTTCAGCGGCGCCGGCGCGTGACCGACCACGGCGATATCGAGCCGGGACAGGTCACCCCGCGCCACCAGTCCGATCCGCGGCCGCGTGCGCGCCGGCGGTGCCGGCATCAGCGCGCTCGCCGTGAGGTCCATGCGGTAGTCGTCGTCGGGCGCGTAGACGCCGTGCGCGGTGAAACGGCCGCGGTCGCTGTCGACCACGAGGTCGGCGAGATGCAGTTCGCCCTGCTGCGCATCGAGTCCACCGCGCACGCTACGGATGTCGATCAGTGGGCTGCCCGTCCGCTCGACGCGGAAGCCGTCGATGCGGATGGCGTCGGCCTGCAGCGACAACGGCAGATCGATACGCGGCAGCGATTCGGGCCAGCGCGGCAGCTCGAACGGGGTGTCGACCGGCGGCGGCAGCGACAGCACGGCGTTGTCGATGTCGAGCACGTCGAGGCGCAGGCGTCGACCGATCAGCGGCATCACCGCCGGATCCACCGTCACGCGTTCGGCTTCGAACACCAGCACGCGCGGCTCGTCGCACTGGCCGTAGGGCACCGGCTGTTCTTCGACATCCGGGCAGCTGCGCTGCACGTAGCGCACGTCGTACATCGTCAACGGACCGGACGCCGGCCCCTCCGCCGCGCGCCAGGTGAGCTCGGTCCCGGCGGGCAGGCGCGCGACGATCTGGTTCAGCAGGAAGTCGCGGCCACCGAAGGTGGTCAGCAACCACGACACCACGACGACCAGCAGCACGACCAGTGCGGCGATGCCGATCGCACTGCGGATCGCGAGCATGCGCATGCGCGCGCGGCGGCGTGCACGCAGCTCGGCGATGCGCGCCTCGCGTTCTTCGGGAGTGAGGTCGCCGGGCAGGCGATGGCGGCCGAAGACCATGTCAGAACTCCGCGCCGATCGACAGGCCGATCGTGAACGTCGAGTCGGGATTGTCGAGACCGCGCGCGATGTCGAACTTCAGCGGACCCACCGGCGAGCGGTAGCGCACGCCGATGCCCACGCCGGTGCGCCAGTCGGGCGAGCCGCTGTCGAAGGCGTCGCCGCTGTCGACGAACACGGCCGCACCGATGGTGTCGGTGAAGTAGCGCTCGAACTCCACGCTCGCCGTCACCAGGTGCTTGGCGCCGACCGAGTAACGGCCGGCGTCGGTGTCGATGCGCGGACTGACCTCGCGGAAGTTGTAGCCGCGGATGCTGCGGTCGCCGCCGGCGTAGAAGCGCAGGCTCGGCGGCATGGCCACGAGCGTGTCGGTGAACGTGTGGCCGTACTCGCCGCGGACGATCAGCCGGTTGGACTCGCCGATGCCGCGGAACCAGGTGGCGCGCGTGTGGATCTGGGCGAAGGACGCATCCGAGCCCACGCCTTCGACCCCGCCGCGCAGCATCACGGTGCCGCCGATGCCGGCGCGCGGGAACAGGCGGTCGTCGACGTCGATGTATTCGGCGCGCAGCGACGGGTAGGCGAACGTCGCATACCGGTACTCCAGGGGCGCCAGCGCGCCCGCGCCGTCGTCGGCCTCGCGGAACAGCCAGCGCTCGCGCAGCACGTGCACCGACGCGATGAGGTTGAGGAACTCGTTGTATTGGCCGTTGCGGCTGCCCACCAGCTCGACGCGGCGGCTGTCGATGTAGTCGGTCTGCTCGTCGGCGAACTGCAGGCTGGTGGTGTACCAGCCGTCGAGCCACGCGAAGGCCGGAATGCGGTACTGCACGGTCGCGGTCTTGCGCCGCTGCGCATAGTCCACTTGGGCCAGGGCCTTGTGCCCGCGCATGTTCACGTAGCGCCGCTCGACGCCGAGCCGGATACCGGCGCCGCTGTCGGTGCCGTAGCTCACGCCCGAGGTGTAGATGCTGCGCTTGGCGGGCGTCAGCGTGACCTGGATCGGCACTTCGCGGCGTTCGTTGGCCTGATCGACCTGCGGCTCGATGTCGATGTTGGAAAAGTAGTCCAGCCGGCCCAGCGAGGCGCGCAGGCGGTCGATGCGGCCCTGGTGGTAATAGCTGCCTTCGTCCCAGTAGACCAGGCGCTCGAGCAGGCTGTCGTTGATGACCGGCTCGGGCGTCTGCTCGAACGTGGTCGGGCCCATGTTGTAGCGATCGCCGCTGCTCCAGACGAGGTCGATGTCGGCCGCGTAGTCCGCGCGCGTCACTTCGACCCGGCGCGACGCGTATTCGGCGTCGAAATAGCCGCGTTCGGCCAGGCGCCGGCTCAGACCGTTGCGACTCGATTCGTAGTCGGCATGGTTGAACACCGCGCCTTCGCTGGGCACGAAACGTGCGAGGTCGCGGGCCAGATACCGGTCGCGCCCGCCCTCGCCGATGATCGCGATGTCGCTGTTGCGCACGCGCACCGGCTGCCCGGGATCCACCACCACGCGCACCGACAGGAGGTCGCCCTCGCGATCACGCTGCACGTCGATCGTCGGCGAGTAGTAGCCGAACGGCTCCAGTGCCTTGCGCGTCTCGCGCTCGGCCTCGCGCAGCAGATAGGCCATGCGCCGCCCCGAGACGTCGCGGCCGATGGCGTCGTAGAGCGCAAGCGAGACGCGGACGTTCTCGGTCATTTCCTCGTCGAGTCCGACGATTTCGACACGTTCGACACGCGCGGCCTGCGCCGCGGCCGACGAGAGTAGGAGCACGACGGCGGCGAAACACACGGGGACGCGAGGCATCGCGCGAGGATACCGGAGCCGCGTCAAGGCTCGATTAACAGGCTGCGCGCGCGGCGACGGACCAATACCGCGGCCCTCATATCGCGAACGCGGAAAGACGTGGGCTCGGCATGGTGATGAAGCAACGGCGCCGGATTCCCGCCTGCGCGGGAATGACGGATGGAAGATGCAGCACGCCGCGGGCGGCTGCGCGCAGACGGCGCCGAACGAGGACGTGTCCGCGCCGCGCGTGCGTAAGCGGCCGCGCGAGCACCGTCAGTCCCGCGAACGCGCGAATCCAGCGACGTCGCGGCCGACAGCCGAGCCGGCGCACGCATGCGCCGCACCCGGGACCCAGGCACGCGCGAACGAGACGCCGGCACGTGGGCGTGCGCCAGCGTCGTTCGACACCTCAGCTCGACAGATGCTCGATCGCCGCCACGCTGCCCAGGCGCTCGGACAGCCGCTTGAGCAGGGCGAGGCGATTGGCGCGCAACGCGGCCTCCTCGGCATTGACCATCACGCCGTCGAAGAACGCGTCGACCTGCGGGCGCAGCCGCGCCAGGTGGGTCAACACGGATACGTAGTCGCCGTGGGCCAAGGCGTGGGCGGTTTCGGCGTGCACGGCGTCCACGGCTTCGGCCAGCGCGGCTTCGGCCGGTTCGCGCAGCAGCGCCGGATCCACCTCGACGGGGATCGCGATATCGGCCTTGCGCAGGATGTTGCGGATGCGCTTGTCGGCGGCGGCCAGCGCCTCGGCCTCGGGCAATGCGGCGAAGGTGCCGATCGCGTCGATGCGGCGGTCGAGGTCGTACAGCGACTTCGGCTGCAGCGCGGCGACGGCGTTGAACTGCTGCACGGTCGCGCCCTTGTCGGCGTAGTAGCCCTTCAGGCGGTCGAGAATGAAGTCGTAGAGCTCGTCCACATCGGCCGAGGTGGTCGCGCCGTCCTTGCCTGCCGGCAGTGCGCCGACGCCGTCGCCGGCAGCGGAGAGCAGCGCCTTGAGATCCAGATCGAACCCGCTCTCGATCAACGTCCGCGCCAGTCCCAGCGCGTTGCGCCGCAGCGCGAACGCATCCTTGTTGCCGGTCGGCTTGAGGCCCGCGGCGAAGCCGCCGGCCAGCGTATCCAGACGCTCGGCGATCGCCAGCACCTTGCCCAGTGGGGACAGCGCGATGTCGTCGCCGGCGAAGCGCGGCTGCCAGGCTTCGTCGAGTGCGTTGGCCAGCGCCGCACGGTCATCGTCGGACAGGCCGGCGAGCGCCGGGTCCTGCTTCGCGTAATAGCGCCCGGCGATGCCCTGCAGCTCGGGAAACTCGTTGACCATGCGCGACTGCAGATCGGCCTTGGACAGCAGCGCGGCCCGCTTCGCGAGCGCGGCCTCCACGCCGACCTGCGGCGCGATGACCTCGGCCAGCGCGGCCACGCGCGCGGTCTTGTCCGCCACGCTGCCGAGCTTGGCCTGGTAGGTGACGGTCTTCAGGCCGTCGTTCATCGCCGACAGGCCCTGTTTCAGGTCCTCGTCGAAGAAGAACTTGGCGTCGGCGAAGCGCGGACGGATCACGCGCTCGTAGCCCTTGGCCACTTCGACCGGATCCCGTGACTCGACGTTCGCGATGCCGATGAAGTGCTCGGTCAGGCGTCCGTCCTGCAGCACGGGGAAGAACTTCTGGTTGGCCTCCATCGTCGCGATCAGCGCTTCCTGCGGCACGGCGAGGAATGCGTGTTCGAACGTGCAGGCCACGGCCTTGGGCCATTCGACCAGGCAGTTCACCTGCTCGAGATTGTCCGGCTCGATGCGGGCATCGCCACCGAGCGCGCGGGCCACGCCTTCGACTTCCTGCACGATCCGCGCGCGTCGCGCCTCGGCGTCCACCAGCACCTTCGCGCCATGCATCG
>VFQP010000620.1_pt1 | contig 61516 bp, 51 predicted proteins | sample 3512351 | NCBI WGS metagenome assembly VFQP01 (sample SAMN10412372, study PRJNA504923) | tailings metagenome | isolation source: Relicate 1 Philex TSF1 revegetated site | place: Philippines: Tuba, Benguet | collected 2017-08-29 | reverse complement strand
TGCGGTCGGCGCCCTGCTGCTGGATCACCGGCTCGGCCACGCCGAGTTCGTTGATCCGGTTGTGCAGGGTGGTGATGTTCTGCTTGAGCGCCTGTTCCTGCACCCGCCTTGCGGCCTCGGGGCTGATGGTGCCCACCAGGCGGAAGTCGGCCGTTTCGGTGACCTGCAGGTCGGCGAACTGGGTGCGGATCAGGTCGCGTGCGGCGCCCAGGGTCTGGGCATCGCCGGCGCGCAGCTCGATGGTCTGGCCACTGCGGTTGATGCCGCCATGCCGCAAGCCCTTTTCCCGCAGCAGGGTGCGCAGGTCGGTGGCGAGCACGTCGGCGCGCCGCACCAGGGCCGCCTGCATGTCCACCTGCAGCATGAAGTGGACGCCACCACGCAGGTCCAGGCCCAGGTACATGGGCGAAGCGCCGAGGGAAGCAAGCCAGGCGGGCGTGCGGGGCAGCAGGTTCAGCGCCACCACGTGGCTGGGCTCGGCCGGGTTGGCGTTGAACGCCTTTTCAAGGGCGTCACGCGCCTTGAGCTGGTCGTCGGTGCTGTCGAAGCGGGCCTTGACGGAATTGGCATCGCGCTGGATCAGCGAGGTCTGGATGCCTTGCGCCGCCAGCGTCTGCTCCACCACGGTGACCGTGCCGGTGTCCACGCGAACTGTGGAACGGGCCGCCGAGACCTGCACGGCGGGCGACTCCCCGAACAGGTTGGGCAGCGCATAAAGCGCACTGATGAGTAGGGCGACCACGATGATCGCGTACTTCCACAGCGGGTAACGGTTCATGAATGAGCCTTGGCGGTACGTTTCCGGAGGCGTCAGGGAACCGGCTTGGCCGGGCCTCTGACGCCGCCCCCTTGTGGGGGAGCGGGCTGGCGTCAGCCGGCCCGCGCAGGGTTTTACTTATGACTTGATCGTGCCCTTGGGCAGCACCTGCACGACAGCGGTGCGTTGCATCTGGACTTCCATGCCGTCGGCAAGTTCCACGCCCACATAAATCTCACCAATCCTGGACACCTTGCCAAGGAAGCCCCCGGCGGTGACGACCTCGTCGCCCTTGGCCAGCGCCGCCACCATCGCCTTGTGCTCCTTCTGGCGCTTCATCTGGGGGCGGATCATCACGAAATACAGCACCACGAACATCAGCACCAGGGGCAGCATGCCCAGCAGGGTGGATTGGGTGTCGCCACCGGCAGCGGCTTGGGCGTAAGCGGAGGAAATGAACACGGGAGTCTCCAACAGGTTCGGGGTCAAGACAATGCCGAAGGCCCGGGGCCGCCACACAGGCGCCGCCGGGCACTCCGGACTCAACCGGCGATTGTATGCCGGGGGGTGGCGCCGCTGATCAGGCGGCCCGGGCCAGGCTGGCCGCTGCCTCGGGTTGGCGCCATTGCTGAAGCAGGCCCTCGCGCCGGCTGCGTGCGGCGGCGAGGTGGCGCTCCTTCACATGGCCAAAACCCTTGATCTGCTCGGGGATGCGCGCAATTTCCACCGCCAGCGCATGGTTGGTGATGTGCAGCGTCGGCAGCAGGGCCTCTACGTCGGCCCGGTACTCTGCGATCAGCGCGCGCTCGGTGCGGCGCTCTTCGGTGCGGCCGAAGATGTCCAGCGCCGTGCCGCGCAGGCCCTTCAAGCGCGCGAGCACCTTGAAGGCCGTGAACATGGCGGGACCGAAGGGCTGCTTGATCAGTTCACCGCGCTCGTTCTTCTTCGCGGTCAGTGGCGGCGCCAGGTGCACCTTGAGCTTGTAGTCGCCCTCGAACTGGCTGGCCAGGCGGGCATGGAACGCGGGGTCGCTGTGCAGGCGGGCCACTTCGTACTCGTCCTTGTAGGCCATGAGCTTGAACAGGTTACGCACCACGGCCTCGCTCAGCGAAGACTTGCCCAGCAGGGCCTCGGCAGCCCGCACGCGGTCCACGAAGCTGCGGTACTGCGCGGCATACGCGGCGTTCTGGTAACCGGTGAGGAACTCGACGCGGCGCGCGATCAGGTCGTCGAGCGAGTCGCGCTTCTTGAACTGGATCACCTGTTCGCCGCCCACCTGTTGCCACAGCGCCTTGACGGCCTGCGGATCGTGCGCGGCGCGGCGGCCCCACTCGAAGGCGGCCTTGTTCTTGTCGACCTGCACGGCGTTGAGCTCGATCGCGCGCGTCAGCGACGCCAGCTCCAGCGGCAGCCAGCCCTTCTGCCACGCGTAGCCCAGCATCATGGGGTTGGTGTACAGGCTGTCGCCCATCAGGCGCATGGCGGCGGTTTCGGCATCAAAGGTGCCCACGGCATCGGCCCCGAGGCTTTGCACCAGCGCATCGACGCAGGCCTGCGCCGGGTTCTGCCAGTCGGGGTTCTTCACGAACGCCGCGGTGGGCGTGGCGTTGACGTTGAGCGCCACGTGGGTGCGGCCGGCGCGCAGGCGCTGCCACGTTTCCTTGTGGGCGCTGACGATGGGGTCGCAACCGAGAACCAGGTCGGCCGACGCGGCCGAGACGCGCGTGGTGCGGATGTCGTCCTGCCGCGCGCCGATGAGCACGTGGCTCCAGGTCGCGCCGCCCTTCTGCGCGAGCCCCGCCGCGTCCTGCGTGACGATGCCCTTGCCTTCCAGGTGCGCGGCGACGCCCAGCAACTGGCCGATGGTGATGACACCGGTGCCGCCCACGCCAGCGACGATGATGCCCCAGGCTTCCGCATCCAGCTTCGGCAGGACGGGCAACGGCAGGGCACCCCCGGTCCATTCCCGCTGGGCACCGCCCTTGTCCTTCTTGCGCAACTGGCCACCCTCGACCGTGATGAAGCTCGGGCAGAAACCCTTCACGCAGGAATAGTCCTTGTTGCAGGTGCTCTGGTTGATGGTGCGCTTGCGGCCGAACTCGGTTTCCAGCGGTTCGACCGACAGGCAATTGGATTGCACGCCGCAGTCGCCGCAACCCTCGCACACCAGCTCGTTGATGACCACGCGCTTGTCGGGATCGACCATGGTGCCGCGCTTGCGGCGGCGGCGCTTCTCGGTGGCACAGGTCTGGTCGTAGATGATGACCGTGGTGCCCTTGATCTCGCGGAACTCGCGCTGCACGGCGTCCAGCGTGTCGCGGTGCTGGATCGCGATGCCCTCGGGCAGCCCCTTGACGCTGTCGTACTTCTCGGGCTCGTCGGTGACGATGGTGATCTTCACCGCGCCCTCGGCGCGCATGCTCTGCGCGATCTGCACCACGCTGTGGCCTTCGGGCCGCTCACCCACCTGCTGGCCACCGGTCATGGCCACGGCGTCGTTGTAGAGGATCTTGTAGGTGATGTTCACACCGGCGGCGATGCTTTGCCGCACCGCCAGCAGGCCACTGTGGAAGTAGGTGCCGTCGCCCAGGTTGGCGAACATGTGCTGGTCGTGACTGAAAGGCTGTTGCCCGACCCATGGCACACCTTCGCCGCCCATCTGCGTGAAGCCCACCGTGGCGCGGTCCATCCAGATCGTCATGAAGTGGCAGCCAATGCCCGCCATGGCGCGCGAGCCCTCGGGCACGCGGGTGCTGGTGTTGTGCGGGCAGCCCGAGCAGAACCAGGGCTGGCGCTCGGCGCCTGCCACGCCCTGCGTGAGCAGGGTCTGCAGCGATTGTTCCTGTGCGGTCAGGATGGCGAGTTGCGAATCGATGCGCGCCATCACATCTTCCGGCACACCGCCCATCTTCTTCAGGCGCCTGGCAATGGCCCGCGCAATGATCGCGGGCGACAGGTCGGCGTTGGCGCGCAGCAGCGTGCGCGCGCTGGGGTTCGGCATGGACCATTCACCGCCGCTGAAGTCACCCTCGGCCTCCTCGAACTTGCCAAGCACGTTCGGGCGCACGTCGGGCCGCCAGTTGTAGAGCTCTTCCTTGAGCTGGTACTCGATGACCTGGCGCTTCTCCTCCACCACCAGGATCTCGCGCAGGCCGGTGGCGAACTCGCGCGTGGTCTGCGCCTCCAGCGGCCAGACCACCGACACCTTGTGCAGGCGCAGGCCGATGCGGCGGCAGGTGTCGTCGTCCAGCCCCAGGTCGAGCAGCGCCTGGCGCGTGTCGTTGTAGGCCTTGCCGCTGGCGATCAGGCCGAAACGGTCGTTCGGGCCGGCGATCACGTTGTGGTTGAGCCGGTTCGCGCGGATGTACGCCAGCGCGGCGTACCACTTGTAGTCGAACAGGCGGGCTTCCTGGTCGAGCGCGTGGTCCGGCCAGCGGATGTGCACGCCACCCGGGGGCATCTCGAACTCGGGGATCACGATGTTCACGCGGTCGGGGTCGATCTCGGCCGTGGCGCTGGACTCCACGATTTCCTGGATGGTCTTCATGCCCGCCCACACGCCGCTGAAGCGGCTCATGGCGAAAGCGTGCAGACCCAGGTCCAGGATGTCCTGCACGGAGGTCGGGAAGAACACCGGAAGCCCGCAGGCCTTGAAGATGTGGTCGCTCTGGTGCGCGGCGGTGGAGCTCTTGGCCACGTGGTCGTCGCCGGCCACGGCGATCACGCCACCCCAGGGCGTGGTGCCCGCCATGTTGGCGTGCTTGAAGACGTCCGAGCAGCGGTCGACGCCCGGGCCCTTGCCGTACCAGATGCCGAACACGCCGTCGAACCGGTTGCTGCCCGGCGGCGCGAAGCCGAGTTGCTGGGTGCCCCACAGCGCGGTGGCGGCGAGTTCCTCGTTCACGCCCGGCTGGAACACGATGTTCTGGGCCTTCAGATATGAAGCGGCCTTCTGCAGGGCCTGGTCGTAGCCCCCCAGTGGCGATCCCCGGTAACCGCTGATGAACCCGGCGGTGTTCTTGCCCACCAGCGCGTCGCGCTGGCGCTGCAGCATCGGCAGTTTCACCAGCGCCTGCACACCGCTCATGAAGGCGCGGCCATGGTCGAGTGCGTACTTGTCGTCAAGGGTGACCGTCTCGAGCGCGCGGCGGATGTGGTCGGGCAGTGGGGCGTTCATCGGTTTGTCTCCGTGGGATATGTGGAACCCCGCCTTGTGGGCGGTTCGTGAACGAGGCGCGCATCGGGTAGACGCGTGCCTCCAGTTTGGCGCACAGTGTATGCCCCAGTGCGCGACAGGTGTTTGCGTTTCATGCCCGATTTGGCGATGATCAAGAAAGATTCATTCCCAAAACGAGCAATCATGGAAACACTTGATAAATTCGACGTCGCCATCCTGCAAGAACTGCAAAGTGACGGGCGCCTGACCAACGCCGAGCTGGCCCAGCGGGTGGGTCTGTCGGCGGCGCCTTGCTGGCGGCGTGTGCGCGCCCTGGAGGAAGCCGGCTTCATCCGCGGCTACCGGGCGGAGATCGACCGCGAAAAGATCGGCTTGGGCGTGCTGGCCTTCGTGCGCCTCGACGCGGACCGCAACAGTGGTGACGTCACCCGCAGCCTGGAGAACGCCATTCGCGGCATTCCAGAGGTGGTGTCGTGCCACTACATCAGCGGCTCGGGCACGTTCGAGCTGCAGGTGGTGAGCCGCGACCTGAACCATTTCAGCCAGTTCGCCCGGGAAGTGCTGCTGAATCTGCCCAACGTGAAAGACCTGCACACCAGCTTCTCCCTGGGCGAAGTGAAGTCCGGAAGCGCCCTTCCTCTCGACCACCTGACCGTAACCAGAAGTACGAACACGGCAAAAACCCACTGAACTTGAGCGCTTTTTTTGACCGACCGTCTTTCAATTTTTACCGTTGGGTAACAAAGTCACCGTAAGTGCTTGAAATGTGTGAGATTTTTCCTTCAGTGCATATTGCCTGATCGGGTGACCATCCGTAACATTCCACCCATCACCAACCGTGGGCCGCGTACCGAAAAGTGCTCAGACCACACTTTTGCACCCTTGTCGAAGGAACCGTCGTGAAGAAAGCCCTCCTGCTCAAAACCGTCCTGGCCGTGGCCATGGCAACCCCGCTGCTGGCTTCGGCCGAATCGCAGCTCGTCACCGGTGCCGGTAGCGCGACCGCGCGGCTCGACTTCCGTGTGATCGTTCCCCGCGTGCTGTTCCTGGCCGTGGGCACGGGTGCCGCCGCCTTCGCGAACAACTCCACGATCGACACCGTGACCTTTGACTACACGAGCAACCCGGCTGCAGTGGGTGGGGGCGCCGCAGCCCCCGCCGGCACGATCACGGGCAACGTGGTGCCGGTCCGCGTGGTCGGCAACAACGGTCAGGTGACCCTGGCCGCCTCGACCACCGGCGCCCTGACGAATGCCACGGCCGACACCATCCCCTGGTCGCAGATCACCGCCACCAGCAGCCTGGCCGCACTGCCCAGCCCCGTGATTCCCAACACGGGCGCAGGCACCGCCTCCAACGTGACGCTGTCCTCCGGCACCCGGATCACCGACCGCACGGCCGACTGGACCTTCAGCTACGCCAACTCGGCCATCGTCGCTCCCGGCACCTACGGCACGACCAACGGCCGTGTGACCTACACCGCCGCGATGCCCTGATCCCGTCTCGTTACGTCTGGAGGTGATCGCGCACTTGCGCGGCCTCCCTGACGGACTGGCGGGGTGGTGCGCCGTGCACCCTCCGCTGCATTTCCCCGGCAGGTTCCCTGTGCCACAGAGGAAAAAACCGGGGAGTTCTCCTGGACAGCCACGGTCAAAACAGAACCATGAAGCGCGAGACCCGCTCCAGCACAGTTCGCCCTATGGCACATGCCTGCCTGGCGCTGCTGTGCGTGGCGGAAATGGCCTCGGCCCACGCCTGGTCCCTGACCATCACCTCCGGCGCGCGCCGCCTGTTCCTGCACGTGGGCAATGGCGCCATGAGCGGCACCAGCGGCACCCTGAATGGCACGGCGGGCACCAGCGGGCCGGTCAACCTCGTGCAGGTCACGGTGCCCGCGGCGCAGCTGGGCAACGGCACCGATCTGCAGATGACCAGCGACAGCACGCAGTCCACCAGCCTGTATGCCGACGGCTACAACACCTGCCCGACGCCCGCGAGCCAGGTGATGGTCGGTGCCGGCTACCGCCGCAACAGTGGCTCGGCCAACGCCACGCTGACCGTGTCTTCGCCCACGGCCCTGGTGAACGCGACCGGTGACACGATTCCCTTCACCGAAATCAGCTGGACCGTGTCCGCACCGGGCAGCTCCGCCCCCAACGTCATTCCGGCCGGCACCTTCAACGGCAGCACCCAGACGCTGGCCACGGTGCCCGGCAACACCTACTTCGAGAACTGCCACACCTACGTGTACGCCAACAACGCGGTGCGCGCAGCGGGCACCTACAACGGCCGGGTGACCTACACCCTGAGCAGCCCATGAAGTCCATCGGACATGTCGCCGTGATCGCGCTCTGCGGGCTCATGGCCAGCGGTTCGTGGGCCAACCCGCACCGGCTGGACGATTCCCTGAGCCACACGGTGCCGCCCAACGTGCAGATGCAGTGGCTGCCGCTGAAGTCCGGACAGGCTTACGCCGGCGGCATGGAAGCCTCCTTGCGGGTCAACATCCGCATCGACACGCGCGACTGGATCGGCCGCAGCGGGCGCATCTACATGGTGCTGCCGCGCGACGAGGCGTCCAGCATCGAGGCGGTCTGGACCACGCAGGGCCGCCTGCAGGGTGGCCGCCTGCTGTCGGGCGAGCGTGCGCTGGTGTTCGCGGGGCCGATCACCACGCCCACGCTGGAAGACCAATTCCAGGTGCGGCTGCGCTCGAATGCCGACTGGCAGTCGAACAGCCGGCGCCTGAGTTTCCATTTCGAACTGGATGCCGACTGACCCCGCCATGCGCCTTGCCCTCCCGAGATTCCTCTGCCCCCCGGTGCTTGCACTCCTGGCCACCGTGGCGGCGCCATCTGCCGTGCTCGCACAAGGCTTCGCGGCCTACATCACCCCGCCTCGCTTCGAGGTCCAGGTCGCACCGGGACAGACTCTGCGGCAGGTGGTGGAGATCCAGCACGTGGGGCAACAGAAGGGCAACTACCGCATCTACACCAACGACTGGACCTTCCTGCCGGACAACTCGGTGGTGTTCAGCGACGCGCTGGCGTCCGACAGCTGCCGCCCCTGGGTGGCCGTGGAGCGCCGCGAGCTGACCATCGAACCGGGTGCGCGCTACCGCTACCGCTTCGAGATCACACCACCCCCCGGCACGCCGGCGCGCGAGTGCCGTTTCGCGCTGATGGTCGAGGGGCTGGAGGCCGCACGCGTGCAGGGCGATTTCAACTTCCCCGTGGGTGGCCGCATCGGTGTGATCGTCTACGCCACCATTGGCAACGCCGCGCCGCAGCTCGAGATCGCGGGCACCCGCGTGGCCAGGGTCGAGGGCAAGCCGGTGGCCGTGGTCGACGTGCGCAACAGGGGCAACGCCCATGGCCGCCTTGAAGGCTTCGTCAATGGCACCGACGCCAGAGGCGCCCGCTACGAGATGGCGCCCGCCGACCTGCCGATCCTGCCCGGCGAGACGCGCAGCATCACGATCACGCCCGTGTCGGAAGAGGCAAACAAGCCGGCACCGGAGGTGCGCTTCCCCCTGACGGTCAAGGGCAACCTGGAATGGGGCAAGAACCGCCTCCCGCTGGACGCGAGCTTCACTCCATGAGGGGGCCGGTGCCGCGTCCGGCCCATTGCCTGCTGGTGCTCCTGGGTGCATCGGTGCCCTGGCTTGCGGCGTGGGCGCAGCAGGCGCCCGGTGCCGACGCACCGTCGCCGGCGTACGTGGACCGCGTGATCGAAGGCCTGCCGCCCGAACCTGCAGAAGACGCCGGTGACCAAGCCTACGACCGTGAAGGCTGGCCCCGGTTCCTGCGGCTGGAAACCCGGCTGGGCACCCAACCGTTCGACGTGGCGCGCAAGACCCGGATGGGCTACGGCATCTACGGGCTGCTGGAAACGCCCAACCACGGCACGCTGTCGATCGACGGCACCTACGCGCCCAGCGACAGCAGCGGCACGCTCACCCTGCGCCAGCGCGCGATGCCGCTGTCGGGTGGCTGGCTGATGAGCAACGAGCTCGGCGTCATCACCCCGCCCGCGCCCGGCATCCTGCGGTTGCCGGCGCGCATCTACCTGCCCTCGTCCATCGTGCAGGGCATCAGCACCGAATGGGAAAACCCCGGGCGAGGCCTGCAGCTGCAGGCCAGCACCGGCGAACCCGGGCGTCTGGACTTCCTCCCCGCCAACGGTTTTCGCAAACAGCCCGGCCAGCGCACCACCTTCGGCGGACAGTGGCGCCTGAACGCGGACGACAGCAACCCGCTGTCCAGCCGCGGCTGGACGCTGGCCATGCAGCACGAAGACGCGCGCGGTGTCTCCAACCTGGACGTTCCGCTGCTGGCCAGCGACATCGTCGACGTCGACTCCACGCTGCTGGCACTGCGGCACGAAGGCGCGGAGCACCGCATCCAGGGGCAGGTGGTGCGCACACAGGCCAGCAATCTGGACGGGGCGCGCACCGGTTTCTGGATCGACGGCGAGTGGGACGACGGCCCGCGCAAGCACGGCCTGGGTGCGTACCGCCTCGAGCAGGACCTGAGTTGGGCCAACCTTCCGCTGCCCAGCGACCTGGTGGGCGTCTATGCGCGCACGAGCTGGCGCACGCGCCAGTGGTCGGCCGAGGGTTCGGTCGACTGGCTCGATTCGATCAGCGGGCGCAGCGGCAACGGGATCTTCGCCACCGGCTCGGCGCGCTGGCGCCTGAACCGCGATCACTCGCTGGGCGCCGGCGCCACCGTGCGCCGCTTCGACGGCGATGCCTGGAGCACCTACGGCGACTGGCGTTTCCAGAACGGCTGGGGCAACAGCGGCCTGCGGCTGGAATTCGTCCGCAGCGACCACGATGCAGACTCCCGCTGGTTGACCTGGGACCAGGAGTGGCTGGTGCCGCAAGGCTGGGCCGTGTCCACCAGCCTGGGCACCGGCGCGTACGACGCCCACCAGGGCCGCCCGTCGGAGTCGGTCTGGAACGCCGCACTGAGCGTGTCCGCGCCGCTCACGAACCGAGCCAGCCTGCGCGGCAACATCAACACCGAGCGCAGCGACACGGGCCAGTCGCGCCACAGCCTGAACCTCGGCGCCAACTGGCGCATCGACCAGCGCTGGAGCCTGGAAGCGAACTACAACCGTTCCACCGGCCGCAGCCGTTTCAACCCCTCCCTCGATCCGCTGGCGCCGCCACTGGCCATCGTGGTCCCCGAGTCCGACCGCTCTTTCTACGCCGTGCTGCGCTACGAGCTCGAAGCGGGCAGCCGCAACGTGCCACTGGGCGGGCGGGCGGCCGACGGGGGTGGGCGCATCGAAGGGCTGGTGTATTACGACACCAACCGCAGCGGCACCCAGGAGGCGAGCGAACAGGGCGTGCCCAACGTGACGGTCTATCTGGACAACCGCTACGCCGTGCGCACGGACAGCCAGGGCCGTTTCGAGTTCCCCTTCGTGGCGGGCGGGCAGCGCACCGTGACCGTGCGCGGGGAAACACTCCCGTTGCCATGGAACGTCGTGGACCAGGGCCAGGCCCGGGTGGATGTGCGCCTGCGCGAGAGCGTCTCCGTCACCATCCCGGTGCAGCGCAACGAGTGAACGGCCCCCGGCAGGGGCCAGGCGGCGGACTCAAGTTCCCGCAACGGAGGCCGATAGTGGGTCCATGTACGCCGCGATTCGCCCTCTTTTCCCCGCATTGCTCGCCAGTGCCCTGATGTTGCTCCCCGCGACCAGCATCGGCGAGAGCGTGCTGGTGAACCAGGGCAAGGCGAGCGCCGCGCTGGACTTCCGCATCATCATTCCGCCCATCATGCGGGTGCTGGAAAACTCCCACCCCCTGTCGCTCGACGCCGAAGCCTCCGGCGACTGGAGCGCGCAGCAGCGGCTGGTGGTGGTTTCGAACATGAAGCGCGGCTTCTGCGTGACCTTGCGCATGAGCACGCCCGAGGTGGACAACTGGCGCCTGAAAACGGCACAGCACGACAACGTGTCGCTCACCCAGGTGAACGATGGCTACCGCCTGTGTGCGCCGCGCGCTGGCCGCTACACCCTGCTGCTGGAACACGAGTTCAACGCAGCGAACAAATCGTCGGGCACGACCACCTCCGGCGCCCTGCGCTGGCCGGTGCAGACCGACATCACCGCGCTGTAAGAAAACGCCCCCACGATCCGCCGCTGCGCGGGTCGCTGCCCCCCAAAGGGGGCTGAGCCAGCCTTGGGGCGGCCCGGCGTCTGGCCCCTACGCCACACGCTACCGCGGCACCAGCGCCCACATCTGCAGCGGTTGCTTGAGAGCCGCGGCCGTGATGTAGGCCTCGTCGCTCCAACCGCCCCAGCCCGTGAACAGGTCGGCGCGCACCGCGCCCAGGATCGCGCCGCCCGTGTCCTGCGCCATCACCAGCCGCTGCAGGTTCAGCGTGGGGCCCTGCGTGGCAAGCCACACCGGCGTGCCATAAGGAATGCTCAGCGGGTCGACCGCGATCGAACGCCCCGGCGTGAGTGGCACGTTCTGCGCGCCGCGCGGGCCGAACCGCGCATCGAGTTCCGACAGCGCTTCTTCCCGGAAGAACACGGTGCGGGGGTTGCTCCACAGCATCTCGTTCAGGCGCTGCGGGTTCTGTGCGGCCCAACCCTTGATGGCCGACCATGAGGCCTCGCTGATCGCGCGCTGGTCGAGCAGCCAGCGCCCCACGCTCTGGTACGGCTGGCCGTTGTGCGCGGCGAAGGCCACGCGCACCTGGCGCGTGCGCCCGTCGGACTCGACGATGTTCAGCCGTCCCGATCCCTGGATCTGCAGGATCAGCGCGTCGATGGGGTCGGCCAGCCAGGCCACGGCGCGGCCCTGCAGCGCGGCCTGTGCGGCGGGCAGGGTGTCGATCTCCTGTCGGCTGTACCAGGGCTGCCCGGCGCGCAACCCGGCGGGCGGGCTGAACAGCGGCACGCGGTAGGTGGCGGTGGGCACGCGGCTGGCGGCCATGATGGGCTCGTAGTAACCGGTGAGCAGGCCGGTGGGGAGGCTGCCGTCGGTGTCGGTGACGCGGTAGGGGAGAAAGCGGCGCATCACCCATGCCTGCTGTTCGGCGGCGGTGGCGATGGACAGCTGCCGGACCTCGGTGCACAGGCCCGCATGGCCGGGCACCGGCCGCTCGCAGCCGCGCACCCAGGCGTTCCACACCTCGTGCAGGCTGTCCTGCCCCCAGCCCGGCAGCTCGCTCCAGCGCACGGGCACCCAGAGGCTCTTGCCGCGCTGCAGCGGCGCGGGCAGCACGGTGTCGTCGGGTGCGGCCACCACCGGGGGCAGCGTGCCCGGCAACGGTGGCGCGGGCATGGGCGTTGGCGGCACCTGGACACGCGGCACCCCGGTGCACGACACGAGGCTTCCTACAATGAGGGCCCCCAGGAGCCAGCGCAGTGCCGCACGGCCCGACCCCTCAACCCTCTGCGAAGAAACGTCCTCACGACCCATGACCCTGTTGTTGTTAGAAGCGCTCGGCGCGCTGGTGTTGCTGGTGTTCATCGTGTGGTGGACCATGTTTTCGGGCCGCAGGAAAGGCGAGTTGCCCGAGGAAGCCACGAAGGACGAGACCCGGCCTCCCCCGCGCGGCTGAGGCGCGCGACGCGTCATGGCGGACGCAGGATGTTCGCCAGCTCGACGGCGGACTTCACGCCCATCTTGTCGAACACGCGCGAGCGGTGCACTTCCACCGTGCGCACACTGATGTTGAGCTGGTCGGCCACAAGCTTGTTGGGCAGGCCGGCGATCACCAGGTCCATCACGTCGCGCTCGCGATCGGTGAGGCTGTCCAGGCGCTGCTGCAGTTCGCGCTTGACGCGCTGCCGGGCCAGCACCTGCGCCGACCGGTCCAGCGCCTGTTCGACCCGATCGACCAGCGCGTTGTCCGAGAACGGCTTCTCGCAGAAATCAAAGGCGCCGCGCTTGACGGCATCGACGGCGGTGGGCACGTCGGCGTGGCCGGACAGGAAGATCACCGGCACCCCCGCCTGCCAAGGCAGGTGCAACATGCGTTCGAACAGAGAGAGCCCGCTCATGCCGGGCATGCGCACGTCGAGCAACACACAGCAGGGCGCCTCGGGCGCTTCCTTCCACACACCGGCTTCGGCCTCGAACGCTTCGGCACTGTCATAACCCTCGCTGAGCAGGCGGCGCGTGCGCAGCAGCCAGGCCAGCGCCTCGCGCACACCCGCGTCGTCGTCGACGAGGTAGATCTTGGCGTCGGGGTGCTGCGTCATGTCCGGATGATAAAGGGCACCCCCCGCCGCGCTGACGCGCGCACCCCGTCCAGAGGGGCACCGGCGAAGCCGGATCCTCGCGCGGCCTGGACCGGGCAGTCGACACTCATGTCGTGGCGGGCAGGGTGAAGCGGAACACGGTGCCGCGGGGCTGGTGCGGCTCGTGGGTGAGCGCACCGCCGTGCTGCTCGATCACCGTGCGGCACAGACTCAGGCCGAGGCCCATGCCCTCGGCGCGGGTGGTGAAGAAGGGCGTGAACAGCTTCGCCTGCACGTCTTCGCTCAGGCCCAGGCCGTGGTCGGTGACCGCGAACGCTATCCACACCTTCTGGGGCAGGCCGCCCGGCGCGTTGCCCGAATGCAGGCGGGCCCGGCCCACGTCCACGCGCAGCAGGCGCAGGCCCGAACGCGAGGACGGCTCGCCCAGCGGCATGGCCTGCATGCCATTGCGCGCGAGGTTGAGCAGCACCTGTTCGACCATGGTGCGGTCGCACAGCACCGCGGGGCAATCCGGCGCGATCTGGATCTGCAGGCGGATGCCCTGCTTCTTGGCCTGCAGGCTCAGCAGCGGCTGGATGGCGTCGATCAGGCTTTGCGGTGTGACCGCCTCGCGCACCTGCTCGCGCCGCCGCACGAAATCGGCCACGCTCTTGATCACCCGGCCTGCCCGCTCCGCCTGCTCGCCGATGCGGCGCATGGCCTGCACCATGTCCGCCTGCACCGCGTCCACAGGCGCGGCGGCGGCCCCTTCGCCTTCGGGCTGCTCCAGCAGGTTCAGCGTGCCACTGGCGTAGCTGGAGATGGCGGCCAGCGGCTGGTTGAGTTCATGGCTGAGCAGCGAGGCCATCTCGCCCACCGTGGCAAGGCGCGCGGTGGCCTGCAGGCGCTCCTGCGATGTGCGGTTGAGGTCTTCCACGCGGCGCTGCTCGGTCAGGTCCAGGATCGCGCTCATGAAACCGGTCTGCTTGCCCTGCGCGTCGATCAGCGGCGCCTCGATGATGAGCACGGGAAAGCGCGTACCGTCGGGCCGCTGGAATACGGACTCGTACCCCTCGCGCGGCAGCACCTGCCCGGCCAGGCGCACCATCTGGCGCTGCTGGTACTCGTCCACCAGCTCCGGCGGCCACCACGGCGCGGGCAGGCCGGTGCCCACGAGCTGTTCCGCGGTGAGCCCCACCATGTCGCAAAAGGCCGGGTTCACATACGTGATGCGGCCCTGCATGTCGCGCGCGCGCAGACCGGTGACCAGCGAGTCCTCCATCGCCTTGCGGAAGGCCAGGGCTTCGGCCACGTCCTGTTCCGCGCGCAGGCGGCGGCGGATGTCGCGCGCCAGCAGGAACAGCACCGACAGCAACGCCAGCGACAGCGCGCCCACCACGGCGGTGAGCACGTTGGGGAACAGCCCCCGCACCAGGCGCGGGCTCTGCAGCTGCAGCATCAGCGTGTGGCCGGGCAGGTCGAGCACGTAGCGCGCGGTGAGGGAGCGGCGCGTTCCACTGACGACGCTGTGCAACGCCAGGCGCGTGCCGTCAGCCTCGTTGAACGCCAGGCCGCGGCCCCGCACGAGATCGCGGTTGGTGAGCTCGGACAGCATGCCGGGCAGCGAGTACGTGGCCACCAGGAAACCGTTGGGCTGGCCGGAGCGCGCCACCGGCAGGCACATCTCGATCAGCTCCAGCCCCTTGCCGTTGCGCAGCGGCCAGAAGTAGCTGCTGGAGTAGGCCGGGCCGGACAGGCGCCGTGCGTGGTCGCAGGCCAGGCGCACCTCGGGCAGGGCCTGTTCGCGACCCAGGTAGCCGAACAGGTCGGACACGAAAGGCGTGTCGCGGTACGCGATGAGGCGCTGCGAGTTGTCGCGCCATTCGAGCCGGACCATCTCGCGGTGCTGCGCCACAAGCTCGGCCGCGGGGCCTTCCCAGGAATCCGCCGTGGGCGCCACGCTGTGCAGCGACTGCAGGGTCTGCACGTTGCGCACCAGGCTGCTGCGGATGTCGCTGGCGAGCGCGGCGGCGTCCTGCTCGAGCGAGGTCTGGTCGCGGGATTCCTCGTACTCGGTGGCCAGGAAAACCATCACCACCAGCATCGCCACCACGAGCAGCAGCAAGGCCGCCCACAGGCGCCAGCGGCGCGAGCGCAGGCCCTCGCGCCAGACGCGCAACAGGTGCGGACGCTCCATGTTCAAGCCGGGCCTGCGGAGGTTCAGAGGCGGCGGTGCTGCAGCGAAGGCAACTGGGCCCGCACGTTCCGCAGGCGCTCGATGTCCAGATCGGCCAGCACGACGCCCGGTCCCTCAGCCTGCAAGGCCATCACATCGCCCCAGGGGTCGATCACCATGGTGTGGCCCCAGGTGCGGCGGCCGTTCTCGTGCACGCCGCCCTGGGCGCTGGCGATCACGAAGGCCTGGTTCTCGATCGCGCGCGCGCGCAGCAGCACTTCCCAGTGCGAGCGGCCGGTGGTGTAGGTGAAGGCCGCGGGCACGAGCAGGATGTCGGCCGCGAGCATGCGGTAGAGCTCGCCGAAGCGCAGGTCGTAACAGACGCTCTGGCCCACGCGCCAGTCCTGCCCGGCGTGGTCGCGGCACTCGAACACGGTGGGCGTATCGCCCGCGACCAGAACGGCGGCCTCGTCGTAGTGCTCGGTGCCGTTGTCATAACGGAACAGGTGAATCTTGTCGTAGCGGCTGGCGCTTTCGCCGCGCGGGTCGTAGACCACCGAGGCGTTGGCGGCGTGGCCGGGATCGTCGGTGGCCATGGGCAGCGTGCCGCCCACGATCCACATCTTGAGGTCGCGTGCGGCGTCCGAGAGAAAGTCCTGCACCTTGCCCAGACCGGGCGTTTCGGCCAGCACCAGCTTGTCCTCGTCCTTGGCGCCCATGAAGCAGAAGTACTCGGGCAGCACCGCGAGCTCGGCCCCGCCAGCGGCGGCCTGGCGCAGCAGGCGCAGGGCTTCGCTGAGATTGATGTCCAGGCTGATGCCCGAGACCATCTGGATGGCGGCGACTTTCATGGAGTGTCCTTTCGACGGTCTGGTCGGGCGGCGGCCCACCGCACAGCTTACTGCAGCACGGGCGCAGGGTCGCGCGGTGCCGCCGAGACGGGCGGCGAAGCGCGCTCGATCTTCTCCACCTGCGGATCGGCCCAGCTGCCGGTGATGCGGAACTGCTGCGTGGTGGCGGACTGCAGCGGCTGGCGCAGCAGGAACTGGGCGAGAAAGGTGCCCAGGCCGATGGCCGGGTTGATCGCGGTGGCGATCAGCGACGCGGTGCCGGCGTTGATCTCGGGCACCACCACCACTTTCAGGTCCTGCTGTTCGCGCGCGATGTCGGCACTGCCCTCCATCAGCACGGCGGCGTTCACTCCCTTCATCTGGAGGTTGTTGGTGTGCAGCACGCCCTGTTCGATGCGCGCGTCGCCCCGCACGAAGTCGAAGGCGAAACCTTCGGAGAACACGTCGCGAAAATCGAGTGCCAGCCGACGCGGCAGGGCCTGCAGGTTGAGCACCCCCAGCAGACGGCCCGCACCGGGATCGACCTTGAGGAACTGGCCGCGCTCGATGTCGGCGTGGATCTGGCCCGACAGGGTGGGATGGTCGATCGCCAGCGGCGAGCCGATCCAGCCGATGTTGCCCTCCAGCCGGCCCTTGCCGCCACGCACCAGGCCCTCGCGCCCGAAGCGGTCCAGCAGCTGGCCGGAGTCGTCGATGTCGAGCCGGAAATTGAGCGCGGTGCGGCGCTGGCCGGGCGCGCCGCTGCCAGCGGCGACCCAGTTGCCGCTGGCATTGAGGCGCGCCTCGGGCGAGGTGACGCGCAGCTTGGTGAGGCGCCATTCGCTGCCGCGCAGCGGCCCGCCGCGGTTGACGGCCTCGACTTCGACGCGCCCGAGCTGGCGGCCGGCCACGGTGAGTTCGTTCACCGCGATGTCCAGCGAGGGCACGCTGGTGGTGGGTTGCTCCAGCAGTTGCTCGACGTCGTTCGCCGCCGAGGGCTCCAGCTGCAGGCGCGTGAGGCGCGCATAGACATTGCCGGCCGTGCCCGGGCCCGCCGGGCGCACCGAGACATAGCCGTTGAACTCGTTGGCATCGACGTTCGCCTGCCACTGCGCGCCTTCGCGCGAGCCCCCGAGCACCACCCGGTGGAAGTGGCGCCCGTGCACGGTGAGGCGGTCCGCGCGCACGGCCAGCGTGGTGGGCAGGTAGGCCAGGCTGGTGGTCTGGTCTGCCGCCGCGGGCCCGACGCGGGGCAACACCGTGGCATCGGCCGTGGCCGCGGTTCGCACATCCACGCCGGTGGCGCTGGTGAAGGTGCGCTCCCAGGCATCGGCGTCGAGATGCACGAGCTGCACGTTGGCCACCACGCCCCGCTCGGGCAGCGGCGCGTCCGCATCGCCCTCCAGGCCGACCGCGATGGCCCCGCGCAGCACGCGCGGTTCGCCACCGCCCAGCTCGCGCTCGTACTGGAGCGAGGCCACGGGGGCCAGCGCAGAACCCAGCTGCAGCGACAGGTGATCGGTGCGTGCGGTGTCGCCCGCCAGGGTGAGCACATGGTTGTCGAAGCGCAGCGGCAGGCTCGCGTCGGCCGCCTTGTTCAGCGGTGCCGGCAGGTTGAGCGCCATGCCCTGCAGGCTGCTGTTCACCTGCAGTTCGGGCACGCCACCACGGAAGCCGAGTTGCGCGGTGTAGGCCGCACTGCCGCTGGTGTGCTGGAACAGGCGCGAGACAACGCCCAGCCCCGCGTCGCGCAGGCCTTCGGCGCTCGCCAGGCCCTGCCCGCGGAACTGCACCCGCGAAACGCCATCGGCGTCGGGCTGCATGCCGCCCTCGAACCGCAGGTCGCCACCGTACACGCGGGCCTGCGCCGCCTTCACCGAGAACCCGCGCTCGCTGAAAGCCAGCGTGCCGCTGGCGCGCCCGAGCAAGGGCGCCTCGGGACTGATCTGCAGGTCGTTGCCATCCAGTTTCACGGTGCCGCTGACCTGGGTGGCGTGCGTGTCCGCCAGCGGCACCTTGAGGTCGATGCCGACCTGCGCCGCGCCCGCGCCAGTGCGCGCCTGTGCGAGCGCACGGCCCAGCATGGCGTTGAGCGGCGAGCCCTGCACGAACCCCAGTGCCTCGTTGGCGGGGCCGACGGCCTGCGCATGCACCTGCACCACCGAGTCGTGGCCGAGGTGCTCGATGTTCACCACGCCCTGGCCCAGCCGCACCCCGGGCGCGCCGGCCACGCCACCCGCCAGCGCGCTGAGCCTGAGCGAAGCGCGTTCGAGCACGAGTTCGCCCGAGACGCCGCGCACGCCCGGCCAGCGAGCATCGCCCGCCTGCTGCAGGTGCGGCGGGATGTAGTCGAAGTCCACGCCCTGCAATGGCGCGGTGATGCGGAATTCGCCCTGGTCGCCGGGCCGGTCGAAGGGCACGTGGTCCACCTCGCCCAGCACGCGAAAGCCCACCTTGTTCGAGCGGCCCCCGCGCACCGCTTCGCGCACGTAGCGGCGCGCGTCGGCATGGATGGTGAGCGGCAGGTAGCGGTGCACGCGGGTGGCGTCGGCGCGGGTGAGCGTGGCGGTGAGGTCGAGCACACCGGGAAAGCGCGAGGCTTTCGAACCCGCCGGCACATCGCTGGTGCGCCAGCTCACCTGTGCCGTGCCCTCGGCGTCGGCGTTGCTCAGCCGCACCTTGTCCAGCCGGGCTTCGATGCGATCACCCTGCACGCGCCAGCTGGCGTCGGCCTCCAGGCTGTCCACCGGCACGCGAGCCTCCTCGAAGATGTCGGGCAGCTCGACGGCGCCGTCGGTCACGCTGACGTGCGCCTTGCCGCCGGCCTGATCGAGTTCGAAGTCCACCGTGGCGCCCGAGATGCCGGGACGGCCCGGCAGCGGGTAGCGGCCCGTCACCGACATGCGGCCGCTGGGTTCGCCCGCCAGCGACAGCCCGCTGGCCCGGCCCCTGGCCTGGTAGATCTCCGGGTCCCAGCCGCCCGATGGCAACGCACCGGCACGCTCCTGCCAGCGGGCCGAGAAACCGTCCACCCGCCCGGCGGGTTTCAGCTGATCGAGGCGGCGGTGCGCTTCGGCCGGCAGGGGCAGGCGGCCCGCGATCGCCGCCAGCGCACCCAGCTCCAGCCGGTCGGCGCTGAGTTCGGTGCTCGCCCCGCGCCCGCCCAGCGCGGCGGTGTGCTGCACGCGCAGGCGGCTGCCGGGCCAGTCCACGCCCTCGCGGGTGCGAAAGCGCAGGTCGTCGGTGGACACAGTGAAGCCGGCGTCCGACCATTGCGCGGCCAGGCGGCCCTGCAGCTCGTCGATCGCCAGGGCCGGCAGATCGCGCCCGAGCTGCGCATCCACGTCGCTCAGCGCCAGGTCGGCGGTGATGCCGGCCACCGCGCCGTCGACCACCTCGGCCCAGGCGCGCAGCATGCCCTGGCCCGCGCGCACCTCCACACCCCAGGTCGAGAGGTCGGCGTGGGCGCGCAGCTGCGCCACATCCACGCGCGTGAAGTCGGCGTAGAGCTCGCCGTCCCAGCTGTGCCAGGGCAGCTGGTCCGGCGCGCGCTGGCCCAGTTCGATCAGCGGCTCGCGCAGGCGGCCGCGCAGGCTCAGGCGCTCGCCCCATTCCGGCGGCGGCAGGGCATCCAGCCGGAACTGGTGCGTGAGGGCCGTGTTGCGCACGACGAAAGCCAGGTCGTCCAGCACCAGCACAGGCCGGCCGCGCAGCTCGTCGGACCAGCGCACCATGCCTTCGCGGATGACGAACTCGGGCAGCGAGAAGAACCAGTCGGCGGCGGCGCCGTCGCTGCCGCCGGGACCCGACAGGTCCAGCCCGGCGACCTCGATGCGGCCCTGGGCGGTGCGCCGCACGTCCAGCACGGGGCGGTCGATCACGACCTGCTCGAAGTTGCCGTGCCAGAGCGAACGCACCGACACCGCCGTGCGCACCAGCGGCAGGTGCAGGGCGACACGGCCCTGTCGGTCGAACAGCTGCACGTCGCGCAGCTCGAAGGAAGGCATGAGGGAGGGCAGGAAACGCTGGCCGCCGGCGGTGCTGTCGGCCCGGATCTCGCCCACCCGGACGGGAGTCCCCACAACGTGGCTGGCCCAGCGTTCCAGCTCAGGGCGCCATTCGCCGATTCGGGGCACAATCCACCAATTCAAGGCGGCCCAGGTCAGCACGAAGAGACCCCAGGCCACGAACACGAGCCACAAGCAAAGCCGGGCTGCCACCGAGAGTGTCTTGAGGGTTCGCGAGGCAGGAGCGATGAGGGCCGGGCTTTGATTCATGTCCACCGCAAATTATGACGGCCAGCCACTTCACAGGTTCCACCGCGGAAGCGCACGTTTTGTCATCAAATGTGAACCCCTGTGGGCCCCTCTCGGCGAACGACCGCCAGGCCGATCATTCGCGCTTCGTGCAGCGGGTGCGGCGCCGTTACGCCGCCGAACTCAACCTCCTCCCCACCGGTGAACCTGTTCTGGCCAGCATGCGCGCCTGTCTGGCCCGGCTGCGCGAGACCGGACTGCCGGTGCCTGCCGCGCTGCGCGTGCTGCGCCAGCTGGTGCTGGAGCGGCTGGTGGTGCTGGACTGCGAGCAGGCCGCGCCGCTGGCCGTGGTCACCCGCGCCGTCACCGAGCTTGCCGAACTCGCGCTCGACGAAGCCTGCAAGCTGGCCTGCGCCGACCTTGATGAACTGCACGGCGCGCCGCAGTACCACAACGCCAGCGGCGAAGCCCAGCGTGCGCAGCTCTGGGTCATCGGCATGGGCAAGCTCGGCGCGCGCGAGCTCAACGTGTCGAGCGACATCGACCTGATCTACGTCTACGACCAGGACGGCGAGACCACCGGCAACGCGCAGGGCCGCCAGCGCATCAGCAACCACGAGTACTTCGGCAAGGCCGTCAAGCACATCTACAACACCGTGGGCGAGACCACCGAACACGGCAACGTGTTCCGCGTCGACCTCGCGCTGCGGCCCAACGGCAACTCGGGCCCGAGCGCGGTCTCGCTCGGCGCACTGGAGGAATACTTCCTCGTGCAGGGCCGCGAGTGGGAGCGCTTCGCCTGGCTCAAGAGCCGTGTGATCGCCCCCGCCGCCTGCGTGCAGGACCGCAGCGCCAGCGCCCTGCGCGGCACCGTGCTGCCCTTCGTGTTCCGCCGCTACCTCGACTACGGGGTGTTTGAAGCCCTGCGCACGCTGCACCGCCAGATCCGCGACCACGCGTCCAAGCGCGCCGCCGGCAACCCCGGCCGCTCGAACGACGTGAAGCTCTCGCGCGGCGGCATCCGCGAGATCGAATTCACCGTGCAGCTGCTGCAGGTGGTGCGCGGCGGCCAGTTCCCCGAGCTGCGCACGCGGCCCACGCTGGACGCGCTGCAGCGCCTGTGCAAGGCCGGCCTGATGCCCCAGGCCACGGCCACCGCGCTGGCGCAGGCCTATGAGTTCCTGCGCCGGGTCGAGCACCGCATCCAGTACCTGGACGACCAGCAGACCCACGTGATCCCCACGCGCGACGACGACCTCGCCTGGATCGCCGCCACGCTCGGCTACCCCGACCTGTGCGCATTCCTGCACGCGCTCGACGCGCACCGCGAACTGGTGGCACAGGAATTCGACACCCTGCTCGGCGGCCCCACCAACGGCGGCTGCAACGGCAAGGGCTGCAACAAGAATGGCGCGAACGGGCGCAGCGCGACCGACGACCTGCAAGGCGTGCTCGAGCAACTGCCCCCCGCCTTCGCCGCCCGGGTCGGCCAGTGGCGTGAACATCCCCGCGTGCTCGCCCTGCGCGAGGACACGCGCGCGCGCCTGGTGCGGCTGGTGCAGCGCACCGGTGCCTGGCTCGACGAGGGCCGTGTGAGCGAGGAAGCCGCGCTGCGCATGACCGAGTGGATCGAACCGCTGCTGCGCCGCGAGAGTTACCTGGCCCTGCTGCAGGAACGGCCATCGGTGCACGAACGCCTGCTGCGCCTGCTGGGCGCGGCCAAGTGGCCGGCGCGCTACCTGATCAAGCACCCCGGCGTGATCGACGAACTGGCCAGCCAGCAGCTGCTGACCGACCGCTTCGACGCCGCCCAGTTCGAAGCCGAGCTCGAGGCGCGCCGCGCAGCGCTGTGCTCCACCGGCGAGGACGACGAGGAGGCGCTGCTCAACCTGCTGCGCCGCGCGCACCACGCCGAGGTGTTCCGCACCCTTGCGCGCGACGTGGAGAAGGTGCTCACCGTCGAACAGGTGGCCGACGACCTCTCCGCCCTGGCCGATTCGGTGCTGCGCATCACCGCGCGCTGGTGCTGGGCGCGGCTGAAGAGCCGGCACCGCGACGAACCCAGCTTCGCCATCATTGGCTACGGCAAGCTCGGCGGCAAGGAACTCGGCTACGGCAGCGACCTGGACATCGTCTTCGTCTACGAGGACGAACACGAGAACGCCTCGGAGATCTACGCCGCCTTCGTGCGCAAGATGATCAACTGGCTCACGGTGAAGACCGGCGAGGGCGACCTGTTCGAGATCGACACCGCGCTGCGTCCCAACGGCAACTCGGGCCTGCTGGTCACCAGTTTCACGGCCTACGCCAACTACCAGCAGCAGCGCGGCAGCAACACGGCATGGACCTGGGAACACCAGGCCATGACGCGCGCGCGTTTCGTGCTCGGCGGCATTTCACTGGCCGGCCGCTTCGACGCGGTGCGCGAGACCGTCATCACCGCCGAGCGCGACGCCGCCTCGCTGGCCGCGGAGATCGTTGCCATGCGCGGCAAGGTGCGCGCGGCGCACCTGGTGCGTGGCACGCGTTTCGACGTGAAGCACAGCCCGGGCGGCATGGTCGACGTGGAGTTCGTGGTGCAGTACCTGGTGCTGCTGCACTCGCGCGCGCACCCGGAGCTGCGGGCCAACACCGGCAACATCAACCTGCTGCGGCGCGCCGAAACCGCGGGCCTGCTCGAGCCCGGCATGGGCGAGTCGGCGGCGCGCGCCTACCGCGAGCTGCGCCAGATCCAGCACCGGGCGCGGCTGGACGAAACCCCCACGCAGGTGGATGCAGAGCAGGTGGCCGAAGCGTCCGGTGCGGTGCTCGCGCTGTGGCGGCACGTGCTGGGCCGCGTCGTCACCTCCACCGCTTGAACGGTCGGCCCGCCGTGACACCGTGGCGCGGCAGCTGGTTGTGGCTGTGCGGCCTGCACGCCGCGCTCAGCCTGCTGGTGTGGTGGTCTCCCGCGGGCTTGGCCGACGCACTCACCTGGCGCTCGAGCGACTGGACTTCAAGGCCCTGGACGCTGTGGACCAGCGCCTGGGTGCACCTGAACCTGCCCCATCTCGTGGGCAACGTGCTGGCCATGGGCGGCCTCGCCGCGGCGGGCTGGGTGCTGCGGCCGGGTGCGCGCTCCACACTCGCATGGCTGCTGGCCTGGCCGCTCACGCAGATCTCGTTGCTGCTGTGGCCGCAGGTGGGTTACGAGGTCGGCCTCTCCGGCCTGATGCACGCCGGCGTGCTGGTGCTGGCGGTGCAGGTGGCGCTGGTGCGCCTGCCCATCCGGGGCGCTCGCTTCTGGGGCTGTCTGCTGGTCGTGGTGGTGCTGAGCAAAGTGCTGATCGAACGAGGCTGGTCGCAGCCCATCGTGTGGGACGCCGGCAACGAGCTCTCGGTGGTGCAGGCCGCGCACGTCACCGGCGCCTTCTGGGGCGTGGTGCTGGGCCTGGCGGTGCCGCTTCTGAAGCGCCCACGAAAAAGCCCGCCGTAGCGGGCTTTCGGTCGCATGCGCGAGCGCGGCGTCAGGCCGCGGAAGGCGCGAGCGACTTGCGGAAACGGTTGAGCTCCTGCACGCTCTTGAAGCTCTGCTCCATCAGCAGGCTCATGTTGTGCAGGATGCGGTCGACCACGCGCGTTTCCCAGACCGCGTCGAAGTTGATCTGCTTGTCCAGCCAGTGCTCCAGCCACTCGGGGTTGGGCAGTCGGCTCTGGATGGTGTCGTTCGGGAACAGGTTCTTGTTCACGTGCAGGTTGGTCGGGTGCAGCGCCTGGGCGGTGCGCCGCGCGCTGGCCATGAGCACGCCCACCTTGGCGAACGCCGTGCGGGCCTCGTTGCCGAACTTGCCGATGGCGCGCTTCATGTAGCGCAGGTAGGCGCCGCCGTGGCGGGCCTCGTCCTGGCTCAGCGTGGTGTAGATGTGCTTGATGACCGGCTCGGTATGCCACTCGGCGGCGCGGCGGTACCAGTGGTTCAGGCGGATCTCGCCGCAGAAGTGCAGCATCAGCGTTTCCAGTGGCGGCGCCGGGTCGAACTCGAAGCGGATGTCGTGCAGTTCCTGTTCGGTGGGCACGAGTTCGGGTCGGAAGCGGCGCAGGTACTCCATCAGCACCAGTGAGTGCTTCTGCTCTTCAAAGAACCAGATCGACATGAAGGCCGAAAAGTCGGAATCGTCGCGGTTGTCGCGCAGGAACATCTCGGTGGCCGGCAGCGCCGCCCACTCGGTGATGGCGTTCATCTTGATGGTCTGGGCCTGTTCATCGCTGAGCGACGCGGCGTCGAACTTGTCCCAGGGGATGTCCTTGTCCATGTCCCATCGGACGGATTCGAGTTGCTTGAAGAGTTCGGGATAGAGCATTAAAGGTCTTTCAAAACTGCCTGCATTTTATGCGGCAGTGAAAAATCCTCTTAAGAATCATCGCGTTGCGCATGGTTATGCGCTTTTCAGGCTTGTGGCGCGCCCCTGGGAGCTGGCGAAAACACGGCTGGCCGTCTTCTTGCTGAACCGCTTGTCTTTGCTGCGGTCCAATGCTGCAATGCACCGCAGCATCTTCAATGGAGTCCTCCTCATGAACGCATCGCGCCTTCCTCCTTTCTTCCACGCCCTCTCACGGCAGGCGGCTCGCGCGCTCGCACTGGCGGTGGCCTGCCTCGGCCTGGCCGGCCCGGCCCTGGCGGCAGAGCCGGCCTGCCCCGCTCTGCTGCAGCACCGCTTCGACCGGCTGCAGGATGAGAAGCCCCAGTCGCTCTGCCAGTACAGCGGCAAGGTGGTGCTGGTGGTGAACACCGCAAGCTTCTGCGGTTTCACCAAACAGTACGAGGGCCTCGAAGCGCTGCACGCGAAGTACCAGTCGCAGGGGCTGGTGGTGCTCGGCTTCCCGGCGAACGATTTCGGCAGCCAGGAGCCGGGCAACAACCAGGCGATCGCCGAGTTCTGCGAGAACACCTTCGGCGTGAAATTCCCCATGTTCAGCAAGACCAGCGTGGTGGGGCGCGACACCAACCCGCTGTACCGGCAGCTCGCCGAGAAGACCGGTGAAACGCCGCGCTGGAACTTCCACAAGTACCTGATCGGCCGCGACGGCCAGACCGTGCGCAGCTATGCCAGCGGCGTCGACCCGAAAAACCCCGCGTTCGTCAAGGACATTGAAAAGTTTCTGTCGACCAAATTGTGACTGATGAGTCACAATGAAAACTACTGAGTAGAAATCGTGAGTCCGACAACATGCTCCTGCCCCGCCACCGCTGTGCTGCGCGCCAGACACACAAAGTCTGGAACTTTTGGCGCGCGCGGGGCGTCGTAGCAAGCAGGTTGGCCCTGGGGCCAGCCCCCGATTCCGGTTTTGAACTGCGAAGCCTTCCGGGTCTCCGTGATCCGGCTGCAATCCCGAGGCGCTTCTCCTCCTCCTCCCTCCCTCCCTTGTTCGTCTGGGGGCGCTTCGCAGTCTTTTGTACAGCCCCTGGTGGCCACCGCACCCCCCGGTGCGGGGCCCACCAGCACTGAGGCCCGAACATGCAGGGCCTCCACTCCTCCCTCTCTGCACCCGTTCGCGCCACCCCACGGCTGAGGCGCGTAGCCATCGTCGGCTCAGGCATCTCTGGCCTGGCCGCCGCCCACACCCTGCGCGGGCTGGCCGACATCACGCTGTACGAGGCCGGCGACCACTTTGGCGGCCACACCCACACGGTGGACGTGACCCTGGCCGATGCCCAGGGCGTGCCGCTCACCTTCGGTGTCGACACCGGGTTTCTGGTGCTCAACGAGCGCACCTACCCCAACCTGCTGGCCTTGCTCGCGGCGCTGGAGGTACCCACGGCGCGCTCGGACATGTCGTTCTCCGTGCAGGTGCCCGGTGCCGGGCCGCGCGGTGGTTCGCTCGAATGGAGCGGCAGCGACCTGGCCTCGGTGTTCGCCCAGAAGCGCAACCTCGCCAACCCGCGTTTCCTGCGCATGCTGGCCGACATCGTGCGTTTCAACCGCGTCACCACGCGGCTGGCCGAGCACGGCGAGGACCTGGGCCCGGACAGCCCGCTGTTGCAGCCGCTCGGTGACTTCCTGCGCCAGCAGCGCTTCTCGAACGAATTCCGCGACTGGTATTTCCTGCCGATGCTGGGTTGCATCTGGAGCTGTCCGACCGACCAGATGCTGGCCTTTCCGGTCGCGACCATGGTCCGCTTCTGCCACAACCATGGCCTGATCCAGCTGAGCAACCGGCCGCAGTGGTACACCGTGGCCGGCGGCGCGCGCCGCTACGTCCGGAAGATCATCGAAGGCATCGCCGACCTGCGCCTGCGCACGCCGGTGCAGCAGGTGCTGCGCGACGAGTCCGGTGTGCGCGTGGTCACGCAGGGCCAGGTGGACCGCTTCGACGCGATCGTGATCGCCTGCCACAGCGACCAGGCGCTGCGCGTGCTTGGCCCGGAGGCCTCCACGACCGAGCGCGAGGTGCTGGGGGCCATCCGCTACCAGCCCAACCGCGCCGTGCTGCACACCGACGCCTCGGTGCTGCCGGAGAGCCCGCGCGCCTGGGCCGCCTGGAACTACGAACGCTCGGCCAGCGCCGACGGCGAATCGGCCGGGGTCTGCCTGCACTACCTCATCAACCGCCTGCAACCCCTGCCGGTGGCACAGCCGGTGGTGGTCTCGCTCAACCCCCAGCGCGAGATCAACCCCACGCAGGTGCTGGGCACGTACGACTACGAGCACCCGGTGTTCGACCTCGCCGCCATCCGCGCCCAGGCCGGCGTTCCGGCCCTGCAGGGGCAGTGCCACACCTGGTTTGCCGGTGCCTGGACGGGCTACGGTTTTCACGAGGACGGGCTCAAGTCGGGTCTGCAGGCCGCGCGCGGGCTGATCGACACCCTCGGCCTGGTGCACATGCCCAGCGAGAACGAATGGCGGCGCACCGCGCTGCCCGGGGTGTTCGCATGAACACGGCGCCGGTGGCACAGATCGGCTTCGGCCAGGTGCGCCACACACGCCACCGCCCGCAACGCAACGCGTTTGCCTACGCCACGTATTTCCTGATGCTGCCGATGCGCAGCCTGCGCGCGCACGGCCCGGGCGCACTCGCGCGCAACCGCCGCGCTGCGCTGAGCTTTCACGACAGAGACCACGGCGAGGGCGGCGCCGACAGCCTCGCCTGGTTGGACGGCGTGCTGCGGCAACAAGGCATTCACGACGCGCAGGGCGAGGTCTGGCTGCACACCTACCCGCGCGTGCTGGGCTACAGCTTCAAGCCGGTGAGTTTCTGGTATTGCCACCGCACAGACGGTTCGTTGCGCGCGGTGCTGGCCGAGGTGAACAACACCTTCGGCGAGCGCCATTGCTACCTGCTGGATGCACCGCGTTATGGCCAGCCTTGCGAAGCCGACAAGGTGTTCCACGTCTCGCCGTTCTGCCCCTTGCAGGGCCGCTACCGCTTCGTCTTCATGCGCACGGAAGGCACCGTGCCCCGCACCGTCGCGCGCATCGACTATTTCGACGACACCGCGGGCAACGAACCGCTGCTCAACACCAGCGTGAGCGGCGATCTGCGGCCGCTGGACGCGGCCACGCTGCGCCGTGCGCTGTGGTCGCACCCGGCCATGACCTTCGGCGTGATCGCACGCATCCACTGGCAGGCCGCGCGCCTGTGGTTCAAGAAAGCCCCGTTCTTCCGCCAGCCGCCCGCCCCGGGCGACTTCGTGACCGCCGCCGTCCCCGCGGCACCTGCCGAGCCCCACCGCCCATGAACAGCACCACCGCCCCGCGCAGCCCCCTGGGCTTTGAACTGCCGCGCAACGCGCCCGCGGCCGCGCGCACCACGTTGCACCTGCTGCAGCGGCTGGTGCATGGCAGCCTGACGCTGCAACTGCCCGACGGCTCGGTGCAGCGCTTCGGCCATGTCGACGGCCCCCACGCGAGCATGCGGCTGCACAACTGGAACGTGTGCAGCGCCACGCTGAAGTCCGGTGACATCGGCTTTGCAGAAAGCTACATCGCGGGCGACTGGAGCACGCCACACCTGGCCTCGCTGCTCTCGCTGCTGGTCGCCAACCGGCGCGAGGTGGAGGACATGGTCTACGGCGCCTGGCTCGGCCGTCTGGCGTACCGCATCAGGCACCTGCTCAACCGCAATTCGAAGGCCAACAGCCGCAAGAACATCCACGCCCATTACGACCTGGGCAATGCCTTCTACCGCCTGTGGCTCGACGAGACCATGAACTACTCGTCGGCCTGGTTTGAAACCCCGGACCAGCCGATGGAGATGGCGCAACACGCCAAGGTGCGGCGCGCGCTGCAGCAGGCAGGCGTGCAATCGGGCGACCGCGTGCTGGAGATCGGCTGCGGCTGGGGTGCGCTGGCCGAGAAGGCCACCACCGAGTTCGACGCCTCGGTGGTCGGCGTGACGCTGTCGACCGAACAGCTGGACTTTGCTCAGCAGCGCATGCGCGACATCGGCCGCGAACACCGCGCCGACCTGCGGCTGCAGGACTACCGCGACATCGACGATGCGCCGTTCGACGCGATCTGCTCGATCGAGATGGTCGAAGCCGTGGGCCGCGCGTACTGGCCGACCTACTTCCAGACCGTGAACCGCCTGCTCAAACCCGGCGGGCGCGCGTGCATCCAGAGCATCGTGATCGACGACGCGCACTTCGACCGCTACATCAAGGGCACCGACTTCATCCAGCAGTACATCTTCCCGGGCGGCTGCCTGCCGTGCCCGCGCGAGTTGCGCGCACAGGCCGCGCAAGCCGGTCTCGAGGTGATCGACGAGTTCGCTTTCGGCCAGGATTACGCGCGCACCCTGTCCATCTGGCGCGAACGCTTCATGCAGGAACAGGAGCGCGTGCTGCAGATGGGCTTCGACCAGCGCTTCCTGCGCATCTGGGAGTTCTACCTCGCGTACTGCGAGGCGGCATTCGAACAGCAGAGCATCGACGTCGTGCAGTACACGCTGCGCAAGCCAGCCTGAGGCCCAGGCCATGCCCTACATCCTGCACCTGTTCGTGGCCGCCGCGCTGCTGACCGGTGTGCCGGCCAGTGCCCAGACGCCCGATGCGCCCAACACCACCCAGCTGAAGCCCGCCCTGCCGGAGCACGCGCGGCTGGGCGGCGCGCGCCTGCGCTACTGGGGCTTCGACGTGTACGACATGAGCCTCTTCGCGCCACCGGGCTTTGACATCCAGCGCTTCGAAGACCGCCCCTTCAGCCTGGAGTTGCGGTACCTGCGCAGCTTCAAGGGCGCCGACATCGCCTCGCGTTCCATCGACGAGATGCAGGCCATCGCGCCCATCGAACCCGCGCAGGCCCGGCGCTGGCAGAACGCCATGGGCGCGGTGTTTCCCGACGTGCAGCGCGGCGACCGCATCACCGGCGTGCACCTGCCCGGCAACGGCGCGCGCTTCTACCTCAACGGGCAGTGGCTCGGCGAGATTGCCGACGACGCCTTCTCGCGCCTCTTCTTCGGCATCTGGCTCTCGCCCAGGACCTCGCAGCCGAAGCTGCGCGAGGCGCTGATCCAGTCGATGGGCGGCCCACCGCGCGCGCCATGACCGAGCCCGCCGCCCGCTTCATAGGCCCCGGTGCGTGGCGCCATGGGTTGTCCTATGGCCTGCTGGGTCTGCCGCTGGCCTTTGTGGCCCTGCCGCTCTACGTGGTCCTGCCCAACCACTACGCGCGCGAGTTCGGTGCGCCGCTCGCCGCCCTGGGTGCGGTGCTGCTGGCCGCCCGGCTCATGGACGCCGTGCTCGACCCCTGGATCGGCCGCTGGTGCGACCGCCTGTTCGCACGATCCACTGCGGCCGTGCTGGGCGCAGCCGCGCTGGCGGCGCTGGTGCTCGCCGCCGGCCTGTGGGGCCTGCTGTTTCCACCGCCTGCGGTGCGCACTGCGGGCACCCAGGCGCTGCTCGGCTGGGCCGGCGTGCTCATGGCCATTACCTACATCGCCTACAGCGTGATGTCGGTCGCGCACCAGGCCTGGGGCGCGCGCCTGGGCGGCGACGAAGCGCAACGCAGCCGTGTGGTGGCGTGGCGTGAAGGCCTGGCCCTGCTGGGCGTGCTGATTGCCGCCGTGCTGCCCGCCACGCTGGGCCTGGGTGCCACGGTCTCCGTCTTCGCCGTGCTGCTGGCACTCGGCTGGTGGGCCTGGAGCCGCTCGGTGCCGCCACCCGCGCAGTCCGCAGCGCCGCCCGAGAGCGGTCCGTCGCCCCTGCGGCAGGCCGCGTTCCGGCGCCTGCTCGCGGTGTTCGTGATCAACGGCACCGCCAGCGCCGTGCCGGCCACGCTGGTGCTGTTCTTCGTGCAGGACCGGCTGCAGGCTTCCCCTTCGATGGAGCCCGCGTTCCTTGCCACCTATTTCCTGTGTGCGGCGCTGTCGATGCCGCTCTGGGTGCGGCTGGTGAACCACCTCGGCCTCGCGCGCACCTGGCTGGCCGGCATGGGCATGGCGGTGGCGGTGTTCGTCTCTGCGGCCCTGCTCGGCGCGGGCGATGTGCTGCCTTTCCTGGTCGTGTGTGCGCTCTCGGGCGTGGCGCTCGGTGCCGATCTGGCGATGCCCGGTGCACTGCTCGCGGGCCTGATCGGCCGGCTTGGCGAACGCGGCCACCGCGAGGGCGCGTACTTCGGCTGGTGGAACTTCGCCACCAAGCTCAACCTCGCGCTGGCCGCGGGCCTGGCGCTGCCGCTGCTGGCCTGGTTCGGCTACACCCCCGGCACGCGCGACCCTGTCGCGCTGCAGACCCTCACCGTCGCTTACTGCCTGCTGCCGTGCGCGCTCAAGCTGCTCGCCGCTGGCGCGCTGTATGGCCTGGTCATCCGGCCCGGGCAACGCGTTGCGACACCGCCCCACCCCCTGCCCACGAACTGAAAGGCCACCATGCAACGACGTCAACTGCTCGCCGCCGGCGTCGCCGGTGCTGCCGCCCTCTCGGGTTGCGCTGGCCCCGAGGTGTCGCGCTACGCCAGCGAAAAACCGGTGCTCGACCTGCGCACCTATTTCAACGGCACGCTCGACGCCTATGGCATCTTCACCGATCGGTCGGGTGAGGTCGTCAAGCGCTTCATCGTGGTGATGCGCTGCCAGTGGAACGGCGACGACGGCGTGCTCGACGAGGACTTCACCTACTCGGACGGCACGACACAGAAGCGGGTGTGGCGCATGAAACACCTGGGCAACGGCCGCTTCAACGGCACCGCCGACGACGTGGTGGGCACCGCGCAGGGCGAGCAGCAGGGCAACGCCTTCCGGTGGGGCTACACCTTGCGGCAGCCGGTGGGCGACAAGGTCTATGAAGTGCAGTTCGACGACTGGATGTACCTCATGAACGACCGCGTGATGCTCAACAAGGCGGTGATGAGCAAGTTCGGCGTGCGCCTGGGTGAGGTCACGCTGTCTTTCGTGAAGCGTGCATCATGAACACACAGAGCGCCTTCGTTGACGCCTCGACCAGGCCGGCGACCACGCAGGCCGCGCGTGGCTTTCTGCTGCTCAAGCCGATGAACCCGCGCATCGTCGACTGGCGCGGCCTGCGCGTGTGGCTCGTGGGCGCGTCCAGCGGCATCGGCGAGGCCACGGCATCGGCCCTGCACGCGCGCGGTGCGCAGGTGCTGCTGTCGGCGCGCAATGCCACGGCGCTGGACGCCTTCGTCGCGTCGCACCCGCCGGCGCACGGTCTCGCCGCGCAGGCCTGGCCGCTGGACGTGACCGATGCCGCCGCCGTCGCGCACACGGCGCGCCAGATCCTGGCGCAGGGCCCGATCGACCTGGTGCTGTACTGCGCCGGCCACTACCACGAGATGCGCGCGACCGGCATGGACCTGGCCGATCTGCAGCGCCACATCGACATCAACTACACCGGCGCTCTGCACGTGCTGGGCGCCACCGTGCCCGCCATGCTGGCGCGCGGGAGCGGCCACGTCAGCCTGATCAGCAGCGTGGCGGGCTTTCGCGGCCTGCCCAAGAGCCTGGCCTACGGGCCGACCAAGGCCGCGCTCACCCATCTGGCCGAAACGCTGTACCTCGATCTGCACCCACACGGCATCGGCGTGAGCGTGGTGCACCCCGGCTTCGTGCGCACGCCACTGACGGCCCGCAACGGCTTCACCATGCCCGCGCTGATCACGCCCGCGCAGGCCGCACAGGCCATGCTGACCGGCTGGCACCGGGGTGCGTTCGACATCCACTACCCGAAGCGCTTCACGCACTGGATGAAGTTGCTGCGCCTGCTGCCCTACCGCGCGTACTTCCCGGTGGTGCGGCGCGTCACCGGGCTATAAACCGGCATGCCCCAAGACAGCCCCGGCCCGCACGCCGCCATCGACCGCCTCTGCGTCTGGTTCGAGTCGCTCTCGCCGGCTTCGCTCCAGCAGCTCGGTACGTTCTACACCGCCGACGCACGTTTCAAGGACCCATTCAACGAGGTGCAAGGCATCGCTGCGATCACGCGCATCTTCGAACACATGTTCGACAGCCTGCACGAACCGCGCTTCGTGGTGACCAGCCGCGTGATCGACGGCGCGCAGTGCTTCCTCGTCTGGGAATTCCGCTTCCGCTTCAAGCGCTTCGACACCACCACCGAACAGGTGGTGCACGGCGGCTCGCACCTGCGACTCGCCCCCGACGGCCGCGTGACCGACCACCGCGACTACTGGGATGCGGCGGAAGAGCTGTACGAAAAAATCCCGGTGGTGGGCGGCCTGATGCGCTGGCTGAAGAAGCGAGCGGTGGCGTAACGTGTCTTCTCCAGGATGCCGCGGAACTGGCTTCGCCAGGCCGCAGGCATCGCCCCCTGGGGGGTGACGCGCCGCAGGCGCGGCGCGGGGGGTTACACCGGCTTGCTGTCGACGAAGCTGGGCCGCTGGTTGAGCTTCTCGGCCAGGCGGGCCAGGTTGGGGTACTGCGCGCGCCAGTCGATGGTGGCGAAGCGGAAGTCCAGGTAGCCCAGCGCGCAGCCCACGGCCACGTCGGACAGGCTGAAGTGGATGCCCGAGCAGAAGGCCTTCTCGCCCAGGCCCTGGCTCATGGACTTCAGGCTGGCGTCGATCTTGGCGCGCTGACGCTCGATCCAGGCGTCGCTGCGCTCACCTTCACCACGGCCGGGCCAGGTGGCCTCGAGGCGCGCCAGCACGGCGGCGTCCAGCAGGCCATCGGCCAGCGCTTCCCAGGTCTTGACCTCGGCGCGCTCGCGCCCCTGCGTGGGGATCAGCTTGCCAACGGGCGAGAGCGTGTCGAGGTATTCCACGATCACGCGCGAATCGAACACCGCTTCGCCGCCTTCCATCACCAGGCAGGGGACCTTGCCCAGCGGGTTGGACGTCATGATCGTGGTGCTGGCGGCCCACACGTCTTCCAGGATGAACTGGTAGTCCAGCTTCTTCTCGGCCATGACGACACGCACTTTTCGCACGTAGGGGCTGGTGATGGCGCCGATGAGTTTCATGGGGAGTGAAGTGGGCTTTGAGACGAGGGAACACGATTCTAGCCAGCACCGGACCACCCCGACCCGATACCGACCGGGGTACCCCAGGCGGCGGTCGCGCCAGCCAGTGGGCCTCCTACAATCGCGGGATGCGTCCGACCACCTCTTCCCCCGCCTCGCCCGCCCACGCCAACCCCGGCGCACCCAGCGCGATCTCCGCACTCTCGCCGCTCGATGGCCGCTACGCGGGCCGCCTGGCCAGCCTGCGCCCCTTCATGAGCGAGCAGGGCTACATGCACCGCCGCGTGCAGGTCGAGATCGCCTGGTTCATCGCCCTGTCCGACGCCGGCCTGGCCGAGTTCAAGCCCCTGTCGCCCGGCGCGCGCACCTACCTTATGGGCCTGGTGAAGAATTTCAGCGAAGCCGATGGTCAGGCCATCAAGGACATCGAAAAAGCCACCAACCACGACGTGAAAGCCGTCGAGTACTGGATCAAGTCGAAGTTCGAGGCCCGTCCCGAACTGGAGAAGGCCGCCGAGTTCGTGCACTTCGCCTGCACCAGCGAGGACATCAACAACACCAGCCACGCCCTGCAGCTCAAGGGCGGGCGCGACATGGTGCTGCTGCCCGCACTCGATGCGGTGATCGACAAGCTGCGCGAGATGGCCCACGCCCACGCCGCCGTGCCCATGCTCAGCCGCACGCACGGGCAGACCGCCAGCCCCACCACCGTGGGCAAGGAAATCGCCAACGTCGTGGTGCGCCTGAGCGCCGCGCGCGAGCGCATCGCCAGCATCAAGCTGCTGGGCAAGATGAACGGTGCGGTGGGCAACTACAACGCGCACCTGAGCGCCTGGCCCGACTTCGACTGGGAGGCCTTCAGCCGCAACGTGATCGAGCAGCCCGAGCCGCTCGGCCTGGGCCTGACCTTCCAGCCCTACAGCATCCAGATCGAGCCGCACGACTACATGGCCGAGCTGTTCGATGCGGTGGCCCGCACCAACACGATCCTGGTCGACCTCGCGCGCGACATCTGGGGCTACGTGAGCCTGGGTTACTTCAAGCAGCGCCTGAAGGCCGGCGAGATCGGCTCCTCGACGATGCCGCACAAGGTCAACCCGATCGACTTCGAGAACGCCGAGGGCAACCTGGGCCTGGCCAATGCGCTGCTGCGCCACCTGTCCGAGAAGCTGCCGATCAGCCGCTGGCAGCGCGACCTCACCGATTCCACCGTGCTGCGCAACATGGGCGTCGCCCTGGGCTATGCGGTGCTGGCCTACCACTCGCTGGGCGTGGGCCTGGGCAAGCTCGAACTCAACGAGGAAAACCTGGCGGCCGATCTCGACGCGTCGTGGGAAGTGCTGGCCGAGCCGATCCAGACCGTGATGCGCCGTTACGGCGTTTCCGGCGCCTACGAAAAGCTCAAGGAAGTGACGCGCGGCAAGACCGTGACCGCCGAGGCGCTGCACGCCCTCATCCGCAGCCTGGAGATCCCCCAGTCGGAGAAGGACCGCCTGCTCGCCATGACGCCGGGCAGCTACACCGGCAAGGCCACCGAGCTCGCCCGCCGGGTCTGAGTCGCCCGGGCTTGACCTGGCTCAAGCCCGCCAGCACCCCCAGCCACTAGATTCGCAGGCTGCGCGTCCCGCGCGGTTGCGGAGCTTTCGGCCATGGCCATCGAATTGTTCAACCAGGATGGCCATGTCTGCCTGATGTTCACCCACCTCGCCGACGAGGGCGGCGAAGCCGTGCAGGCCAACCAGTTCCTGGTCATCCACGGCGACGCGGGCGCCATCATCGACCCGGGTGGCAACGTGGCCTACAACGAGTTGCTGCTGACCATCGGGCGCTACTTCCCGCCCAGCCGGCTGTCCATGATCCTGGCCTCGCACGCCGACCCGGACATCATTGCGTCGCTGGACCGCTGGATGACCAGCACCCAGGCCACGCTGTACATCTCACGGCTGTGGGAGCGCTTTGCGCCGCACTTCTGCAAACCGGGCAAGACGCAGGGCCGCATCGTCGGCATTCCGGACCCCGGCATGCGCATCCCGCTGGGCCGGGGCGAGCTGGTGGCGCTGCCGGCGCACTTCATGCATTCCGAGGGCAACTTCCAGTTCTGGGACCCGGTCAGCCGCATCCTGTTTTCGGGCGACCTGGGGGTGTCCATCGGCTCTTCCGCAGACGCGGGCCGCACCGTGACCTCGCTCGCCGGGCACATCCCGAAAATGGAGAGCTTCCACCGGCGCTACATGGTCTCGGGCAAGGTGCTGCGGCTGTGGGCCCAGATGGCGCGCACACTGCCCATCCGCATGATCGTGCCGCAGCACGGGGCGCCCCTGGCGGGCGACGCCGTGGGCGAGTTCATCGACTGGGTGAGCGATTTCAGCTGCGGCGTGGACCACCTGACCCAGGCCAACTACGCCGTGCCGGCCTGACTACCGCCCGGAACCCGACTCTTCCAGCGCGCGCTCGGCGTAGCGGTTGAAACGCCAGGCATCGCCCTCGATGGTGATGCGCCGCCAACTGGCGCGCTTTTCGCCCGGCGTCATTTCGGTCCAGCGCTGGACTTCGTCGAACGTGCGGCCGCAACCCTTGCACAGCTCATCGCCCTGGCTGGTCGAGCAGATCGCGATGCATGGCGTGTCGGGCATGGTGTCGTACCAGGCCAGCCAGGCCTCGCGCGCCTTTGGTGGCAGCGTGGCCTCATCCGCCTCGGTTTCGTGGAACCACACCATCAGGGCGTACACCTCGGCCAGCGCGCGCAGTTCCTTGCACAGCGACACACCATCTGGCGAGGGTGAGCGCTCACGCCAATAGTTGATAGCGGCTTCGATGTCGGTGATGTGGATGCCAGCCATGGGGTGTGGATCATAGCCAGTCCCATCCCGCCGCGAGCCACCGCCGGGCAGAACCAGCCCCGGCCTTGTGGTAACTGCTTATGCAGGAGGCGACCACACCCCATGGCCGACCGCTACAATCCCGCTTCTCGAAGGGGAGTAGCTCTCCAGATCCAGCGCGGAACGGCGGCAACGCCTGCTGTCGCTGGACATTCGGGTTGTCGTCAATACGGAGCCTGCGGCTCCCGGCAACCCGGGCCCGGCGATTCCATCGCCAGGCCGAGCCAGACCTTTGATGGGCCTCCATGGTCTGATCAAGGCTTTGTCCATCCCCTTCGCCAGCGCGGTTGCGCCATCGTGGGCAGATGAAACAGTGCCTTCCGATCGCTGGTGGTGGTCTGACAGGAGAGAAGGCCGGGCGGACAGCGACCAGAGGGTTTCGCGTCACGCCCATTTGGACAAACGACAACGAGGAACATATGGATTTCCTGACATCGCCCGCGTTCTGGGTTGCCCTGGGACAGATCATCATCATCGACATCCTGCTGGGTGGCGACAACGCGGTCGTGATCGCGCTGGCCTGCCGCAAGCTGCCGCCTCACCAGCGCACGAAAGGCATCATCTGGGGCACCGCTGGTGCCATCGTGCTGCGCGTGATCCTGATCGCGTTTGCAATGACGCTGCTGACCGTGCCGTTCATCAAGCTGGTCGGCGCGTTGCTGCTGGTGTGGATCGGCGTGAAGCTGCTCGCCCCTGACGACGAAGCGCACGGCGACATCCAGGGCAGCGACAAACTGTTTGCCGCCATCAAGACCATCATCGTGGCCGACCTCGTGATGAGCGTGGACAACGTCATCGCCATCGCCGGCGCCGCCCAGAACGCGGGTGAACACTCGTTCCTGCTGGTGGTGCTGGGCCTGCTGATCTCCATTCCGATCATCGTCTGGGGCAGCACGCTGGTCATCAAGCTGATGGCCCGTTTCCCGATGATCATCACGCTGGGTGGCATGCTGCTGGGCTGGATCGCGGGCGGCATGCTGGTGACCGACCCCGCCTTCGTCAACCCCGACAAGTGGCTGTGGATGCCCAAGCTGGGCACGGTCGACGAGAAGGGCATGGCCGTCATCTCCGACACGCTGTGGTGGTCTGCCCATATCGTGGGTGCGCTGATCGTCCTCGCGGTGGGCAAGTGGATCGCTTCGCGCCGCCCGCCCGTGGTGCACGAAGGCTGATTGACTGCACCGGCTCAGGCAGCCTGATCCGACAAGGCGGCGTCCGCAAGGGCGCCGCCTTTTTTGTTGCCTGCGGGTGGTTTCCTGCGTTGCGCGGGGAGTCCACCAACAGGCGCCCGGTGCTATGCTGACCGCATGAAACTCATCCTCACCTGGCTGCTCGCAGCCTGCGCCCTGCTGGTGGTGGCCTACCTGTATCCCGGCGTGCAGGTGCAAAGCTTCACCTCTGCCCTGATCGCCGCGGCCGTCATCGGCCTGTTCAACGCCGTGCTGCGCCCCATCCTGGTGGTGCTCACGCTGCCGGTCACCATCGTCACGCTGGGCCTGTTCCTGTTCGTCATCAACGCGCTGATGTTCTGGGCCGCCTCGGGCGTGCTCGACGGCTTCCGCGTCAACGGCTTCCTCGCCGCGCTGCTGGGCTCGCTGATCTACTCGGTGCTGATGCTGGTGGTGAACTCGGCCGTGCGCGCGGTCGTGCCACGCTGAACCCGAAGCCCGGCATCCGGGCTCACTCTTCGCGCATCGACTCGCGCAGCTGCGTCTCGACTTCGCGGCGCCGGCTGTCCACGATGGCCAGTTCCATGCCATCCGTGCGCTGGGCCGCCGGCAGCGCCTGCGCCGCCCTGAAACGGTCCGCCGCCCCCGCGAAATCGAGGTGCGCCGCGCGGGATTCCGCCTCGGCGCGGATCGCGCGCAGCGTCTGCCCCTGCGCCGCGTAGGCGCGCGACAGGGTCTGCCAGGCCACCGCATCGCGCGGTTGCATGGCGACCCAGGCCTGCAGCCGCGCCACCGCGCGCTGCGGTTGCCCCGTGACCAGCGCCGCCTGCGCACCCTGCAGGGCGCTGGCGCGTGTGGTGCCCGCCAGCGCCTGGTCGCGCAGCTCGGCGAGCAGCGCCGTCTGCGCCGGCGGCAGGGAAGCCACACCGCCCGCGACCGGCGCCATCAACACATCCAGCATCAGCGCTTCGACGGTGGGCCGGGCCTCGGGTGGCACGGTGGTGCGCAAACGCTGTGCGAGATCCAGCGCGAGATCGCGCTGCCCCAGGCGCAACGCCGAGAGCGCCGCCGCGTAGCGGTCACCCGGCGATGCATTGGCCGACTGTCCGCTGGACAGCCAGGCGCGCTGCCGATCAGGGCTGTTCTCGGCCAGCACCCGGGCCCGGGCGGCCACCAGTGCGTGCTGGGTGCGCGAGGGCATGACAAAGCCGATGGCAGCCTCCTGCGCACTGCCTCGCGCGCGCGGCAGATCGAGGCGCAAGCCAGCGCCGCCGGGAGACGAGGCACCTGCTGCAGACGGTGCGCCACCCGTCAGACCCGCGCCGGGAGCGACAGCGGCCACCGGCCCGGAGGGCACGCGGCTGCGCATGTCGGCGATGCGTTCACCGGTCAATGGGTGGCTGCGCAGGTAGGGGAACGAGCCATCGTCGTAGCGAGACGATTGCTGCATCTTGTCGAACATGCTCACGAAGCCCTGGCCGTCGAACCCCGCGCCGGTCAACACGCCAAAACCGACGCGGTCGGCCTCACGCTCCATGTCGCGCGAGAAGTTCAGTTGCGACTGCGCCGCGACGGCGGAGCTGCCGGCGATGGCGGCACCGGCCACCTGCGCATTGGCCCCGGCGGCCAGCGCGCCCAGGATCATGGCGCCCATCATCCAGGGCGCCATGCGCTCTTCGCGCGTCATCATGCGCGCAATGTGGCGCTGCGAGACGTGGCTGAGCTCGTGCGCCATCACGGAGGCCAGTTCCTCGGGCCTGTCGGTCATCGCCATCAACCCCAGGTTCACGCCAAGATAGCCGCCCGGCAGGGCAAAGGCGTTGACGCGCTTGTCGCGCGAGACCACCAGTTCCCAGCTCATGCGTTCGGCCAGCTCGGGTGGCACATCGCCCCGGTCGCGCGCCGCGCCCAGCAGCGGCTGCCACAAGGTCTGCAGGTAATCGCCGAGCACCGGGTCGTCCAGGTAGTCGGGGTCGCGGTAGATGTCGCGTGCGATGCGGTCACCCAGGCGCCGTTCGGCCGCGATCGACATGCCCTGCCCGTCGCCCAGGCTGGGCAGCGAGGAACCGGACACGCCGTCCCGGACCGGCTGCGCGATCGAAGCGGGTGCGGGCAGGGTCATCAGGATGACCAGCGCCAGCACGCCCAGGCTCGGGGCGCTACGGCGGGCGGAGGGGAGCAGCGACGTCGGGTAAAAACGCATCCCCGTATGATGCCGCCAACGCCCGACGGTTCTGTAAAGCCCGCGAAACAAGCCCCCATGACCGATACAAAATCTTTATCTCCCCTGACCCACTTCGACGCCCAGGGGCAGGCCCACATGGTGGACGTGGCGGCCAAGGCCAGCACGCACCGTGTGGCCGTGGCCGAGGGGCGCATCCGCATGCTGCCAGCCACGCTGGCGCTGATCCAGTCGGGCACGGCAAAAAAGGGGGACGTGCTGGGCATTGCCCGCATCGCCGGCATACAGGCCGCCAAGAAGACCAGCGACCTCATTCCCCTGTGCCACCCGGTCGCACTGACCCGCGTGGCCGTGGAATTCGACGTCGAGCCCGACACCCACAGCGTGCGCTGCCGCGCGACCGCCGAATGCACCGGGCAGACCGGCGTGGAAATGGAGGCCCTCACCGCCACGTCGGCTGCGCTGCTGACGATCTACGACATGTGCAAGGCGGTGGACCGCGGGATGGTGATGGACGGGGTGCGGCTGGTGGAGAAGAGCGGCGGCAAGAGTGGCCACTTCGTGGCCACGGCCTAGAACGGATCGATCGGCAGGAAGCGCACGGGGCGCGCGTCCTGCGGCGAAAGAATGGCGGTCCACGCCATCTGCCGGCTGACCACCGGCAGGTAACGCGCATCGTCGGCCTTCAGCCCGGCGGAAGCCAGCGCTGACTCGATCGCCGAAGCCTCGTTCGGTCTGCTGACCAACAAGGTTTTCACGGGCAGTGCGGCAGACTGGATCGCGGCGACCTGGGATTCATAGCTCACCCACAGATCCGGTCGAGCACCAATGTCCACCCCCTGAAGCGCGGCCATTGTCACTTCCATTTTCTCGTTTTCGGACACGAACGGGCGCACTGCCACAGGTTCGGGGCCCCACACAGGCAGCCCGCGAAACTCGGGCGCGCTGCGCGAGAGCAGGTCGGGATCAACGTCGACCGCGTGCACGACGCGCAGGCGATCTATCTCGAAAGCGAGGTGAACAGGCCGGGCCTGAAACACGGTCCACGCGCCATAGGAGAGCGCAGCCAGTTGAACCAGCGCGATCAAGCCCACATCCACCCTCAGTTCCTTGAGCCCCTTTTTCGCGGATGCCACGGCAAAGGTGCAGACCGGTCCGAGAGCCATGTCCACTGCCGCCACGAGCATGAACAGGCTCAAACCGCCCGAGAGCTTACGGTACGGGTGGGGATACCACATGAAGAAGATCAGGCTGCCCACCACGAGCATGATGAGCACGCTGATGAGGAAGTGACCGACAGACCATTTGAGTCGGTAGCGAAGATCGACATGCATGGTGGACCTTACTCACTGTGATATTGAAGAAGCGGGTGCAACGTCGGGCAGGGGCAGGGGCATTGCCTCGGAACGGTCCATCTCCTCCGGGGCCAGCCGGAAAGTGCTGTTGCGCCCCTTGTAAGGAGGCCAGTGCAGCGCGGCCAGCGAGGGGTGGGTCTTCTGGTCGTTGGACCAGATGCCCTGAACCATGTTTACCCCGTCAGCGCCCATGATGGCATTGAATCGCATCATCCACACACTCGCCAGTTCCTGCCGACCGGCCAGCGCGTGGGCCTTGGCGGCAGCGTAGTAGGCCGGGGGGGTGTTCACGTTGCGCGCCGTGTCCGATATCCACTGCAGTTCCTGCTCGCTCATGTCGCTGCGCAAAGGCAGGCGGTACAGTACTAGCTCATCATGTATCTGGTTCAGCACAAGTGGCGCATGCACCTCGATGTCAGGGCGTTTGCCAACGCGGCTGTTCTCGAAGCGCCATTCGGTGTAGCGCTCCTGGTAGCGGAAATAGTCGGCGGACATCCCTCCTGCCACCCCCAAGGTGAGCAGCCCCGCCACCGCCCATGCTGGTCTGGGCAGTAAATACCCGTGATGAACCGGCATCAACCAGCCTGCGAACATCGCCGCTGGGGCCATGAAATAGAGAAATTGGTGTGGCAACTCAAGCATGGCGTGGACACCCAGCGCGCCCAGTACGCCCAGCGCGAACACATTTTCAGGCTCCCGGCGCAACGCCACAAGGCGCCCGCCGATCCAGACGGCCAGTGCACCCAGCAGCAACAAGGCGACGGGGATACCAAACCAGAGCACCACGTCAATGATGGCGTTGTGCGCATGCGCAAAACGCTGTCCGATGAAGAGTTCGGGGTGCAGGTGCGCGACAGCCACGTAGGCATAGCCTCCGTCGGTCAACCCGTAGCCGAACCACGGGCGCTCAAGAATGGCTGCACCGAACGCCAGCCACGCGTCGATGCGGGCGCCATCGATTGACGTCAGACGGGCTTCGGCACCCTGCTGCATGCCCAGCCACTCCGTCACCAGCTTGAAATTCAAGGACCACGCGATGAGCAACGCAAGGCCCACGCACCAGATCAACAGCAACGCCTGCCGTGATCCACCCTTTAGGGCAAAAACCAGCAACCCTGTTACGACAAAGATTTCCAACAGACCAGCGCGCGACTGTGTCAGCCCGATGCCGATTCCGATCCAGGCAAAAAGCAGAATGAACACCGCCAGGGACAGCATGCGCCGATACCAGAACCAGCTCAGTGCAATCAAGCCCCAGACCTGTATGGTGGCCAGCTGATTGGGCTGAAGGATCATGCCTGAGGGTCGCTGGCTTTCGTTGATGGGCGTGATCAGCAGAAGCAGCAGAGACTCAAGATCCGAGGAATACCACTGCATCCACTGAATCCATTGCACGAGCACATTCGCTGCGGCAGCGAGCGCCAGGGCAGCAAACAGGATATCGAGCAATCGATGGTGTTGCTGCACCTTCGCCGCATGCCCCATCAGAAAGGCTAGCAACACCGCTGCAACATAGGCGGACGACACGGCTGCTGTGCCCGCCTTGGAAAGCAGCCCACCGGACCACTGGAACCAAGGTACAACCGCGAGCACCACAAGCACCCCGGCGAACAACGATATCGGCACATCCCACCGCGTTTTCCAGGCCAGCACGACCGCGATCAACCCCAGTGCCGCCGCCACCACGATTTCATGATGAAAAGCACTCCAGGGCAATTGGTGATTCGGTACCAGCCAGATTAGCGACAGCGCGGCCGCTGCCAGAACATTCTCGAGCTGCTGAAGCGGGGTGTAACGAGTCGACATGGCAAACACTCTTCAACGGGCAAAAGAAAGGGCCGCAATGCGGCCCTTTCAAAGATCACAAGATCAAATCAACCGCGGCAGGAACCCGGCAGGAAGCGGGTGTTCATCGGGTTGGCAGTTGCAGGGCCGCAAACCCAACGGGTGATGACCGCGCCGGCATCGTTGGCACCGTTCAAAGCACCCGAAACGAAGGGGGCCAGTTGAATGGTGTTGGTGGTGGCGGTAATGCCACCGCCAAGATTGGTGGCGTTACCGACAATGGTGATGACACCGTTGCCGTTGGCAGAGCCGGAGGTCACCATGCGAGTCGGCGTGATGGAGCAAGCCGCGCTGATAGCCGAGCTGATATCGTTGCCAGGAGCCGCCGCCTGCACGGTTTCCGTGATCGAGGTGCGGCACGACGAAGCGGCCAGCACGAGCTCCGACACGCGCGCACGCACGGTGTAATCCTGATAAGCCGGCAGCGCAACAGCAGCCAGGATACCGATGATGGCCACCACGATCATCAATTCGATCAGGGTGAAACCTTTTTGCAGGGAACGCTTCAGCTTCATTTGGAAACTCCTTGGAGACGGGGTTTGGGTTGAGGACGCTTCCTATCAGCAGACGCCGTGCCAACCTGAAATGGGGTCCTTTTTGCGGCCTATTTCACGCTTTGCCCGCGCTCAGTGACATTTGGTGACCGTTGGAGCGGGATGCTGCCGACAATTTTTGTCACCCAGCTCTTGGGCGACAGGATTTGTCACAGCTCGAAGGTCTGTCCTGCACTCAGCCAGCGGATGTCGTGCCGCGTCGACTCCGGGTGCTGCGGCGCTTCGTCGAAGCGCTGGATCTCTTCCATGATCAGGCCGGTTTCTGCCGGCTTGGTGTGGGTGATGTAGATCGGATAGCACCGCCCGCTCTCGATCTGCTCCAGCTCCTGGGCCAGCAGCGCCGGAGCCAGGTGCAGGCTGCGCTGCGCGAGTTCGTGTTCGCGGTCGCTGAAAGCCGTCTCGATGACGAGCTGGGCCACGGCGAGCTGGTTCACGCGCTTCCAGAATGCCGGGTTGCGACCGGTGTCGCCACTGAACACCCAGTGACCGGAGGCGCTGGCGGCCGCGAAGCCCACCGCGGGCACCGTGTGCACTGCGGGCAGCACCTCGATCGCCTTGCCCCCCACCTGCAGGACTTCACCCACGGCAATGGACACGAACCGCATGAGCGGGGTGTCCACGCTGGGAATGGCCGAGAAGTCGGGCCAGATCAGGTTGTTGAAGATGTGCACCTTGAGCGCGGCAATGGTGCCGGGCAGGGCGTGCACCTGCAGGGGAGCGGCACCGCTCGCCATGCGCCGGGCGGCCACCGCATCGAGCATGAGGGGCAGCGCCGCCACATGGTCGAGGTGGGAATGGGTGAGCAGGACGTGGTCCACCCCGGCCATTTCGTCCAGCGTCAGGTCGCCCACGCCGGTGCCCGCGTCGATCAGGACGTTGTCGTCGAGCAGGAACGAGGTGGTGCGGCACCCTTGGGCAATGGCGCCAGAGCACCCCAGTACGCGAACCCTCATTGGAAGCTTTGGCTGTGTCGTGGCCGCGGTGAGCGGCGCATCGGATGTGACAGAACAGGCCGCCTGGACCGCCTTTTGGGGCCGCACGGCAACCGACTGCCGAAGGCTACCTGTTTGACAAGGCGCCGGAAAGGACTTTTTTGGCAGTTCTGCCGACGGCTTCAAGCACCCGCACCGGATGCCAGCGTGCCCGGCCTCAGTGCTGAACGAACTGCATCTGCGTGCCTGCCAGCTCGAGCAGGTCGCCATGGTGCAGGTTCACGGCATCGGTCCCGATGGGGTTGCCGTTGATGGTGGGCTTCTGGGCGCCTTCCACCAGGGCGACCACATAGCCATGGGGACGGCGCGTGATGGCGGCCACCGCAACACCGGGCTTGCCGATGGTGGTCACCACCTTGACCAGCGGCACCTCACGGCCGGCGGCCGTGCCGGACATGACCTTGATCGCCGCATTGCCCAGTGCGGCTCCCTGGGAGTCGGCGGCCTCCACGACGGAGCCGGCATTGATGACCGTGGTTTTCTCGTAGGTTTCGCTCGCGCCTTCGTGAACGAACTTGATCTTGTATTTGCCGATCTCGATGGCGTCGCCGTTCTGCAACTGCTGCTTCTTGATCGCCTTGCCGTTGACGTAGGTGCCGTTGGTGCTGTTGAGGTCTTCCAGAAACACGTCCATGCCCGACATCTGCATCACGGCGTGCTCACCGCTGACCGCGAGGTTGTCGATCACGATGTCGTTGTAAGGGCGCCGGCCCAGCGTGGTGCGGTCTTTGGTGAGTTGCACTTCCTTGATGACGACACCATCGATGGAAACGATCATTTTCGGCATGGCCGACTCCTCTGGAACCTATTGGTTGAATTCTGAAACGGCTACTTGCCGAGCATCCGCGACAGCAGGCCCTTGCGGATCGGCCTCGAACGAGCATACGCCAGTATCACCGAAATATTGTCGCGTCCACCGCTGTCGTTGGCCCCGTCCACCAGCGCCTGCGCCTTTTCTTCCAGCGTGCCGGCGGCCACCAGAATGGCGGCAATGCGCTCGTCGCTCATCATGTCGCTGAGGCCATCGGAGCAGAACAGGTAGAGATCTTCGTCTTCCACGCGGTATTCGTTGACTTCCAGCAACACCGTGTCTTCAACACCCAGTGCGCGGGTGACCAGATTCTTGTGCGTCGCGTACTGCGCCTGCTCCAGGGAGATCAGTCCGGCATCGATCTGCTCCTGCAACAGGGAGTGGTCGCGCGTAATCTGCACGAAGCTGCCGGTGCGCAACCGGTAGCAGCGGGAGTCGCCGACGTGGCCGATCATGGCGCGCGAACCATGGAACACCCCCATGACCAGGGTGGTGCCCATGCCGGCGTACTGCGCGTTGGAGTTCGCGGCGTTGAAGATGGACCGGTTGGCGTTGTCGATGCAGATTTCCATCGCGCGCTTGAGCTCGCGTGCGCTGGCCTCGTGCCCGCCCTCGGACATCCAGCGGCCGAGCTCGGTGCGGATGAAGGTGGTCGCCATCGCACTCGCGACTTCGCCCGCGTTGTATCCGCCCATGCCATCGGCCAGCACCACGACCTGGTTCTCGGGATCGAGGGCCACGGAGTCCTCGTTGTTGTCCCTGACCAGACCCGGATCTGTCAGACAAAAATACTCAAAAATCATACGTTGGATTTATAAGCGGATATCGAAGCTGGCAGTCGCGGGCAGGGGCGACGAAATCGCGATTGGTGTGACAACAGTGGCGAGCATCGCGCTTTCGTTGGCCGGCCTGTCCGGGTTGGACATGCGGCTGGACACCTCGCCTGGGTCGGTGGACGTCGGCAGGACAGCGCGGATCGAGCGGAGATCGGCGGCGATTTCGGCGCCCGTCTGGTACCTTTGCGAGGGGGATTTCGACAGGGTCTTGCTCAGTATATCGGCCAGTTCCTGCGGCAGTTCCGGACGCCGCTCGCGCACGCTGGGCGCGGGCTGGTTGGCGATCTGGTACATCAATGCAGCCATCGAATCGCCCCGCAGCGGCAGGCTGCCGGTGAGCAGCTGGAACAGCATCACGCCCAGCGAATACAGGTCCGAGCGCCCATCCACACGCTGGCCAGCCAGCTGTTCCGGCGACATGAAGCTCGGCGTGCCCAGCACCATGCCGGTCTTGGTCTTGCTGGAGCCGGTGATGCGCGCGATGCCGAAATCGGTGACCTTCACGGTGTCGCTGGCAGCCTCGTACATCACGTTGGCCGGTTTGATGTCGCGGTGCACCACCTCCTGGCGGTGCGCGTGGTCCAGCGCCTGCGCGATGCGTTCACCGATGGAGAGCACGGTGTCCACGGGCAGCAGCTGCCCCTCGCGCGAATGCTGCCCGAGGTCGTGGCCGTGCAGGAACTCCATCGCGATGTAGGCAAGATCGTGTTCCTCACCCGCGTCGAAGATGGTGACGATGTTCGGGTGCTGCAGACGTCCTGCGGTTTCGGCTTCGCGGAAGAAGCGCTCACGCACGTCAACCAGCTCCGGGCCTTCGAACTCGGCGCTCAGGGCCAGCGTCTTGATGGCCACGGTGCGGCCGATCTTCGGGTCGCGGCCCAGGTACACGACGCCCATCGCGCCCTTGCCCAGTTCTTTCTCGACCTGGTAGCGGCCGAGCATGGGTTTTTCGACACTCCCACCGTCCAGCAGCAGCGTGCCACCCGGGTGCGCCGCGCCGCCCAGCACCACGGTTGCCGACAGGTTCCTGGTGCGCTCGAGGCGCTTGAGCACATCGGTGTCGGTGCGATCGAGCTTTGCCATGTGCTCGTACACGGCCTCGGCCTTGTTGAACTGGCGCTTGCGCTCGAAGTCCAGCGCGAGGTGCTTGAGGTTGTCCATCACCGCGAGGCTGTGCGGCACGCGGCGCAGGCGGTCGAAGGCCATGTCCAGCTGGCCCTGGCCTTGCAGCGCCAGACCCATCATGCGGTTGGTCTCGGCAGACTCTTCGTCCGACTTGATCTTGCCGGCCTCGGTGACCAGGAAGCGTCGGGTCGTCAGCGCGAGGTGCCCGATCAGCAACAGCGCGACCGGAAACACCAGCTGGAGCCAGAGCGCCGCCGACGCCAGCAGCTGGTACTCGGCGCCGAGCAGGACCACGAACGACAGGCCGGTCACGGCGGCACCCGCCGCGGCGGACAGCCGTGGCAGCACCAGCAGCAGATACGCCACGACCAGCAGCAGGACACCCAGCACCGCCAGGCCGCCCCAGGCAGGCTGTTCGATGAAATGCCCGTTGAGGATGCTCGACGTGATGTGGGCCAGGATGGCCGCGGGCGACATGGCCGCAGACACCGGCGTGGTGACCAGGGTACCCACGCCGGCGGCCGTCGCCCCGACGATGACGATCTTGTCGGCGTACTTGCTCGCCGGGATGCGCCCCGAGATCACGTCATAGAACGAGTCCACCGTGAACGCGGGCTTGCCGCCGTGGTCGGCGTAGAACTGAGGCAGCAGGCGGGCGGCGCCATCGGTCGGTATCCGTGTGCGGCCCAGTTGCACGCCCTCGCCGGGCAGAAGGCTGATGTCCTTCACGCCCAGGTTCAGGCTGTGTGCCGCCACGGTCAGGCCCATGGACGGCACGGCGAAGCCATCGAACTGCACCAGCAGAGGCTCCCGGCGCACCGATCCGTCGACGTCGAAGAACTGGTTGAGGTGCCCCACTGCCAGGGCCGCCTCGCCCACCGCCGTCAGCGGCTGCTGCGTGCGCATGGCGGGCATGCCGAAGCCGCTGTCGTCGGCCACTGCGCTGCGCTGTGCGAACGCCGGCAGGGGTTCGTCCGGCCGGCCCAGCGGCTCGCCCAGGGTGAACACGGAAGGCACGATGACGTTGCCCGCGCGCGCCATGCTGTCCACCAGCCGCGCATCCGCGTCGAGCCGCTGTTCGGCCTGGGCAATGAATCCCAGCAGGCGCTGGCGCGACACGGCGCCCAGGTCGGGCAACGCCGGGGCGCCGGAAGAGGTGCCATCGAGCTGGCCACGCAACTCGCGCAGCTGCGTCAACCCCCGATCGGTCTGGGGCTCGAAGAAGAAGGCGGTGTGGGCAACCGTCTTGGCCTTGGCCGCGCTGAGCTGGTCGATCAGCTCGGCATGCACTTCCCGCGGCCAGGGCCAGCGACCGATGTTGGCAATGCTCTGGTCGTCGATCGCGATGATGGCGATGCGGTCACTGGGCTGGCGGCTGCTGGCCGAGCTGGCAACGTCGTAAAAGCGGCGCTCCAGCCCGTCGAAGAAATCCGTCGAGGCGTGCAGCCCGAAAACGGCAAGCACCACCAGCAGGCCCATGAAGGCATCGGATCGCCAGATCCGGCCTCGGGCTTTCTGAGGGGTCGTCTTGCTCTTGAACACGTCGCGCATTCTCCGGGTGGGTTCGCCTGCTGGTCGCCGCGAACTGCCCGAAGGTCAGAGACAAGCGCACCGTCGGTGCTGGCAACCGCGCCAGCCTCCAAAGTGTTGCATTTTGTTGCAGGGGCGTTCGCCGCTGCAAGGCACTTTGTGGGTTTGACGCCTCAATCGCCACACGGGCATAAAAAAAGGCAACGCAAGCGTTGCCCTTTTCACACCGGGTGCGATTCGCTCAGAGCTGGGCTTTAAGCAGTTTGCCCAGTTCCGACGGGTTGCGCGTGATGATGAAGCCCGACTCTTCCATGATGGCGAGCTTGGCATCGGCCGTGTCGGCACCGCCGGAGATCAGCGCACCGGCGTGGCCCATGCGCTTGCCGGGAGGGGCGGTCACGCCAGCGATGAAGCCGACGATGGGCTTCTTCATGTTGGCCTTGCACCATTGGGCGGCTTCGGCTTCGTCCGGGCCACCGATTTCACCGATCATGATCACGGCGTCCGTGTCCGGATCGTCGTTGAAGGCTTTCATCACGTCGATGTGCTTCAGGCCGTTGATGGGGTCGCCACCAATGCCCACGGCGCTCGACTGGCCCAGGCCCACTTCGGTCAGCATGGCCACGGCTTCGTACGTCAGCGTGCCCGAACGGGACACCACGCCGATCCGGCCCTTGCGGTGGATGTGGCCGGGCATGATGCCGATCTTGATCTCGTCGGGCGTGATCAGGCCGGGGCAGTTGGGGCCCAGCAGCAGCGTCTTCTTGCCACCGGCGGCTTCCTTGGCCTTCATCTTGTTGCGCACTTCCAGCATGTCCCGGACCGGGATGCCTTCGGTGATGCAGATGGCCATGTCCAGGTCGGCTTCCACGGCTTCCCAGATGGCTGCGGCTGCGCCTGCGGGCGGCACGTAGATCACGGACACGGTGGCGCCGGTCTGCGTGGCGGCTTCCTTGACGGAAGCGTAGATCGGGATGTTGAAGATCGACTCGCCGGCCTTCTTCGGGTTCACGCCAGCCACGAACGCGTTCTTGCCGTTCGCGTATTCCTGGCACTTCTCGGTGTGGAACTGGCCGGTCTTGCCGGTGATGCCCTGGGTGATGACCTTGGTGTCTTTATTGATGTAGATCGACATGATGTGTCCTAGTCAGTCGGTGAAGGTCGTTACTTGACGGCAGCGACGATCTTGGTCGCGGCTTCGGCCATGGTGTCTGCGGCGATGATGGGCAGGCCGGACTCGGCCAGCATCTTCTTGCCCAGCTCTTCGTTGGTGCCCTTCATGCGCACGACCAGCGGCACGTTCAGGTTCACGGCCTTGCAGGCGGTGATCACGCCGGTGGCGATGGTGTCGCACTTCATGATGCCGCCGAAGATGTTGACCAGAATGCCCTCGACCTTGGGGTTCTTGAGCATGATCTTGAAGGCTTCGGTCACCTTCTCGGGGGTGGCGCCGCCGCCCACGTCCAGGAAGTTGGCCGGCTCGCCGCCGAACAGCTTGATGGTGTCCATGGTGGCCATGGCCAGGCCGGCGCCGTTCACCAGGCAGCCGATGTTGCCGTCCAGGCTGATGTAGGCCAGGTCGAACTTGGAGGCTTCCACTTCCGCCGGATCCTCTTCGTCCAGGTCGCGGTAGGCCACGATTTCAGGGTGGCGGAACAGCGCGTTGGAGTCGAAGTTGAACTTGGCGTCCAGCGCCATCAGGTTGCCCTTGGAGTCGGCGTTCAGCGGGTTGATTTCAACCAGCGACGCATCGGTGTCCATGTAGCACTTGTAGATCTTGGAGAAGATGTCCACGGCCTGGTCGACCGAAGCGCCGGTCAGCCCAATGGCCGCAGCGACCTTCTTGCTCTGCTCGGCGGTGATGCCGGTGAGCGGATCGATCATCTCGGTGATGATCTTCTCGGGCGTGGCGTGCGCCACTTCCTCGATGTCCATGCCGCCTTCGCTCGACGCGATCAGGGCCACCTTCTGCGTGGCGCGGTCGGTCACCAGCGACACATACAGTTCGTTCTTGATGTCGGCGCCGTCTTCGATGTACAGGCGGCGGACCTTCTGGCCTTCCGGACCGGTCTGGTGCGTCTTGAGCTGCATGCCCAGAATTTCGCCAGCGATGCGCTTGACGTCTTCAATGGTCTTTGCAACCTTGACGCCGCCGCCCTTGCCACGGCCACCGGCGTGGATCTGGGCCTTGACCACCCAGACCGGGCCGCCAAGCTTCTGAGCGGCTTCCACCGCCTCCTGCACCGTAAACGCCGCAATGCCGCGCGGCACGGGCACACCAAACTGGCGCAAGATTTCCTTGCCTTGGTATTCATGGATCTTCATGAGGTCTCTCTCAGGAACGGGTAAAAGAGGGCGGCCGAGCCCGGATTGGCCGCAGAATGGGCACTGAAAACAGCAACCAAGGACTGTATCATGGTGCAACGCACCAAATTTGCGCACCGCGCGAGTCTGGGTCCTTTTCCTGAATCTCCACTGACGAGGCAGAGCAGCCATGGCCAAGGTTTTCATTGACGGCGAAGCAGGCACCACCGGGCTGCAGATCCGCGAGCGCCTGCAGGGCATGCCGCAGATCGAGCTCGTCAGCATCGCGCCGGAGCTGCGCAAGGACCCGGCGGCCAAGCGCGCGCTGATGGCCCAGGTCGACCTGGTCATCCTCTGCCTGCACGACGACGCGGCGCGCGAGTCGGTGGCCATGATCGACGCCCTGCCGGGCAAACAGCCCAAGATCATCGACGCGTCCACCGCGCACCGAACCGCCCCCGGATGGGTGTTCGGCTTCCCGGAACTCGCCGCCGGTCAGCGAGACGCGGTGGTGAAGGCCAGTCGCGTGGCCAACCCGGGGTGCTATGCCACCGGTGCGATCGCCCTGCTGCGCCCCCTGATCGATGCCGGCGTGCTGCCGGCCGACCATCCCGTCTGCCTGCCCGCCGTCAGCGGGTACTCCGGTGGTGGGCGCAGCATGATCGAAGCGTATGAAAAAGGCGATGCCCCTGCCTACGAGCTGTACGCGCTGGGCCTCAAGCACAAGCACATCCCGGAAATCCTTGCCTACACCGGCCTGAAGCGCCGGCCCATCTTCACGCCTTCGGTCGGCAATTTCGCCCAGGGGATGCTGGTGCAACTGCCCCTGCACCTCGACACCCTTCCGGCCTCGCCGACGCTGGACAGCCTGCACGCCGTCTATTCGAAGCACTACGCCGGCAGCGAATGGGTGAGCGTGCAACCCGCCACCGACGACGGCAAGCTCGACGCCCTGGCCCTCAACGACACCAACCGCCTGGAAATCCGCGTGTTCGGCAATGCCGAGGCACGGCATGCGGTGGTGGTGGCGCGGCTCGACAACCTGGGCAAGGGCGCCAGTGGCGCCGCCGTGCAGAACCTCAAGCTGATGCTCGGCCTGTAAGCGCGATCCGGCGCACCGCCGGACCGCCCGCCCGATGAGCCTGTCGAAACCCCGGGCCTCCATTCGTCGTATCCCTTGATGGCGCCGGCCTGGATGGCGGCGCGGTCCAGCGCCGACACCCGAGGAAACCCATGTCCACCACCCTGCCCGTCACCGACATCGCACCGCCGCGTGCCACGCGCCGCGAATGGGTTGCCCTGGGCGTGATCGCCCTGCCCTGCCTGGTCTACGCAATGGACCTCACAGTGCTGAACCTGGCGCTGCCCGCGATCAGCGCCGACCTGCGCCCAACGGCCTCTCAACTGCTCTGGATCGTCGACATCTACGGATTCATGGTCGCGGGCCTGCTGATCACCATGGGCACGCTCGGCGACAAACTCGGGCGCCGCCGGCTGCTGATGATCGGAGCGGCCGCCTTCGCGGCGGCCTCGGTGGCCGCGGCGCTCTCCACCACCGCACACGCGCTCATCGCCACGCGCGCGCTGCTCGGCGTCGCGGGCGCCACGCTGGCGCCATCCACGCTCTCGCTCATTTCGAACATGTTCCGCGACGAGCGCGAGCGCCGCGTCGCCATCGGCATCTGGATTTCGAGCTACTCGGTCGGCGGCGCCATCGGGCCACTGGTGGGCGGCGTGATCCTGCAGTACTTCGCCTGGCCGGCGATCTTCTGGGCCGCGGTGCCGGTGATGTTGCTGCTGCTGGCCGTCGGGCCGTTCCTGTTGCCCGAGTACCGCGACCCGGAGGCCGGCCGGCTGGACTTCATCAGCGTGGCGCTGTCGCTCGCCGCCGTGCTCGGCGGCGTGTTCGCGCTCAAGCAGGCGGCAGAAGGGCAGCTGGGCGCGCTCACCTGGATCGTCGCGGCGGGCGGCCTGGCCGCTGGCGTGGTGTTCGTGCGGCGCCAGCGCCGCATCGACTACCCGCTGCTCGACCTCACCCTGTTCTCGCAGCCGCGCTTCGCGGCCGCCATCTGCACCTACGCCCTCACCTCGTTCGCGATGTTCGGCGTCTACATCTTCATTTCGCAGCACCTGCAACTGGTGCTCGGCCTGTCGCCGCTGGTGGCGGGGCTGTGCACGGTGCCCTGGGCCCTGTCGTTCGTGGTGGGTTCCATGCTCACGCCCACCATCGCGCAGCGGTACTCGGCACCCAGAACGATGGTGACAGGCCTCGCAGTGGCAGCGGTGGGTTTCGCGGGCGTGGCACTGGTCGATGGCCCGCACGGCCTGCTGGCGCTGATCGTCGGCATGACGCTCATGGGCATTGGCATGGCGCCGGTGTTCACGCTGGGCAACGACATCGTCATCAGCTCGGCACCGCCCGAGCGCGCCGGGGCGGCGTCGGCCCTGTCCGAGACCAGTGCGGAGCTGTCCGGCGCCCTGGGCATCGCGGTGTTCGGCAGCCTGGCCACCAGCCTGTACCGCGCTGGCATGGCCGGTCAGTTGCCGGCGGGTCTGCCGGCCGAGGCCGTGGCGGAAGCCTCGACCCTGGGTGGCGCGCTCATCGTCGCGGAAGGGCTGCCGGCACCCCTGGCCGACGCCTTGCGGCTGGCCGCGCGCGGAGCGTTTGTCGACGGCCTTCAGGCGGCGGCCGTGGTGGGCACCGGCATCATGGTGGCCAGCGGCTTGCTGGCCTGGCGCATGCTGCGCACGCCCGCCAGCAGCAAACCTTGAAGAGGCGCGGGCTCAGTCCTCGCTATCGTCAGCGGGTGCGCCGCGCACCACGCGCCGCACCACCTCGGCGCTGAAGCCGCGCGTGAGCAGAAAACGCATCTGCTTCGCGCGTGCGGCGGCATCGACCGGCGGCTGGCCGAATTTCCTGCGCCAGACCTCGCTGGCTCGGGCTTCCTCGGTGCCCTGCAAGCCAGCCACGGCGTCGGCCACCGCCTGCGGATCGAGCCCCTTGGCCTGCAACTCCTGGCGCACGCGCGCCGCACCCAGGCGGCCGGCGCGCCGGTGCACCACCGACTCCAGCACACGCTGCTCGTTGATGAATCCCTTGGCCTCGAGTTCGTCGAGCGCCCTGGCCAGTTCGCCGGTTTCGGTTTCGTGCGGGCTCAGCTTGCGCTGCAGCTCGGCGCGCGAATGCTCGCGACCGGCGAGCAGCCGCAGCGCGCGGCCCTTGAGGGATATCTGGTCGAAGCCCATGTCGGATCAAGGCCCCGCAGGGCAATGGGCTCAGGCCGCAGGCGTCGTGGCGTCGGCGTCCTTGGCCTTCGCGGCCTTGCCACCCTTGGCGGCGGGCGCGGGCGCCTCGTCCACCGGCAGCAGCGGCACGCCCAGCTCGGTGCGCACCTTGTTCTCGATCTCCACGCGCAGCTCGATGTTCTCGCGCAGGAATTCGCGCGCGTTGTCGCGGCCCTGGCCGATCTTCTCGCCGTTGTAGGCGTACCAGGCGCCCGATTTCTCGATCACGCGGTGCACCACGCCCAGGTCGAGGATCTCGCCCTCGCGGCTGATGCCTTCGCCGAACAGGATGTCGAATTCGGCCGTCTTGAAGGGCGGCGAGACCTTGTTTTTCACCACCTTGACCTTGGTCTCGTTGCCGATTGCCTCTTCGCCCTTCTTGATGGTGCCGGTGCGGCGGATGTCCAGGCGCACCGAGGCGTAGAACTTCAGCGCGTTGCCGCCGGTGGTGGTTTCGGGGCTGCCGAACATCACGCCGATCTTCATGCGGATCTGGTTGATGAAGATGACCATGCAGTTGGTCTTCTTGATGTGGGCGGTGAGCTTGCGCAGCGCCTGGCTCATCAGGCGGGCCTGCAGGCCGGGCAGCGAGTCGCCCATTTCGCCTTCGAGTTCGGCCTTGGGCGTGAGCGCGGCCACCGAGTCGACCACGATCAGGTCGACCGCGCCGGAGCGCACCAGGCTGTCGACGATTTCCAGCGCCTGTTCACCGGTGTCGGGCTGGGAGATGAGCAGGTCGGACAGGGTCACACCGAGCTTCTGCGCGTACTGGATGTCGAGCGCGTGTTCGGCGTCGACGAAGGCGCACTGGCCGCCAAGCTTCTGCATTTCGGCAATGACCTGCAGCGTCAGCGTGGTCTTGCCCGACGATTCCGGGCCATAGATTTCCACCACACGGCCCTTGGGCAGGCCGCCGACGCCGAGGGCGATGTCCAGCCCCAGCGAGCCGGTGGAGACGACCTGGATGTCCTCGATCACCTCGCCCTCACCCAGCCGCATGATGGTGCCCTTGCCGAACTGCTTTTCGATCTGGGCCAGCGCGGCCTGCAGGGCCTTGGATTTTTCGCTGTTGAGGGGGTTGTTCTTGACGGCTGCGTCCATGAGGGGCTCCTGAGCGGGTGGTAGGTTGTCGCAACACCTGTTGATACGTACAGGCTGGATGCTTGAGCAGCAGTTTACTGTCGAATTGGAACTCGACAAGCATTTATTTGGTCAGCTTACCTTACCATCTGGCCATGTCCGATTCTCCCCCCAACCTGCCCGACGACCGCTGGCGTGGCGGCCACCTGGGGCGTCTGATGGGGCTAGCCCTGCGGCGCTTTGACGAGCGCGTGCTCAGCCTGATGGCGCACGACGCCAATGTGCCGCTGGCACTCTCGCACCTGGCCGCGCGCGCGCAGGTCGGGGCGGCGCACATCCACATCACGCGCCACCTCGGCCTGCACGGCTCGCGCCTGACCGAGCTGGCCCATCAGGCGGGCATGAGCAAACAGGCGATGGGCGATCTGGTGACGCAGTGCGAGGCCTGGGGTCTGGTGCGGCGCGAACCCGATGCGCGGGACGCGCGGGCGCGGCGCATCGTGTTCACCGACACCGGCCTGCTCTGGCTGGACGCATTCCGGCTCGCGGTGGCCCAGGCGGAAGCAGAATTCCGCGCGCAGGTGGGCGACGCCGTGGCCACCGTGGTGGCGCTCGGCCTGGAGGCCTACGGGTCGGAATCGCCGGGCGCCCGCGCGGCCGTGCCGCCCCGCTGAAAACAGCGTTCGCCACCGGCACCGCCGGCCTAAAATGATTTCGCCCGTTGCGGGCGCCCGACACACGAAGAGCTGCGCCCCAGCCACAGAGGAGACCCACCCATGCGCATCCTGATCGCCGAAGACGACCACGTGCTGGCCGATGGCCTGCTGCGCAGCCTGCGGGCCGCCGGCGCGGCGGTGGACCACGTCACCAGCGGCACCGAGGCCGACGCTGCCTTGCTGACCAACAACGAGTTCGACCTGCTGATCCTGGACCTGGGCCTGCCCCGGCTGCATGGCCTGGAGGTGCTCAAGCGGCTGCGCTCGCGCGGCTCCACGCTGCCGGTGCTGATCCTCACCGCCGCCGACAGCATCGAGGAACGCGTCAAGGGACTCGACTACGGTGCCGACGACTACATGGCCAAGCCGTTCTCGCTGCAGGAACTCGAAGCGCGCGTGCGCGCGCTCACCCGCCGCGGCATGGGTGGATCCACCAACACGATCCGCCACGGCCCGCTGGAGTACGACCAGGCCGGCCGCGTCGCCACCATCGACGGCAAGATGGTTGAGCTCTCCGCGCGCGAACTCGGCCTGCTGGAGGTGCTGCTCCAGCGCGCCGGCCGCCTGGTGAGCAAGGACCAGCTGGTCGAACGACTGTGCGAGTGGGGCGAAGAGGTGAGCAACAACGCGATCGAGGTCTACATCCACCGCCTGCGCAAGAAGATCGAAAAGGGCCCGATCCGCATCGCCACCGTGCGCGGCCTGGGCTATTGCCTTGAAAAAATCGCCGGCTGACAGCGAGGCCCCCGACGAGGCGGCCACGCAAGGCCGGCCAGCGCCGAAGTCCTTCGGCCTGTTCCAGCGCGAGCAGCGCAGCCTGTTCGGCGAGATCCTGGACTGGATGCTCACCCCGCTGCTGCTGCTGTGGCCGCTCTCGCTGGCCCTCACCTGGTTCGTGGCGCAGGGCATCGCCAGCAAACCCTTCGACCGCGCGCTCGAATTCAACCTGCAGGCGCTCACCCAGTTCGTCGGCAACCAGAACGGGCAGGTCAGCTTCAACCTCAACGCGCAGGCGCGCGACCTGCTGCGCGCCGACGACAGCGACCTCGTCTACTACCAGGTGATCGATCCACGCGGCCGCCTCGTCAGCGGCGAGGTGGACTTTCCGCGCCCGCGCGAGGACGAGATTCCCGAACCCGGCCGCGTGCTGCTGCGCGATGACATGGTGCGCGGCGACGAGGTGCGCGTGGCCTACACCTGGCTGGTGCGCAACGACCCCGACCACCTCGTGCTCATGCAGGTGGCGGAAACGCGCGGCAAGCGCTCCACGCTGGCGGCCGAAATCATCAAGGGCGTGATGGTGCCCCAGTTCGTCATCCTGCCGCTGGCGGTGCTGCTGGTGTGGCTGGCGCTGGTGCGCGGCATCCGACCGCTCAACGAGCTGGAACAGCGCATCCGCGCGCGCAAGCCCGACGACCTGAGCCCGATCGAGGAGTCCGCCATCCCGCAGGAGGTGGCGCCCCTGGTGTCTTCCATCAACGACCTGCTCACGCGGCTCAAGGCCTCGCTCACCACCCAGCGGCGCTTTCTCGCCGATGCGGCGCACCAGCTCAAGACGCCGCTGGCCGGCCTGCGCATGCAGGCCGAACTGGCGCAGCGCGAGACGGACGCCACCGAGATCCGCGGTTCGCTGAAGCAGATCGCGCGCTCCAGCTCGCGCGCCACGCACACGGTGAACCAGCTGCTCGCGCTGGCCCGCGCCGAAACCACGGGCCGCGCGCTGCCGAGCGCCCGCGTGGACATGGCCCGGCTGGTGCGCGGCGTGGTGCAGGAGTCGGTGCCGCGCGCGCTCGAACACGGCATCGACCTGGGCTGCGAGGGGCCGGAAGAGGTGCCCGAGGACTGCCTGATGGATGGCAACCCCATCCTGCTGCAGGAGATGGTGCGCAACCTGGTGGACAACGCCATCAACTACAGCGGGCGCGGCGGCGTGGTGACCGCCCGTGTGCTGATTGACCCGTTCAGCGGCGTGCAGATCCTGCAGGTGGAAGACAACGGCCCGGGCATTCCGGAAAACGAACGCGAGTTCGTGTTGCAGCCGTTCTACCGCGCGCTGGGGACCAACGTGGACGGCTCGGGCCTGGGCCTGACCATCGTGCAGGAGATCGCGCAGCAGCACGGCGCCACGGTGTTGATCGAGAGCGCGCACCCCGATCGCCACCCGCCCGGCCTGCTGGCCTCGGTGCGCTTCACGCCGAAGACGCCCCGGGCGCAGGCCTGAAGAATCAGGCCTTGGGCTTGTAGATGTTGAGCACCAGCTTCTCGCGCTCGACGGCGCGCGCCACGGCAGGCAGCGCGGCGAAGCGCTGGGCCAAACCCCAGGTGGCGGGCAGCGTGGTCGGGTCGATGCCGGCGAAGCCGCCCCAGCGCAGCAGCGTGAGCGCGTAGGCGTCCAGCGCACCGGGGCGCTCGCCCGTCATCCAGGGCGAGGCTTTTTCGGCCATGGCCTCGATCTCACCCAGCAGACCACGGTAGGTCTGGGCGGCGAAGGCGCGGATCGCCTGCTTCGCGGCTTCGTCGTCGGTGTACTTGTCCGGCATGAACACGTGCGTGAACGTGGGGTGCACGGTGTTGTTCATCCAGGTCAGCGTCTGCAGCGCGCGCGTGCGCGCCAGGCCCGATGCGGGCAGGATGCCGGCCTCAGGCAGCTTGGCATCGAGGTGCAGCAGGATCGCCACGATCTGCGTGACCACCTCGTCGCCATCCACCAGCACCGGCACCTGGCCGCGCGGATTGATCGCCAGGTACTCGGGGCTGCGCTGCTCGTTCTTGTGCAGCTTGACGCTGTTCGGCTCGAACGTGGCGCCCGAGAGTTCCAGCATGCTGTGCGGCACGAACGAACAGGCACCGGGGGCGAAATAAAGTTTCAGGCTCATGGCTCTGTCTCCTCAAGAAATAACAAGAAAAGCGGCGGCACAACCCAGAGGTGCCGCGGATCCGGCTCCGCCGGTCCGCCAGCACCGCCCCCTGGGGGGTCGCGCGCAGCGCGGCGGGGGGGTCAACCCAAATGTTTGCCCACGATGCCGGCGATCTCGAACATCGTCACCTGGTCCTTGCCGAACACCGGGCGCAGCTTGTCGTCGGCATTGACCTTGCGCTTGTCTGCGGCGTCCTGCAGGCCGTTGGCCTTGATGTAGTCCCACAGCTTCTTCACCACCTCAGGGCGCGACACGGCGCCTTCGCCGATCACCGCGGCCAGGGCGGCGCTGGGCTGTTTGCCGCTCGCGGCGGTGGTCTTGCGCGGGGCCTTCGCGGCCTTGGCTGGCGCCGCCTTCTTCGCCGCAGGCGCCTTTTTGGCGGCCGTGGTTTTCGCGGCGGCTTTCTTGGCGGGCGCAGCCTTGGCCGGCGCGCCGGCCGCCGTCTTGCGGGGCGGGAACTTGCTGGCGCGCGGTTCGAACTCGAAGTTCACCTTGCCGGCCTCCTTGTCCCAGGCCAGGAAGGCCTTGAACGCGCGGCGCGTGCGCATGGAGACGAACTTGTCGAGCAGGTCGGTCTTGCCGGTTTCGAGCAGCTTGCTCATCTGTTCGCGCGCCACCGGCTGCTGCAGGATGATCTTGCCGCTCTTGAAATCGCAGGTGGGCGTGGGTTGCGCCAGCGTGGGCACGGCGCGCTCGCACACGTAGTTGCTGCCGTGTTCGTGCACCGCGCCGCCGCACTTCGGGCAGGCACCGAGCGATTCGCTGCCGGTGAAGTCCACCAGTTCGCCGGTCTCCTCGCCCTTCTTGTCGTCACCGAAGTCGAACTCGAGCTTCCAGTTCTTGTCTTCCTCGCTGAACTTGATCACGATCTCCGCCACGAAAGGCCAGCCGGCCTTGGAGCGGAAGCCCTCGAGCGGGCCGATCTTCTTGTCGCGCAGCAGCTGTTCGGCTTCTTCGGGTTCGAAGGTGCGGCCCGCGGGCGATTTGCCGAACGAGAAACCGCAGCCCTCGCTGTTGCCGTCCACGCCGGTGCAGCCGTAGCGGCGGTAGTTTTCCTTCACCACGCCGCCGCAGTTCGGGCATGGGGTGGACAGTGTGGCGTAGTTGCCGGGAATCGTGTCGCGGTCGTATTCCTTGGCCTTCTTCACCATGCGCTCGGTCATGGCGGCGATCTCGCCCATGAACGCGGCACGGCTCAGCTTGCCTTGCTCCATCTGCGAGAGCTTGTATTCCCACTCGCCCGTGAGCTCGGCCTTCGAAAGCTCTTCCACCTGCAGGCCGCGCAGCAGCGTCATGAGCTGGAACGCCTTGGCCGTGGGAATGATCTCGCGGCCTTCGCGGAACATGTACTTCTCGGTCAGCAGGCCTTCGATGATGGCCGCGCGCGTGGCTGGCGTGCCCAGCCCCTTTTCCTGCATGGCCTCGCGCAGCTCGTCGTCGTCCACCAGCTTGCCGGCGCCTTCCATGGCACCCAGCAGCGTGGCTTCGGAATAGCGCGCCGGTGGCTTGGTCTTCAGGCCCTTCGCTTCGGCGGACTCGGTGCGCACCGTCTCGCCTTCGCGCACCGGCACCAGGTTCTGGCCCTTGTCACCTTCCTTCGCGCCCTCGACGTCCTCGGCCGCTTCCTTGCCGTACACCGCCATCCAGCCCGGCTTCACGAGCACCTTGCCCTCGGTCTTGAAGTGATGGTTGAGCACCGTGCTGATGCGCGTAGTCACCATGAACTCCGCGCTCGGGAAGAACACCGCGAGGAAGCGGCGGACCACCAGGTCGTACAGCTTCTGCTCGGCCTCGCTCAGACCGCTGGGGGCCTGCAACGTCGGGATGATGGCGAAGTGATCGCTGACCTTGCTGTTGTCGAAGATGCGCTTGCTCGGGCGGATGTAGTTGTTGTCGATGGCGGTCTTCGCGTGAGGCGCCAGGTGCTTCATGCCACTGCCGGCCAGCATCTGGAAGGTCTCCTTCACCGTGCCGAGGTAGTCCTCCGGCAGGGCGCGCGAATCGGTACGCGGATAGGTCAGGGCCTTGTGGCGCTCGTACAGGCTTTGCGCCAGTTGCAGCGTGGTCTTGGCCGAGAAGCCGAAGCGGCCGTTGGCCTCGCGCTGCAGGCTGGTCAGGTCGTA
>VFQP010000619.1_pt1 | contig 61528 bp, 62 predicted proteins | sample 3512351 | NCBI WGS metagenome assembly VFQP01 (sample SAMN10412372, study PRJNA504923) | tailings metagenome | isolation source: Relicate 1 Philex TSF1 revegetated site | place: Philippines: Tuba, Benguet | collected 2017-08-29 | reverse complement strand
GGACAGCCACTGAACTCATGGGTTCCAAGGGCCCACTGGCCCTTGGCGGGTGGGGGGGTCCGGGGAGGGCAGCGCCCTCCCCGGCCGCGCCCCGCCTCAGCCCTGCGCCATCGCCGCGCTCCAGGGCGACATCGCGTCGGTGATGCCCGTGCGCGATCCGTCCGGGCCGATCGCGATCAGGTTCGGGCAGGCGAAGTTGACCGGCAGGACCGCGTGCTCGACGAGTTCCACCGGCCCGGCCTCGGCCAGTGCGGCCAGCACCTCCCCGGGGAGGCGGCGGTCGGCGGTCAGGCCCTCGGGGCCGGAGACGTCGATGCGCGGGTGATGCGCCGCCGCCGCGGGGTCCATCCCGAACCCCGCGACGAGTGCGAGCATCTGGTACACGGCGGCCAGGATGCGCCGCCCGCCCGAGGCGCCGAGCGCGATCGCCGGCCGGCCGGCGGCGTCTGCCGCGATCACGGGCGACATGTTCGTCAGCGGCCGCCGGCCGGGCGCGATCGCGTTCGGCGTGCCGGGGCGCGGGTCGAACCACATCACGCCGTTGTTCATCAGCACGCCGGTCCGCGGCAGCACGACGCGGCTGCCCATCGAGGAGAGCAGCGTCGTCGTCATGCTGACCATCATGCCGTCGGCGTCGCAGACGGTCAGATGCGTGGTGCAGCTGTCCGCGCCCTTCGGCTCGGCCTCGCCGAGGCCCTCCAGCCGCTCGGCGTAGGCCTGCTGCATGGCGCGCGCGAAGGCGAGGTACCAGCCGGCCGAGGGCGCGGCGCCGGACCAGTCGGCCGCCTCCATCAGCGCCATGACGCGCCGGAAGGTCGGCGCGGCGGTCAGCCCGTTCGACAGATGCAGCACGCGCCCGCGCCAGGGGGCGGCCACGGAGGGCAGGAACCGCGCGCGGCAGCCGGCGAGGTCGGCCTCGGACAGCACGCCCCCCATCGCGCGCACATCGGCCGCGATGTCGGCGGCGACCCCGCCTTCATAGAAGTCGCGCAGGCCCTGCCGCGCGAGGCGCTCCAGCGTCTCGGCCAGCGCGCCCTGGCGGAGGAAGCCGGGGCTGCCCTGGTAGGGCGCGACGGGCGGCAGGCCGTTCGGGAGGTAGATCCGCGCCGATTCGGGATAGAGCCTGAGGGTCGAGGCCGCGTTCGCGACCTTGAGCGTGGTGAACCAGTCCTGCGGCAGGCCGCGCTTCGCGAGCGCGATGGCGGGTGCCAGCACATCGGCGGCCGGCAGGCGGCCATGGCGCTCATGCAGCAGCGCATAGCCCGCGACGGCGGAGGGGATGGCGAAGCTGAGCGGCCCATGGATGTTGCGGTCGCCCTCCACCTCCGGCCAGGCGAAGAGGTCGAGCTTCATCCGCCCCGTCATCGGAAAGGCGGCCGGGTCGAGCGCGGCGGGCGAGACCGGGCCGAAATCGAGCGTGGTCGGCGCGAGCCCCGGGCCGGCCAGCATGGCGAAGCCGATGCCGCCGAGGCCGCTGTTCCAGGGCTCCTGCGAGGCGAGCGCGAAGGCGGTGGCAACCGCCGCATCGGCCGCGTTGCCGCCGGCGTCGAGCACCGCGAGGCCGGCCTCGGCGGCGGCGCGGGACTGGCTCGCCACCATTCCGCGCCGGCCGCGGGCGGCGGGCTTCGTCAGGTGCCAATGCTGCGTGGTATGGGCGGGCGGGTCGTAGCTCAAGGGCATGCGGCGTCTCCTCGGCGCGAGCATGCCCCCGGGCGACGGGCGGCAAAAGCCGGGCGGGGAGGGCGCATGCCCTCCCCCCATCGGGTCAGCGCCGCTGCGGCGGGATCTCGGAGATGCGCACCGTCGCGCGCTGGGTCGGCCCGGAGTCGAGCGTGCCGATCCAGATGTTGTAGTTGCCGTGCAGCGGCTGCTGGAACACGACGCCGGGGTTCAGCCCCTCGAAATCGTCGTTGCAGTGCCAGCGGCCCTGCGGGTCGTTGATCACGATGGTGGTATCCGCCTGCGACACGGCGGAGATATAGAGCGGATACTGCCCCTGGCCCGGCGAGTAGTTCAGGTCCACGTCGGGGCGGGAGAAATCGATCCAGCCGGCGCAGTTCGGCGCGAGGCCGTTCACCTGGCGGTCGCCGCCGGCATCCACCTCGACCGTGCGCGGATCGGGCTCGAAGCCGACATTGAGGTTGAGCGTGCCGTAGCGCGGCTCGGCGCGCCAGTCGGGCTGGGCGGAGCCGGCGACCGCCTTGGGCGGGAAGCGGGACTGCGCCGCGGCGGGCGGGGCCGCGGGGCCGCCCTTGGGCTGGGCCACGGCATAGCCGGCGCCGAGCACGATCAGCGCGGCGGCGGCGGTCACGATGGGCGTCTTCATGCGGCGCGTCCTTCCTTGGCAGGCGCGATGATCCCACCCCCTGGCGACGGCCGGCGCAAGCCCCCTGGCCGTGTCGCCGGCTTCACGGCCGTATCAGGGTGCCCGCACCGCCATCGGTGAAGAGTTCGAGAAGCACCGCATGCGGCACCCGCCCGTCCAGGATCACCGCGCCCTTCACGCCGCGCTCCACGGCGTAGATGCAGGTCTCGACCTTCGGGATCATGCCGCCCGAGATCCAGCCCTCCGCGATGCCGCGCTTCGCCTCGGCGACCGTCATCTCGGGGATGAAGGTGCCGGCTGCGTCGAGCACGCCGCGCACATCGGTCAGCATCAGCAGGCGTTCCGCATCGAGCGCGCCGGCGATCGCGCCGGCCACCGTGTCGGCGTTGATGTTGTAGGTCTGCCCGTCCGCGCCGACGCCGACCGGCGCCACCACGGGCACGATGTCGGCGCCGATCAGCAGCTTCAGCACGCGCGGGTCGATGCTCTCCGGCTCCCCGACATAGCCGAGGTCGAGCACCTGCTCGATGTTGCTGCCCGGGTCGCGCATCGTGCGCGTCAGCTTCCTCGCGCGGACCAGGTTGCCGTCCTTGCCCGAGATGCCGACGGCCAGCGCGCCGGCCCGCGTGATGGCCTCCGCGACCTGCTTGTTGACGGGGCCCGCGAGGACCATCTCCACCACGTCGAGCATCTCCGCGTCCGTCACGCGCAGGCCCTGGACGAAGGTGGACTTCACGTTCAGCCGCTTGAGCATCGCGTTGATCTGCGGCCCGCCGCCATGCACCACCACGGGGTTGACGCCGACCTGTTCCAGCAGCGCGATGTCGCGGCCGAAGCGCAGCGCCGTCTCCTCCTCGCCCATGGCGTGGCCGCCGTATTTCACCACCACGGTCTGGTCGTCGTAGCGCTTGAGGAAGGGCAGCGCGCCGGCGAGGATCGCCATCTGGTCGAGCGCGTCGTCGGTCATGGCGGCCTTGATCCGGGATCTATCGTGGCGCGGATAGGATTGCCGGCCGGACGGGTCAAGGGAGCGGGACGGGAACCTCGGCCTCCTGCCCGGCCGTGAGGTTCAGCGCGAGTTCGCGCCAGACGCCCTCGACGCGCACGCGCGCCTGGTAGGCGCCGGCCGGCAGCACGAAGCGCGGCCGGATGGAGGTCGAGGTCGTCAGCACCGCCGTCTCCCCGGCGCGGCGGATCTCGGCGGCCTGGGCGGGCACCGCGCGGCCGCCGCGGCTCGGCAGCAGGGTGATGTCGGCGGCGCCGAGGTTGACGCGGGCGGAGACGAACTGCCCCGCCTCGACGAAGACCGGCACCTCCCCCATCGCCTCGCCGGTCTGGAAGCGCAGCCGGTAGCTGCCCTGGGTGAGACGCATCACCGGCTCCGGGCCCTCGGCGATCAGCACCTGCTCGCCATGCGTCCAGCCGGGCACCTCGTCGGCGAAGAGCGTCCAGTTGCCGCCGCGCGCCGGCCGCCCCGCCGCGAGCGAGCCGAGCGGGCGCAGCGTGCCGAGATGCAGCACGGCGCGATGCGTCATCCGCGCGCCCTCCACCTCGAAGCGCTCGACCACGCGCGCATTGCCGGCCGCGAGGCGCACCTCGTAGCGGCCGGGCGGCACGCGCAGCTCCGGCTGCAGCCGGCGGTCGTCGGTCAGCACCGCGCGGCGCGGCGGGCCGGGGGAGATCAGGTTCCAGGACTCGACCGGCACGACCGCGCCGCCGGGCACGTCGATCGCCTCGAGCGTCAGCAGCGTCGGCTCGCCCGGCCGCGCCGGCGGCAGGTCCCGGCTGCGCGGCGGCAGCGCGAGCGGGCCGGTGCCGGCGGCCTCGGCCATGGCGAAGGCGAGCTCGAAGCGCGAGAGCGCCGGGAAATAGCGCCCACCCGTCGCCTCCGCGATGCAGCGCAGCTCGGCCGCGTCCCGCGTGTCCACGACATCGAGCCCGAGCACCTGGACCACCAGCGCCGGGTGCCGCGCCTTGAGGGTGCGGACCTCGGCGCAGGGGTCGGGCACGCAATTGTCGCCGCCATCGGTAATCAGCAGCACCCGGGGCGCGACGCGCGCGGCTTCCTGCAGCGCATGCGCGATCGCGGTCCGCCCGCGCGGCACCAGGGGATTGGCGAGCCGCGCGAAGACGCGGGCGCTGACCGGGCCGGGCGCCACCAGCAGTTCCGTGTCCTCGCAATCGGCCGGGCGGCGATGGCTGAAGGCCATGAGGCCGAGCCGCGCGCGCGCATCGGCGCCATTGGCCAGCGCCTCGATCACGTCGCGCGCGACCGAAAGCCGGCTCTGCCCGTCCACGCGGCCGAGCATGGAATTGGAGACATCGAGCAGCACGAGCGTGTCCTGCGCCCGCGCCGGCACCGCGGCGAGCAACAGCAGCAGCAGGGCGGCGAGGACACGCATCGTGGCAAGGAACACGCCGGCGGGGGCTCTGGCAACCATGCGCCGGCGAGGCGGCCTCAGGGCAGCGGGAGCGCGACCTCGCCAGACTGGCCGGGCGCCAGCGTCAGCGGCGCCTCATGCCAGGCGCCGTCCACCCGCACCCGCGCGATCCAGTCGCCGGCCGGCAGCACGAAGCGGGCGCGGGCGGCGCCGGAACTGCCCTCGGCACGCGGCTGGCCGGCGCGGCGCACCTCCCAGAGCTGCGCCGCGACCGGCGCGCCGCCGCGCGTCGCGACCAGCGTCACCTCGGCCGCGCCGAGATCGAGCCGCGCGGCGGCCGCTTGTCCGGCGGCGACGAACACCTCCGTCTCAGCGGTGGCGAGCCCGGCCTGGAAGCGCAGCCGGTAGCTGCCCTGCACGAGCCGGAGCGCCGGCTGCGCCGCGCCCGAGGTCAGCACCTGCTCGCCCGCGCGGAAGCCCGGCACCTCGTCGGCCCAGAGCGTCCAGTTGCCCCCGAAGGCAGGCGCGCCCGGCGCCAGCGCGCCGACCGGCCGCAGCGTGCCGAGGTTCATCACCACCCGCCAGGTCATCTGCGCGCCCGCCGTGTCGAACCGCTCGACGATGCGGGCATTGCCGGCGACCAGGCGCAGCTCGTAGCGCCCGGGCGGCACGCGCAGCGTCGGGCGCATCCGGCCATCGCCGTTCAGCACCGTGCGCGGCGGATCGGCGAGCGCGACCAGCGTCCAGGTGCCGACCGGAACGGGCTGGCCGCCTTCCACCTCGACCGCCTCGAGCGTCAGGTTGGTTTCGGCCGCGAGCGCAGGGGGCGGGGCGGCGGCGGGGGCGGGGGGCGGGGCGGAGGCCGTCACCTCGGCCAGCGCGCGGCCAAGTTCCGCCGCCGAGGCCGCCGGCACGAAGCGCCCGCCGGTCGCCTCCGCGAGGCAGCGCAGCGCCGCCTGGTCGCGCGCCTCCGCCACGTCGAAGCCGATGACATGGACGAGCAGCGCCGGGTTCTCCGCCTTCAGGGCGCGGACCGCCGCGCAGGCATCGGGCACGCAGGTCTCGATCCCGTCCGAGACCAGGATCACCCGCGGCGCGGCGCGGGCGGCGAGCGCGACGGCGCCGGCGATCGGGGTGCGCCCGCGCGGCGTCAGCGCGGCGGCGGCGCGGGCGAAGCCGGCCGGATCAACCGGCCCGGGCGGAAGAAGCTGCTCGATATCGGCGCAATCGCCGGCGCGGCGGTGGCCATAGGCGACGAGCCCCATCCGCGCGCCGGCCGGCAGCGCGCGGGCCAGGTTGGCCACCGCCTCGCGCGCGACGAGGATCTTCGGCCGCCCATCCACCCGGCCCCACATCGAGTTGGAGGCGTCGAGCACCAGCATCGTCTCCTGCGCGCGGGCCGGCAGGGCGATCAGCAGAAGCAGCAGGGTCAGGATCAGGCGCATGGACGGAGTGGAGCGGAAGACGCAACCGTCCTGCAAGCGCCACGATCAGCCCGCAGCCAGCGCCGCCAGTTCCGCGCGCAGCTCGGGGATGCCCTGCCCCGTCTCGCTGCTGGTGACGAGGACCAGCGGATGCGCGGCGGTGCGCTTCGCGGCGATCGCCTGCACCTCCGCCACGCGCCGGGCCAGCGCCTCGGGCTTCACCGCATCGGCCTTGGTGAGGACGAGCTGGTAGGCGACCGCGGCCTCGCCGAGCAGGTCCATCGCCGCGCGGTCGGCGGGCTTCGTCTCGATCCGCGCATCCATCAGCAGCAGCACGCGCCGGAGCGAAGGGCGGCCGCGCAGGAAGTCGAACATCAGCCCCTGCCAGTCCGCCTTCACCTGCTTCGAGGCCTGCGCGAAGCCGTAGCCCGGCATGTCCACGAGGGTGAGCCGCCCCTCGCCGAGATCGAAGAAGTTGAGCTGGCGCGTCCGCCCCGGCGTGTGGCTGACGCGGGCGAGCGCATTCTGCCCGGCGAGCGCGTTGAGCAGCGAGGACTTGCCCACGTTGGACCGCCCGCAGAGCGCGACCTCGGGCGTGGCGGTCACGGGGGGGAGCTGGTCGATGCGCTGCGCGGCGAAGAAGAACCGGCACGGCCGGGCGAAGAGCAGCCGCCCGGCCTCGAGGAGCGCGGCGCGTTCGGCCTCGTCGCGGGCTTCGAGGAGGGAGGGGGGGAGGGTCATGGCTCCGTGATGGCGGCCCCCCACCCCGACCCTCCGCCGCAAGGCAGAGGGAGAAGCGGAGCCCACTCCCTCCCCCCTTGCGGGGGAGGGCTGGGGTGGGGGGGGGCCCCTACCCCTTCTTCGCCGCCTTGGCCGGCTTGGCCGGCGGCGGGATGGCGCCGCCGCCGCCCGACTGCGCCTGGCGCTGCTGGTCGAGCCGCAAGATGTACCATTGCTGCGCGATCGAAAGGAGGTTGTTCCAGGTCCAGTAGATCACCAGGCCCGCCGGGAAGGAGGCCAGCATGAAGGTGAAGATCAGCGGCATCCAGGCGAAGATCTTCTGCTGGATCGGGTCCGGCGGCGTCGGGTTCAGCTTGAACTGGAGGTACATCGTGATGCCCATCAGGATGGCCCAGACCGGCATGTGGAACAGCGCCGACCATTCCATCGGGTTGAAGGGCAGCAGGCCGAACAGGTTGAACAGGTTCGTCGGATCGGGCGCCGAGAGGTCGTGGATCCAGCCGAAGAAGGGCGCGTGCCGCATCTCGATGGTGACGAACAGCACCTTGTAGAGCGCGAAGAAGACCGGAATCTGGATCAGGATCGGCAGGCAGCCGGAGGCCGGGTTGATCTTCTCGCTCTTGTAGAGCGCCATCATCTCGGCCTGGGCCTTGGACGGATCGTCCTTGTACCGCTCGCGGATCTCCTGCATCTTCGGCCCCAGGATCTTCATCCGCGCCATGGACTTGTAGGCCTTGTTGGCCAGCGGGAAGAACAGGATCTTGAGCAGCAGCGTGAAGACCAGGATCGCCACGCCGTAGTTGCCGAACAGCACGCCGAAGAAGTGCAGGATGTGGAAGAAGGGCTTGGTCAGGAAGTAGAACCAGCCGAAGTCGATCGCCTTGTCGAAATCCACGATCCCGTGCCGCTCCGCCTGCGCGTCGAGGATCGCGACCTCCTTCGCGCCGGCGAACAGCCGCGAGCCGAGCGTGTGCTCGGCGCCGGCGGCGACGGTCACGGCGGCGGGCGGGGCCATGTCCACCTGCCAGCGGTCGGCGCCGTCGTTCACATGGCGATAGGCGGTGCGGATGCGCGTCGCCTGGTCCTCGGGCGTCAGCGCGGTCAGCCAGTATTTGTCCGTGAAGCCGGACCAGCCGCCATTGCTCTCCTGCTCGAAGGCCGGGCCGCGGCGCTTGGCCGCCTCGTCCCGCGCGCTCGAATAGGTCCATTCCTGGAGCCTGCCATCGAGCACGCCGACGAAGCCTTCGTGGAGGATGAAGAAGCCCGCGGTCTGCGGCGTCGCCTCGCGGCGGATGCGCGCCCAGGGCAGCACCTGGATCGGCTCGCCGGTGCGGTTCAGCACCGTCTGGCGGACGGTCAGCATGTAGTCCGCGTCGGTCTCGATGCGGATGCGGAATTCCTGGCCCTGGCCGTTGTCCCAGCGCAGCGTCACCGGCCGCCCGGGCGCCAGCGGCCCGCCTTCCGCCGTCCAGTCGGTGTCCTGGTCGGGCACGCGGGTGCGGCCATCGGCCGCGGTCCAGCCCCATTGCGCGAAATAGGGATGCGGATCGGTCCGCGGCGCCAGCAGCCGCACCGGCGGGGAGGCGCGATTCGTCGTCTCGCGGTGGTCGTTCAGCACCAGGTCGTCGAGGCGCGCGCCGCGCAGGTTGAGGCTGCCGGCGACGCGCGGCGATTCGACCGCGATCCGCTGCTCCGCCGCGCGCGCCGGCGTGGCGCTCAGCGCGGCCTGGCCCGGCACGCCGGTCGGCGCGGCGGCGGGCGGCAGGCCCGGGCCGGCCGGCACCGGCACGGCCGGGCTCGGCTGCGCCGCCTGCTGGGCCGCGCGCTGCTGCTCGAGCCGGGCCTGCTCCGCTTCCCGCTGCGGGCGGTTCCACATGTCGAACAGCAGCAGGATGCCGATCGAGATCGCGATCGCGAGGAAGAGACGCTTCTGGTCCATCACGGAAGGGGTGAGCCTTTCGTCCCGAAGACGGGGGCGGCGGGCGGCACGGGATCGTAGCCGCCGGGATTCCACGGGTTGCAGCGCAGGATGCGCCAGGCGGTGAGGCCCGCACCCTTCACCGCGCCATGCGTCGCCACCGCCTCCATCCCATAGTCGCTGCAATGGGGGTGGAAGCGGCAGTTGCAGCCGATGATCGGGCGGAGCGTGAGCTGGTAGGTCCGCATCGCCCCGCGCAGCACATGTTGCGCGGGGTTCACAGCACGCCCGCCTGCTTCAGGGCGCCGCGGAGGTCGCCGAGCAGCGTCGGCCAGGGCCGGTCCTTCGTCGCCTCGCGCCCGATCAGCACCACGTCGAAGCCGCTCACCTCGTCGGCGCCGAGCAGCGCACGCGCCGCCTCGCGCAGGCGGCGGCGGCTGCGGTTCCGCACCACGGCGTTGCCAAGCTTCTTCGTGGTGGTGAACCCGACGCGCAGCCCCGCACCCGGCACGGCGAGCGCCTGCACGACCACGCCGGGCCTTGCGGCGCGCTGGCCTTTTCCCGCGACGCGCTGGAAGTCGCGGCGCTGCTTCAGGCGCGGCGGTCGCGCCGGCATGGCACGGCCTGCCCGCGCCGCGTCAGGCGGACAGGCGCTTGCGGCCCTTGGCGCGGCGATTGGCCAGCACCTTGCGGCCGCCGACCGTCTCGGTCCGGGCCCGGAACCCGTGGCGCCGCTTCCGGACGAGCTTGGAGGGCTGGTAGGTACGCTTCACGATACGGCTCCCGTAACCGCCAGGCGGCCAACAACGAACGAGCCGGCAGCAAGGCCTGCCCCGGCGGAGGCGGGTGTATAGGAACCACCCCGCTTCCCCGTCAACCGCGCCGCGTGCTCTCTCCTGCCCGCTGGCACCTGGACCTGACCCTTCCCCATGCCCGATTTCGACCTCGTGGTGATCGGCGCCGGCGCCGCCGGCCTCTCCACCGCCGCCATCTCCGCCGCCCTCGGGCTCAAGGTCGCGCTGATCGAGCGCGGCGAGATGGGGGGCGACTGCCTGAACTACGGCTGCGTGCCCTCGAAGGCGCTGCTCGCCGCCGCCCATGCGGCGGAGGCGGTGCGCCAGGCGGGCCGCTTCGGGGTGCGGACCGCCCCGCCCGAGGTGGACTGGCCCGCCGTGCAGGCGCATGTCCGCCACGCCATCGCCCGCATCGCGCCGACCGATTCCGAGGCGCGCTTCCGCGGCATGGGCGTCGAGGTGATCCGCGCCAGCGCGCATTTCGTGGCCCGCGACGCGGTCGAGGCGGGCGGGCGGCGCCTCACCTTCCGCCGCTGCGTGATCGCCGCCGGCAGCGCCGCCATCGTGCCCGACATCCCCGGGCTCGCCGAGGTGCCCTGGTTCACCAACGAGACGATCTTCGGCGTCCCGGAGAAGCCCGTCCATCTCCTGATCCTCGGCGGCGGGCCGATCGGGCTCGAGATGGCGCAGGCGCATCGCCGGCTCGGCTGCGAGGTGACCGTGGTGGAGCGCGGCCGCATCGCCGTCCGCGACGACCCCGAACTCGCCGACGGCCTGCGCCGCGCCCTGTCTCGGGAGGGTGTGCGGCTGCTGGAGGAGGCCCGGATCGCCCGGTTCGAGCCGGGGCCGGTCGCCCTGCTCGAGGACGGGCGGCGGATCGGGTTCGGCCAGGTGCTGCTCGCGGTCGGCCGCGCGCCGCGGCTCGCGGGGCTCGACCTGGAGGCCGGCGGGATCGCCGCGACGCCGCGGGGCATCGCGACCGATGCGGGGCTCCGCTCCACCACCAACCGCCGCGTCTGGGCCGCGGGCGACATCGCCGACCCGGCCGGGATCGGGCCGCGCGCCTTCACCCATGTCGCCTCCCAGCATGCCGGGGTGCTGGCACGGCGGATGCTGTTCCGCCTGCCGGCGAAGGTGGACTACGCCGCGCTGCCGCGCGTGACCTACACCGACCCCGAACTGGCCCAGGTGGGGATGACGGAGGCCGAGGCGCGCGAGGCCGGGCTCGATCCCCTGCCCTACCGCTTCCCGCTGCCCGAGACCGACCGGGCCGTCGCAGAGGGGATCGAGGACGGCCTGGTCAAGCTCGTGGTCAGCCGCAAGGGCAGGCTGCTCGGCGCGGGCGTGCTCGGGCGCGGCGCGGGCGAGATGGCGGGGATGTTCGGGCTGATGATTGGCCGCAAGCTGCCGCTCTCGGCGCTCGCGGGGCTCGTCCTGCCCTACCCGACGCTCGCCGAGGCGGCGAAGCGCGCGGCGGGCGAATTCTACACGCCGAAGCTCCTTTCAACCTTCTCGAAACGCCTCGTCGGCTTGCTATGGCGCCTGCCGTGAGCAACTAAGCCGCTGGCCGCAGGACGCCGTTCCGCGGCAGGAAGGCAAGGACGTGACGAAGATGGCAAGGTTGCTGGAGGGGCGCGCCGCGCTCGTCACCGGCTCCACCTCCGGGATCGGGCTCGCGATCGCGCTGCGCTATGCGCGCGAAGGGGCGCGGGTGATGCTGAACGGCTTCGGCAGCCCAGAGGCGATCGCCGCGGCCCGCGCCGAGGTCGGCGCCGCAATGGGCGGCGGTGCGGCGCCCTATTCGCCCGCCGACATGGCGAAGCCCGAGGAGATCCGCGCGATGGTCGCGGCCGCGCAGGCCGAGCTCGGCGGCTGCGACATCCTGGTGAACAATGCGGGCGTGCAGTTCGTCTCGCCGGTCGAGGATTTCCCCGAGGCGCAGTTCGACCGGATCATCGCGATCAACCTCGTCTCCAACTTCCACGCCATCAAGACGGCGCTGCCGGGGATGAAGGCCAGGGGCTTCGGGCGGATCGTCAACATCGCCTCCGCCCACGGCCTGGTCGCGAGCCCGTTCAAGACCGCCTATGTCGCGGCGAAGCACGGCGTGCTCGGCCTGACGAAATCGGTGGCACTCGAGGTCGCGCGCGGCACCGGCGTGACCTGCAACGCGATCTGCCCGGGCTTCGTCCGCACGCCGCTGGCCGAGGCGCAGGTGAAGCCGCTGGCCGAGAAGCACGGCGTGAGCGAGGAGCGCGCGCTCACCGACCACCTGCTGGAACGCCAGCCGACCAAGCGCTGGGTCGAGGTGGAGGAGATCGCCGAGGCGGCGATGTATCTCGTCGGGCCGAACAGCGGCTCGATCAATGGGAGTGCGCTGAGCGTGGATGGGGGCTGGGTCGCCCAGTGACCATGGATTGAGCGCCGGATGACCGACGAGGATTTCCGCCGCGAGGCGGCCGAGGCGCGGGCCGGCGCCGAACCGCTGAGCCGCCCCGCCGTGTCCCGCCCGGTGGCCGTGAAGCGCATCAACCTGGCACTCCAGGGCGGCGGGACGCATGGCGCCTTCACCTGGGGCGCGCTCGACCGGCTGCTGGAGGACGAGCGGATCGAGATCGAGGCGGTCTCCGGCACCTCGGCCGGGGCGGTGAATGCGGCGATCCTCGTGCAGGGCCTCTGCGAGGGCGGGCGGGCCGGCGCGCGGGCGGCGCTCGACCGGCTGTGGCACGACGCGGCCGCGCGGCTTTCCGTCTCGCCGCTGCAGAACACGCCCTTCGAGAAGGCGATCTGGGGCTACGACCTCACCTGGTCGCTCGCCTACCAGGCCTTCGAGACGGTGACGCGCGTGCTGTCGCCCTACCAGCTCAATCCCACGCCCTATGACTGGAACCCGCTGCGCGCGGTGCTGGAGGAGACGCTCGATCCCGTCATCCTGCGCACCAACAAGGGGCCGAAGCTGTTCATCTCCGCCACCTCCGTCCGCACCGGCAAGCCGCGCGTCTTCTCGCGCGAGGAGGTGACGGTGGAGGTGGTGCTCGCCTCGGCCTGCCTGCCGCAGTTCTTCAAGGCGGTCGAGATCGATGGCGAGCCCTTCTGGGATGGCGGCTATCTCGGCAATCCGGCGCTCTGGCCGCTCTACGAGCAGGGCGGCGTTCCGGATCTCGTGCTCGTGCAGCTGAACCCGACGGTGCGCGACGAATTGCCGACGCATCCGACCGACATCACCAACCGGCTGAACGAGATCAGCTTCAACGCGTCCCTGATGGCGGAGATGCGCGCCATTGATTTCGTGCAGCGGCTGCTCGATGCCGGGCGGCTCGAACAGCCGCGCTACCGGCGGCTGTTCCTGCATGTGATCGAGGACGAGGCGCGGATGCGCCAGTTCAAGCTCAGCACCAAGCTGAACGGCGACTGGGGCTTCCTCAGCACGCTGAAGCAGTACGGGCGCGAGGCGGCGGATGCCTGGCTCGCGGCCCATTTCGACAAGCTCGGCCGCGCGAGCAGCGTGGATCTTCGCGAGCGGTTCCTGTAGCGCGCGGTTGCGGCGCGCGGAGACCGCCTGACCAAAGCTTAATGCCGGGCACGCGAATCCGGGACCATAGTTGTGCAGGTCACGCTCCGGATCGGCAGATGCGCGCCTCGCTCCTCGGGCTTCTCCTGCTCCCCCTCGGCCTCGCCGGCTGCACCGCGCCGGAGCAGCTCTCGCCCACGGCCATCGCGCCGAGTGCCGCGATCTTCAACGTCCCCGAGCTCGTCGGCCCCGCGCGCATCGGCAGCGTGACGCGCTACGACGTGCCGAACCACAACCAGGTCATCGAGCGCTTCGAGCTCGTCAACGCGACGATCAACATCGAGCACGTCTTCGTCAACGCGACCTTCAACCCGCAGTCCCAGCAGCAGTTCATGGACCGCACGCAGGTCGAGGCCTGGGCGCTGAGCGGGCTCGAGCAGGGTGCGCGGATCACCCAGGCCACGCCGATCCGCCACGCCGAGGCGACGGGCCAGGGCTGGCTTCTCGTCGTCTCGCTGCGCGACGGCCAGGTGATCTGCGAGGCGCTCCGCGCGGCCTATGGGCTGCGCGCGCGCTCCGACGGGATGGGCGGGATCGTCATCGACACGCTGGTCGGTGGCGTCGCCTGCCACACGCCCGGGCCCTCGCCGGTCAATCTCGAACAGGTCGCGCGGCAGCTGCGGCTGCGCGCGGGCTGACGCGCAGCACCGCGCGGCGCCGTGGCGCCACGACGACGATCGCTGCCTGGCGGAAGCGCCGCGCCAGCAGGGCCAGCGCGCGCGGATCGCCGGCGAGCAGCAGGTGCCGTTCGGCCCAGCCGCGCGCGCTGCCCCAGCCTTCCGCGAGCACCCGCCCGCGCGCGGCGGCGCGCAGACGGGCCAGCATCCGGTCGTTCCAGCCGCGCGGCATCCGCCGGCTCATCGGGTTCCAGGCGGTGACGAAGGCCGCGCTGCGACCGGCGAGCAGCGCATCCATCGCGGCGCTGCGCCGCCCGATCCGCACGACCACGCCGCCCGCCTCGTACTCCGTGCGCAGATAGGCGGCGCGCATCAGTCGAGCGCGAGAAGCTGGCCCTTGAGATAGGCGCTCTCGGGCAGCATCGGATGCACCGGATGGTCGGGCCCGGCGCCGACGCTCGCCAGGATCCGCGCCGACCGCCGCGCGCGATGGACGCCCCAAGCGACGGCATCCGCGAAATCCGCCACACCCACGTGATGCGAGCAGGAGGCGATGAACAGCAGCCCGCCCGGCGCGACCAGCGAGGCCGAGAGCCGCGCGAGCTTCGCATAGCCCTTCAGCGCGGCCGGGATGTCCTTGCGCGTCTTGGCGAAGGCGGGCGGGTCCGACACCACGATGTCGAAGCGCCGACCGCTCGCGACCATGCGCTCCATCTGCTCGAGCGCCTCGGCCTTGAGCGGCGTCACGCGCTCCGCGAAGCCGGCCCGGGCGGCGGCCTGCATGGCAAGGTCGAGCGCATGCTCGCTGCGATCCAGCAGCGTCACCTGAGCCGCCCCGGCCGCTGCCGCGCCGAGCCCGAAGCCGCCGAGATGGCAGAAGGCGTCGAGCAGCGTGCACCCCTTGGCGAGCCGCGCGACCATCGCGCGGTTCGGCCGCTGGTCGAAGAACCAGCCGGTCTTCTGCCCGCCGAGCAGGTCCACCGGAAAGCGCAGCCCGCCTTCCTCGACCACCGCGCCGCCATCCGCGCCATGCAGCAGCGCGATACCTTCCTCGAGGCCTTCCAGCTTCCGCACCGCCGAATCGTTGCGCGCGACGATGACGCGCGGATCGAGCAGCCCCCGCAGCGCGGCGACGATATCGGGAAGCACGCGGTCCATCCCCGCCGTGTTCGCCTGCACCGCCAGCGCATCGCCGTAGCGGTCCAGCACAAGGCCGGGCAGGCCGTCGGCCTCGGCATGGACCAGGCGGTAGAAGGGCGCATCGAACAGCCGCGCGCGCAGCGCGAGGCAGCCGCCGAGCCGCGCCGCGAACCAGGCCTCGTCGCAGGGCGCGGCCGGATCGGGATCGAGCCGGCGCGCCGCGATCAGGCTGTGCGGGTTGAAATGCCATGCGCCGTGCTTCACGCCGTCATCGCCTTCGAGCCGCACGACGCTGCCCGGCGGGATCGCGCGCGCCGCCGGCGTCATCGCGATCTCGTTCGAGAAGGCCCACGGGTGGCCGGCCTTGATGCGGCGGTCGGCACCCGGCAGCAGTCGAATGAGCGGCCTGTCCATCGTCATCCCCGGATCGCCAGCACGACGCCGCCGATGGTGAGCGCGAGCGCGCCAAGCTCGCGCACGCCAAGCGGCTCGCCCAGGAAGGCCGCCGCGCCCAGCACGCCGACCACCGGCGTCAGCAGCGTCCCCGCCACCGCCGCCGCCGCGGGCAGACGGCGGAGTGCCGCGAACCAGGTCAGGTAGCAGAGCCCGAGCGGCCCCACGCCGCCATAGAGCAGCAGCCACCAGCCCTGCGCCGAGACCGCGCCCCAGTCCGGCCGCTCCAGCAGCGCGGCGAGCACCACGAGCGGCGCGCAGCCGAGCGCGATCTGCCAGGTCGCGGCACTCACCGGCGGCAGCGCCAGCGGCCAGCGCTTGCCGATCACCGTCCCGAGCGCAAACAGCACCGACCCCGCCAGCGCAAGCGCCACCCCCGGCAGCTTCGCCGCCCCCGCCTCCAGCCCCGCGCCCAGCATCAGCACGCCGAGCCCCGCGAGCCCCATCCCGAGGCCCGCCAGCCGCCGCGGCGTCACGCGCTCCCCGAGCACGAGCCGCGCGAACAGCGTCGCCCACAGCGGCACCGTGTAGCAGACGATCGTCGCCTCCCCGGCCGCAAGCCAGAGCAGCGAGAGGCTCGCGAGCCCCATCCAGGCGGTGACGTTGAGCGTGGCCGCCAGCCAGAGCCGCGGGAACTGCAGCCGCGGCACGGACAGCACCTCGCCGCGGCGGAGCGCGATCGCGGCGAGCAGCGCGACGCCGATCGTCCCGCAGACCACGCGCATGGAGAAGACCGGCACCTCGGCCAGCAGCAGCTTCATCGCCGGCCAGTTCATCCCCCAGCCCAGCACCGAGCCGAGCAGCAGGACGAGCCCGGTGGGATCGGGGCGCGCGGGCGCGCTACCCGCCGGCCGCGGCATCGCGGAAGTGCAGCGTGCAGCAGCCCTCGCGGCCTTCCGTCCAGGTCTCGGCGGCGAAGGCGCAGCCGCTCTGGCCGAAGACGCCGTGATCGGCGCGGCCGGCGATGCGGCAGAGCGTCTCGATCTCGCGGGCGCTGCGGCCATCGGCGCGCCAGGCATCCTGGAGCGGGCAGCGCAGCACGCGCACCGTCACCGCGCCATCGGCCGCGCGCGTGACCTCATGCGGGAACAGCCGGCCCCAGTCGGGGCTCGCGACGGTCAGGAACCGCTCGGCGACCTGCATCGGCCCCGGCGCCGCGAGGCCGGCGAAGATCGCGCGCCCGGCCGCCGCGCCCATCCGTTCGATCGCGAGCCCGAGCAGCCGCTCGGCCTCCGCCGCGCCATGCGCCTCGGTCAGCGTGACGAGGAGGTGCCAGTAGAGCCGTGCGCGGCCCTGGAAGGCCGCGTCGAGTTCGCGTGCAAGCCGCTCCGCCCGCTCGGCCGGGTCGGGCTCCGTCGCCGGGAGTGCCGGCGAGGGCACGCGTTCGCTCATGCCCCGCGCACGAAGGTTTCACCTTCGCGCCCCTCATACGCCGGGCGGCGGCCATCCGGCCGCCTTGGCTTCGCGGCAAAAGCCGCGGGCCGCATTCGCGGCCTCGGCCCTCCGGGCCGCAGGTCGGAACTGCGTGCGCCTAGTCTCAAGCGGCCTTCGCCTCGCGCCGGCGGCGGTGCAGGACGAATTCGGTATAGCCGTTGGGCTGCGCCGTGCCCTCGAACACCAGGTCGCAGGCGGCCTTGAAGGCCACGCCATCGAAGCCGGGCGCCATCGGGCGATAGGCCGGGTCGCCGGCGTTCTGGCGGTCCACCACCGCGGCCATGCGGCGCATGGTCGCCATCACCTGCTCGCGCGTCACGATGCCGTGGCGCAGCCAGTTGGCGATGTGCTGGGAGGAGATGCGGAGCGTCGCCCGGTCCTCCATCAGCCCGACATCGTTGATGTCCGGCACCTTGGAACAGCCCACGCCCTGGTCCACCCAGCGCACCACATAGCCCAGGATGCCCTGCGCGTTGTTGTCGAGCTCCGCCTGGACATCGGCCGGCGCCCAGTTGGTGTCCTGCGCCAGCGGGATGGTCAGGATGTCGCCGAGCTGCGCGCGCGGCCCGCCGGCCGCGATCTCCGCCTGGCGCGCGGCGACATCCACCTCATGGTAGTGCAGCGCGTGCAGCGTCGCGGCGGTGGGGGACGGCACCCAGGCGGTGTTGGCGCCGGCCTTCGGGTGGCCGATCTTCTGCTTCAGCATCTCGGCCATCATGTCGGGCATCGCCCACATGCCCTTGCCGATCTGCGCCCGCCCGCGCAGGCCGCAGGCGAGGCCCACATCCACGTTCCATTCCTCGTAGGCGCGGATCCAGGCGAGGCCCTTCATGTCGTTCTTTCGCACCACGGCGCCGGCTTCCATCGAGGTGTGGATCTCGTCGCCGGTGCGGTCGAGGAAGCCGGTGTTGATGAACACCACGCGGTCCTTCGCCGCGCGGATGCAGGCCTTGAGGTTGACGGTGGTGCGCCGCTCCTCGTCCATGATGCCCATCTTGAGCGTCGCGCGCTTCAGGCCGAGCACGTCCTCGACGCGGGCGAACAGCGCATCCGCCGCCGCCACCTCCTCCGGGCCATGCATCTTGGGCTTGACGATGTAGACGCTGCCCGCGCGGGAGTTCAGGCGCCGGCCGCGGATGTCGTGCAGCGCGATCGCGACGGTCGCCATCGCGTCCAGCACCGTCTCCGGCGTCTCGGCGCCATCGAGGGTCACGGCATCCGTCATCATGTGGTGGCCGACATTGCGCACCAGCATGACGGAGCGGCCATGCAGCGCGAGCGCCCCGCCGTTCGGCGTGCGGTACTGGCGGTCGGGGTTGAGCCGGCGGGTGACCGTGCGGCCCCCCTTCTCCAGTTCCGCCGTGAGATCGCCGCGCATCAGCCCGAGCCAGTTGCGATAGACGCCGACCTTGTCGGCGGCATCCACCGCGGCGACGGAATCCTCGCAGTCCTGGATGGTGGTCAGCGCCGATTCCAGCACCAGGTCGCTGATCCCGGCCGGGTCGTCGCGGCCGATGGCGCTGGTGCGGTCCACGCGGATCTCGATATGCAGGCCGTGGTTCACGAGCAGCACCGCCGCCGGCGCCCAGGGGTCGCCCTGGAAGCCCACGCACTGGCCGGGCCGCGCCAGACCGACCTTGCGGCCGTCCTTCAGCGTGACGGTGAGTGCCGCGTTCTCGATGGCGTAGCCGGCCGCCGCCGCATGGCTGGCGCCGCCGGCGAGCGGCGCGGCCTTGTCCAGCAGGTGGCGGGCGAAGGCGATCACCCGCGCGCCGCGCTTCGGGTTGTAGCCGCCACCGCGCTCGGCGCCGTCGGTCTCGGGGATCGCGTCGGTGCCGTAGAGCGCGTCATAGAGGCTGCCCCAGCGCGCATTGGCCGCGTTCAGCGCATAGCGCGCGTTGGAGACGGGCACGACGAGCTGCGGCCCCGCGATCTCGGCGATCTCGGCATCCACATCGGTGGTGCCGATGGCGAAATCCCCGGGCTCCGGCGCCAGGTAGCCGATCCCGCGCAGGAAGGCGGCATAGGCGCCGGGGTCCACCGGGCGCTGCGGATGCGCGCGGTGCCAGGCATCGATCTGCGCCTGGAGCTCGTCGCGCCGGGCGAGCAGCGCGGCGTTGCGCGGCGCCCATTCGCGCAGCACGGCCTCGTAGCCGGACCAGAACCGCGCCGGGTCCACGCCGGTGCCGGGAAGCGCCTCCGTCTCGATGAAGGTCTTCAGTTCCGCAGCCACGCCGAGGCCGCCGATCCTGACGGTTCCGCCCACCTTCCCCACTCCTGCAACCCTCCGGCCTGGCCGGTTGCGCGGGGTGTGCGGGCAATCGCCGGCAGAGGCAAGGGGGCGCGGGGGCGGTCCGCAAGCGTTACAAAAATTTGGACAAAAGTTTCGTTTCGCGCCGATGTGACCCTAGGCCGATCACATTTCCGGGAGTATGAAGATTGCGTGCAAACGCCTGATGCGCCCCGGCCCGCGCCGAAGCTCCGCGACGACCCCTCCGGCCGGCGCCTCGCCCCCGTGCAGCCACGGACCATGGTGGAACAGGCCGCCGAGGCGGTGGTCGCCGCCGCCGCGCGCGGCAGCTTCCTCCCCGGCGACCGGCTGGTGGAAGCGGAGATCGCGCGCGACCTCGGCATCAGCCGCGTCCCCGTGCGGGAGGCGCTGCGCCTGCTGGAATCCCAGGGCATCGTCGCCAGCACGCCCTACAAGGGCATGCGGCTGATGCAGGTCACCAACCGCAAGGTTGCCGAGATCACCCGCGTCCGCGCCGCGCTCGAGACCCTCGCGGTGCGCGAGATCTGTGCCTCGGCGGATGCCGAGGCGCGCCTCGCGGGCGCGCGCCGCGCGGCGGCGGCCTATGCGGAGGCGCTGGCCGGCGGCGACAAGGCGGAGATCGTCGCCGCCGACGTGGCGCTGCATGGCGAGATCTGCCTGGCCTCGGGCAACGGCGTGCTGCACGCCGTCTGGACCGGGCTCGCGCGGCAGCTCGCGGTGATCTGGGGCCTTGGCCAGGGCGTGCGCCCCGCCGCCGTGGTGCTCGGCGAGCATGAGGCGCTGCTCGCGCGGCTCGCCGCGCGGGACGTGGCGGGTGCGGAGGCGCAGCTCCTCGCGCATCTCGCCTGGCATGAATCCTTCGATTTCGAGGGCGCCGTCGCGGCCCGCCGTACCGGCCGGCGTTAGCCGCGGGCGCTCATGCCAACGGCCGCTTTCAGCGACTCGTTGGCATTCCTTTTGGTGCCCTCAGGCGCCGGGCGCGGCCTCCGGCCGCTTGGCTCGCCGGACTGCCGGCGGGCCGCATTCGCGGCCTCGGCCGGCTGCGCCGGCCGCAGGTCAGTCAACAGGGCCGTTAGTATCAGTCCGCGAAGTCGGGCGCCTCGCGCGCCAGGATCCGCTTGATGCTCGCCAGGTGCAGCCTGGCGCTCTCGCGGTCGCCCTCGCGCATCTGCGCATAGGTCTTGGCCGCCATGGCGGGCGGGACGGGCTTGAGCGGCCGGCCGGTGGCGAGCGCGAGGCGCTGCACCTCCGCGGCGCGCTCCAGGTAGTAGAGATCGTCCCACGCCTCGGCGATGGTCGGGCCGCACACCATCACGCCGTGGTTCTTCATGAAGACGATGTCGGCCTCCCCGATCGAGGCGGCGATCCGGTCGCCTTCGGCGGTGTCGAGCGCGAGGCCGTTGTACTCCTCGTCCACCACCGTCCGGCCGTAGAATTTCAGCGCCGACTGCCCGGCCCAGAGCAGCGGCGGGCCCTCGAGCATCGCGAGTGCGGTCGCGTTCGGCATGTGGGTGTGGAAGCAGGCCTTCGCGCGCGGGACGTTCCTGTGCACCCGCGCATGGATGAAGAAGGCGGTCGCCTCCGGCACGCCCTGCCCGGCGATCACATGGCCCTCGAAGTCGCAGATCAGCAGGCGGGAGGCGGTGATCTCGGCGAAGGCCCAGCCATAGGGGTTGACGAGGAACAGGTCGTCGCGCCCCGGCACCACGAAGGAGAAGTGGTTGCAGATGCCCTCATGCAGCCCGAGGCGTGCGGCCATCCGGAAGCAGGCCGCGAGGTCCACCCGCGCCGCGCGCACCGCCTCCGCATCGAGTTCGCTGTTGCGCAGCAGCGCGGGCGCGGCCGGCGCGCCGAGGGCATGGGCCATTTCGATGATCCTCCGCCGCCTGCATCGCAGCCGCGGCGGCGCTCCGCAAGGCTTGCGCGCCGCGCGCATCGGCGCGAAGTCTGACGGGATGAGCGGCAACCAGCGCATCGACGGCCAGCGGCTGTGGGACAGCCTGATGGCGATGGCCGAGATCGGCGCCACCCCCAAGGGCGGCGTGAAGCGCCTGACGCTGACCGAGGTGGACAAGGCGGGGCGCGACCGCTTCCGCGGCTGGTGCGAGGCGCTCGGCCTCCAGGTCCGCGTGGACGCGATCGGCAACATGTTCGCCCGCCGCGAGGGCCGCGACCCGCACCGACTGCCCGTGCTGTTCGGCAGCCATCTCGACAGCCAGCCCTCGGGCGGCAAGTTCGACGGCGCGCTCGGCGTGATCGCCGGGCTCGAGGTGATGCGCACGCTGCACGAGATGGAGATCGCGACCGAGGCGCCGCTCGAGCTCGTCAACTGGACCGACGAGGAAGGCAGCCGCTTCGGCCATTCGCTGATGGGCAGCGGCGTCTGGGCCGGCGTCTATGCGCAGGACAAGGCCTATGGGCTCAAGGACGTGGATGGCGTCACCGTCTCCGAGGCGCTGGAGGCGATCGGCTGCAAGGGCGACCACCCGGCCGCGCCCTTCCCCGCCGATTCCTATTTCGAGCTGCATATCGAGCAGGGCCCGATCCTGGAACGCGAGGCCCGGACCATCGGCGTCGTCACCGGCGCCCAGGCGCAGGTCTGGTGGGATGCGATCGTCACCGGCCAGGACAGCCATGCCGGCACCACCCCGCCCTCCACCCGGCGCGACGCCCTGGTGGCGGCCGCGCGCGTGATCGCGCTGGTGGACCGGCGCATGCGCGAGGCCGGCGAGGACGGCCGCGGCACGGTGGGCTTCCTCCAGGTGATCCCGAACAGCCGCAACGTGATCCCCGGCGAGGTGCGGTTCAGCGTCGAGTTCCGCCACCCCGACACGGCGCGCATCGAGCACCTGGCCGAGCACTTCCCCACCGAGGCCGCCGCCCTTGTCGCCGAAGCCGGCTGCAAGCTGGCGCTGACCGAACTGTTCCGCTTCGCCGCCCAGCCCTTCGATCCCGACTGCGTCGCGCTGGTGCAGCAGGCCGCGGACCGGCTGGGCCTCCCCTCCCGCCGGATCGTCTCCGGCGCCGGGCATGACGCGGTCTATGTCGCCCGCCGCGTGCCGACGGCGATGATCTTCACCCCCTGCAAGGACGGCCTCAGCCACAACGAGGCCGAAAGCATCGAGCCTTCGGAAGCCGAGGCCGGCTGCCAGGTGCTGTTCGAGGCGGTGCTGGCGCGGGCGAACCGGAAGCTCTGACCCGTCCCGGGGTTGCGCCGCCACCGCCCCGCATGGTTGTGAGGGGCGGGGAACCGACACGGGACAAGGAAACGCCGGGATGGACGCACGCGACAGGGCGCGCCAGGGCTGGTTCGGGGTGGCCGGGCTGGTGGTGCTGCTGGCCATCGGCTGGACGCTCGCGGTGACCCGCGGCGAACGCGCGGAGGCCGTGCAGACCCAGGCCGGCGGATTCGAGGCGCGCGCCCTCGCCGCCGAGGCCGCGCTCGCGGCCGAGCGCCAGGCGGCCGGCGAGCTCGCCGCGATCACCGCCCGCGCCCGCGACCGCGCCGCCGAGGCGGCCGCCGCCGAGGCCCGCGCCACCCAGGCGCGCGCTGCGACCACGCAGGCCGAGGCCGCGCTCGCCGCGCTGCAACCGCGGATCGAGGCCGCGCGGCTGGCGCTGGACGAAGCCGACACCGCCGTCGCGACCGCCGCCGCCGCCCGCCAGGCCGCGGCCGCGGCGGCGACCGAGACCGCGGCGCGGCTCGCCCAGGTCAACCAGCAGGTGGCCGAGGCCGAGCGCCGGCTCGCGGAGCTGCGCCGCGCGGCGGAACAGGCCGCGCCGCGCCCGAACTGAGAGCCGCTAGGGCGCCAGCCCGGCGGCCTCCCAGAGCGTCTCGGCGCTGAGCGTCCCGCGCAGCGCGCCGCCCGGCGCGAAGACGGCGAAGCCGCCTTCCGGGAACTCGTCCTGCGCCAGGCCCCGGCCGAGCATCATGCCGAGCGGCACGATGTGCCCGACCAGCACATCCGTGACGCCCGGCGCCGAGGCCCGGCGCACCCGCGCCGCGAGCCAGGCGATCCGCCGCGCCAACAGCGCCGCGTCGGGCGTGTAGTCGTCGGCCGTCAACTTCGGTTCCACCACGCGCCGCGGGCCGAAGGCGAGGTCGGCGGTGTCGAGCGACCGGAAGACGGGGCTGGTCAGCACCTCGCCGAGCGGGATGCCGAGCGCGGCGATCGCCCGCCCCGTGCGCACCGATTGCGCGCGCCCCGCCTCGCTGAGGTTGCGCTGCGCCTCCCGCCGGGCGAGGTCGCCGCGATCGGCCTGGCTGCGGTCCGTGATGCCATGGCGCATCACCGCCACGACACCGCCCGCGCGGAGCGCCGCGATCAGCGCCGCGGCCTCCGCGCCGGACGCGGTGGCGCCGAGGACCGTGCGGCCGAAGGCGCCGACGCCGATCAGCCCGGCCGTCGCGCCGAACAGGGCCCTGCGATGCATGCTCCGATTCTCCCTCCGGGTCGTCCGCGCGGGCCGATTGGCCCGGCTTCGCGCGTTGGTGAAGCAGGCGACACCAACCCGCCGCAAAGCTGCCGCGTTGCCGAGGTGATGTCGCGCGACGAAGAAGGGAGACCCTGATGCGCCGAATCCTGCCCGCCCTGCTGCTGCTGCCCGCGCTTTCGCTCGGCGCCTGCTCCGGCGACCTGAACGACCGCAACCAGCGCGCTCTCGGCGGCGGGCTGCTCGGCGCCGGCGCGGGCGCGCTGGTCGGATCCGCCACCGGCAGCGCCGGGCGCGGCGCGCTGATCGGCGGCGCGCTCGGCGCGGTCGCCGGCGCGCTGACCGCCCCGCCCGAGCCCGACCGCATCCCGAACGAGCCCTACCCCGCCCAGGGCTACGATCCGCGGCATGGCGGCTGGTACGACCAGTACGGCCGCTGGCACCAGGGCGCGCCGCCGCCGGGCTATCGCCCGAATTATCGCTGAGCGCCGCGCAGCGCCTTCGCGAATTCGCGGAAGCCCACGATCTGCTGGCGCAGCCAGCCGCCGGTGGCCAGCGCCTCCGGCGCCGCAGGATCGCCGGTGCGGGGATAGCTGCGGCGGTCGAAATCGGCGGTGCCGAACATCCAGTCCCAGACCGGCAGCAGCACCGCGTAGTTGCGGCCATGCTCGCCGGCGGACAGCTCGCCGTGATGGATGCGGTGGAAGCGCGGGCTGACCAGCAGCCGCTCCCCCACCCGGCCGAAATCGAGCCGGACATTGGCGTGGCTCAGGCTCTCGGCGAGCTGGCGCAGCATCACGATCAGCACGAACTGCGCCGGCGGCACGCCGATCAGCAGCGCCACCGCGCCGAACCAGACGGCGGCGATCGCATCGTCCAGCAGGTGGTTGCGGTCGTCGGTCCAGAAGGTCATCTGGCGCTGCGCGTGATGCACGCTGTGCAGCGCGTACCACCAGCCGAACATGTGCTGGAAGCGGTGGCGCCAGTATTCGCCGAAATCGAGGATCACCGCATAGAGCAGCAGCGCGAGCAGCGGCGCCTCCCGCAGCCCGGGGATCAGGCTCTCGAGCGTCGGCGGCACGAAGCCGGTATCCGCAAGCCAGCCCTGGAGCGTCCGCTCCGCCGAGGAGAGCAGCACGAAGGCGATCAGCGGCAGCAGGCCGAGCCGGGCGAGCAGCGTATAGAACACATCCGTCCGGATCGCCGCCGCGTCGGTCACCGCCTCCACCGGCTTCAGCGCCTCGAGCGGCCGGCAGACGGCATAGACCACCACGACCTGCACCACGCCGAGCACGGCGAAATCGGTCCATTCCTGCACCCGCTCGGCCCATTGCATAAGCCCCGCCGCGTAGAGCAGCGGCTGGATCGCGTGCTCATAGGCCGCACCCGAGGCGTCCACCCAGAGATCGGTCAGCCAGTCGAACATCAGGCAGAAGGTCCCTGCGTGCGTCCCTCGGGCGGCAGCGTCTCGAAGCAGAAGCCGCGCGCGAGCAGGCCCTCGACCATCGGCTCCAGGATCTCCGCGAAGGGTTCGCGCCGGCTGCGGACGCCCCAATGCATCACCATCACCTCGCCGGCCCGGATATTCGCCAGGTTGCGCCGGAGCAGCGCGGCGTTGGGGTGCTGCGCGGCATCGAGTTCATCGCCCAGGAAGCCGTGGCGCGTCCAGCCCTGGTGGCGGAGCCCGCAGCCGGCGGCGAGGCGAACCGCGTTGGGTGTCACGATGCCGCCCGGCGCGCGCCAAAGCGGCAGGACCATCGCCTCCGGCACCATGCGGCGGAGCGCGGCGACCGGGCGATCGAGCTCGGCGCACATCGCCGCCTGGTCCAGCACCTCCTCGCCGCGGCCGTTGCGCGCCACGTAGCGGACGCGCCCGGGTGCCGGATCGCCGCGGAAATACCAGTGGCGCCAGGTGTGGCTGGCAAAGACATGGCCCTCCGCGGCGCGGGCGCGCCAGAAGGGGGCCCAGGCCTCCGACAGGGTGGTGTCGCCGCGGAAGGTGGGCTCGTCCGCGACGAACAGCGTCGCGCGCACGCCATGCCGGCGGAGGATGTCGGCGATTCGCTCCGCCTCGCGGCTCCAGCCGGTGTCGATCGTCAGGTAGAGCGGCCCGGCGCAACGCAGGGGCGCCTGGCCCAGCGCCGGCGCGGCAACCAGGGCCAGCGCGCCGCCGAGCAGCGCGCGGCGCCTCATGGCGAGGGCCGGGAGGCCGCCGGCGTGACCGGCCCAGGCAGTCCCGGCGCCGCTGCGGTACCGCGCGACGGCACCGGGGCGGGCAGCGGCCGCGTGCCGGAGACGGCGCCGGGCAGCGCCTGGGCGAAATCCGCCCGCACCCCCTCCCGCCGCGGCTTGAAGAAGATGCCGTGCGGGCTGCGCCCGACGCGAATGGATTGCGGCTGCGGGTTCGCCTCGCGCGGGTCGAGCACCGCGATCCGGCCGGCCCAGCGCAAGGTCATCCAAACCCGCCCCTCGGGATCGAAGGTCAGGCAGTCCGGCCCGCCGGGAATGTTCCAGAGCCGGCGCACGGCCAGCGTCTCCGGGTCCAGCTCCGCCAGGCGGCTGTCCACGCGGGAGGTCGCGTAGAGCGCGCTGCCGTCGGGGGCGGGGAAGATGGTGTGCGCGCCGCGCCCGATCGTGAAGGCGCGCGTCGCCTCCCGCGTCTCCGGGTCGAGGCTGACGAAATGGTCGCTTCCCATCACGCCCACGATCAGCTTGCCGCGATGCCAGATGATCCCCGCCGGCTGCGGCCCGACCGGCGCCGTCCAGAGATGGCTGCGGGATGCGATGTCGAAGGCCGCGACGGCGCCGTCGCCCTGGAGGGTGATGAAGACGCGGCGGCTGTCGGGCGAGAAGGCGACATGGCTCGGCATGTCGCCCGGGCGGAAGCGCTGGAGCAGCTGCAGCGTCCCCGCGTCATAGAGGTCCACCTGGTCGCGGCGGAGACTCGCGATCACCAGGACCCGTCCATCGGGGCTGTATTCCAGGTGGTAGGGGTTGGAGATCCGCTCGCGCCGGAGCTGCTCGCCAGTGGCGGGGTTGAAGAACAGCAGCTCGTTGCCGCCGGAATCGGCGATGACGAGCTGGCCGCCATCGGGCGTGAGGACCAGATGGTGCGGCTCGCGCAGCGCCGGGATGCGGCGGACCTCCTGCCGGGTCGTCGCATCGAGGATGCTGATCGTCGCCTCGCCCGAGTTGAGCACGTAGATCAGGTCGGCCCGCGCCGCCGGAAGACCGGGGGCGGCGAGCAGGGCCAGGATGAGCAGCAGGGGGCGCAGGCGCACCGCTTGGGGCCTCACGGACGGGTGAGCCCCGAAAATCGGCCCGACCCCGCCGCTTGTCCAGCGCCTTCCGGTTGTCGTGCGCGCCGGCCGGCTATGCCTCCGGCGCGAAGGCCAATGAAACCCCGTTCATGCAGTAGCGCAGCCCCGTGGGCCGCGGCCCATCGTTGAACACATGGCCGAGATGGCCGCCGCAGGTCGCGCAATGGACCTCGGTGCGCGTCATGAAGAAGGAGCGGTCGGTGCGGGTGGCGACCGCGCCTTCGATCGGCGCCCAGAAGCTCGGCCAGCCGGTGCCGGATTCGTATTTCGTGCGGCTCTCGAACAGCTTCGTCCCGCAGCCGGCGCAGACGAAGGTGCCCTCGCGCTTCTCGGCGTTCAGCGGGCTAGTCCCCGCCCGCTCGGTGCCGTGCTGGCGGAGCACGCGGAAGGCCTCGGGCGAGAGCAGGGCGCGCCATTCGGCCTCGGTCTTCTCGACGGGGAAGCTTGCCTCCCCCGCCTTGTCCTTGGTGCCGAACATCAAGCCGCCCCCTTCTTCAGCCGGTCCGCGAACATGCGCCGGAACTTCGTCACCTTCGGCGCCACCACCACCCGGCAATAGCCCGACCACGGGTTGCGCGCGAAGTAGTCCTGGTGCTCGGGCTCGCCCGGCCAGAAGCGGGTCAGCGGCACCACCTCCGTCACCGCCCTGGCACCCCAGATGCCGGCGGCGTCGATTTCCGCGATCACCTCGCGCGCGATCCGCTCCTGCTCCGGCGAATGGGTCAGGATGATGGAACGGTATTGCGGGCCGATGTCGTTGCCCTGCCGGTCCTTCGTCGTCGGGTCGTGCAGGGTGAAGAACATCCGGAGCAGGTCCGCATAGCTCACCTTCGCCGGGTCGAAATCCACCTGCACCACCTCGGCATGGCCGGTCTTCTTGCCGCAGACCTCCTCGTAGGTGGGGTGGTCCACATGCCCGCCGGCATAGCCGCTTTCGGCCCGGCTCACGCCGTCGAGGTGGCGCAGCGCCCCCTCGATGCACCAGAAGCAGCCGCCACCCAGGGTCGCGGTTTCCATCGCCATGTGGCGTCCTCCGATCAGACTGTCGCGCATGTGGGGGCTTCGCCGCCGGCTTCCACGGGGTTACGGAAGGGCATGAGCACGCTGGCCGATGCCGTCGCCTTCGCCGAGGCGCATGAATCCCCCTTCCCCCGCGACCTCCGCGCGCATCTGGAGGCCGGGCATTTCGACCCGCCGCCGCACAATGCGGTCATCGGCCCCGTCTTCCCGCGCGGGGCGCCGAACGGGCTGGTCGTCCATCGCGGGGCGACGGTGGCGCGCTGGGGCGATACGCGCCAGTCGGACATGACCTTCAGCGTGGCGAAATCCTATCTCTCGCTGCTCGCCGGCATCGCCTGGGCGGACGGGCTGCTGACCGACCTCGACGAGCCGGTGCGGGCCAAGGTGCAGGATGGCGGCTTCGAGAACGACCAGAACGCGCCGATCACCTGGCGCCACCTGCTGACCAACACCTCCGAATGGGAGGGGGAGCTGTTCGGCAAGTCCGACCTGATCGACCGCGGCCGCGACCTGGCGCGGGAGGGTTCCGGCCCCAAGGGCTTCGCCCGCCCGCTTCAGCCGCCCGGCACCCATTGGGAATACAACGACGTCCGCGTGAACCGCCTCTCGCTCTGCCTGCTGCGCCTGTTCCGCCGCCCGCTGCCCGAGATCTTCGCCGAGCGCATCATGGACCCGATCGGCGCCAGCCGGGACTGGGTCTGGTATGCCTATGACAATGCGACGGTCGAGGTGGATGGCCGGATGCTGCCGTCCGTTCCCGGCGGCACGCATTGGGGCGGGGGGCTCCGCATCCATGCCGAGGACCAGGCCCTGGTCGGGCGGCTGGTGCTGGCCCGCGGCGAATGGGCGGGGCGGCAGGTGGTGCCGCGCGAATGGCTCGACTGGTCCCTCGCGCCCTGCCCGCTCAACCCGAGCTACGGCTTCCTCTGGTGGCTGAACGGCGCCGGCCGCCAGCAGGAGGCGCCGCGTTCCTCCGTCTTCGCCCAAGGCGCGGGCGGCAACTACACCTGGATCTGGCCGGAGGGCGAGGTGGTGGCGGTGCTGCGCTGGGTGAACCCGGATGCGCTCGGGCGGTTCTGCGGGATGGTGGCGAAGGCGCTGGGGTGACGGCTGCGCGCTTGCCGCGCCACGCCGGCTGCGCCACCGTCCGCCCCCCTCGGAAGGAAACGCCCGCATGCGCCTCATCGTCCTCCCCGGCGACGGCATCGGCCCGGAGATCACCGCCGCGACGCTCGACGTGCTGCGCGCCGCCGATGCGCGCTTCCGGCTCGGGCTTTCCTTCGAGACGCATGAGATCGGCTTCGCCAGCCTCAAGGCGCAGGGCACCACGCTGCCGGCCGCGGTGATGGAGGCGGCGAAGGCGAGCGAGGGCGTGATCCTCGGGCCGATCAGCCATCTCGACTACCCGCCGCGCGACCAGGGGGGCATCAACGTCTCGGCGGCCTTCCGCGTCGGCCTCGATCTCTTTGCCAATGTCCGCCCCGCGCGCACCAGGCCGGGGCTCGGGCGTGGCCATGCGCCGCTCGACCTCGTCATCATGCGCGAGGCGACGGAGGGCATGTACCCCGACCGCAACATGCACATGGGCAATGGCGAGTTCATGCCGACGCCGGATGTCGCGATCTCGATGCGCAAGATCACCACCCATGCCTCCACGCGCATCGCGCGCGAGGCGTTCCGGCTTGCGCAGCGGCGGCGCAGGAAGGTGACCGCCGTGCACAAGGCCAACACCTTCAAGCTCACCGACGGGCTCTGGCTGCGTTGCGTGCGGGAGGTCGCGAAGGAGTTTCCCGACGTCGCGCTCGACGAGGTGATCGTGGATGCCTGCGCCGCGCTGCTGGTCCGCAGCCCCGAGCGCTTCGACGTGCTGGCGGCGACCAATTTCCACGCCGACATCCTCTCCGACCTCGCCTCGGAGCTGTCAGGCGGGCTCGGCGTGGCGGGCAGCACCAACGAGAACGACACGCTCTGCTGCGCCCAGGCCCAGCATGGCAGCGCGCCCGACATCGCCGGCCAGGACAGGGCGAACCCGACCTCGCTGGTCCTCTCGGCCGCGATGCTGCTGGACTGGCACGCGCGCCACCGCAACAATGCCGCCGCCGGCGCCGCCGCCGCGGCGATCAACCAGGCGGTGGACCAGGCGCTCGCCGAACCCGCGACGCGCACGCCCGACCTCGGCGGCCCGCTCGGCACGAGGGCGTTCGGCCGGCACCTGGCCGGCCTGCTGGAGAGCTGAGCGAACCAACGGGGGAGGCAACGTCATGACGAAGGGGTCCCTGCGCCGCGCACTGCTCGGCGCGCTGGCCGCCGTTGCGCTCGCTTGGCCGGCGGCCGCCCAGGCCCAGGCGCCTGAATGGCCGACGCGGCCGGTGCGCCTCATCATCCCCTTCGCGCCCGGCGGCGGCACCGACGTGGTGGCGCGCGTCGCCGTCGCCTGCATGAACATCGGCCAGCCCATCGTGATCGAGAACCGCGCCGGCGCCGGCGGCACCATCGGCACCGACCTCGCCGCCAAGGCCACGCCCGATGGCTACACCATGGTCTCGCTCACGCTCTCGACCGCGGTGCTCAACACCTTCCTCTACCGCAGCCTGCCCTTCGACACGCGCCGCGACCTGGCCGCGGTGGCCGAGATCGGGCGCAGCCCGAACATCATCGGCGTCCGCCGGGACTTCCCCGCCCGCGACGTGGCCGGGCTGATCGCGCATGCCCGCGCAAACCCCGAGCGCGTCACCTACGGCTCGGGCGGCAACGGCACGATCGTGCATCTCTCCTCCGTGCTGTTCGCCAACATGGCGGGCGCGCGCATGCAGCACGTGCCCTTCCGCGGCGGCGGGCCGGCGCTGCAGGCGGTCATGGCGGGCCAGGTGGACCTCATCATCGACAGCCTGCCGGTGGTGCAGGGCGCTGTGCGCGACGGCACGATCCGCGGCATCGCGGTGACCTCGGCGCAGCGCCTGCCGCAATTCGCCGACCTGCCGACCGTCGCCGAGAGCGGCCTGCCCGGCTACGAGACGCAGAACTGGTTCGGCATCTTCGCCCCCCGCCCGCACGCCGCGCCCGGTGGTGGACCGCGTCGCCGCCGAGGTGGCGCGCGTCACCGCCGATCCCGCCTGCCGCCAGCGCCTGACCGATATCGGCGTGACGACCACGGGGCTCGGGCCCGAGGCCTTCACCGCCTTCTGGGACCGCGAGCTCGCCGCCTGGGGGCCGATCGTCCGCGACAGCGGCGCGCAGGTCGAGTAGCGCGCGGCAGGTTCCGCTGGACGCCCCCCGCCGCGGGCTCTACTGTCCGGCGCGGGGAGCCTATCTTCGCGCCGCCGGCGGGCCGGCGCGTACAGGGGCCGGATGCATGCCTGGAACGGAAGACCTGGTTGAACTCGCGCGGGTCTGGCGCGGGCAGACGCTCGAATCGATCCATCATGGCGCGGTCGCCGTGGCGGACACCGCCGGGCGGATCCGCCATGCCCGGGGCGACATCTCCTGGGCGCCGACGCCGCGCTCCGCGCTCAAGCCCTTCCAGGCCGTCGCGCTGGTCGAATCGGGCGCGGCGGACGCGCTCGGCCTTTCGGACGAGCACATCGCGCTCGCCTGCGCCTCGCATCACGCGCAGCCCTTCCAGGTGGCCCTGGTGGTGGACTGGCTCGGCAAGCTCGGCCTCGGCGAGGAAGCGCTGGTCTGCGGCCCGGCGCTGCCGCGCGATCCGGCGGACATGGCCTCGGCCTTCGCCCATGGCGGGCCGCGCCGGTTCTTCCACAACTGCTCGGGCAAGCATTGCGGCTTCCTGAGCGTGGCGAAGCATCTCGGCGCCGGGCTCGACTACGCCAGCTGGGACCATCCGGCGCAGCGCCTCTACCGCGACGTGCTGGCGGAATTCACCGGCATCGCGGCGGATTCGATGGACTACGCCACCGATGGCTGCGGCCTGCCGGCGATCGCGGTGCCGATGCGGGTGATGGCGCGGGCAGCCGCGAAGTTCAGCACCGGCTCGGCCGCGACCGAGGCGCGGCGGCGCGCCGTGCAGCGCGTGCTGGCCGCGATGGCGGCCCACCCCGACCACCTCTCCTTCAAGGACAGCCCGACCGCGCGGCTGACCCGCTACACGGAGGGCGGGACCGTGCTGAAGGGCGGCGCGGAGGGCTACCTCCTCGGCTTCGTGCGCGACCGCGGGCTCGGCATCGCGATCAAGGTCGCGGACGGCGATCCGAACGGTCGCGTGAAGTTCGGCGTGCTCGCCCGCGTGCTCGGGCGGATGGGCGCGATCGGGCTGCAGGAATCCGAACTGCTCGCCTCCGCGCTCGGCACCGCCATCACCGACAGCAACGGCCAGGATGTCGGCCGGGTGGAGATCACCTATGAGGGCCCGGTCACGCCGACGCCCACCAAGGCGACGCTCCGCTTCTGGCTCTCCGGCACGCCGGTCGAGGACTGGGCGGATGTGCTGAGCCCGCTCGACAAGTGGCGGTAGCCGCCTGAAGGCCCGGCCGCGGCTGGAAGGCCGCGGCCCCCCTACCCCGCCGCGGCCAGCGCGCGCCCGCCGACCAGCCGCAGGATGCGCGTCGGGCGTTCCACGCCGATCAGGCGGTGGACGATCAGGATCACGCTGCGCCCGGCCGTCGCCTCGCCGAGCGTTTCCAGGAAGGCGCGCTCCGTCTCCGGGTCGAGGCCGGCGGCCGGTTCGTCCAGGATCAGCACCGGCGCCTCCGAGAGCAGCGCACGCGCCAGCGCGAGCCGCCGCGCCTGGCCGCCGGAGAAGCGCGCGCCGGCCTCGCCGCAGCGGGTGGCGAGGCCTTCCGGCAGGCTGCGGACCATCTCCCCGATCCCGGCCTGGTCGAGCGCCCGCCACAGCGCCGCGTCGTCGGCTTCGGGCCGGGCGAGTCGGAGATTGTCCGCGATGCTGTCGTCGAACAGCCGCGCATCCTGCGTCAGGCAGGCGATGCGGCCGCGCACGCCATCGGCCGGCAGGCGCGCGAGATCCACGCCGCCGAGCGTGATCCGCCCCCCCTGCGGCGCGGCGAGCTTGAGCAGCAGCGCGGCCAGCGTGGACTTGCCCGCCCCCGAGGGGCCGAGCAGCGCCACGCGCGCGCCTTCCGGCACCTCGAGGTCGAGCCCGTCGAAGACCGGCGCCCGATCGCCCGCCCAGGCGAAGCGCACGCCCTCCACGCGGATCGCATGCCCGGCCGGCATCGCCGCCGGCGCCTCCGGCTCGGCCACGGGCGGGGCGGTGTCGGCGGCCTCGAACAGCCGGCGCGCGCTGGCGCCGGCGGCGGCGAGCGCGGCGCCCGCGCGCGGCATCAGCCCGAAGGCCTCGGCGGCCGCGGTGGCGAGGAACAGGCCAAGCACCGCGCCGGCTGCCGCCGCCTCCCCGCTCGCGAGCCCCCAGGCGATGGCGCCCAGCATCGCCGCCTGGGTCAGCACCTGCCCCGCCGCGCCACCCCAGGCGCCGCGCCGGGCGAGTTGGCGCTGCGCCGCCGAAAGCTCCGCCGCCGCACCGGCCATGCGCGCCCGCGCCGCGGGCTCGGCATTGGCGGCGAGCGTGTCCTCGATGCCGGTCAGCGGGTCCACCACGGCCGCGCGCAGGCCGCCCTGCGCCGCGGCGACGCGCCGCCCGGCCGCCGCCGCGCCAGGGGCCAGCAGGGGCGGCAGCAGCAGCGCGAGTGCGAGCGGGGCGGCGACCAGCAGCGCAAGCCCCGGCGCGATGGCGCCGAGCAGCAGCGCGATCGCCAGCGCCGAGGCCGCCGCCGCGACGCCCGGCACCAGCGTGCCGAGATAGACGCGGTCGAGCGCATCGATGTCGGACACCAGCCGCCCGAGCAGGTCGCCGGTGCGGCGGAAGCCCACGCCGGCCGGCAGCCGCTCCGCCAGGCGGCGGAAGAACCAGACGCGGGTATCGGCCAGCGCCCGGAAGGTCGCGGCATGGCTCACCAGCCGGTCGAGATAGCGCGCGACCGGCCGCGCCACGGCCGCGAGCTTCAGCCCCGCCATCGCCGCGGCACCGCCGAGCAGCGCCGCTTCCGCGACACCTTCGGCCACCAGCGTCCCGGCCAGCGCGAGCAGCGCGAGACCGAGCAGCGTCGCCAGCGTGGTGACGGCGACGCCCGCGGCGAGCCACCCCGCCTGGGCGCGCCAGAGGCCGAGCACGCGGAGGAGATCGGCGGCCATGCTCAATCCCCCGCCATCCGCTGGCCCGCCGCGCGGCCTGCCTCGATCTCCAGCACGCGGCCGAGCACGCGCTGCGCGGCGCGCGAATGGCTCGCGACGATCGCGGTGCGGCCTGCGCAGAGCCGGCGGAGGCTTTCCAGCACCTCCGCCTCCGTCCCCGGGTCGAGATGCGCGGTCGGCTCGTCCAGCAGCACCAGCGGCGCGTCGCGCAGGAAGGCGCGCGCCACCGCGACGCGCTGCGCCTGGCCGCCCGAAAGCCCGTAGCCGCCCTCGCCCACCAGCGTGTCGAGGCCCTCCGGCAGCCCGCGCGCGAAGTCCATCACCCGCGCCGCCTCGGCCGCCGCCTCCACCTCCGCGTCGGTCGCCGCCGGCCGGGCGAGGCGGATGTTCTCGCGCAGCGTGGCGCGGAACAGATGCGCGCGCTGGCCGACATAGGCCGAGAGCCGGCGGAGCTCGGCCGGCGCCAGCAGCGTCGCGTCCTGGCCGTTGAGCGCGATGCGCCCCGAATCCGGCCGGCGGAACCCCATCAGCAGCCGCAGCACCGAGGATTTCCCCGCCCCCGAGGCGCCGCTGAGCACCAGCGTCTCCCCCGGCAGCACGCGGAAGGAGAGGCCATCGAGCGCCGGCGGGCGCGAGGGATCGTAGCTGAGGCGCACATCGGCGAAGGTGACAACGACCTTGGGCGGCATTTCCTCGAGCAGAAGCCCGCCGCGCGCCGGCGCGTCGAGCAGCGGCGCGAGTTCCGCCGCCGCGCCGCGCGCCCCGAGCCGCTCGTGATAGCTCTGCGAGAAGGTCCGCAGCGGTTGGAAGAAGGCGGGGACGAGCAACAGGCAGAAGATCGCCGCGACCGGATCGGGATGCGCGGCGCCGAGGATCGCGCCATGCCGGATCGCGAGGCACGCGATCGCACCCGCCGCCAGCACCTCGAGCGAGGCGGAGGAGAGGAAGGCGACGCGCAGCACCTTCATGGTGCGCGCGCGCAGCTCCGCCGCCGCCTGGCCGAGCGCCTCCGCCTCCGCGTCCTGCCGGCGGAACAGCACGAGGGTCGGCAGGCCGCGCATCCGGTCGAGGAAGCGGCCCGAGAGGCGGTCGAGGGCGGCGAACTGGCGCCGGCTCGCCTGCGCCGCGCCGATCCCGGTCAGCGCCATCGCCACCGGCACCAGCAGGCCGGCGAGCAGCAGGATCAGGCCGCTCGTCGGATCGGCGAGCGCCGCCGCGCCGGCGACGAGCAGCGGCCCGGCGACCGCCAGCACGGCGGCCGGCAGCCAGCGGGTGAGGAAGCCTTCCATCGCCTCGATCCGGTCCACGACAAGCGCGGCGCGCTCGCCCACCGGGCGCGGATCGGCGGGGCCATCCTCCAGCAGGCGGGCGAAGGCGGCATCGCGCAGCCGGGCCTTCGCGGCCTCCCCGGTCGCGACGAGGGCGCGTTCCTGCGCCACGCCAAGCCCGGCGGCGAGGCCGACCAGCGCGACAGCCGCCCCGAACGCCGCCCACCCCGCCTCGCCGAAGCCGAGCAGCCGCGCGAGCAGCAGGGCCAGGAGCCAGGCGGCCGCGATGCCGGTCAGCACCTGCGCCACGCCCAGACCCAGCGGCAGCGCGAGATGGGCGCGCGTCTGCCCCACCTCGCGGCGCAACAGCGCCTCCGCCGCGCGGTCCGTTTCCTTGCCCAGCCGTGACATCCGTGCGCGAGCATAGGGCAGCCGCCGCGGTCGGTCATCCCGGGGCCGGCCATCCGGGCTTGCCGCGGGGCGCGATCCGGCCAAGTTGTGGGAAGGACGGCGAGGGACCGCGATGCTGCCGACGCATGGACGCTACGAGTACCGGGGCTGGCGCGGCCGCACGCCCTATGCCTGGCCGGGCGGGGCGAGGCTAGCCGTCTATCTCGGCGTGAACCTGGAGCATTTCGCCTTCGGGGAGGGCCTGGGCGCGGAGCTCGCCCCCGGCGGGCCGCAGCCGGATGTGCTGAACTATGCGTGGCGCGACTACGGGAACCGGGTCGGCGCCTGGCGGCTGCTCGATCTGCTCGATGAGCTGTCGCTGCCGGCGACGGCGCTGCTCAACAGCGCGATGTATGGCTACGCCCCCGACCTGGTCGCCGCGCATCGCGCCCGCGGCGACGAGATGGCCGGGCATGGCCGCACCAATGCCGAACGCCAGTCCGTGCTGCCGGAGACCCAGGAACGCGCGCTGATCGCGGAGGCAACGGCGGCGATGACGGCGGCCGAGGGCACCGCGCCGCGCGGCTGGCTCTCGCCCTGGATCGCCGAGAGCCGCGCCACCCCCGACCTGCTGGCCGAGGCCGGCTACCGCTACACGCTCAACTGGTGCGCCGACGACGCGCCCTTCTGGATGCGGACGCGCGCGGGGAAGCTGCTGGCCGTGCCCTACCCGCAGGAGGCGAACGACATCCCGGCGATCGTCGCGCGGAAGGACGGACATGAGCAGTTCGCGCGGATGCTGCTGGATGATTTCGAGGAGCGTCTGCGCCAGACCGGGCAGGACGGGCTGCCGCAGGTGATGGGCATCGCGCTCCATCCCTACATCGTCGGCCAGCCCTATCGCCTGCGCGCGCTGCGCCGCGCGCTGGCGGCCATCGCAAGGGAGCGCGGGCGGGTGTGGATCGCGACGGCGGGCGCGGTGTTCAACCATGTGCTGACGCTGCCGGACGGGGTGGTGCCATGATGGCGCGCGCGAGGCCCCCCCACCCCAGCCCTCCCCCGCGAGGGGGGAGGGAGCAGCCAGGCCCCCTCCCCCGTCACGCCGGAGGCCTGCCTTCGGCACGACGCGGGGGCGGGCTGGGGTGGGGGCGCATGGCCGCCGGGCTGGCCTTGCTCATCCTCGCCGCCTGCGGGACGCCGATCCCCGATCCGCCGATGGCGACGGTCCCCGCGGTGGACCTCGCGCGCTATTCCGGCACCTGGCACGAGATCGCGCGCTATCCCAATTCCTTCCAGGACGGCAGCCGGCGCTGCGAGGGCGTGACGGCCAGCTACGCGCTGCGCCCGGACGGCCAGGTCGGCGTGACCAACCGCTGCCGCGCGGCCGATCGCGGCGGCCAGGAAGCGGTCGCGACCGCGACCGCGTACGCCGTGGAAGGCAGCGGCAATGCGCGGCTGCGCGTCAGCTTCTTCTGGCCCTTCTACGGGGACTACTGGGTGATCGGGCTCGATCCCGAGTATCGCTGGGCGGTGGTGGGCGAGCCCCGCCGCGGCTTCCTCTGGGTGCTCTCCCGCACGCCGGAGATGGCCGCGCCCGACTTCGAGGCCGCGCTCGCCGCCGCGCGCGCGCAGGGCTACGACACGGCGCGGCTGCAACGGACGCCGCCATGAGCTGGTCCATCCCGCTCGGGCGCGTGCTGGGCACCGAGATCCGGCTGCATCTCACCTTCTTCCTGCTGCTCGCCTGGATCTGGTTCACTCACTACGCCGCCGGCGGGGCGGGCGCGGCGTGGGACGGCGTGATCTTCATCGCGCTGATCTTCTTCTGCGTGGTGCTGCACGAATTCGGCCATGCGCTGGCCGCGCGCCGCTACGGCATCGCCACGCCGGACATCACGCTGCTGCCGATCGGCGGCGTCGCGCGGCTGGAGCGCATCCCGGAGAAGCCTTCGGAGGAACTGTTCGTTGCCCTCGCCGGGCCGGCGGTGAATGTGGTGATCGCCTTCGTGCTGCTGCTGGTCGCTGGCGGACTGCCGGACCCGGCCATCGCGGTCACGCCGCAGAGCCCCGGGCATGCGATGCTCGACCGGCTGTTCTGGGTGAACGTCACGCTCGTCGTGTTCAACCTGATCCCGGCCTTCCCGATGGATGGCGGGCGCGTGCTGCGCGCGCTGCTCGGCTACCGGCTCGGCCACCGCCGGGCGACGGAGATCGCGGCGACGGTCGGCCAGGTGGTCGCCTTCGGCCTCGGCTTCCTTGGCCTCCTCGGCGGCGGGCCGCTGCTGGTGTTCGTGGCGCTCTTCGTCTGGCTCGGCGCATCCGCCGAAAGCCAGGCGGTCGCGATGCGCGACGTGGCGCGCGGCCTCATCGCGGAGGATGCGATGATCACCCGCTTCGAGGCGCTGCCGACCACGGCCAGCATCGCCGATGCCGCCGAATTGCTGATCCGCACCGCGCAGACCGAGTTTCCCGTGGTGGATGGCGGCGGGCGGCTGCGCGGCGTGCTGACGCGATCCCATCTCGTCCGCGCGCTGCGCGAGGCGGGGCCTGAGGCACCGGTGCTGGAGGCGATGGCCGCCGACGTGCCGGTCGTGCCCCACCGCATGCCGCTCGACCGCGCGCTGGAGACGATGCGGGAGGCCGCGGGCCCGGTCGGCGTGGTGGATGGCGCGGGGCGGCTCGTCGGGCTGCTGACGCAGGAGAACCTCGGCGAGATGATGCTGGTGGAGGCCGCCCGCGCGCATCGCCGCCCGCGCAATCCCTGGGCGCGGTGAGGCCGGCTATCCCGCCGCGGCGTCGAGATGCGCGAGCAGCGCCGCCTCGTAGCGCGGGATGCCCTTGTAGGCCTTCGTCGCCTCCGGCAGCGCGCGGATCGCGGCGGCCAGCCGCGCGGCCTGCGGCGCGAGGCGCGCGAGGGGATGCACATGCACGCGGATCGTGAACAGCACGCGGCCGCTGGCTTCGAGCCGCCGGAAGGTCTGCCGCTCCATCCGGTAGAACAGCCGCGTGCCGGCCTGTTCCGGCGTGATCGGCGGATCGGTCGGCGCGGAAGGCCCGGGCTGGAACAGCGCGGCATCGTCGGCCAAGGACCAGTTCATCCGCATCGCGACGCGCCCCGCGCGCAGCGCGCCCATGAAGCGGTCCACGGGCGCCGCCAGCCGCTCGGCATAGAAGGGCACCGGCCCATGCACCGCGGCGAGCGGGCGGCCGAGCTTCTCCTGCAGCCGCCAGCGGCTCGGGAAGCAGAGCACCGCGGCTTCCAGCACGGGGCCCGCCGGGTCAGGGCGGATCAGGCAGAGATCCTCCTGCACCAGCAGCCCCGCGGCCTCCAGCGGATCGCGCGGCGGATCGGCGAGGTTCCAGGCCTCGCCGGTGAGCGCGTTGCGCAGCATCCGCCCCTCGCGCGCGAAATGCGCGGCGTGGTGCGCTGAGAGGTGCTCGGCGAGCAGCGCGAGCGTCTCCGCCCGCGCCGCCTCGCTGCCCGGCACCGCGCCGAACACCTCGGCGTGGCGCGAGGCGAGCAGCGCGCGGCGCTCTTCCATCTCGGCGGGGTAGCGGTCGTCGAGCTCGATCCACGCCGCCGCCGGACAGGGCACCAGGCCCATCGCCAGGCGGAAGGGGCCGTCATCGAAGGCGATATGCAGCGCCTGAGGCGGGAGCGGCGCCGTCATCCGAGCTCGAAGGTGGTGATCCCGAACAGCCGGTCCAGCCGCACCGCCGGCGCGGGGCCCGTGTACATCCGTGCCGTCTCGAACACCGGCGCGAGGCCGAGGCGCTGCGCGAGCTTCACCGCCGCCGCATGCGGCTCCGGCACGTCGAGGAACACCTCGCCGGGCTCGACGCGGGCGAGCAGCGCGGCGGCGAGCGCCTCGGCGCCGGCCTCGTCGGGCGCGACCAGCGGGCCGATCTTGTGGCCGGTGCGGCAGGGCCGGATCACGCCGAAGCCGACCGGCGCGCCATCCCGCACCAGACCCAGCGCGACATGGCCCGCGACACCGAGCCAGGCGCGCCAGAAATCCGGCCGCGGCGCGGGGAAGACCTCGGCGTCCATCCTCTCGATCGCGTCGAAGGGGATGCTCGCCGCCGGCACGATCGTGCCATGCACCGCGGGCAGGCGCGGCACGCCGCCGAAGCGGATGTTGCGCCAGGCGAGCTGGAAGCCGGATTTCCGGTAGTTCGCCTGCTGCGCCACCACGCCATCGAGCCCGACCAGCCGGCCCGCAAGCTGGCGCATCCCCGCCTGCCACACCGCCCAGCCATGCCCCTGCCCGCGCGCCGCGGGACGGGCGATGTAGAAGCCGATGAAGCCGAAGCCCGCGCCGTAGCGCGTGGCGGAGATCACGCTCGCCAGTTCGCGGCCCTCGAAGGCGCCGAGGAACAGGCCGGCATCCTGCGCCAGGAAGCAGGGCAGGTCCGCGAGGCCCGGATTCCACCCCTCCGCCGCGGCCCAATCCACCGCGGCGCGCGCTTCCTGCGGGTTCAGCGTGCGGATCGCGCTCAATGCATCAGGTCCCCGCCATTGGGGGAGATGGTGGCACCCACGAAGAAATCCCCGCCCGGGGAGGAGGCCAGCAGCAGCGCGGCAGCGGCGATCTCCTCCACCCGGCCGACGCGGCCGATCGGCAGCGTCGCGCCGATGCGCGCCGGCCAGTCCGGGCCGAGCTGCGCCGTGAGGTCGGTGGCGACCGGCCCCGGCGCGATGGCGTTGACGAGGATGCCCTTCGGCGCGCCTTCCCGCGCCAGCGCGCGCGTCATGCCGACGAGCGCGGCCTTGGCCATGCAGTAGGGCACGATGTTCGGCCCGCCCTTGAAGGCGAGCTGGCTGGCCGTGACGATGATGCGCCCGCGGCCGCGTGCCGCCATGCCGGCCCAGACCGTCTGCGCGGCGAAGAAGGCGGCGCGGACATGCACGTCCATCATGCGGGCGAACATCTCCTCCGTCACCGCCTCGATCGGCCCGCGCAGGTTCATCCCCGCATTGCTCACCAGCACGTCGCAGGGCCCGAGTGCGGCCTGCGCCGCGCCGAGGAAGGCGCGGAGCGCCGACAGTTCCGCGACATCCACATCCGCATGGAAGCAGCGCCGGCCGAGCGCCTTCGCCGCCGCCTCGACCTCCGCCGCGCCGGCCGCGTCGTTCAGGTGGCAGATCGCGATATCGGCGCCTTCCTTCGCGAAGAGCAGCGCGATGGCGCGGCCAATGCCGCGGCTGCCGCCGGTGACGATCGCCACCTGTCCCGCAAGCTGTCCCGTCATGCCATGAGCCTCTTCATCGCTGCCGCGAAGCCGTCGCGGATCGTCATGGCGTGGATGTGCCGCCCCGCCTCCACCACCGCGCGTCCGCCGCAGACCACGGTCCGCACGGGATTGGACTGGCCGCTGAACACCCAGGCATCCAGCAGCGCATCGCCGGCGCGGCCGAGCAGCAGCGGGTGCGTATCGTCGAGTTCCACCAGGTCGGCGCGCATCCCTGGCGCGATGGCGCCGATCGGCCGGCCGGAGGCCTGCGCGCCGCCGGCGAGTGCGGCCCCATACAGCGCGCGGCCGGGGTGGCGGCGGTTCTCGCCGGTGGCCACCGCGCGGGCATGGTCGCGCAGGCGCTGGCTGGTCTCGAGCTGGCGGAGTTCGAGCGCCGGCGCCGTGCCCACATGGCTGTCGGTGCCGATGCCGATCCGCCCACCCACCGCGAGGAAACCGGGCAGGCGGAAGATGCCATCCCCGAGGGACGCCTCCGTGGTGGGACACAGCCCCGCCACCGCGCCGCTCGCGCCGAGCTCGGCCACCTCGGAATCGTCCAGATGCGTCGCATGGATCAGCACCCAGCGCCGGTCGAGCGGCATGTTGTCGAGCAGCCATCGCACCGGCCGCGCGCCGGTCGCGGCGAGGCATTCGGCCACTTCCTTCGGCTGCTCGGCGGCGTGGATGTGGATCGGCCCCGCGAAGCCCGAGAGCGCGCCGAGCATCGCCGGCGTCACCGCGCGCAGCGAATGCGGCGCGAGGCCGAGCGCCATCTGCGGATCGCCGCCGATCGCCGCCCGCGTCGCCTCGACGATCGCCTGGAAGCCGTCGAGGTCGTTGAGGAAGCGCCGCTGCCCGGCATGCGGCGGCAGGCCGAAGATGCCGCCGTGCCGGTAGAGCGAGGGCAGCATGGTGATGCCGATGCCCGCCCGCTTCGCCGCCGCGACGTGGCGCTTCGCCATCTCCGCGATGTCGGCATAGGGGGTGCCGTCCGGCTGGTGGTGCAGGTAGTGGAACTCGGCCACCGCGGTGAAGCCGTGCTCCAGCAGCTCGGCGTAGAGCTGCGCCGCGACCGCCTCGGCGTCCTCGGGCGAGAACAGGCCGACGAAGCGGTACATCGTCTCCCGCCAGGTCCAGAAGCTGTCGAGCCCCTCGGGGCTGCGCGCCTCCGCACCGCCCGCCATGGCGCGCTGGAAGGCGTGGGAATGGAGGTTCGGCATGCCCGGGACGACATGGCCCGACAGGCGCCGCGCGGCGCCGGGCTCGGCGCCCTGGGTCACGGCGGCGATGGCGCCGGCCTCGTCCACCGCGATGCGCACGCGCTCGGCCCAGCCCTGGGGCAGCAGCGCATGGGCGGCCCAGTACTCCCGCAATGCTTGCCCTCCGCCCCTTCTCCGGTATGGGATAAGGCATGACCGATCCCACGCGCTTCCGCAACGCCCCGGCGATCCAGAGCCCCCGCGGGCTCGACCTCAGCTGCCGCCAATGGACCACCGAGGCGGCGATGCGGATGCTGATGAACAACCTCGACGACGAGGTGGCGGAGAAGCCGGGCGAGCTCGTCGTCTATGGCGGCATCGGCCGCGCCGCGCGCGACTGGAAGAGCTACGAGACGATCATCCGGGTGCTGAAGCGGCTGGACGAGGAGCACACGCTGCTCGTGCAGTCCGGCAAGCCGGTCGGCGTGTTCCGCACCCATGCGGATGCGCCGCGCGTGCTGATCGCCAATTCCAACCTGGTGCCGCGCTGGGCGAGCTGGGAGCATTTCTCCGAGCTCGATCGCAAGGGCCTCATGATGTATGGCCAGATGACCGCCGGCTCCTGGATCTACATCGGGTCGCAAGGGATCGTGCAGGGCACCTACGAGACCTTCGTGGAGGCCGGGCGCCAGCATTTCGGCGGCTCGCTCGCAGGACGGTGGATCCTGACGGCCGGCCTGGGCGGGATGGGCGGCGCGCAACCGCTCGCGGGCGTCTTCGCCGGTGCGAGCGTGCTCGCGGTGGAATGCCAGCCCTCCCGCATCGAGAAGCGGCTGGAGACGAGGTATCTCGATCACCGCGCGGATGATCTCGACACCGCGCTCGCGATGATCCGGGGTGCGACGAGGCCGATCAGCGTCGGGCTTCTGGGCAATGCCGCGGACATCTTCCCCGAACTCGTCCGCCGCGGCGTGGTGCCCGACATCGTCACCGACCAGACCAGCGCGCATGACCCGGTGAACGGCTACCTCCCCGCCGGCTGGACACTGGCGGAATGGGAGGCCAAGCGGGAGAGCGACCCGGCCGCGGTCGCGAAGGCCGCGCGGCACAGCATGGTCGCGCATGTGCAGGCGATGCTGGATTTCCAGAAGATGGGCGCGGCCGTGCTCGACTACGGCAACAACATCCGCCAGATGGCGAAGGAGGAAGGGCTCGCCAACGCCTTCGACTTCCCGGGCTTCGTGCCGGCCTATATCCGCCCGCTCTTCTGCCGCGGCATCGGCCCCTTCCGCTGGGCCGCGCTGTCGGGCGACCCGGAGGACATCCGCAAGACCGACGACAAGGTGCGGGAGCTGATCCCCGACGACCCGCACCTGCACCAGTGGCTCGACATGGCCCGCGCGCGCATCGCCTTCCAGGGATTGCCGGCGCGCATCTGCTGGGTCGGGCTCGGGCTGCGCGACAAGCTCGGCCTAGCCTTCAACGCGATGGTCGCGCGCGGCGAGATCGGGCCGATCGTGATCGGCCGCGACCACCTGGATTCCGGCAGCGTGGCGAGCCCGAACCGCGAGACGGAGGCGATGCTGGACGGCACCGACGCCGTCTCCGACTGGCCGCTGCTGAACGCGCTGCTCAACACCGCCTCCGGTGCCACCTGGGTCAGCCTGCATCATGGCGGCGGCGTGGGCATGGGGTTTAGCCAGCATGCGGGGATGGTGATCGTGGCCGACGGCACGGAGGCCGCGGCGCGGCGGCTCGCCCGCGTGCTGTGGAACGACCCGGCGACGGGCGTGATGCGCCACGCCGATGCGGGCTACGACATCGCGAAGGACTGCGCGCGGCAGTTTGGGCTCGACCTGCCGATGCTGGGCGCATGATCACCCCCGGCGCCGCCACGCTCCACGACCTCCGCGCGGTGATGTCCGGCGCGAAGCTCGCGCTGCACCCCGGCTGGCGCGAGACGACCGCGCGCGCCGTCGCCGCGCTGCAGGCCCGCCTCACGGGCGGGGAGGCGCTCTATGGCGTCAACACCGGCTTCGGCAAGCTGGCCTCCACCCGCATCCCGGCGGAGCGCCTGGCGCAGCTCCAGCTCAATCTCATCCGCAGCCACGCCGCCGGCACCGGCGCCTTCCTGCCCGCGCCGGTGGTGCGGCTGATCCTCGCGCTCAAGGCGATGAGCCTGGCGCGCGGTGCCTCCGGCGTGCGGCCCGTGGTGGTGGAGCCGCTGCTCGCGCTGCTCGAGCACGACGTGCTGCCGGCGATCCCGGCCAAGGGCTCGGTCGGCGCCTCGGGCGATCTCGCGCCGCTCGCGCATCTCTCGCTGGTGCTGATCGGCGAGGGCGAGGCCTTCCGCGGCGATCAGGTGCTGGACGGCACCCAGGCGCTCGCGGCGGCCAACATCGCCCCGCTCGAACTCGGGCCGAAGGAAGGGCTCGCGCTGCTGAACGGCACGCAGGTCAGCACGGCGCTGGCGCTGGCGGGCCTGTTCGCGGCGCAGGACCTGCTGAAGACGGCGCTGCTGGCCTCCGCCCTCAGCCTCGATGCGGCACGCGGGTCGGACACGCCCTTCGATCCGCGCATCCATGCGCTGCGCGGCCAGCCCGGGCAGATCCGCTGCGCCGCCGCGCTGCGGGCGCTGATCGCGGGCAGCGCGATCCGCGACAGCCACCGCGACGGCGACACCCGCGTGCAGGATCCCTATTCGCTGCGCTGCCAGCCGCAGGTCGCCGGCGCCTGCCTCGACCTGCTGGAGAACGCCGCCGCGACTCTGCTGCGGGAGGCGAATGCCGTCACCGACAATCCGCTGGTGACGGAGGACGGCGCGGTGCTCTCGGGCGGCAATTTCCACGCCGAGCCGGTGGCCTTCGCCGCCGACACGATCGCGCTGGCGCTGGCCGAGCTCGGCGCGATCAGCGAAAGGCGGATCGCGCTGCTGACGGACCCCGCGCTCAATTCCGGCCTGCCCGCCTTCCTGGTCGCGGATTCGGGCGTCAATTCCGGCTTCATGATCGCGCAGGTCACCTCCGCCGCGCTCGCGGCCGAGAACCGCGCGCTCGCCGTGCCGCGTTCCACCGACAGCCTGCCGACCAGCGCGAACCAGGAGGACCATGTGAGCATGGCGACCGGTGCCGCGCTCCGGCTCTCGGCCATGGCGGAGAACCTCGCGACGATCCTCGGCATCGAGATCCTGGCCGCGGCGCAGGGCATCCATTTCCATCGGCCGCTGACCAGCTCCCCGCCGCTCGAAGCAGCGATCGCGGCGCTGCGGGAGCAGGTCTCGCCCTGGGACCAGGACCGCGCGATGGCGCCCGACATCGAGGCGGCGAAGCGGCTGGTGGAGCGCGGCGCCTTCGCGGCGCTGGCGGAGATACCGGATGTTTGACCGCGTCTGGCTGGACGCGAATCTCTGCACCATGACGGTGGCAGGCGAGGGCCCGCTCGGGGTCATCCCGGACGGCGCGATCGCCGCGAAGGATGGGCGCATCGCCTGGGTCGGCCGCCGGGCCGAGCTGCCCGCCACGGCGGCAATCACCACGCGCTGCGACGGCGCCTGGATCCTGCCCGGGCTCATCGACTGCCACACCCATCTCGTCTTCGGCGGCGACCGCGCGGCGGAGTTCGAGATGCGGCTCGATGGCGCGAGCTACGAGCAGATCGCGAAGGCCGGTGGCGGCATCCTCTCCACGGTGCGGGCCACGCGCGCGGCCGATGAGGACACGCTCGTGGCGGGCGCGCTCCCGCGCCTCGATGCGCTGCTCGAGGAGGGTGTCACGACGGTCGAGATCAAGTCCGGCTACGGGCTCGACCTGCCGACCGAGGCGCGGATGCTGCGCGCGGCGCGGCGGCTCGGCCAGGCGCGGGAGGTCGCGGTGCTGACCTCCTGCCTGGCCGCGCATGCGGTGCCGCCGGACTTCGCCGGACGGCGGGCCGACTACGCGCGCCACGTCGCGCAGGAGATCATCCCCGCCATCGCCGCCGAGCGCCTGGCGGATGCGGTGGACGCCTTCACCGACAGCGCCATCGCCTTCACGCCGGAGGAGACGGCGCTGGTCTTCGAGGCCGCGAAGCGCCAGGGCCTGCCCGTCAAGCTGCATGCCGACCAGCTCCGCGACGATGGCGGCGCCGCGCTGGCGGCGCGCGTCGGCGCGCTCTCGGCCGACCACATCGAATACGCCAATGCCGAGGGGATCGCCGCGATGGCGAAGGCGGGCACGGTCGGCGTCCTGCTGCCCGGCGCCTATTTCGTGATCCGCGAGACGCATCCGCCGGATGTGGCGGCGATGCGGGCGGCGGGGCTCAGCCTCGCGCTTTCGACCGACTGCAATCCCGGCTCCTCGCCGGCGGTGTCGCTGCTGCTGATGCTCAACATGGGCTGCACGCTGTTCCGGCTGACGGTGGCGGAAGCCCTGCGCGGCGTCACGGTGAACGCGGCGGCCGCCCTCGGGCTCGCCGACCGTGGGACGCTTGCGCCCGGGCTGCGCTGCGACCTTGCGGTCTTCGCGATCGGACGGCCGGCCGAGCTCTGCTACTGGCTCGGGCGCAACCCCTGCGTCTCGCGCGTCCGCGCGGGAGAGGATGCGCGGGTGGTGGGCGGCGGATGACACCGGCCGAGCTGCAGGCGCGGGTGCGCGAGGGCGTCCCGCTCGGCGCCGCCTGGGGTGTCGAGGTGCTGGAAGCCGCCGACGGGCGCGCGCTGCTGCGCCTGCCGCGCGATCCGGCGCTGCTGCGCCCCGGGAACACCGTCTCCGGCCCGGCGCTGATGGGTCTTGCGGACATGGCGATGTGGGCGGCGCTGCTGACGCTGAGCGAAGGCCGCGACGAGAGCCTGACGGCCAATCTCGCGATCACCTTCCTCCGCCCCGCCGGCCCCGGCCCCGTGCTGGCCGAGGCCCGGGTGATCCGGCGCGGCCGGACGCTCTCCTACGGGGAGGTGCTGCTGCGGGCGGAGGGCGCGGCCGAGCCGGCCGCGCATGTCACGACGAGTTGGGCGGCGGCGCGGAAGCCTGCCTAGTCCTTCCGCTGCGCGCGGCCGCGCAGCGCGGCTTCGAGGCGGTTGCGCGCGGCCTCGGCCGCCTCGGCGGCCTCGCGGAGCGCCTCATCCTCGAAATAGTGGTCCTGGCGGAGCATGCGGCAGGCCTGGTCGAGCCGGCCGTCGCGGAGCGCCTCATAGGCCGCCCACGCCTTCTCGGCCTGGCTCGCGCTGAGCCGCCGTCCGTCCTCGAGGAGTTCGAGCCCCCATTCGGCCCCGTTGCCCCAGCGCTGGCGGGCCGGCGCGGCGACCCCGCCGCGGAAGCGGAGCTCCACCTTGTCGGGGAGCGGCACCGGGACCTCGAACTGGACGCGGACGCCGTCGGCGCTGCCATCCAGCACCACGCAGTCATAGACGGCCTCTCCGGCGACGACCTGGGCGCGCTTGAGCATGCTGGCCCGGGGAGAGCGGCGGCGGTTGTCGCGGGCAGTCTCGGTCATGGGCGCGTTCCTTGGCGACCGGGCAGGTGGTGCGGCGGAGGAACCCGATACAACCTCAGGGCGCAAGCCCGACGCTGAAGCGGATGAAAGCGGCCTCGACCGACCAGCCTGGATTTGAAGATTGTGTCGGGAAAAGTAGGAAAGAGCAAGGTCTGTTACGCAATTTTTCGTCTTCCTCAGCGATCGGCGGCGCGCTTGAAAGAAGGCGCAACACGCTGAAATGAAAATACAAACCTGACCTTTCCTGACACTTCCGCACGGCGCGGCAAGCGGGATCGTGCGGGACGATCGGCGCAGCACCAAAGTCCCATTATAAGAGATGTATATCCATAAAAATATCTACTTCTATTTCCGAGACCGCGTCGCGTCATCGCAGCGCCAGTCCGGGAAAAATCTCTCCGTGCCGAAACATGGCGCCAGAATGCGACTCGATTCCCATCCCCTGATCCGCACCCCGGTAAACGCAATCCGAGTCCAATCACGTTTTCGTGATATCCGCCGAATCACGCCTCCGCGACCGCCTCACGGCGCCGTGACCGCTTGAATTCCGCGCGCATACAATTCACGATCATGTGCGTCGGCTGGGGACAAAGGTGAGGATAACCCCAGGCGCGGCCCGGTTCAGGCCGCAATCCGGCAAACACCCCCATCCGCCACGCCGGGCGGACGGGTGACGGTTCTGGGGAAGGCGTCGGGGCCAGCTGGCCCCGTTTGGGGGTCGTCAATGCGTAGGCCGTCAGACCATCAGGCCGATCTGGAGCGCCAAGTGGCGCCGGAGGGAACGCGCCCCGCGCAGGACGAGGCGCTCATCCGCCGTCTCCGGCGCGAACGTCGCCTCGCGCACGACACCAGCGCCAACCCTGCCGGCCGCGCCCGCCAGCGCGCCGAGGGCCCCGCCAAGACCTGATCGCCCGCCACCCCAAGGGCAGCGCGGCGCCAGATCAGGCGCCCAGGACCAGGTTCACATCCGCCCCGAAGCGGTCGAAGCCCACGCCGTAGCAGTGGATCGAGACCGCCGTGCCGCAGGACAGGTTCGCCAGCCGGTGGATCAGCCGCGGATCCGCCGGACCATGGCTCGAGCCACTCGGCGCCAGCAGCTTCGTGGCTACCGGCAGCGGCGGCTCCCCAGGCTCGTAGTAGGTCTCGGTGAGCACGCCGCGATGCACGGCGAAGGCGCACCAGGTCTTATGCGCATGAACCGGCGACATCTGCCCCGGCCGCCAGACCAGCGCCACCACCGCATAGCCGCCCTCCGGGTCGCTGTGCAGGAGATGCCGCACATAGCGGTCCGGACAGCAGGGGTAGTCCCGCCCGTCCAGCAGGTCCGGCCGCGCGGCGGCCTCCGCCAGCGCCGCCGCAACCGCCCTCTCGCGCCCCTCCAAGGGGCCGCGCGCCGCGGCGGCAACGCCGGCCAGCATCGTCTCGAGCGCGGTGCGCGGGCGGATGTAGGTCATGGCGGAGCGTAGCTTTCCCTATTGGGAGCATTATGCCCAAGAACCTTGCGCGCAGCAACGAAGATTCGCGAAATACTACTCCATCTGGGCGCCCGAGGGGTCAATCCATCTCCCGACCTGCCAGCTCGGAAAAGCCGCGCCCTGGACCGTTGCGTCCCGCTTCGGCAGGCTCGCCGCCACCACGGAGGAAACCGCCATGCGCCGCCGCCCCCTGCTCGCCGCCCTCGCCGCGCTTCCGATCGCCGCGCCGGCTAGCGCCCAGCCGCGGCCGCTCCGCCTCGTCGTGCCCTTCCCGCCCGGCGGCACCGCCGACATCCTCGGCCGCCTCGCCGCGCGTGAGATCGAGGCGCGCCTCGGCCAGCCCGTCGTGGTGGAGAACCGCCCGGGCGCCGGCGGCGCCGTTGGCTCGGAGGCGGTGGCGCGTTCGGCCGGGGACAGCGGGATGCTGACCCTCTCCAACATCGCCTCCCAGGCGATCGGGCCCGCGGTGAACCGCAACATCGCCTATGACAGCGTGCGGGATTTCCGCCATGTCGGCCTGATCGCCGCGGTGCCGAGCGCGATCGCCGTCTCCGCCGCCGGGCCGATCGCCACGCTCGCCGATCTCCTCGCCCGGGCGCGCGCCGGGGCGGGCGCGGTGCGCTTCGGCTCCACCGGCGTCGGCACCTCGAGCCATGTGAAGCTCGAACTCCTCAAGCGCGCCGCCGGCGTGGACATCACGCATGTGCCCTACCGCGGCAGCGCGCCGGCCGTCACCGATGTCATCGCCGGCCAGGTCGAGGGGCTGATCGCCGCCGTGCCCGACATCGGCAACAACGACCGCCTCCGCCTGCTCGCAGTGACGACGCCCGAGCGCGCCACCCGCTGGCCGGCCGTGCCCTCGGTCGCCGAGCTCGGTTTTCCCACGCTGGTCGCGAGCAACTGGTTCGGCCTTTCGGGCCCCGCTGCCATGCCGGCCGACCTCGCCGAGCGGGTGAATGCCGCGCTGCTGGCCGGGCTCAACACGCCGGAGATGGTGGAGCGCCTGGCGAGCCTCGGCGCCGCGCCGAACCGCCTCTCGCCGGCCGACTACGCGGCGCTGGTCGCGGCCGAGGTGCCGCGCTGGGCCGAGATCGCGCGGGCGGCGGACATCCGGGCGGAATGAGCGCCCCCGTCCCGGAGCTGGAAGCCCGCCTCGCCGCGGTGCGTGCGAAGCGCGGCTTCCTGCTGCCGCATCACGGCCTGATGGCGCTCGCCTTCCCGCGCCTGCTGGAGGGCTACGACGCCGCCTATACCGCGCTCGCGCTCGAGGACCGCATCCTCTCCCACCATGATCGCGAATTCGTCTGGCTCGCCGTGCTGGCGGCCACCGATGAGCGGGTGGCGACGCATCACATCGCGAAGTTCCGCGCCGCCGGCGGGACGGATGCGATGCTCGGCGCCGCCTTCGAGGCGGCGGCGCTCGCGATCGGCGCCGAGGCCTTCGACTTCGCCGCGCGCGACTGGGCGCGCCAGCTCGCCCCCTTCGACGCCCGCGCCGCCTATCTCGACGCGCTCGGCCGCGCGGGGCCGGCGGCGCCGCGCCGCCTCGTCCATCTCGCCGGCTGCGCCGTGCAGGTCTGCCGCGCCCGCTGGCGCCCCTTCGCCTGGCACCTGGAGGCCGCCTATTCCGATGCCGTGCCGGAGCCGGAGATCGCGGAGGCGATCAGCCTCGCGATGTTCCCGGGCTCCGTGCCGCGCTTCGTCGAGGCCTGCGCGGCATGGCGCCGGCTGATCCTGGACGGCAGGCTCCCCGCCTCGGGGCCGTTCCGCGCCTGGGCGCGGCTGAGCGGGCAAGGCGGGCACGACGAGGCGAGCGGGTTGGGGGAGGCGGGTTGAGGGGGGACGCTGTCCCCCCTCAAACTCCCACCCGCCAAGGGCCAGCGGGCCCCTGGACCCGCGATCCGTTTTCATGGCTGGGATGGGGAGGGGGCCTCAAGCGCGCGCCCTCGATCGAGGACACCACAGGCCCCCTCCCCATCCCAGCCATAAACTCATGGGTTCCAAGGGCCCGCTGGCCCTTGGCGGGTGGGGTCTGGGGAGGGCAGCGCCCTCCCCAGCCCGGCCCTCCCCCTTCCCACTCCCGCGTCCGCCCGCCATGCTCCGCCCAACCGCGCCGAGGCGCGCAATCGTCCCGAGGGAGGACCGTCCATGACCCTGCGCATCGCGCGCCGTGCCGCGCTGCTCGCTGCCGCCGGCGGCCTGGCCATGCCGCTGCGCGTGCGCGCGCAGCAGCAGTACAGGCCCGAGTACAAGCTTTCGGTGGTCGGCAACCGGCCGATCCCGCTCTCGGAGGGCGCCTTCCGCTGGGCGGAGCTCATCACGCAGCGCAGCCAGGGGCGGATCAATGTGCGGGTCTATCCCGGCAGCCAGCTCGTCGGCGGCGACCAGACGCGCGAGCTCGTCGCGATGCGCCAGGGCGTGGTGGACTTCGCCGTCTTCTCCACCATCAACATCTCTCCCCAGATCCGCGAGATGAACCTCTTCTCGCTGCCCTGGCTGCTCCGTGACAGCCGCGGCTTCGACGCGATCGTGAACGGCGCGATCGGCGAGGAGTTGTTCCGCGTGCTCGCCAGCCGCGAGGTGGTGCCCGTCGCCTGGGGCGAGAACGGCTTCCGCGAGATCTCCAATTCCCGCCGCGCCATCCGCACGCCCGAGGACATGCGCGGCCTCAAGATCCGCTTCGCCGCGGGCGCGATCTTCTCCGAGATCTTCACCGCGATGGGCGCCAATCCGCTCCAGATGTCCTTCGCCGATCTCCAGCCCGCGCTCTCGACCGGCGCGGTGGACGGGCAGGAGAACCCGATCAACCTCTTCCTCGCCTTCCGCATGGACACCCTCGCGCAGCGCCACCTGACGATCTGGAACTACGTCGCGGATGCGGGGATCTTCCTGCTCGCCAAGCCGATCATGGACAGCTTCTCCGCCGCCGACCGCACGCTCGTCATCGAATGCGCGCGGGAGGCGGCGCGCGAGCAGATCGCGGCCAGCCGCAAGGGCCTCGGCGCCGATGGCGACCGCTCCTCGCTCGAGGAGATGGCGCGGCGCAACGTGACGGTGACGACGCTCTCGGATGCCGAGAAGGAGGCCTTCGCCCGCGTCACGCGGCCCGTCTACGACAAGTGGGCCGCCACGGTCGGCGCCGACCTCGTCCGCCGCGCCGAGGCGGCGATCCGCGGCGCGCGGGCCTGACGCGGGGGCATGTCGGCCGAGCTCGACCCGGGCGGGACGCGCGTCAATCCGCGCACCCGCGTCCCGCTCGGGATCGAGGAAGCCCTGCTCGCCGCCGCGATGGCCGCGATCGCGCTGATCACGGCGGCGAATGTCGTCACGCGCTACCTGACGGATGTGAGCCTGGCCTTCACCGAGGAATACTCGGTGGTGCTGATGGTGATCGTCGCGCTTCTCGGCACCGCGGTCGCCGCGGCCTCCGGGCGGCATATCCGCATCGGCTATTTCGTCGGGATGCTGTCGCCGCGCGGCCAGCGCCTAGCAGAGCTGGCGGGCACGCTGCTCACCATCTTCTGCTTCGGCATCCTGATCTGGACCGGCTGGCGCCTCGCCTGGGACGAGTACCGCTTCGAGGTGCTCTCGAACGGGCTCGGCAATCCGAACTGGTGGTACACCGGCTGGCTGCCGCTGCTGTCCGTGCTCGTCGTGCTGCGCGCCATCGGCCGCACCATCCGCCTCGCGCGGGGGCGGGAGGGGTGAGGCGAAGCCCTTCGAACCATCAGGCGGCGCGGCCCGAAGGGCCGCCGCGCACAACCGGCCTTGAATCGTCGGCGCAACAGTGCGTCGGCGCGCAGCCAAGGCCCCGGAGGGGCCGCCCGGCGACTGAGGGCATGGGAAGTTGACCGGCGCGATCCTCTTTCTCGTCTTCCTCGTGCTGCTGTTCGGCGGCGTGCCGATCGGCGTGGCACTCGGGCTCGCCGGCGCGCTCGCCATCACGCTCGCCGACCAGTCCATCATGGCGATGCCGACCAATGTCTATGCCGGCATCGCGAAGTATCCGCTGATCGCCATCCCGATGTTCGTCCTCGTCGGCTCGGTCTTCGATCGCACCGGCGTCGCACTCCGCCTGGTCCGCTTCGCCTCCGCCGTCGTCGGCGCGGGGCGCGGGGCGCTCGCCTCCGTCTCCGTCCTCGTCGCCATGGTGATCGGCGGCATCTCCGGCTCCGGCCCCGCGACCTCCGCCGCCGTCGGCCAGGTGGTCACCCGCAGCATGGAGAAGGACGGCTATCCCCGCCCCTTCATCGCCGCGACCGTGGGCGCGGCGGCGGCGACCGACATCCTCATCCCGCCCTCCATCGCCTTCATCATCTACGCCGTGCTGGTGCCCGGCGTCTCGGTGCCGGCGATCTTCATGGCCGGGATGATCCCGGGCCTGCTCGCCGGCCTTTCCATCATCGTCGCGGTGGTCGCGCTCTCCTTCGTCAACGATTTCGGCGGCAAGGCCAGGCAGGAGGAGCGGCTGCGCGTCTGGCAGACCTTCAAGGAGGCCTTCTGGGGCCTGCTCGCGCCGGTGGTGATCCTGGGCGGCATGCGCGTCGGCGCCTTCACGCCGACCGAGGCGGCGGTGATGGCGGTGTTCTACGGCCTCTTCGTCGGCTTCGTGATCTACCGCTCCCTCACGCTGCGCGACGTCTATGAGATGCTGGTGGAGGCGGGCGAGATCTCGGCCGTCATCCTGATCGTCGTGGCACTCGCCTCGGTCTTCGCCTGGTCCACCTCGACGCTCGGCATGGTGCAGCCGGTGGCGGACTGGATCGTGGGGCTGGGCCTGGGCGAATACGGCACCATGGCGCTGCTGGCGGTGGCGATCGTCTTCGTCGGCATGTTCCTCGACGGCATCTCGATCTTCCTGATCCTGCTGCCCGTGCTGCTGCCGATCGCGCGCGCCTTCGATTGGGACCTCACCTGGTTCGGCGTGGTGCTGACGATGAAGATCGCGATCGGCCAGTTCACCCCGCCCATGGCGGTGAACCTCATGGTGTCCTGCCGGATCGCCGGCGTGGGCATGGAGAGCACCATTCCCTGGGTGGTCTGGATGCTGCTGGCGATGCTGGTGGCGCTCGGGCTGGTGGTGGCCTTCCCCGAGCTCGCACTCTGGCTCCCGCGCACGCTCGGAACGCTGTAGGCTGCCCCGGCGCGGGGGAGGCGCCTCGTCATGTTCGACATCGACCTTGTCACCATCGTCTTCGTCGCCCTGGTGATCCTGGCCGTGGTCACGGTGGCCAAGGGCGTCCGCACCGTCCCGCAGGGGGAGGTCTGGTCGGTGGAGCGCTTCGGCGCCTTCACCCGCCTGCTCCAGCCCGGGCTCAACATCATCATCCCCTTCGTGGACGCGATCGGCCGCAAGCTGAACGTGCAGGAGGTCGTGCTCGACATTCCCGAACAGGCGGTGATCACGCGCGACAACGCGACGGTGGCGACCGACGGCATCGTCTATTACCGCGTCATGGACCCGGCCAAGGCGGCCTATGCCGTGCAGGACCTGGAACAGGCGCTGACCTCGCTGGCGATGACCAACATCCGCTCCGTGGTCGGCGAGCTCGACCTGGATGCGACGCTGTCGGGGCGCGACCGGATCAACACCACGCTGCTGACCGTGCTGGACGGCGCGACGGAGCCCTGGGGCGTGAAGGTCAGCCGCGTCGAGATCCGCAAGATCGAGCCGCCCGAGAACCTGATCCGCGCCATGAACCTGCAGATGACCGCCGAGCGCGAGCGCCGCGCCACGGTCGCCCGCGCCGAGGGCGAGAAGCAGGCGCTCGTGCTCCAGGCCGAGGGACGGCGCGACGCCGCGATGCGCGATGCCGAGGCGCGCGAGCGGCTGGCCCAGGCGGAGGCGAATGCGACGCGCATGGTGGCCGAGGCCGCCTCGGGCGCGGGCGGCGAGGCGCTGCGCTACTTCGTTGCCGAGAAATACGTGAAGGCGTTCGAGGCGCTGGCGGCGAACCCCTCCTCCCGCCTCGTGGTCGTGCCGATGGAAAGCTCGGCGCTGGCCGGCACCGTCACCCAGGCGATGGAATTGCTGCGGATGGGCGGGGGTCCAGGCGGGGGCGGAAGCGGCGGCTCGGTGCCGAATGCCGGGCCGAACCCGGGACCGAGCCCATGGACCCGGGGCTGATCTGGATCCTCGCCGGGCTCGGCCTGCTCGGCGCGGAGGTGCTGCTGCCGGGGGTTTTCCTGGTCTGGATCGGCGTGGCCGCGCTCGGCACCGGGCTTGCGCTGCTGCTGGTCGCACCCGGCTTCGGCGCGGCGGTGGCGATCTTCCTCGTGTTGCTCGCGCTCGGCATCGGGGCTTCGCTGTATCTGCGGCCGCGGCGCGGGCCGATGCATCGCGTCAACGCGCCGGAAGCGGGACTGGCGGGCCGCCACGGCCGCGTGATCGCGGCGGACGCGACCGGGCTGCGCGTGCGCATCGGCGACAGCGACTGGCCGGCGCGGCTCGCCGGCGGCGCCGCGATGCCGGAGGAAGGGGCCGCGGTGCGCGTCGAGGCGGTGGACGGCACCATCCTCGTCGTGCGTCCCGACGCGACTTGATGCGCCGGCGGAACCCGGCCTAGCCTGCCGGCAAGCGCCCGGCAGACCGGGCGCAGACGGAAGGGAGCCGAGAAACGCCATGACGATCCTCAACCGCCGCAGCCTGCTCGCCGCCTCGGGCGCCTTGCTGGCCGTGCCCGCGCTCGGCCAGGCGCGCTATCCGAACCGCCCGATCACCATGGTCGTCCCCTGGGGCGCCGGCGGCGGCACCGACCAGACCGCGCGCATCGTGGGGAGCCTGCTCGAGCGGCGGCTCGGCCAGCCTGTCAATGTCGTGAACCGCACCGGCGGCTCCGGCGTGGTCGGCCACAGCGCGATCGCGACCGCCGGCGCCGATGGCTACACGATCGGGATGATCACGGTCGAGATCACGATGATGCACTGGCAGGGCCTGACGCAGCTCAACCCGCAGAGCTACACGCCGCTGGCCCTGATGAACTCCGACCCGCCCGGCGTGCAGGTGAAGAACGACAGCCCCTACCAGGACATCAAGGCGCTGGCGGATGCGATCAAGGCGCGCCCCGCGGGCACCTTCCGCGCCTCCGGCACGGGCCAGGGCGGCATCTGGCACCTGGCGCTCGTCGGTTGGCTGCAGGCGATGGGGCTGCGCGGCGACCATGTGCGCTGGGTGCCCTCGAACGGCGCGGCGCCGGCCATGCAGGAACTCGCCGCCGGCGGCGTGGACATCGTGACCTGCTCGGTGCCCGAGGCGCGGGCGATGATCGATGCGGGGCGGGCCAAGGCGCTCGCGGTGATGGCGCCGCAGCGCAATCCGCAATTCGCGAACGTGCCGACGCTGAACGAATCGCTCGGCATCAACTACTCGGTCGGCGCCTGGCGCGGCATCGCGGGCCCGCGCGGCCTGCCGGCCGACGTCACCGGCGTGCTGGTGCCGGCGCTGAAGGAAGCCTTCGACAGCAACGAGTTCAAGGAGTTCATGAACCAGCGCGGCTTCGGCATGATCTACGCCGACCCCGCCGGCTTCGCGAGCTTCATGGCAGAGGGCGACCGCGCCATGGGCGAGGCGATGCGCGGCGCCGGCCTCGCGCGCGGGTGACCCGCACTTCTCCCTCCCCCGCTTCGCGGGGGGGGGGCGGGGTGGGGGCCTCACCGGCGCATCCCGCATGAAGCTCCACGACGCGCTGCTCGGCGCCATCCTGATCGGCTTCGCGGGCTGGGTCTGGTGGATGACCAGCTTCTTCCCCGCCTTTCCCGGCCAGGATTACGGCCCGAACCTGTTTCCGCGCATCCTCGCCGCCGGCATCGGCGGGTGCGGCGCGATCCTGCTGCTGCGCGGGCTTCGCGCGCGCGCGCCGCTGATCGCCTTCGCGGCGTGGACGCGCGACCCGGCGAAGCTGCTCTCCTTCCTGCTGATCCCCGGCGCGGCGGTCGCCTACATCCTGCTCGCCGACCGGCTCGGCTTCATCCCGACCGCCTTCCTGCTGCTGCTCGGCCTGTCGCTCTGGTTCCGCGCGCGGCCGGTGGTGGCGCTGCCCGTCGCGGCGGGCATGACCTTCGTCATCCACTGGTTCTTCGGCACGATGATGCGCGTGCCGCTGCCGCGCGGGCTGATGGACGCGGTACTCTAGCATGGACCCGCTGATCCAGGCCTTCGCGCTCGTCTTCGATCCCTTCACCCTCGGGGTGATCGGCGCCTCTGCGATGTTCGGGCTCTTCGTCGGCGCGATGCCGGGGCTGACCGCGACGATGGCGACCGCGCTGCTCGTCCCCGTCACCTTCTTCATGCCGCCGATCCCGGCGCTCGGCGCCATCGTGACGGCGACGACGATGGCGATCTTCGCCGGCGACATCCCGGCCGCGATGCTGCGCATGCCGGGCACACCGGCCTCGGCCGCCTATGCCGACGAATCCTACCGCATGACGCAGAAGGGCGAGCTCAACCTCAACATGGGGGTGAACCTCGTCTTCTCGATCGCCGGCGGGCTGATCGGCGTGGCGGTGCTGATCGCCGCGGCGCCGGCGCTGGCCGAGGTCGCGATCAACTTCTCCTCCTTCGAGTATTTCTGGCTCGCCTGCCTCGGCCTCACCTGCGCGGTGTTCCTGACGAACGCCGATCCGGTGAAGGGGTTCCTTTCGCTGTTCTTCGGCCTGCTGCTGGCCACCGTCGGCATCGATCCGTCCGCCGGCTTCCCGCGCTTCACCTTCGGCGAGGTGGAGCTGATGCAGGGCATCAACTTCATCCCGACGATGATCGGCATGTTCGCCGTTTCCGAGCTGCTGCGCGGCGCCGTCAGCCTGCGCGATGCGGGCACGCTGGTGGTGCAGCAGGTCGGCAACATGTTCCGCGGCCTCGGCGCGATCTGGCGGCGCTACTGGTTCAACTTCCTGCGCGGCAGCGCGATCGGCACGGTGATCGGCGCGCTGCCCGGCGCCGGCGCCGACATCGCGGCGTGGATTTCCTACGCGGTGTCCAAGCGCTTCTCGAAGGAGCCACAGAAATTCGGCACCGGCCATGTGGAAGGCGTGGTGGACGCGACCTCGGCCAACAACTCCGCCCTCGGCTCCGCCTGGATCCCCGCACTCGTCTTCGGCATCCCCGGCGATTCGATCACCGCGATCGTGATCGGCGTGCTCTACATGAAGAACATGAACCCGGGCCCGACCGTGTTCACCGAGAACCCGCAGCTCATCTACTCGGTGTTCCTGATCTTCATCCTGGCGAACCTGATCCTGTTCCCGCTGGGCTGGGCCGCCATCAAGCTCGCGCGGCAGACGCTGCGCACGCCGCGCAACCTGCTGCTGCCGATCATCCTGCTGTTCTGCCTTGTGGGTTCCTTCGCGATGACGAACAGCCTCTACGGCGTGATCCTGATGCTGGTGATGGGCCTGTTCGGCTGGTTCCTCGAGGAGCACGGCATCCCCGTCGCGCCGCTGATCCTCGGCCTGGTGCTGGGCGAGCTGCTGGAGCAGACCTTCGTGCAGTCCATGATCAAGGCGGACGGCCACTACATCGAGTTCATCAGCCGCCCGATCGCCGGCGTGCTCGGCGTGGCTACGGTGGCGATCTGGGCCTTCATGCTGCTCCGCGCCATGCTGCCCCGCCGCGGCGCGACGGTCGTCGGATGACGCCGCTTTCCTCCGCCGACGAGCTCCAGGCAGGCCAGGCCTTCGAGCTCGGCGGCTTCGTACTGACGCGCGACGAGGTGCTGGACTTCGCCCGCAGGTTCGATCCGCAGCCCTTCCACCTGGACGACGCGGCCGCGCGGGATTCGATCTTCGGCCAGTTGGTGGCGAGCGGCCTGCACACCTTCTCCGCCGCGGTCGGCCACCTGATCCGCAGCGGCGTCTTCGCGCGCATCAATCTCGGCGGCGGCGGGGTGGAGCTGAAATGGCCGGCGCCGCTGCCGCCCGATGTGCCCGTCGCGATGCGCGTGACGATCGAGGAGGTCCGCGCCAGCCGCTCGAAGCCGGAAATGGCGGTGGTGATCCTGCGCTACCGCGTCGCGACGGAGGCCGGCGACACGGTCGTGCTGGACGCGAGGGCGACGCATTTCATGCGGCGGTAAGCCGCGGCCCTCCCCCGCGCAGCGGGGGAGGGAGAAGCGAGGCTACGCGCTCTTCTTCATGATCTCGTCCGCGACGTTGCGCGGCACGGGATCGTAGTGGTGGAACTGCATCGAGAAGCTCGCGCGGCCCTTGGTCATGCCGCGCAGGTTCGAGATGTAGCCGAACATCTCCTTCAGCGGCACATGCGCGCGCACGATCACGCTCGTGCCCGCCATGTCCTGGCTCTGGATCACGCCGCGGCGGCGGTTCAGGTCGCCCACCACGTCGCCGACATGGTCGGACGGCGTCGTCACCTCCACGTCCATGATCGGCTCGAGGATGACCGGGCTCGCCTTCTTCATGCCCTCGCGGAAGCAGGCCTTGGCCGCGATCTCGAAGGCCAGCGCGCTCGAGTCCACGTCATGGTACTTGCCGTCCACCAGGCTGTACTTGAAGTCCACGGTCGGGAAGCCGGCGAGCACGCCGGTATCGGCCTGCACCTTGATGCCCTTCTCGACCGCCGGGATGTATTCCCGCGGCACCGAGCCGCCGACCACGCCGTTCACGAACTCGATGCCCGTGTTCCGCTCCTTCGGCTCGAACACGATCTTCACCTCGGCGTACTGGCCCGAGCCGCCCGACTGCTTCTTGTGGGTGTAGGTCTCGGTATGCGCCTTGGTGATGGTCTCGCGATAGGCCACCTGCGGCGCGCCGATGTTGGCGTCCACGCCGTATTCGCGCCGCAGCCGGTCGATGATGATCTCGAGATGCAGCTCGCCCATGCCCGAGAGGATGGTCTGCCCGCTCTCCTGGTCCGTGCGCAGCTTGAGCGAGGGGTCCTCGCCCGCCAGCTTCTGCAGGCCGAGGGTCATCTTCTCGATGCCTTCCTTGGTCTTCGGCTCGACGCTGATGTCGATCACCGGCACCGGGAAGGCCATGCGCTCCAGGATCACCGGGTCGTCGTTGGAGGCGAGCGTGTCGCCCGTGCCGGTGTCCTTCAGGCCGACGAAGGCGGCGATGTCGCCGGCGAAGACCTCCTTGATCTCCTCGCGCTTGTCGGCGTGCATCTGGAAGATGCGGCCGATCCGCTCGCGATGGCCCTTCGTCGTGTTCTGCACCATGTCGCCCTGGCGCAGCACGCCGCGATAGACGCGCACGAAGGTGAGATTGCCGTACTTGTCGTTGATGATCTTGAACGCGAGGCCGGCGAAGGGCGCGGTCTCGTCGGCGGGAATGTTGCGCCGCTCGGCCGTCTCGTCCTGGCCTTCCTCGGGCGCGACCTTGATGCCGGGGATGTCCACCGGGCTCGGCAGGTAGTCGAGCACCGCATCGAGCAGCGGCTGCACGCCCTTGTTCTTGAACGCCGTGCCGCAGAGCACCGGGCGGAACTCGCCGCTGATCGTGCCCTTCTTGATGCAGCGCTTCAGCGTCTCGATCGAGACGTCGCCCTTGTCGAAATACTCCTCCATCGCCGCCTCATCCACGCCGACGACGGTATCGAGCAGCTTCGCGCGGTATTCCGCGGCCTTCTCGGCGAGGTCCTCGGGGATCGGCGCGTCCTCGTACAGCGCGCCGAGTTCGTCGCCCTTCCAGATGATCGCCTTCATCTCGACGAGGTCCACCACGCCCTTGAAGGTGTCCTCGATGCCGATCGGCAGCTGCAGCGTCACCCAGTTGATGCCGAGCTTCTCGGTCAGCGTCGCCGCCGCGCGGTAGAAATCGGCGCCGGTGCGGTCGAGCTTGTTGATGAAGATGATGCGCGGGACGTTGTAGCGGTCCGCCAGGCGCCAGTTGGTCTCGGACTGCGGCTGCACGCCGGCCACGCCCTCGATGATGAAGATGGCGCCGTCGAGCACGCGGAGCGACCGGTTGACCTCGATGTTGAAGTCGATGTGGCCGGGCGTGTCGATGATGTTGATGCGGTGGTCCTTCCACACCGCCGTCACGGCGGCGGAGGTGATGGTGATCCCCCGCTCCCGCTCCTGCTCCATGTAGTCGGTCGTGGTGTTGCCGTCATGCACCTCGCCGATCCGGTGCGACTTGCCCGTGTAGTAGAGGATCCGCTCCGTGGTCGTGGTCTTCCCGGCGTCGATATGCGCCGTGATGCCGATGTTGCGGATGCGGTCGAGCGGGGTACGCGCCACGATGGGCCTCCATGGACAAACTCGGGCGTCGCCAGGAGCCTTCCGGCCCCTGATGCGCGCCCGTTAGCCAGCGAATCAGCGATATGCGGAGCGGCACATGCCCCCTCCGCCCGCGATTTGCAAGCGCGGACGGCACGCGAGAGCCGCATCGCAGGCGTGCGGGCCTGGACGGGGAGGGCTCCGCCCTCCCCGGGCCCCACCCGCCAAGGGCCAGTGGGCCCTTGGAACCCATGTGTTCATGGCTGGGCTGGGGAGGGGGTCTCACGGGCATGCCCGTGAGACCCCCTCCCC